>ERZ773003.14-NODE-14-length-169172-cov-18.022688_pt1 | contig 169172 bp, 164 predicted proteins | sample MGYA00580668_ERZ773003 | MGnify/ENA primary metagenome ERZ773003 (study PRJEB29015, sample SAMEA2738002) | human oral metagenome | biome: human oral; feature: human-associated habitat; material: dental | place: China | collected 2126 ...
TTTAGCCAATGCTAAACCTCCTTACTTCAAGGCTTCCGCACCGCCCACGATCTCGCTGATCTCGCGGGTAATGTTCGCCTGACGTACTTTATTATACTGCAAGTCCAGCTTCTTATTGAGCTCAGCGGCATTGTCCGTCGCGTTGCTCATGGCCGTCATGCGGGAACTCAGCTCGCTGGCCGCAGCTTGAAGCTGCGCCGCGTATATCATCGTCACCAAATACTGCGGCAGGAGGTATCCCATGACCTCAGGCGCATTGGGTTCGAAAATATAGTCGGATGCCTCCATGGTATCCTCGTCCGCGTCATTCTCCGTCACCGCGTCCTCAGCGAAGGGATCCTCCTCCGCCGCCGGCGCCTCACGCCCGGTCAGCCCCTCAAAGGGCAGAAGGTGAAACATTTCCGGCACCGAATGGATGGCAGATATAAACCGCGTGTAAACGATATGGACGACGCTGTACGTTCCAGACTGATAGAGAGCCGTGATCTCGGCAGCGATGGCCCGGGCTGTTTCAAAGGTGGGCTTCTCGCTGATGCCGATGTAATGCTTCACGATATGGTAGGCGCGGTTTCGGAAATGTTCTTCCGTCTTGCGCCCGACGGTGATGAGATCCACCACGTCCTTATGAGGGATATGGGCCACCGCTTCCTTGAAGACATTGCTGGCATAAGCGCCGGCCAATCCCTTGTCGGAGGCGATGATCAAAAACAGCTCCTTGCCCTCGGGATGACTCTCCAAGAGCGGGTGTTTGAAATCCCCCACATGGGCCGCCACATTCTCCACGATCTCCGCCATTTTTTTCGCGTAAGGACGGTTCGCAATAGCGGCCTGCTGCGCCCGGCGCAGTCTGGCCGCCGCCACCATCTTCATCGCCTTGGTGATCTGCTGGATATTCTTGACGCTCTTGATACGCCGGCGGATACTTTGTAAACTCGCCATTAAAAATCACCTCGCGTCATCATGCCATCTTGTAAGGAATCGTTTCCTTAAACTCCGCAATGGCTTTTTTGAGCGCGGCTTCGATATCGTCGTCGAGCTTCTTCTGCTCGGCGATCTTGTCGCCGATTTCCGGATGGTTCTGGTACATGAACTTGAGGAAATCCTTCTGGAAGGTAACGACCTTGTCCACCGCAATGTCCGCGAGGAAGCCGTGGACCGCCGTGTAGAGGACCATGACCTGATCCTGTACCACGAGCGGCGAATACTGGGCCTGCTTCAAGGTCTCCACCATCCGGGCGCCGCGATCCAGCTGATCCTTCGTCGCCTTGTCCAAATCGGAACCGAACTGCGCGAAGGCCGCCAATTCACGATATTGCGCGAGGTCAAGGCGCAGCGTACCGGACACCTGCTTCATGGCTTTGATCTGAGCGCTGCCGCCGACACGGGACACGGAAAGGCCCACGTTGACCGCCGGGCGGATGCCCGAGTAGAACATTTCCGTTTCCAGCATGATCTGCCCGTCGGTGATGGAAATGACGTTCGTGGGAATGTAGCCGCCCACGTCCCCCGCCAGCGTCTCGATGATGGGGAGCGCCGTGATGGAACCGGCCCCCAGCTGATCGGAAAGTTTCGCGGCCCGCTCTAAAAGGCGGGAGTGCAAATAGAAAACGTCGCCCGGATACGCTTCGCGTCCCGGCGGACGGCGGAGCAAAAGGGACATGGCCCGGTACGCGGCCGCATGCTTCGTCAGATCATCGTAGACGCAGAGGCAGTGGCCGCCCTTATACATGAAGTACTCGGCGATGGAAACGCCGGCATAGGGGGCCAGATACTGGAGCGGAGAACTGTCCGCCGCTGTCGCCGCCACCACGATGGTGTACGCCATGGCCCCGTGGTCTTCCAGCGTTTTTACTACCCGCGCCACCGTCGAAGCCTTTTGGCCGATAGCGACGTAAACACAGATGCAGTTCTGCCCCTTCTGATTGATGATGGTATCGACGGCAATGGCCGTTTTCCCCGTGCCGCGGTCGCCGATAATGAGCTCGCGCTGACCGCGCCCGATGGGCACCAAGGCGTCGATGGATTTGATCCCCGTTTGGAGGGGCTCATGAACGGACTTACGATCTGCAATACCCGGCGCCCGGTTCTCGATGGGCCGATATTCCTTGGCTTCGATGGGGCCTTTACCGTCAATGGGGCGCCCTAAAGCATCCACCACGCGGCCAATCATAGCCTCACCCACCGGTACCTGCATGATGCGTCCCGTACGCTTTACCGTGTCGCCTTCCTCAATCTCATTCTCACGGCCGAGGACGACGGCGCCGACATTGTCCTGTTCCAAGTTCAGAACCATGCCGAATATATCATTGCCGAAATCGAGCAGCTCGCCCGCCATGGCTTTTTGCAGGCCATGGATATGCGCGATGCCGTCGCCGATCTCGATAACAGTGCCCACATCATCGATCTTAAGATCCACGTTGTAATGGCGGATCTGTTCTTTGATGATCGCTGTTATTTCTTCCGGATTCATCTTCATAACTTAGCTGTCACCCCAATTTCTTTACTGTGGAAAGGCGCGGCCTTCTTAACAGCGCGACGCTTTCCCTGGAACGTGATCGAGGTGTCACGTTTCGCTTCTTGTTCAGTGTGCCAGAAGTTCCTCTTCCAAGGCCTTCACACGGCCTAAGAGGCTGCCGTCCACGCGGGTCTCCCCCATGCGGACGACGACGCCGCCGATAATGGCTGGGTCCAAATGACGCCGAACCTTGATCTTCTTGCCGGTGACTTCGGCCAATTTATCCGTGAGCCGTGTCATGGCGTTATCGCTAAGGTCGCGGGCCATCGTCACGTCGGCAACCACAATGCCCTGCGCCTCATTCGCATACGTTTCGTATTCCCGCGCGATCTCCTTCAGGAGGAATCCGCGCTGCTTGTCGATCAGATAACAGAGGAAATTTACGATGATGGGGGAATAGTCCCCGACAAAGCATTTCTCCACCGTTTCCTTTTTCGCTGCCGTGGGAATCATGGGGCTGGCCAGAAACTCCTGCAGCTCGCTGACATCGTCGATATCAGCCACCAGGCGTTTCAGCTCTTCCCCGTACTCCGTAAGCTTCCCGTCCTCCTGGGCCAAGAGAAAAATCGCCCGGGCATACTTATGGGCCAGCTGTAAATTTAACATGACAGATCACCGGCCCTATGCTTATCAAGGCCGTTGATGAATTCGGTGACCAGTTCTTCGTCCGCCGCCTCGTCCATCTTGCGTCCCATGAGTTTCGCCGCCGCAGCCAGCGCCATGGTGACCATCTGCCCCTTCATTTCCTTAGCCGCTTCTTCCCGCTCCAATTCCAGATGGGCGCGAGCCGATTCCTTCATCTGTTCGATCTCTAACTTCGCGGCTTCCTTCTGCTCATGCGTCTCCTGGTCAGCCCGGGCCGCCGCAGCGTCCGTGATCTCCTGCGCCTTCAGGCGAGCCTGGGAAAGCTGTTCTTCGTATTCCTTCTTCAGCTCGGCCGCCTTCGCCCGGTCAGCATCGGCATCCAAAATATTCTTCTCGATCTTCGCTGAGCGCTCGTGCATGGTTTTCAGCAGAGGCCCCCAAGCAAATTTCTTGAGTACCGCGAGGAGAACGATGAAGTTGACAATCTGGACCAGAAGCGTCGCATTGATGTCTAACATCCTTCAACCCCTCCTTTGCTCGTGCGAAAAGGCGACCGCCGAAAAGCTGCCGCCTTGCCGCCAAAACACGCCGGCTTATTTTGCCAAGAGCGGATTAGCAAAGATAAGGATGAGAACGACGACCGTCGCGATGATGGGCATGGACTCGATGAGACCGCAGGATACGAGAGCGCTGGTAAAGAGGGAGTCCTTCGCTTCCGGCTGCCGGGTGATGCCTTCGATGAGACGGGAAAGAACCTTGGAGTCGCCGTAAGCGGCAGCCGCCGACGCGACGCTCATAATAACCATAACTGCGAGAAGAGACATAACGATTGGTGACATGAAAAAATTCCTCCTTAAAATTGACCTTCATATAGAGAAAACGTTCAGCCCGAAGGCTTAGCCGCTGAACACGGCCGGCAGCAAGGGATCACTCCTCATGCGTCCTCGCCGACGGCGCAATATAGGTGATCGACAGCATGGTGAAAATGTACGCCTGGATGACGCCAACGAAAAGGCTGAAAAGAATCCACGGCGTGCTGGGCAGCCAGTTGATAACCCCCGGAACCAGCTCCAAGATGATGACGATCAAGACTTCGCCCGCCAGGATGTTGCCGAAGAGACGAAAAGCCAGTGAAGCCGGCCGCGACAGCTCTTCAATCAGGTTGACGATGATGAACGGCGCGAACGGCTCAATGAAGTGGTGCAAATGTCCGGCGCCCTGCTTCATCAGGCCCACCGCATGGTTGACGAAGAACGACATAAAGATGGCCATGCCCAGCGTCGTGTTGATATCGTTGGTCGGCGATTCCATCCCCGGGCAGAGCCCCAGCCAGTTGGCCACCATGAGGTACAGAAACAGCGTGAGGAACAGCGGCACTAAAAAAACGCCGCCTTCGCCGATCAACGCCTTGACCTGCGTCTCCCAAAGGTCGGCTACTGCTTCCATTGCGTTCTGCCAGCCCGTCGGGACTTCCTTCAGGTTCCGCGTCGCCAAGATGGCCACCAAAATGATGATCGCCATCGTGATCCAAGTCATGAGGATCGTATGTTCATTAAAGGTATGACCTCCGATCTCAATGACCTCGCGGACACCGATTTTGTCCATAAACCCCCCTCCTTACTCCTAAAATATTTGATTCTTACCTGTCTTACACAGTCGGGATGCCAAGAGACAGCCGAACGCCAGCGTGAGGAACAAAAAATACCCGATGGAAGCCACAAAAAAAGCGTCGGTGGATATCTGCGCCGTCACGCTCAGGATCAGGATCAGCGAGCCGAATCTTACCAGCGGCCCCCGCTGGAGCTGTTTTTTGGCTTTCGCCAGATCAAATGCCCCACTGCTCATACGGTTCGTCAGGCTCCAGCAGCAAACAGACGCGGCAAAATACCCAACAAAAAGCGCGCCGATAAGCCACCCCCGACCCGCCGAAAGCAGGCCGAAGAACCCTATAAGCGTGCATCCTGCAAGGAGTTTGAGCATCCATTGGCCGCCCCTGCCATAGACCGATAAGAATCTGTTCATTTTCCTCCCCGGCCACATGACGCGGCCATCGATGAATAATGAATACATACCGTACTTGCCATTTATTATACCCTGAAATTTTACTGGAAAGCAAGGGCAAATCAATTTTTTCCCGACATTTTTTTCCAAAGGGAAAGAATCGCCACGGGAAAACCCAAAAAGATCCCCGTCAAAATCCCCTTGGGAGCCGTCCCGAAATACCCGTCAAACTTCCAGCCAAGCCATATACAAATCCCCACGTTGGCCGCCAAAAAAAAGCCCAAGCCGAAAAAAAGGGAAGCCGCCTTCACCATCTGGCGCAGCCCCCCATAACGTATTTGGTCACTATCCGTATGCTCTTTTCCCCTGTCGCGCCCTGGCATTTTTTCCATGATACCTCGGTTTCCTCACGCTTCGAAACGTTCCGGCCCGTGATCCAAAAAGCCATAGCGGCAGCGGATCGCCTCGACGATGCGCCGGGCCGCCTGCCCGTCGCCGTAAGGATTGCAGGCCTCCGACATGGCCCGGTATGCCGCGTCGTCCGTGAGGAGATGCCGGGCCTCTTCGTAGACATTCGCCTCCGCCGTGCCGATGAGCTTCACTGTCCCCGCGGCCACAGCCTCCGGCCGCTCCGTCGTGTCCCGCAAAACCAGGACAGGTTTTCCCAAAGCCGGCCCTTCCTCCTGCACGCCCCCGGAATCCGTCAAAATCAGCGTAGAACGGGCCATGAGATTGGCAAAGGGCTCATAGTCCAAGGGATCGATGAGGTGAACCCGCGGCACATCCCCCAGCTCCTGCCGCACCACTTCCCGCACTTTAGGATTGCGGTGTACGGGGAAGACTACGGCGATGTCCGGGAACTCTTCCGCTAACTGCCGCAGCGCCTGATAAACGTGGCGCATGGGTTCGCCCAAGTTCTCCCGGCGATGGGTGGTCACTAAGAGAATACGGTGGCTTTGGAAATCAAGATCCGAGCATTCCGCGGGGAAAACATAATCCTGGCGCACCGTGTGATGAAGGGCGTCGATGACCGTGTTGCCGGTGACGAAGATGTGATCCGCCGGGACGTTTTCGGCCAAAAGATTCCTCTCGGCGGTGGGGGTAGGCGCGAAATGAAGATCAGCGATAGCCCCCGTGAGGCGGCGGTTCATCTCCTCGGGAAAGGGGGAATACTTGCTGCGGGTACGAAGCCCCGCTTCCACGTGTCCTACCGCCGTCTGGTGATAATAAGCCGCCAGCGCCCCGGTGAAGGTGGTGGTGGTATCGCCGTGCACCAACACCAGATCCGGCCGTTCCGCCGTCAGCACGCTATCGAGCCCCGCCAAGGCCCGCCGAGTGATGTCGAAGAGCGTCTGCCCGACCTCCATGATGTTGAGATCATGATCGGGACGAATGTGAAAAAGACGAAGCACCTGATCGAGCATTTCCCGGTGCTGCGCCGTTACGGCCACCACTGTGGCAATCTCTTCCGGGTGCTTTCGAAGTTCGAGGATCACCGGCGCCATTTTTATAGCTTCCGGCCGCGTCCCGAACACGGTCATGACCTTGATCTTCCCTTTCGGCTCCATGCAGCAAAGCCCTCCGTAATCAGTGCGTATGCGCGGTATTGTTCAAATGAAAGATTCCCAGGCGTTTGGCGCCGTACAGCACAGAGGCGACAACGCCGACGAGAATGAGCAAGGCGAAACCTGGGCTGACCTCCGTCACGGCGACGGCGCTGGTGCCCAGCAGGGCGCTGATGGTATACATCAAAAGCACCGCCTGCCGCTGGGTAAAACCGAGACTGAGGAGCCGATGATGGAGATGTCCCTTATCGGGCTTCATGATGGGAACCCCGGCCAGTTTCCGGCGCACGATGGCAAAGGCCGTATCCAAAATGGGCAGCCCTAATGCCAGGATCGGCACGATGAGAGCGATGGTCGCGGCGCTCTTCACCGCCCCAATCACGGAGATGCCCGACAACATAAAGCCCAAAAACATGCTCCCTGTGTCCCCCATAAAAATACGGGCCGGATTGAAATTGTAATATAAAAAGCCGAAAGCCGCCCCGGCCAAAGCTGCCGTCACCACGGCCACCAAAAGGAAATTCTGCTGCAGGGCCACCAGAAAGATGGTCACGGCGGCGATGGTAGAGACCCCCGCTGCCAATCCGTCCAAGCCGTCAATGAGGTTCACCGTGTTCGTCAGCCCCACAATCCAAAAAAGCGTCCCCGGAATCGCCACATAGTCATAAAGGTACAGGACATCCCCGAAGGGATCGCTGATAAAATCAATGCGAACGCCATAAACCATCGCCACGCCCGCGCAGCCGATCTGCCCCAGGAGCTTCACCTTCGCCGGAAGATTGAAATAATCATCAAGCAAACCCAGTACCACGATGAGGGAACCGCCGATCAAGAGTCCCGTCAGCCCTTGTTCCACATCGGCCGGTACCTCTGCCGTCATCAAGTAGACGCCCATAGCCGCCATGAAGGCGAGATAAATGCCCAGCCCGCCGATGCGCGGCACCGGTTGTTTATGTACCTTCCGCGCCTCTGGCGTATCCAAGGCCCCCGTCCGAAAAGCCAGCCATATCACTCCGGGCGTAATCACAAAAGCCACCGCCAGCGCTACAATAAACGTCAACCCATATTCCGGCATCGCCGCACCCCTTTTCTGTTATTGCCCTATTCTACCGCAAAGGCAAAAGCCTGTCAAACCGGCCGCGGCGGTAAAAGAACGCCATTACCCTAACTTGACGAACTTTCGATCCCGTCGGGAAAAATAGAGCTGCTTATCGTAGCCGTAGGTTTTCGCGTAGACGATGGCCTCGTCGATGTACGCCCCGCAGTCCTTCGGCTCGTGGGCGTCGGAGGATGTAATGACGGGAAGATCGTAATCTGCCGCTACAGCCATGAAATCGGGATACGGCGATATCTCGGCAATGGGATAGCGATAGAGCGTGCCGGTATTGATATCGACGGCCATGTCAGCCTTCTTCATCGCCCGGGCCACCCGCTCCAAATACGGCGTCACGTCGAAATCCGGCAGGACTTTATACACCCGCAGATTAAAGGGATGGCCCAGCACGTCGTAAAGCCCGCTGGCGCAGAGTTTCTCTGCTTCCGACGTGTAGGCGTCGTAGATCTCCTGCAAGGGGCGGCGCGAAAATTCTTCCTGCACCGCGGACGCGTCGAAACCCCAGCCCGCGACGAAATGCACCGATCCGATGAGATAATCGAAATCATACCGCTCCAAAATGGCCTTCACCTTGTCCTGATCCTGAAAATTGCAGACCTCCATGGCAATTTTGGCCGAATGGCCCCGCTGTTTAAGCCTCTCCATGAACGAAAAATACTCATCGATGGTGTATTTGAACTTATTTTTCGTTAGCCATTCCTGTTGGAAGGTTCCCACCGGCGAATCGTCTAACGTCAAATCGTCATAATACAGCGCCCGGAACTCGGGAAAGCCGTGGCTATGCTCGGTGAAACCGATATCGTCCAAGCCCCGCGCCGCCGCCGCTTGGAAAAATCCTTCGGCCCAATCGCAATCGTAGGAACCCCGCTCAAAGTGCATGTGATAATCGATCTTCATGGCCGCGCTCCCTCCTCTCCCATCACTTTTCCTCTATCCTCATAGGCCCCCGATGGCCCCCGCGTCCAAAAGTTCCCGCAGCTTCGTCATGACCCCGTAAGCCGTGTTGGGCGGAATTTCTTCCCGGGCAGCTTCTTTCACATCGGGATGCGCGTTGGCCATGGCGAAGCTGTGCCCCACCGCCGAGAGCATCTCCACGTCGTTGAGATAATCGCCGAAGGCGGCGCATTCTTCCGGCGCGACGCCCAAAAGTTTCTGAAGCTGCCGCACCGCCACACCCTTATTGACGCCGGGACGCATGACATCCACCCAATAATGGGAACTCAAGACCACCCGCACCGGCCCGTCAAGGCGGGAAAGGGGCGGATAGATGCGCTCTTCCGCCGCGCCAAACTCCGCATCGCAGAAGGCCACCTTGATGATCTCCTCTTCCTTGGCGATGGGGGCGAGATCCGGCACCACGGCGCACTGGGTAAAATATTGACGCATATTCTCCATGTACGGCGCCCATCGCTCCGTCACATAGGCCAGACGCTTGCCGCAGAGGACAGGGTAAGCCGCGGGCACCATCGCCCCCGCCGCCAGTACCCGGGCCACATCATCGCCGTCCAATTCCGCCGAAAAGAGCTCTTCGTCATGACGCGCCACAAAGGTGCCGTTCTCCGCCACGAAGATGAAATCGTCGATGTACCGGCCCATTTGGCGAAGAAGCGCCGAATACTGCCGCCCGCTGGCGGGGCAAAAGACCGCCCCCCGGTGCAGGATCTCCCCCACCACTTCGTCGAACATCGGGGGCATCTGCCCCGCGTCGTCCAAGAGCGTTCCGTCCATGTCGCAAAAAATCAGTTTGATCATCGAATCATCCTTTGTCCCCCACCGCGTTTCCCTAAAAGGCGCAAGGCCCCCAAGGGACTACCCTCGGCTTCCTTGCGCCAAATGGCTTTTATCTCAGCACCGCTGCCTTCGCGGCGCGGCGGCGAAAAGCGCTCAAACGTCGTCGCCTAAGAACTCGTCTGTCTCCCGCTCGATTTCCAAGAGACGGTTATATTTCGCGTTGCGCTCGCTGCGGGACGTAGCACCCGTCTTGATCTGCCCCGTATTGAGGGCCACGGCGAAATCGGCGATAAAGCTGTCCTCACTCTCGCCGCTCCGATGGCTCATGACGCAGCGATACCCCCGGCGCTGGGCCAGCCGTACCGTCTGCATGGTCTCACTGACAGTGCCGATCTGGTTCGGCTTGATGAGGATGGCATTGGCCACCCCGTTTTCAATGCCTTGCCGCAAGATCTTTTCATTGGTCACGAAGAGATCGTCCCCTACAAGCTGCACCTTATTCCCCATCTGCAAGGTCAGCTTCGACCAGCCGCCCCAATCGTCCTCGCTGAGACCGTCCTCAATGGAGAAGATGGGATACTTTTGGCAGAGATCCTCATATTTCGCGATCATTTCCTCACTGGTAAAGGTGCGCCCTTCCAATTCATACTTGCCGTCCTGGTAAAGTTCGCTGGCGGCCACGTCGAGGGCTAATTGAATCTGCTCCCCCGGCTTGTACCCGGCCTTGACGATGGCTTCCATGATGATCTTGATCGGTTCCTCATTGTCTTTGAGGTTCGGCGCGAATCCCCCTTCGTCCCCCACGGCGGTACTGTACCCGGCAGCGTTCAGAACCCCTTTCAGCGCATGATAGATCTCCGTCGCCGCCCGCAGGCCTTCGAAAAATTTAGGGAAACCGAAGGGCATGATCATAAATTCCTGAAAATCTACGCTGTTGTTGGCATGCACGCCGCCGTTGATGATGTTGAACATAGGCACCGGCAAGACCCGGGCGTTCACGCCGCCTAAATAACGGTATAAGGGGATGCCGAGACTCTTTGCCGCCGCCCGGGCCACGGCCATAGATACCCCTAAGACGGCGTTCGCTCCCAAGTTGGAATAATTGTCCGTGCCGTCGAGGCTTCGCATGGCATCATCCACGGTCTGCTGATCGAAAGCTTCCAGCCCCTCCACCGTATCCGCGATCCGTTCATTGACATTGGCGACGGCTTTCTGCACGCCTTTCCCGCCGAACCGCGCGTCCTTATCCCGCAGCTCCAGGGCTTCTCTTTTCCCTGTGCTGGCACCGCTGGGCACGGTGGCACTGGCCATTGTGCCGTCACTCAACGCCGCCGACGCCCGCACCGTGGGATTGCCCCGGCTGTCCAGCACCTCTATCGCCTTGATTTCCTCGATATACACCATTTTAACTTCACCGCGCTTTCTGCAAAGTATGCCCTCACACGGCCGCTTCCTTCGATACCGCTGCGAAGACTGAAGGTCAACCCCATGCCGGCCGGCTGCCGAAGGCGATCCTCCTTCCGTTTCCTTCCGGAGGCAGCCCGCCGCACCCCGCCGGAAACCACAAACATTCCCATTCTATCTATATCTATATACTCCGCCGGAAAAATTGTCAAGGGAATTGTCAGACTTCGAAAATATTTCTTTCCCTTTTCGGTGTCGGCTGCGCTCATGCGTTCTCCCTCGGAAAAATCCAACAGGAACGCAAAAATTCCTACCACAATCTATTTGCTCCCGATTGTCGGGTTATTGCATATCGAAACAGCGAAGCGTATAATTTAATTATAATTTTTCTCATGAAAGGCAGGGCGCCGTATGGAACTGAAAAATTACATGGAGGACATCGTCGCGCAAAAATTGGAAGCGATCCTTAAACAATACCCCGATTGCTGCTCCTGTGAAAAATGCCGCCGGGACATCATGAGCCTGGCGCTCAATCATCTCCCTCCGCGCTACATCTCCACCGACAAAGGGAATCTCTACGCCCGGATTGAACTGCTGTCCATCGCCTATGATTCCGATATCGTAGAGAAGATCGCCAAGGCCATCGCCGTCGTAAAGCAGAACCCGCGTCACGGCGATGAAAACGTGGCGAACCGCTGACCTACGACCCTTCCCCTCCCTTGTGCCTACGAAGTTCGGCCAATGGAGGGAAGGTCGTAGGAAAACGGTACGGGTTGCCAGGCGCCTCCAGAATGCCATAAGAACCGAGACTGTTCCCCTGCTCTTTGGGTGACAGTCCCTTTCTTTATGCCCATTTCTCTGTCGCTTGGCCAAGGGAAGCGTCCGCGCGTCCCCCTGCGCTGATATGCCAGCCGATGGCATGTTGCCTCGCCCGGATGAAATCGGCATAAAGGCCACCTCGCCGGAGCAGTTCATCGTGCGTCCCGCGCTGAACGATACGCCCCTCCGCCACAACAAGAATCTGCGCGGCATGTCGAACGGTTTTCAGGCGATGCGCAATCATGATGACGGTTTTATCCCGCGTCAGCGCTTCGATCGCTTGCTGCAATCGATCCTCGTTCTCTGGATCGACGTTGGCCGTCGCCTCGTCAAAAATGATGATGGGCGCATCTTTAAGAATGGCGCGGGCGATGGAGATGCGCTGTTTTTCTCCGCCCGAAAGGGTTTCGCCCCCCTCGCCGACCACCGTTTCGTAGCCCTTCGGCAACTGCATGATAAAATCGTGACAGGCTGCCTTCTTGGCCGCCGCAATGACCTCCGCGCGGCTCGCTTGGGGGCGTCCGAAGCGGATGTTGTTCTCAATCGTATCGCGAAAGAGATAGACGCGCTGAAAGACAATGCTGATCATCGCCATCAGCGACTCCAACGTATATTCCTTGACGTTGTGTCCGCCGATGGAGACGGTGCCCGCCTCGGTATCCCAAAACCGAGCGATGAGATGGCACAGCGTCGTCTTGCCGGAGCCACTCGGCCCCACGATGGCCGTTAGGCTGTGCGACGGAATCTCAGCGGAGATGTCGCGGAGGATAGGCCTTGTGCCATAGGAAAACGAGACGCGGTCAAACGTGATCGCATGATGCGCCGGAACGATATTGCGACCATCCGCGTCCATCTGCGGGACGGCGTCCGTTTCGTTCGCCTCGTCAATGGAGGCGCATACGACGCGAAGAAGGGCGAGGGCGCTCCCTGCGGATTCGAGCTGTTCATAGGCAATGAAGGAGAACACGATGCACATGATCGTATGCAGCAACTCCATCGTTTCGTTGCAATAGGCAAAGAGCGCAGCGGCGATGATCAGGACGCTGAAAAGGCGCAGCGTGATTTCCTGCGCGATAACATAAGGCGTGAAGAGCCGCTCCATCGCCAAATTTGCCTGTTCACTCTCCGCCAAGGCACGGCGCATGATCTGATCGCCCCGCCCCGTGAGATTGAACGCCTTGATGACGTGCATGCCGTGCAGCTGTTCGAGTACAGCCGCAACGAGCGTCGCCTGTGCTTCCTGCCGTCTCGGCGCGAGGCGGCGGGATTTTTCCTCCATAGCCGCTGTAACACGCAGATAAGCGGCCATGCCCAAGAGGAAGATCGCGCCGATGCGCCAATCGAAGATGAACAGCATTGGGATGAGGATGAGCGTATTCAAAAACCCGGTCAACGTACGGACAAGCACCATAGAAGCTGTCTCCTCCACATCCCCTAATACGGTGGTGGCAATGCCGGTGATCCGGCCGAGGCTGGTATCGTTGAAATAGCCCATGGGAACGCGTTTGAGACGATCCCCGATGGCGATGCGCTTGTTGGCCGCCATGAAGTAGCCCGCGTGAACACGCTGCAACTGGGAGATGTATTCGACGACCGATCGGCCAAGGATGCTGAGGAAGAGAATCGCGAGAGCCTGCAGCGCAACCGCCATGCCGTCCGCCTTCTCCATAAGCCCTCTCAGGACAATATAGAGTGCCGCGATTTGCAGTGCGTGGAATATGGCGTAGAGTACGCCGAGCAGCGCCGAACGGTTGAGATTCTTTCGCTCCTCGCCCGCAAACGCCCAAATTTTTCGCAATGCGTCAATCATTGGTATCACCGTCCTTTGCCGCCACGTGCGCCTGCCACATGCTTCGGTATGTCGCGCAGTCCGCGAGAAGTTCCGCGTGGGTTCCCGCAGCTGCAATGGTGCCGTCGGCAAGGAGAAAGATCCGATCTGCGTCGGTAATGGTGGAGAGCCGATGGGCGATGAGGATGACCGTCTTTCCCGCGATCAATCGCGAAACGGCACGCTGGATGATCGCCTCATTCTCCGGGTCGATGTATGCCGTCGCTTCGTCGAGAATGACGAGTGGCGCGTCCTTCAGCATGGCCCGCGCGATGGCAATGCGCTGTTTCTCGCCGCCCGAGAGATGGCTGCCGCCGCTGCCCACGACGGTATCGTAGCCCCTTTCCAGCTTTTCGATAAAATCCGCACAGCCCGCTAACGCTGCCACACGCTCGACCTCAGCGTCGGATGCCGAAGGCCTGCCGAGGCGGATATTCTCGCGGATACTGTCGTCAAAGAGATAGGTATCCTGCGCGACGAAAGCCACCGTATCGTAGAGCTGGGTGAGGGGGATGTCCTTTACGTCATGTCCCCCGATGCGGATCGCCCCTACGGAAACGTCCCAGTACCCGGCGATGAGCCGAGCGAGCGTGGATTTCCCGCTACCGCTGACGCCGACGAAGGCGTTCAGCGTACCGCTGGGGATCGCGAGGCTGATATCGTTGAGGACGTTCGTCTTTCCGTCGTAGGCGAAGGAAACATGCTCCACCGTAATGTCCGTCGCTGCAAGGACAACCGGCTCCGTTGCGTGCTTTTGCTCCTCGGCCGACAAAAAAGCATCCACGGCGCCGACCGTTGTTCCGACCTTGGCGAGCGCGTCGACGAAGGTGAGCGAAGCGAGCAGCGGCCCCGCAATCCCAAGGGAAAGGATGATCGTTTGGATAAAAACCCCCATGGGCAGCGTGCCGTTTTGGTAAAGCACCCAACCCACGGGCAGAATGGTAAGAAGGGTAGTCGGCGCGACGACATTGCCAATGGACATGGGAAGCTGGCAGTGCCGCATCCAGTGATAGTAATAGGAAGCATTGGCACACACCTTTTCCGAAAACTTCGCATAAGAGGCCGCGCCTTGATTGAACGCCTTGATGACCTCGATTCCACCAATGTATTCGACAATGGCGGCGTTCATTTCGTCTGTTGCCCGCACAGCGCCCGCATATTTTTCCTCATAGTCGCGCATGACGATCGCCATAAAAATCATACCCACGGGGACGGAGACGAGCGAGAGGAGTGCCATGCGCCAGTCGAGCATAAGCAGATAGAGGAAGATGCACAGAGGCCCGAAGAGATTGGCCGTCATCTCCGGCCACAGATGCGCAATCGTGCGCTCCATACTCTCGATCTGATCAACGATGGTGTGCTTCATTTCTCCGCTGGCATGGTCGATCACGACGCCAAGAGGGAGCTTTGGCAGTTTTTCGAGCACACGCGTGCGGATTGCGCGCAGCGTGGCGAACGCCGCGCGGTGCGACAGCGACAGCGCCTGTGCGTATAAAATACTGCGCAGCGCATAACCGGCAAAAGCGACCAAACACATGAACATCGTGAATCGCGGCGTCACTTCCACGTGGGCGAGGAGCGCCGTTAGGATCTCGGCTACGGCCCAATAGGGCGCAATCCCCGCGAGCACGCCGAACGCCGCCAGCGCAATCGCAGCGATCAGCCGCCCATGCTCTGCTGCGGCAAGCTGCCACAAACGCTTCATGGGGCTGACATGCGCCATGGAACTCACCTCCAAAGTGTAAAATAGTTGAGAGTAGTTATCATTATAGCACAAAAAAAGAACTGTTACACAACCTTAATGTGTAACAGTCCCTTTATGGCAGTCCCTTTATCCCCATGAAAATGATCTTGAGGAAGCGCTGAATTTATCCATACTTCCTTAAAGACCGGCCTACGACAGCCAACACCATGCCGAAACTGCCTTTATTCTCACGAGGGCAGAAATTTTCCCTATCCAGCTTTCTGCGTTCAATAGTTCTTGGCGACCTCTTGGAAGTAAGCCTGCGGATGCTCGCAGACGGGACACTTGGGGGGCGCCTGCGTCCCTTCACAGACATAGCCGCAGTTCAAACACTGCCAGAGGATCTTTTCGCCTTTCTTAAAGACCTTGTCCTGCTCGATGTTGAGAAGGAGAAGCTGATAGCGCTCGTCATGCTCCTTTTCGATCCTGCCCACCGCTTCAAAGAGCCGGGCGATCTTGTCAAAGCCCTCTTCCCGCGCCGTCTTGGCGAAGCCGGGATACATGGAGGTCCATTCCTCATTCTCTCCCGCAGCCGCGATCTTGAGGTTCTCCTCCGTGCTGCCGATGCCCCCCGTCACCAATTTGTACCAGATCTTGGCGTGTTCTTTCTCGTTCCCTGACGTCTCCTCGAAGATGTTGGCGATCTGCACGAAGCCGTCCTTCTTTGCCTTGGACGCAAAGAAGGTGTACTTCGTCCGCGCCTGGGATTCCCCGGCGAAAGCCGCCCACAAATTCTTTTCGGTCTGCGAACCCTTGAGTTCCATAAATTACCACTCCTTTCCGTAATCCCAAATACCTATCGACCGTCCCTTAATTATAATCCCCCGCCACAAAAAATAAAAGAGCGCCCTTCACTTTTCTGCGAGGCGCTCAACCAAAGTCCGCCGTGCTGACGCCCGGCGGGCTTTATCTACTGTTCCCCTGCTCACATCCCCTTCGCGGGCACGGGGCCCCGGGACAGGGCGATGGCTCCCGTGCGGGCGATTTCCAAGATCTCATAGTCGGACAAAACCTCACAAATGGCGTCGATCTTTTTCGCGCCCCCGGTCAGTTCGATGACCACATTGGAAGTGCTGACGTCCACGATCTTCGCCCGAAAAATATTGACGATGTTGATGATGTCGGCCCGGGTCTCCGTAGTGGCCCGTACCTTGATCATCACCAGTTCCCGGGTGATATGCTCTGTAGCGCTGATGTTCACCACTTTGATGACGTCGATAAGCTTCGCCACCTGATTTTTGACCTGCTCTAATTCCTGGGGGCTGTCCACGGAAACCACCACGTTGATTCGAGTTACGTCGGCCTCTTCCGTGTACCCGGCGGAAATGCTCTCAATGTTGAAGGCCCGGCGGCTGATGAGCCCCGCCACATGGGTCAGGACGCCGGGCTTATTGTCTACCAAGACGGCCAAAAGGTATTTTTTCATGATTTTCCGCCTCCCAGCACCATTTCATCCAAGCGCTTCCCTCCCGGTACCATGGGCAGCACATCCTCCGCCTCGGGCACCATCACATCGAGGAGCATGGGCCCGTCATGGGCGAAGGCCTGGCGGATCGCCGGCAAAAGCTCGGCCGGGCGTTCCACCCGAGCGGCGGCTACGCCCATGGCTTCGGCCAATTTCACAAAATCCGTGTGGCCGTTGAGACGCGATTCGGAAAGATGCTGCTGGTAGAACATACGCTGCCACTGGGCCACCATGCCCAACACATGATTGTGCAGGACGATGATAGTGATCTTCACGCCGTAATCCGCCGCCGTTGCCAGTTCCTGACAGTTCATCATGATGCTGCCGTCCCCGGTAAAAAGGATGACCCGCTGCGCAGGGCGGGCCAGCTTGGCGCCGATGGCGGCGGGCAGACCGTAGCCCATGGTGCCGAGACCGCCGGAGGTAAGAAACTGGCGGGGGCGGCGCGCCTTAAAAAACTGTGCCGCCCACATCTGGTGCTGCCCCACGTCGGTGACGATAATGGCATCATCTTCCGCGATACAGCTCACGGCCTCGATGACAGCCTGAGGCATGATCTCGGTGCTGTCTTTTTCGTAGGCGAAGGGATGTTCCTTGTGCAGACCTGCCGTATACGCCCGCCAGTCTCGGCTGTGCGCCTGATAATCTACGCGGGAAGCGGCGATCTTTTGCCGCAGGAGCGGCACCGACCAGCGCAGATCTCCTACGACGGGATAATCCACCGGGACGTTCTTATTGACCTCGGCGGCATCGATCTCAAACTGCGCGATCTTCGCACGGGGGGCAAACTCCTTTACCACGCCGGTCACCCGATCGTCGAAGCGTAAACCGAGGCCGATGAGGAGATCACACCCCATGATGGCCATATTCGCCGCGTAAGAACCGTGCATCCCGGCCATGCCGAAAGACGCCTCATCCGCCGGGTCGGCACATCCCAAGGCCATGAGCGTCGATACCACGGGAATACCCGTGGCAGCCACAACCGCCCGCACGTCCTCCGTCACGTCTGCCAGCGTGACGCCGCCCCCCAGGAAAAAGAGAGGGCGCTCCGCTTTTTCCAGCGCTCCTAAAAAAGCGTCGATCTGGGCCTCGTTGCCCGAAAAATCACCGCTGTAGCCCCGCAGATGAATCTCTTCCGGATATTCGTAGTCAAATTCCGCCGCGAACACATCCTTGGCGATATCGACGACTACCGGGCCGGGGCGACCGGTGCGGGCGATGAAAAAGGCCTCCCGAATAACCCGCGGCAGCTCCTCGGCCCGCTTCACCAAATAATTGTACTTCGTGATGGGACAGGTGATACCGGAGACATCGGCTTCCTGGAAGGAGTCCCGCCCGATATAGGGATTCCCCACCTGCCCTGTGAAGCAAACCAAGGGGATAGAATCCATATTGGCCGTGGCAATTCCGGTGACGAGATTCGTCGCGCCCGGTCCCGAGGTAGCGAACACCACCCCCACTTTTCCCGAGGCTCGGGCGTAACCGTCCGCTCCATGCACCGCCCCCTGCTCGTGCTTTGTCAAAATATGGGGAAACTTCATCTTGTAGAGCTCATCATACAGCGTCAGCACCGCACCGCCAGGATACCCGAAGACGAGGTCGACCCCTTCCTTTTTCAGGCCTTCCAGCACCGCCCGCGCCCCATTGATCACCACCGGGACAACCCCCTTTACACTATTACAATATATGTTCTCCTATTATACCCGCTTCCCTTCTCCCTGACAAGCAGAAAATACGGGGCGCGATACCGCGCCCCGTATTTACGTCCCATTCCCCTTTTGCGTGATGGCGTAGCTTTCGGGGTGAAGGCCGGGGCGGGGGATGAGATCGATTTGGATAGCCAGTTCTTTCTGCAGGGCGTCTAACAGGCCGGAAAGGTGGATGGCCTCCTTGACTTTCGGTTCCAGCTCAATTTCGTACCCGAAGGCGGCGTGAGAGCGGCTTTCGATGCGGCGGATGTCGCGGCAGATGCGAACCCCCACCGTCTCCGGGGACTCGACACGGCCCCGACCTTGACAGCAGGGGCAATCACTGTAAAGGAGGCTTTCCCAATTTTGCCGCGATTTTTTGCGGGTGATCTCCACCAATCCCAGGGCGGAGAGCCCCACGATGTTCGTCTTGATGCGGTCGTGACGGGCGATCTCCCGCATGGTGGAGAGGAGTTCTTCTTTCTGCTCGTCCTTCTCCATATCGATGAAGTCCACGACGATGATGCCGCCGATGTCCCGCAGGCGGATCTGCCGCAGAATCTCCACCGCGGCCTCTTTATTCATCCGGTAGACGGTGTCGCTCAAATTGGCCCGCCCCACGTATTTCCCTGTATTCACGTCGATGACCGTCAGCGCTTCGGTGCGGTCGATGACAAGAAAGCCGCCGGAGGAAAGTTCCACCACCCGGCTGCTCAACGCTTCGATGGCCTCGTCTACCCTGTAGGCGCGAAAGAGGGGTGTTTTTTCCTCGTAGAGCTGCACCCGCTCCGTGAGCTCGGGGGAAAGAACGGATAAAAGCTCGCGGATACGCCGACAAACCGCCTCATCGTCCACAATGAGCGCATCGATGTCCGCCGTCATGGAGTCCCGGACGATGCGAACGGCTAACTCCGCATCACGGTAGAGAAGGGCGGGCGCGGCTTGATGACAGATCTTCGCCCGAACGGTTTCCCAAAGGCCCGAGAGATACCGCACTTCCGCCGCCAAAGCTGCTTCGCTCTGCCCCGCCGCCGCCGTCCGCACGATGAGCCCCATGCCCTCCGGTACGATCGCTTCCGCGATCTTCCGCAGGCGGAGGCGTTCTTCTTCGCCCTCAATACGGCGGGAGAGGACGACGTAGGCAGCGGTAGGCATCAGGACACAGGTGCGTCCTGGGAGCGACAGGTGCGTCGTCACTCGCGGTCCCTTCGTGCCGGCCGCGTCCTTCACCACCTGCACCGGCAGCGTTTGCCCCGCCGCCAGACGCTTTTGCCCCGGAAACGCCTTGGCCACATCCGGCGGCAAGCCGTCTCCGATGTAAAGGAAAGCGTTTTTCCGTCCGCCGATGTCCACAAAGGCGGCCTCCATCCCCGGCAGAACGTTCTGCACTTTGCCGTTATAGATATTCCCCACCAGATGAGAATGCGAGGGGCGTTCCGCCGCCACTTCCTGTAAAACATCGTCCTCTATGAGGGCCATGCGGGTCTCTTCGGGAACAACGTTCACTAAAATTCTTTTCAAAGGCGCACCTCCTCAATCGGCCTCCATCAGGGATCGGCCGCCGCCCCAGAGGGCGCGGCGATGTATCGCGGCCATGGCCGCGTCCCCTGGCAGGGCGAAGGCGTCACATAAAACGGACAGCACTTCTCCCGGCTTAACGCTCCCCGTAGGGGTGATGCGGATCGCCATGCGCAGGCGAGCGGTTCCCGCCGCCCACGCGATGGTCACGTCGCCCTTCATATATTGCTTCACTTCAATATCCCGGGTCTTCTTCGGCGAGGAACGCCGATACCAGCATTCTTCCGCTTCATTAAAGGACTCTATCGCCCGCCGCGCCGCGTCTTCGTCGCCGCAGCCGGGCAGCGTGATCTCATAATCCGCCTGATCCACGGCGGCCATGAGGGCCTGATGACGTCCCTTCAACAGGCGCAGGCGGGAAAGCTTCACCCCGTCGGGCAGCTTCGCCGCCAAGCGAGCCGAAACCTCATCCGGCGAAAGCGCCTCGGTCAGTTCAAAATCCATATACTCCGCTTCGCTGGTCACCCCCACCGCTAACGCCGAAGCGAAGGCGATTTTGAGATGGGGATTGAAGCCCTCGGAGTAGGCGGCGGGAAGTTTCGCCCGGCAGATGGCCCGCTGAATCATATCCGCGTAATCGAGATGCGAAATATAGCGTATCCCTTCCTCTTTGGTGACCTCCCCCCGGTAGGTGTAAAGGGTGCGGGGTATTTTTTTCTCCTTCGCTTCATCCATCCTGCCGCCCTCCATCCACGATATGAACGCCCAGCCGGGGACAGACACCGCAGCCGGTGCAGTCGCCCCGCCGACAGTCTGGCGTCAGCGCCGCCGCCATGGCTTTTTTCCACTCCCCCAGCAAAAAAGCGCGGCTGACCCCGGGAGACGTGTGTTCCCAAGGGAGCGCTTCGGTAAAATCGCGGGTTCGCTCATTGTAAAACGCAGGATCGACGCCGCAGGCGGCAAAGGCTTCCTGCCACGCTTCTCCCCGGAACTGATCCGACCAGCCGTCAAACTTCGCCCCCCGCCGCCACGCTTCCTCGATGACCGCCGAAAGCCGCCGATCGCCCCGGGCTAAAACCCCCTCCAAAAGGCTGACTCGGGCGTCGTGGTAGGTATAGTGGATGGCACGATCGCGGATGTGATCCTTTAAGAGCCGCTGCTTTCGCTCAAATTCCGCCAAGGATCGCTGCCCGAACCACTGGAAGGGGGTAAAGGCCTTGGGAACGAAGCAGGACACGCTGACCGTCACCTTCACTCCGCGCCGGCCCTTGATCGCCGTATAGAGATCCACCACCTTCTTCGCCAAATCGGCAATGCCGATGATATCCTCGTCGGTCTCCGTGGGCAGCCCCATCATGAAGTACAGCTTCACCTGCTTCCATCCCTGCCGATAAGCCGCCCCCACCGCTTCTAAGAGGTTCTCCTCCGTCACCCCCTTATTGATCACGTCCCGAAGACGCTGCGTGCCCGCCTCGGGAGCGAAGGTGAGGCCGCTTTTTCGCACCGTCTGCATCTTATGGGCCAACTCGATGGAAAAGCTGTCGATACGCAGCGACGGCAGGGAAAAACTGACCTTCTCCCCGGCGAAATCCGCCATCAAATCGTCCACGAAGCCCCCCAAGCAGAAATAATCCGCCGAGCTTAAAGACGTCAAAGACATCTCATCATACCCCGTGGCGTCGACGAGCTTTCGCGCCAGCGCCCGCAGCCGCTTCGGGGAGCGTTCCCGCACCGGGCGATAAGCAATGCCCGCCTGACAGAAACGGCAGCCCCGGGTGCATCCCCGGAAAAGCTCCAGCATCACGCGATTATGAACGATATCAATGTACGGCACCACCGGCTTTTCCATGGCTTCAACCGCGTCGAAATCCTGCACCACCCGCTTGTAGACCACGGGGCGCGCCGCCGGTTCCAGCACCGTCAGCCCTTCATAGCCCCCGTCTGCCCCGTACCGCGGCGCGTAAAAGGACGGCACATAAAATCCGTCCAAAGCCGCCGCCCGCCGCAAAAATCCCTTTCGCCCGCCGGGACGCCCTTCCCCTTTCCAGGCGACGAAGGCTGTCACCAATTCTGGCAGCGCTTCCTCCGCCTCGCCGATGAGAAAGAGGTCGAAGAAGTCCGCCACCGGCTCCACATTGTAAACGCAGGGGCCACCGCCGATGACGAAGGGAACGTCCTCTCCCCGCACCGCCGCCCGCAGCGGGATATCCGCCAAGGAGAGCATGTTGAGGACGTTGGTGTAAACCATTTCATATTGGAGAGAAAAACCCAGGAAATCAAATCGGCTGATCTCCGTGAAAGTTTCCAGCGAAAAGAGCGGCAGATGCCGCTCCCGCATCGCCGCTTCCATATCCACCCAAGGGGCGTAGACCCGCTCGGCCGCCGTATCCTCCCGGCGGTTCAGCACCTCGTAGAGGATCTTCAGCCCCAAATTCGACATGCCCACTTCGTAAACGTCCGGCATGGAGAGCGCCACCGTACACGATACCTTGCCCCAGTCTTTTTTGCTCACATTCCATTCGCTGCCTGTATAGCGGGCGGGCTTCGTCACCGCGCCCAAAAGATCAGGCATCAATTTCACCATAAATGTCTAAACCCCTAACGCCGTTCCTTTCCTGCCGCCCGCCGGCTGCCGCGATCCTATTCCATAACGGGGATCAGGCGGCTGAACAGGCGGCGGTTCTCTTTCAATTTCTCTTCGTTGCCAAACACGCAGTAGATGTCCTGCTTCATGCCTTTTTCCACCAACTCCGCCAAGGCGCGGATCTCGGCCTCGCCCGTCGTCAGCACTTCCCGGCGGGTCTGTTGCCGCATCTCATCCGTGACGCCCCGCAGATAGCAGCCCGCCGCCAAACTCCCCTTCATCTGAGGCGTCAGGGGCGTGTCCATGGCGCTGATGGTGCCGATGATGTACTTCGTCATCTCCCGCGCCGAAGCCGTAAACTGCCGCAGATAGTCCGCCACCTCGTCATAGACCGCCAAGGTTTCGGAGAGATTCGGATCACGGTACGAGGTAAAGAGCAGGATCCCCTCCCGGGAAAACTGGGCCGACGCCCCGTAAGCGCCCCCCTGGACGCGCACGCGATTCCAGAGATAACCGTAACGCATGATGGTTTCCAGCACCCGCATGGCGCCGGTGAAGGGGTAGCCCAATTTACGGAAATCGGCCGCCTTGCCTACATACTGCACCCGGCTGGAATTGGTCAGTCCCTCGTTCTTCACCGGCGCCGCCAGCGTATAATCTGCCGCCGGGTAATGTTCAGCCGGCAGTGCCGCCAAGAACGGGGCGGCGGCCTTTTCCACCGCGCCATAGTCCGCTTCTGCCGTCGTCACCGAGAGGATCAGCCCCTCCCGCCGATAAAGGCGGCGCCGCACCTCGTCAAGGCGCGTCCGCAATTCCTCAAAACGCGCCGTAAAATTCGCCCGCAGATCCCGCAGGAACCGGTAATAGGCCAGCGAACTCCGATCATCAAACCCGGCGTCGGGCAGAAGATAAGCATTGAGCCGCGACGCCATCACCCGCTGGGGCATGTTCATGATCTGCCGCTCCGACCCGGCGATGCACTGGTCGATGAGCTCCCCTAAGCGCTTGGCATCATCAAACGAGGACGCGGTGAGGATCTCCTCCAAGAGGGCGAACAGCTCGGGGAGTTTGCGCACCAACGCCCGGGCTTTCACCACCGCCTTGGGCGTCCACTGCGCCGGATCCGCTGTCAGCGCAATGGCGGTCAAATCATAGGAAATGCCCCCGGTATGGAGGTTCTTCAAATTCGTCAACTCGGCATAGGAATGACGCTTCGTGTCCACCGCCCCGAAAAGATCACACAAGAGGTAAGCGTAGAGCTGATCCTCCGCCGTGAGAACGCTGCCGTCAAAATAGAAGTTCAGGTACGCGATCCCATGGGTGGAGAGATCGCTGAGCAGTACCTTGATCCTGCCGATCTCCCGCTCCTTTAGGGACAGCTTCTCCATCTCCGGCGTGATGTCCGCTAATTGAAGAAGCGGGATCTTCGCCAAAGCTTCGGGGGTGTCCGGCGTCTCTTGCATGGCTTTCAGCCGCGCCGCGTTCTCGATGACCGCCTCGATCTCCGCCGCCGCCATGGCCGCCTTTTTTTTGGCCAGCTGCGCCGTCACCGCCGCCTCCCGCGCCGCCGCCATCGTCCGGCTGGGGGCCATGGTCACCAGGACCTGATGGGGATTCTCTAAGAGGCAGCGCCGCGCCAAATCCTCAAAGTATCCGTTATCCAGGCCGTCCCGCAGTTTTTGCAGGTTCTCCTCATAAAAGAGCGGCTCCGTCGGCTCCTCTCCGTAGAGCCAATTCGTCATGACGGCCATGTTGTAGATCAATCCCTTGGGCGTCGTGCCGAAATCCGCTTCCCGCATCTTAAATTCCATCCAGTTGAGGGACGCCTCCAAGAGCGTTCGGTCGATGCCGTCCCGCACCAATTTCGTCAGCGTCTCCTCCATGACCTGATGGAAGCGGTCGGCGTCAGTGGCCTCGGCGTTGGTTACTTCCACCGTCAGTGAAGGCTGCGCCACCTGATTTTCCAAGGACGCCGTCATATCCTTGCCGATGCCGGCATCCAAAAACGCCTGCCGTAAGGGCGCCGCGTCCGTCGTGAAGAGGGAGTGGACGAGGATCGCCATCCCCGCCTGGGTCAGCCGATCCGCCGCATCACAGGCGATGAGCGACCAAGAAAGATACGTCTTGGCGGCCGTGTCCTCCTCCGCCCCCACAGGATACTCCTTCGCCACGCGCCGCAGCCCGTCAAAAAGCGGTTGCCGCGGGATCGCGGAATCCACTTCAATCCGGGAAAAATGGGACAGATAGGCTTCGTCAAGGAACGCCAATTTTTCCTCGATATTCAAGTTGCCATAGAGGTAGATGTAGCTGTTGGCTGGATGATAATAGCGCTGATGGAAGGCAACGAATTTTTCCTGGGTCAGATCAGGGATGCGCTCGGGATTTCCCCCCGACTCGAAATGATACGGCGTATCAGGATAGAGCGCCTTAAAGATCTCGGTTTCCAAGAGATCCTCCGGCGACGACGTCGCCCCCTTCATCTCGTTGTAGACGACGCCGCTGTATGTCAGGGGATCCTCCGGCCGCTCGATCTCGTAGTGCCAGCCTTCCTGCCAGAGCACCTCGGGCTTTTGCCGCATGACCGGGTAAAACACCGCGTCCAAATAGACATCCATCAAATTCTGAAAATCTTTATCATTGCGGCTGGCCACGGGATACATGGTCTTATCGGGAAAAGTCATGGCGTTGAGGAAGGTGTTGAGGGAGCCTTTCACCAGCTCCACAAAAGGCTCTTTCAGGGGAAACTTGCGGGAGCCGCACAGAACGGAGTGCTCCACCACATGGGCCGCCCCCGTATCATCTTTGGGCGGCGTGCGAAAGGAAATGGAAAACACCTTATTATCGTCCTGATTCTCAAGGAACAGCAGCCGCGCCCCGCTCTTTTCGTGCAGAAATTCATACGCCGTAGAATCCGCTTCGGGAATCCGCCGCGTTTTCATCAATCGAAAGCCATGGATCTTTTCCTGGATCTCCATGTAAATATATACCCCCTTTGTGGGAAAATCACCCTAAAAGATTGCCCCTTGACCATATAACCCAGGGGCGTTCCCTTGCTTTTGTTCAGCGTTTTCCATTATATCACAAATATATCACAAATCGAAGCGCAACTCTCTGATTTGCCTGACAAAAACACGCCATCCATACTGCGGATGGCGTGTTTTGTCTACTTCACGATATGTTTGCCCCCGTACCAGCGGGGCTTCCAGTATTCGTCGTCCAGATTGTCCACATGCACCCCGCGGCGGGAGGAAACGTGGATGAACTGGTTCTTTCCCAAATAGATGCCACAGTGGGAAGCGCCTTTCTCATAGGTGGTAAAAAAGACCAGATCCCCCGGTTCCAATTCCTGGCGCTTCTTGATCCGCTGTCCCAGCTTATACTGCTCGTCTGCCGCCCGAGGGATCGCGAACCCATGGCGGCGAAAGACGAACTGTACGAAGCCCGAGCAGTCGAAGCCCTTCGGGGTGGTGCCGCCAAAGCGGTACGGTGTCCCCAGATATTTTTTGGCCGTGGCAATGAGTTTCGGCACTTCTTTGCGCGGCAGGAAAGCCGCGCTTTCTGGCACTTTCTCCGCTGCCGGCGGCGCCGGCTCCTTCTTTTCCGGCTTCTTTTCTTTTTCTTTTGCCGGCTTCGGCTCCTTGGTTTTCGCTGCCGGTTCCGCCTCACCGGAAGACGCGGCGGGCGGCTCCGCCTTGGCCGGCGGTTTCGACGCGGGAGATGCCTGCTCCGGCGAAGAATCTGACGGTGGCGTCGGCGGGCGTCGGCGCAGCGCGTGCCACGTTGCCCGGTCCACCGTACCGCTTTCCGTCAGCTGCTGATCCCGCTGAAAGGCCAGCACCGCCTCCCGGGTGGCCTCGTCAAAAATGCCGGTCACGCCCTCGATGGCATAGCCTGCCCTTTGCAGCGCTTCCTGAACGACCCGGACATCATGCCCTTGCGCGCCTATTTTCAAAAGCGGCGCGGCGGCAACGGTCCCCCCCCAGCAAAGGGCGAACACCGCCGCCAAAAAAATCTTCTTTCCCCGTCCCATATCAGATCGCCTTATTTCCGTGGGCCACATGATCAAGCCCCTGCCGCATGAGCTTCACCACATGGTCGTCATCCAAGGAATACCACGCCTCTTTTCCCTCCCGGCGAAACTTCACCAGGCGGGCGTCCCGCAGTACCCGAAGCTGATGGGAAATCGCCGACGCGCCCATGGACAGCGCTGCCGCGATATCCCCCACCCGCATCTCCGCGGCGGTCAAAAGCCCCAGGAGCTTAATGCGCGTCGGATCGCCCAGCACCTTAAAGATCTCCGCCAGACGCTGACTGGTAAGCTCGTCGATCTCATGCAGTTGTGCCGACCCGCGGGGCGCGGTTTTTAAGGTATCCATGGTATCCTCCCCAAGCGGCGCAGCCATCCGGCCGCGCCTCTGCTTCTTCTCTGCCATAACGTGTCACAGGTTCCGTCACGGCATGCGCCGCTACGGCCCGAGATGGCTGAGACAGCGGCCAAAGAGAGGCCGCCGCCCCCATGTCTACGGCGGCTTATTTCACCACCAGTACCGGGCATTTCGCCTGCTCCACCACATACTGGCTAACGCTGCCCAGGAGAACGCCCTTGACGACACCTAAGCCGCGGCTCCCCATGATCACCAGATCCATGGGATGATCTTCCAGATAATCCAAGATGACCACCGCTGGAGAGCCTGTCTCCGAAGAAGCTTCCTTTTCGATTCCCGCGGGCACTTTTTCCATGGCGCGTTCCAGGATCACGTCCCCCGCCTTCGTCACGGCGCTCAAGATCGCGTCCGAAAGGCAGGCGTTAATGGCCAGTTGATTGATATTCGCCACATAGAGAAAGTGCAGCTTCGCACCGCAAGCCTTCGCGATCTCCACGGCTTTCTCGATAGCCCGCTCGGCGGTTTCCGATCCGTCCACCGGCACCAGTACATTTTTGAACATAACATTCCCTCCCTTTCGCAGCAAAACATTCTTCATTTGCTATGAAATTTCGCGTTTTCTCTGTCAAAATCCTGCTTTCTTCCCAATTTTTCCCTGACTTTTCTCTTCTGCATAGTCGGATCGGCTCGTTTCGGCCATGTCCGCCGAAACGACAAAAGCCCCGCCGCCGCGGGGCTTTATCAGCCATATCCCTTTCGCTATCGCTCTCAATAGCGGTACTTTTTCAGTTCGTCACGCATCTCCTGCGCCATCTTCGCCAGAGAATCACTGGCCGAAGCCAGTTCCTCGGAAGAAGCAGAGCGTCCTTCCGCCCCCCCCGCCACAGTCTTCATGTCAGAAGCCACCTTATGGGAACCATCGCCGATGGACTTCATCTCGCGGGTAATATTTTCCGTCTGCTGGGCGACATCGGTAATGGAAGCTGACATCGTCTCCACTTCCGCCGAAACACCTTCGATGAGTTCCTTGATGCGGTCAAAGGTCGCCCGTAAATTTTGCACGGCTTGAACGCCTTCCTCGACAGCCGTGCTGCCGCCCTGCATGGAATCCACAGCACTGGTCGTATCGGACTGAATCGCCCCGATGAGTTCCGCGATCTGCTGAGCGGCCGTCTGGGACTGCTCCGCCAATTTACGGACTTCCTCGGCGACTACGGCAAAGCCGCGGCCATGTTCCCCGGCCCGGGCCGCCTCGATGGCGGCGTTGAGCGCCAGGAGATTCGTCTGGCTGGCGATGCCGGAAATGGTATCCACAATGGTGCCGATCTCCTGCGACCGGGAACCCAGTTTGTCGACGAGTTCCGCCGACATCTGCGCCGCCTGTTCGACGTTTTTGATCTGCCTGACGGCGGAATCGATTTCTTCACTGCCGCTGGCCGCCTGAGCCGCCGCTTTCTCCGAATTTTCCGCCGCCTGCGTCGCCTGCTGCTTCATCTCATCCATGGAAGCCGAGATCTTGGCAACATGCTCATTGGCATCGTCGATATCGCTTTGCTGCTGCAAAATGGTATTCGTCGACCCGGTCACCGAATCGGCCACCGCTACCGCCGACTCGGCCGTCTCCACGGAATTCTTTGTCAGTTCCGCCGAAGCCTCCGAAAGCTGCTCCCCCGACTTACTGATGGACTGGAAAAAACGGTTCGCACTCTGGCACATATCGTAGAGTTTACGCCCCGCGTCACCAAATTCATCACCACGGGTTGGCCGGCGGCTGGCCAGGCGGTAATCGCCGCCCCTAAGCCGCTCGCAGACAGCGATCATTTCTGCCAACGGCCCCGTGATCGTCTTCGTGATCAGGAACGCTCCCACGAGGAGGACGAGCATGGCCACGGCCGTCATGGCCGTCATCGTTACCAGCGCGTTCCTATTCGCCTGACGATTCTGATCCGCAATGGCGGCGGCGTTCTTATCGGCGCTCTCCCCTAACTTTGTCAGCTTATCCCGCAGATCGATGGTCGCCTGCTTAGCCGCACGGTTATATTCCGCCAGCGCCTCCTGGGACTTCCCCGCCTCCGCTAAGGCCATAACTTTTTCCATAGACGCGCGGTAGACCTGCCAATCCTTTCCCGCCCCGTCCACAATGGGCGCGATCTCTGAAATGCGTCGGCCCAGCTTTTCATACTCGCTCCAAGCCTGCTCATACTTGGCAATCTGCTCCCGCTGTTTCGGCTTCACTTCCGCTACCCGGGCCGGATCCGCAATGGCCTGGTAGGTGCGCACCTGAATGACGCGCATCGCTTCCACCGAATTTCCTAAAAATTGGACAGCCCGCAGCTTTTCCGCATACATCGTGTCCATGTCCTGCCCGGCCTTGTTAAGACTCATCCAACCACGAACGCCGATGATCGCCATTCCGAGGAAGGCCACGACGACCAACAGGAGAATCTTATAGGCTACCTTTACATTGTTCATACATTTACCCTCCGATTTCCCTGGGGGCTTCTCCGCTCCGCTGTGCCTGGTATCAGGTGAAACGAAATGCCCAAACTATTTTTCCCTAATTATAATTGCTGCCATGATAAAAACAATCCCCATTTTTCTCTAATCTTTCACATCTTCGTCTCCACGGACAAATGCCTATTTCATCAGGCTTTTATTCCATACTATTTTAATCTCCTAATTTTTTTACAATAAACATTGTGTCTTTAATCCTATGCCGCATTCCTCTTCTTATCCACTGTATAAAGCTATTTTTACACACACAATGGAAAACTGCTCCTCTCCCCTGTCACAGGAACAAACAAAAAGCGAATCATATTTGAACATCCCTTCTTTTTCTTCTCCCCTTATGATATAATATGAACACTTAGCGAGTGCGACCGTTAGGGAAACAGGAGCTTAGTGTGAATATATACCTGAACACTTAACAAAAGCGAGCACAGCGAGGCTTGCGTTTAGTGATCAGGTGAAATAAAAAGGAAGCACAATGTAGGAAAGGGGGATGGCCGTGTCGATGTCTCAGGGATTTTACGCCGCCGTTTTAGAACTTTTCCGGGCCGCGGCGCCAAAACCGGAAGATTTTCGCCGCGCCCTGCTCCTGTCAGAAGTCATGCGCCGTTTTGCCGGTCTCTTGGGACATGAAGGAGAAGCGGATATTTGGGCCGCGGCGGGGCTTCTCCGCCATGCAGACGCGGCTGATGCCCCCCTGATCTCTTCCTCCGCGCTGAAGAAAGCCGGCGCAGACGAGGCGTTTCTCCGGACCGTCGCTGCCACGGAACCTGTCACCCAGGACGACTTCACGACCCTCTTAGTCACTCTCGACCATCTCGTCGCTCTCATCCTCACCATCGCCGCCACCCGGCCCCGGCAAAGTGTTAAAGGGCTGAAGGTATCCGCTGTCCAAAAAAAATTTCTCGATCCCCGCTTTGCCCCCCAGAGCAGCCGCCGCCATATCCAAGACGGCGTCCGGGCTCTCCACTGGGAGATCGGCGATTTTACCTCCAAAACCTTAAAAGCCATCTTGACTTCGGAAGACGAAGTGCGCAGTGCCGTCGAAAAGATCGCCTGACAAAACAGGGGAAAAACATGGGGCCCGCCGCGAACAATCGCGGCGGGCCCCACGTTTCATTATGCATACGGCAGAAATACGCCTAAGGCATTTATTCTGACATCCGCCGAAAAGAATCCACTCATCCCGACGTTTTTGTCAAGAGCGCCTGGTAGACAGCGCGGCGAGACAGCCCCAGGGCGCGGGCGGCTTCCCGCATAGCTTCTTTTTTCGATTGACCCTCGGCCATGAGCTGGGCGACATAGACAGCGGGACTGAGGATACCGCCCGGCGTATGCCCCAAGCCATCACTACGCTCTGCCGCCTGCGCCCCCGCCACGACGATCACAAATTCGCCGCGCATTTCCTGGGCATCACAGGTGGCAAGGAGCGAAGTCAGTGTCCCCCGGCGAAATTCTTCGAACCTCTTCGTTAGTTCCCGAGCCAGCACGGCCTCCCGATCCCCGAAAGCCGCCGCTAACTCCGCCAGCGTCCCCCGCAGGCGGTGCGGCGCCTCGTAAAAGATTAAGGTTTCGGCGTACCCCGACACTTCCCTCAGCCGCATCTCCCGCTTCGCCTTCGTCCGGGGCAGAAAACCCACGAAGGTGAAGCGGGTAGTATCGAGGCCCGACGCGATGAGCGCCGTCAGGGCAGCGTTAGCCCCCGGCAAAGGAACAACGGCGACCCCCGCCGCGATGGCCTGCTGCGCCAAGAGACTGCCAGGGTCGGCGATCCCCGGCAGCCCAGCGTCGCTGACGCAGGCGATGACAGCCCCGCCCTGGAGCTTTTCGATGAGTTCCGGGCCTTTCGTGTCTTTATTATGCTCGTGATAGCTGACGAGGGGCGTATGAATGTCAAAATGCGAGAGCAGTCCCCGGGTATGCCGGGTATCTTCCGCCGCAATGAGATCGACTTCTCCCAGGATCCGCACCGCCCGGTAAGTCATGTCTTCTAAATTGCCGATGGGGGTGGCGCACAAATAGAGGACACCCCCCGCTGATTTTTTCGCACCTCTCGGCTTTTCACCCCGTTCCGCATCCATCACCCGTTTCCTCCATAAATCGCCAAGGTTTCCGGCGTGTAGCCGCCATCCGCTTCGTAGATCGTGAGGGTGGGCAGCCAGCGAATAGCGCCTGCTGCCCCACCGACCACTGCCTCCACCAAGAGAAGGCAAGGGGGCTTTCCCCGGCGCGGTTCCACCAGCCGCGCTCTTTTTATGGCCATCCCCGCCTCTTGAAACACCATGCCGATCTCGTCCAAGCGCTCTGGAAGATGTACCATAGCCATCCGTCCCCGGAAACGCAAGGCATAGCGGGCCGCCGCCACCACCTGCGAAAGCGTCGCCGAACTCTCGTGGCGGGCGCGGGCCAGCGACAGATTGGGATTTTTCCGCCCCCGCCCCAACGGGTAATAGGGAGGATTCGCCAGCACCAGATCAAAGCTCCCCCGCGCATACAGGTTTGCCATATCCCGATAATCCCCCTGCCTGACGGCGACCTTCGCCGTCAGGCCGTTCATGGCAACGCTGCGCCTCGCCATATCCGCCAATGTGCCGTCGATTTCCACCGCTGCCACCTGGGCCACCTGATCGGCCATCAAAAGAGGGAGGATTCCCGCGCCGGTTCCTAAATCCAGCACCCGATCCCGCCCCCGATAGTGAGGGAACCGCGCCAGTAGAACCGCGTCGATGCCAAAACAAAAAGCGTCCGGCCGCTGAATGATAAAGCGTCCCCGATATTGCAGATCGTCCAGGCGTTCATTCCCCGTCAGGCTGACGCGTTCCATGGTCCTGGGGCCGCAAGCGGCGGTCTTCTCTCGGGTGACGCGGGCGGCGATCCCGCGCCTCATAATCCCGTCCCTTGCCGGCCCCGCCGCCGTTGGTGCGCCGATTTTTCCCCTCGTAGGGTTTGCTGTCCCCGCGGTTGTCCCGAAAGCGACGGCTCTTGCCGCCCTTCGGATAACGGGGCGGGGTCCGGTCATTTTCAACGGCATCAGCCTGTATGGCCGCAATGGCCGCCAGCGCCGCCACGCTGGCCAAATCTTCCTCCTCCTTCTCGATGATGTCCTCCCACGAAGCCACGATGGTCTTTCCGTCGTCTAAGAGGATCGTCGCCTGCCGCCGCTGCTGATTCAGAGAAATAACCCGACCCTCACCTTCGACGCTTACCACACGGCTGCTCACCTGAGGGGCCAGCACCTTCTTCGGTGTTGTCCGCGGGCAGACATAGCACTCGCTTTCGTATTTCAGGCAGCACATCAACCGGCCGCAGATCCCGGAAATTTTCGTGGGATTGAGGGACAGATTTTGTTCCTTCGCCATGCGGATAGAGACCGGCGCAAAATCCCCCAAAAACGTCGCGCAGCAGAGAGGCCGCCCGCAGCAGCCGATGCCCCCCAGAAGTTTCGCCTCATCCCGCACGCCGATCTGCCGCAGCTCAATGCGGGTATGGAACACCGCCGCCAGATCCTTCACCAATTCGCGAAAATCAATGCGTCCGTCCGCCGTGAAATAAAAAATGATCTTATTGATATCAAAGGTGTACTCCACCCCCACCAACTTCATGGGGAGTCCCCGGGCAGCAATCTTCTCCTCACCGATGCGAAAGGCTTCCTTCTCCTGCGCCCGGTTCTGCTCCACCCGGGCGCGGTCTTCCTCCGTCGCTTTGCGCTGCACCGCTTTCAGGGGGAGCACCACCGCTGAATCCTCCACCTGCCGCGGTCCCAGGACGACCCGGCCGAATTCCACGCCCCGAGAGGTTTCCACCACAACCTCGTCCCCCGTCGCGAGAGAAAATTCCCCCGCGCCGAAATAATATATTTTGCCCGCCTGCTTGAAGCGGACGCCCACTACCGTCTGCATCGATGTCCTCCTAAATCGTCTATTCTTCCACCGGCCCCGCCAAGGAGAGAAGAAGCGCCTCCACGAGAAGCCGAATATTGACATTAGAACTCAAAAGCCGCCGTTCCGCCTCTTTGACGTCCGCCAGCATAGAAAACACCCGCGCCTCGGAAAAGCGGGCCGCGATCTCCGCTACCGGCGCTTCCAACCCGACGCTGTAGAGAGGCGTCGCCCCGCCATACAGGGCTAACACGTCCCGCAGCGTCAGCCGCAAAGAGCGCAGCCACTCCCCTGCCTCTTCCCGAGAGAGTGCCCCCCATTTCTTTCCCTCTGCCCAAAGGGAGAGAGGGGGAATCTGGGGCAAGCGCGCTAAAAGGGAAACGGCCTCTTCCCGCCGCCGGAGCGCGCCCTCAGCATGGAGCGCCAGCGCCCGGCCCGCACTGCCGTCGGCCAGGGCCGCGAGAGCCGCGGCCTCCTCCGTCTCGACCCCGTGCCGGCGTAGAACCTCAGAAAGCTCCGGCAGCGCCAGAGGGCCGAAAGGGATCTCTAAGCAGCGGGAAACGACGGTATCCAAAAGCGCCGCCCGCATGCCGGTCACCAACAGGAACACCACGTCGCCGGTGGGCTCTTCCAGCGTCTTTAAGAAACTGTTGGCCGCCGCCTCATTCATGCGCTGGGCGTCATCAATGAGCGCTACCTGCCGGGGGGCGAGCTCCGGAGGCCGGGCGAGAGCCGACCCCAGCGCCCGCATCGCCTCGATGCGGATACTGCGCGCCCCTTTTCCCACGGCCTCCGGCACGACGAAAAAGAAGTCCGGATGAATGCCCCGGCTGAACGCCCGACAGCTCTCACAGGTACCGCAGGGGTGCCCAGCCGCCGGCGACGAGCAGAGCAGTGTGGCGGCGAGCGCTTCCGCTGTCCGCCGCTTTCCTACGCCCTCAGGGCCGGAAAAGAGCAGGGCATGGGGCAGCCGATCCGTCTCTAACAGCCGGCGTAACCGCCGCTTCGGCTCTCGTTGCCCTAAAATATTCTCCCACGCCGTATCCATCAGCTGTAAAGATCCACCAACATGCCCCGGATGGCGTCCTGCCCGGCCACAATGGTCAAAGGATCGGCCTGGCCGAGGCGAATGTGTTCCGCCATGGCCTCCAATTCTTCGTCGATCCGGCGCACCGTCGTGTAGGCCTTCTGCCGTCCCAGCCGGTCCCAGCCCGCCGACGTGTGCAGGGAATACATCCGAGATATGGCCTCCCCTACGAAATCCTTCACTAATGTACGGTAGGACTTCAGCTCGTCATAGGTAGGCGTATTCGTCAGCCGCGCCCCCTGCTCGTCGATCTTTTTCAGCAGCTGCTCCAATTCTTCCCGGGTAAGGCTCCGTTCCTGATCGTTAAGCTCCGCGGAAAAGGACGTATCCGCCCCCGCGATCCGCCCGCTCATCGCCCGCTCCCGATTTGTCATGGTACGGGACTGCGGCTGGGAGGACACGGCATCTATCTTCATTCCCATACTGCCACCTCAATCTTGATCCGTGCTTCTTTAGTGCGTCCCCGAAGAAAACCGCGCGGCACGCCTCCATCGGCACGCGCCTCACGCTGCGTTCTCTACGGGGTAGAATTTTCCCACTGTAGATTATAGCGGTTTATGATAAAATACGCAATGCGTCCCTCAATCCTCGTGCAAACGGCCTTCCCGCAGCCGCCGCTCGATGAGGGCCCGACGCTTTTCTGCCTCTTGCAGCGTCGCCTCTTCCGCCGCCGTGCGCGCCGTCTTGCGACGCAGCATATCGCACTTTAAGGAGAGTTCCAAAAGTTCCCCTTCCAATTCCCATCGCGCTTTCTGATCCATCGTCCTGCTCCTTTTCCTGTCGAAATCAAAGGGCCCGGCAAAAATTCCCGGCCCATCCCACGATAAAAAATTTTATCAAACAAATGTTTCACGTGAAACATTTTTCCCCGGCAAAAAAATTCTAATATTTTCCCGGCAACGCAATCTTGTCTAAAATGCCCGCCAATTTCGCCAGCAATACGCCGTAATTCGTCATGGGTTTTCCCTGGGCGCGGGCAGCGGCGATGCGGGACAGGACATAGCGGCGGTTAAACATGCAGCCGCCGCAGTGAACGATGAGATCGTAAGGGGAAAGATCCTCTGGGAAATCCATCCCGCTCACCATTTCCACCCGAATGCCTTCCCCCAGGCGCTTTTTCAGCGCCCGGGGCAGCTTGACGCGCCCGATGTCTTCTTCCACGGGGGCGTGGGTACAGGCTTCGGCGATGAGAATGCAGGCATCTCGCGGCAGCGCGTCCAGCGTGTGGACCGAAGCCACATAATAATCAATATCGCCTTTGTAATGGGCAAACAGCACGGAAAAAGAAGTCAGCCGGCTCTCGGCCGGTTTTTGCCGCCAAACTTCTGGAAAGACCTGGGAATCAGTGATGATGAGATCCGGCGGTGCTTTAAGCGCCGCCAAGGCCGCCGGCATCCGGTCGGCGGTGACGGAGAGAACGACGCAGGAACCGTCCAAAAGATCGCGGATCGTCTGCACCTGGGGCAGGATGAGCCGGCCTTTGGGCGCCGCCATATCCTGAGGCATGACCAAAAGCACCGTATCGCCAGGGCGAGCGAGCCCCCCCGTCAGGCGAACCGTGTCGCAATCCGGCGGCAGAGCGCGAAGGATGGCGCCGCGCACCGCCGCTGTCGCCTCCTCGCCTCGTCCGTTCCTCAGGCTGATACAGATGGGCGTGAGGCCGCACGCGGCTTTTACCTGCGCCGCAAGGGCCGCGCCGTCGTCGGCCCGGTCATCGCACCGGCTCACGAGGGGAATGACCGGTACCCGGCGCGCCTTAAACCAATCCGCCCAGCGCAGCTCCTCCGCCATTTCTTCGCCAGCAAAAAGGAGCAGCGCCATGTCCGCCTTTTCCGCCGCTTGTCGGGTCTTTTCCACCCGAGCCGTCCCGATGGCGCCGTCATCGTCAAAGCCTGCCGTATCCATAAAGACCACCGGTCCCACCCCGGGCAGTTCCATGGCCTTATACACCGGATCGGCAGTCGTTCCGGCTACCGGCGATACCAGTGCGGCCTCCTGCCCCGTCAGCGCGTTGACCAGCGACGATTTCCCCGCGTTGCGCCGTCCGAACAGCCCGATGTGAAGCCGATTCCCCCGGGGCGTATCCTGTAATCCCATCCGAAAATCCTCCTTCGTTCCGCTCCATTATATATCAAAAACCAGGCAAAAGCCAAGGAAGCGTCAACGTTCCCGCCCCTTGCCTTTTCTCTTGCCGAATGATAGAGTAATGGTAGAGCGATCGCATCAGCGTCCCTTTATCGCAGGCGAAAAATGCCCTCGCTATTTTTAAGGAGGAATTTCGTTGTCCCACGTGAATTTTGAAGTCGGTCAGCCCTTTCCCCTGCCCATTCGGGCCAAAGGCGACGGCGGCCTGTTCCAGATCGATACCAACGGCGTCATGTTCATCCTCCAGCTCAGCCGCACCGATATCATCGCCGTCGAGGCCTTTCGCACCGGGCAGATGGAATTGGCCCTCACGGAAGAAGAGGGACTTCTCTTTTTTCTCTATCGAATCGACGGCATTTTCAAAGAGGGCTGGGGGGACGCGCCCCTCTCCCTGGCAACGCTGAAAGAGGCGCAGCGGCCCAAAAGCACCGTCCTTCCTGACGCGGCTCTCCACCTCTACCTGGTGGAACCCCATCTAAGCCTTCTTTTAGCCCAGCGCACCGTCACGCTGTCGAAAGCCTTTCGCGGGGCCTTGGAGCGTCACCTTGTTCGGCGCTTGGCCGCGCCTCTTTCCGAAGAGGTAGAACGGCAAAAAATCGGCGAAATCTATCAGCGGCTCACCCCCGCCGCCCTGCGGGAAAAGGCGATGGCCGTACAGCAGCTCCCCCTCGACATCAAAGCGCGCCCCCTCCACTGAAAAAATTTCCGTCCTTTCCCGGCGCGTAACCCTCGAGGCTATATGAATACGTAGTGCTCGCGCCCTAAGGAATCGCGTACGTTAGTAAGAATATGTCCCTGACCCTTGGCAAAGACAAGCCAAGCGCCGGCGGCGTTTAGTGGTCAGGTATATGATAGGTAATCGGCATTTCCCGTCAGATATCGCAAAAGGAGGCTGTCATCATGAAAGAGTACACATTTCACTACGGACGCGGAGAAAAGACCTTTTCCCTCGACGAAAAACGCGTGCTGAAGGAGATCCGCATGCCGGACGCGGCGCCGCTGACAGATATCGCCGCCGCCGTCTTAGAGGCCGTCCGCCACCCAATCGGCGCGCCTTCCCTGGAGGAAAGCGTAACAGCGGGGGACACGGTCACCTTCATCTGCAACGATCCCACCCGCGTGGCCAACAGCTTCGATTTCATGCCGGTGTTGGTAAACGAGTTGAACCGCCTCGGCGTCCCCGACGAAAACATGCAGATCGTCTTTTCCCTCGGCACCCATCGCCTGATGACGGAAGAGGAAATGCGGGAAGGCGTGGGAGAAGAAGTCGCCGCCCGTCTCAAAATGTATAACAGCGACGCCAACGTCCCGGAGGATTTTGAATACTTTGGAACCACCAGCCGCTTCACACCGGTCCTCATCAACCGGCGCATCTGCCACAGCGACCACATCATCCTCACCGGCACCATCGTCCACCACTATTTCAGCGGCTACGGCGGCGGACGCAAGGCGGTGCTCCCCGGCTGCGCAGCCATGGAGACGGTGCGCCACAATCACAGTTTCATGATGGATCCCCGGGCCGGCCTCGGCAAAACCACGGATAATCCCGTCTACGAAGATCAGATGGAAGGGGTAGCCCTCTGGGCCGGCGCCATGGAAAAACGCGGCGCGAAGGTATTTCTTTTCAATGCCATTTTAGACGCCGACCACCGCTTCTTGAAGATGTTCGCCGGGGATTACGTGAAGGCCCACCAGGAAGCCTGCCAATTCGTCGATGAAGTCTACGGGGTAAAGATCGACAAGCAGGCCGATGTGGTCATCGCCAGCTGCGGCGGTTACCCCAAAGATATCAACGTCTACCAGATGCAAAAGACCATGGACAACGCCGCTTTGGCAGTGCGTAAGGGCGGCGTCGTCATCCTCTTGGCGGAATGCGAAGAAGGGAGCGGCAGCCAGGTGTTGGAGGAAACCTTCCGCCGTCTCAAGACCCCGGAAGCCATCGAAGCCGAGCTGGCGGGCCATTTCGTCATCGGGGCGAACAAAGCTTACGCCGTCAGCCGCCTGATGACCCACGCCAAGTTCATCCTCGTCACGGCACTGGACCGTACCTTGGCGAAAGACATGCTCTTCACCGCCGCTGTGGACAGCGTGGAGGAAGCGCTGAACGAAGCGGAAACTATCGTGGGCAAGGAATACAGCGTCATCCTCATGCCCACCGGCAGCCTCACCGTGCCCCTTTACGTCGGATAACACCTTTGCTTTCTCAACGGCGCCGGCAGCAAAACGAAAATTTCTCCAAACAAAAAAGAAACTGCGGAAAAATCACGGCATGCGCCCCTGATTTTCCGCAGTTTTTATTTGTTCTTCACTTTTTCTATTCCCGTCACCGCAACAACTTGTTCAAGGAGGCAAGTCCTCCCTCAGCCCCGCTTTGCTGCCATACGGGCAACAAATTGATCCAGCCGTTCCCGCTTTTCCTCCATCTTGCGGGCGAATGCGGCAGCGGCCGCAAGATCTTCCCCGTTGGGATGGCCGATGGAGGTCTTCCAGCCGCCGGCTTTAGCGTGAGGATCGTCGGCAGCCATCTTCTCATGCTTGGCCCGAATGGCGGCGCTGACCTGACCTTGGCATTCAAAGGTACCTAATATCCGGCAGTTCGCCCCCAAAAGATACGCCGCCCGAGCAAACGCCGTCACCGCATGTTCGCTGCGATTATCGGCAGCATGGGTTTCAAAGAGGATCACATCCACATCATGCAGCTTGGGCAAAAACGCCGCTGTCTTCGGATCAGGGCCGCCCCGCCACAGCCAGTAGCCTACCGCTACAATCTCCGCACCATCTCTGACCGCCGCCTCTTCCACCGATTCCGGCACCACTTCCACGGCGGCAGCCATCGCTTCAGCGATCTGCCGAGTATTTCCCGTCACAGAAGAATATACCACCTGCCATTGATGCATACTACGACCTCCTCGTCTTCGGTTGACTCTTTGCCCTCTGCAAATTCCCTGCCCGGGCTCGTGCCAAGGCTGCGCCACCTCGAAATCGTCAATTCTCGATCCGCTAACGAAGCAGGCATACACCCCCGCAGCGCAGCTCAGTCTCGGATATCCGCCGGGGCCACGTGAACGATACTGCCATCCGTTTCCATGTAGACCGCCTCAGCCAACATAGCGTTTCGGATCATACGACGGCAAAGAAGACAGGGTTTTCCCGAAGCCAGCGTCCCGTCGGCGTTAATCCCTACGATATAGATAGTGGCCCCTTTCATTTTTTCCGGGTCAGCATTGATGATGGCGTTCTGTTCGGCGTGGACGGCCACGCACAGCTCGTAGTTCTGCCCCTTCGGCACATGCAGGCGTTCCCGCTCGCAGATGCCGGTATCGATGCAGTTCGCTTCTCCCCGGGGGGCGCCGTTGTAGCCTGTGCTGATGATGATTTTATCCTTTACAATAATGGCGCCGTACATGCGGCGCAGGCACGTAGCGCGCCGCCCTACGGCCCGAGCAATCTCCAAAAAATATTCCGTCCAATCCGGACGTTCCCTTTTTTCTTCCATGGGTTTCGTCTGTCATCCTTCCCACCGATTGATCAGATAACGCTTCGCCAAAAGCACCGCCACGAAATCATCCACCGGCGCCGGCGGCACCTGCATGCTCGTGGGAAAAAAGCGACGCCAGCCCGTGGGGGGGTGCGCTTCCCAGTAGGCGCGCTTCGCATCGTCGGTGGTGCGGTATTCATTGACATATTCCACCGGCAGCGCCGGGAAGGCCTCCTGAATACGCTTCTTCGCGTCATGACTGGTTGTGCCGTTGCCGATGAGAATCCGTTCGGGAGCAAAGCGCTGAATCCTCTCCGCCAGCTCGTCTGTCAGCCAGACAGTGGCAATGACTTCCTGATCCAGTACGCTGCCGTTTTCATCCACCACGGCCAGCCCGCACTTTTCCCGGCCGGGATCGATTGCCGCGATAATCAAAGTCTTTCCCCTTTCCCTTCTCCCCGCGCTGCTCTATTCGTTTTGCCCCTTAGCGTCCGTTTCTACCTTCAAATTCAGCCGCAGCGGCCCCAAAGCGTCCGTATCCGCCCGGGCGTAAGCGCTCAGCACTATCGTACCGTCCAGGGGAACGAGAGCCTGTACGATGTCATAGAACTGCGACCCTTCCATGATCCCCACCGATCCCCGAATGGGATCCGGCAGGATCCCTTGCGCTATAGCGGCGGCGTTTACGTCCCGAAGGAAGCTCATGACCACCTGCTCCGCTTCGCCAGGATTGTGCCCGTTGATCTTAAAAGGCCGGGCGATAATAAATTCATCCTGACGATAGACGATACGATTCTTAAAGAGCTGAAGGTTCGTCCGTACCGGCTCCCCCCGCACCAAATTTCCCGCGGCTACGATGCGCACCACCATATCGTCCTCCCCCGCGGCGATGGTACGGGCGGCCTGCTCATATTCGGGCTGATAGATCCAGATCTCGCTGCGCTCATCCCCGACACCGAGCCGCTGAGCTGCGTTGCGGTTAGCCAACTGGATGAGCCCGCCCATATCCGCTAAAACTTCTTCGAACGTACGCCCGCCTCGGACGATACCGCTGGCAATAACTTCCCCCGCCTGAAAGACAATATTCCCCTCCCGGACGAATTGGAGCCCCTTGCGCAAAACGTCAGTACGCTCTTCCAGGGTCTGATTGTCTGTCATAAGCGTCGCATTCTGCATCGTAAGTCCTTGATTCTTTTGCTGAAGCGCCGCCGCGTCCGCCTCCAGTTGCGCGTTGCCCGCCGCCAGTTCCCTGGCCCGCTCTTCCAAAGCTGCCTGCTTATCGTGGAGCTTGTCAATCTCCGTTTTTGATTTCGCCAGATCCGCGGCTGCCTGCTGCTGCTCGACCTTCGCGTCGGCCAGCTGCATATCCGTAGCCTGAAGCCGCGCTTTTGTCTCCCCCATGAGCTGATTGAGCTGCTCCATGCCGAAGAGGGCGGTGCGGACATTGTCCGATGCCCCCGCCAAAATGACAAAAGTAAGGGTGGTAATGAGAACGCCAGTAATAATGGTAACGATGACAGAAGTATGACGGGGGCGAAGCCCAAAGAGAGACAGCTTTCTCTTTCCCACCCGCGACCCCACCCGGTCGCCGATAAAGGCAATGACGCCGCCGGTGACAATAAGCACTAAAATCAGGACAAGTCCATACATCCGACGATCTCCTTTCCAGACTTCATATTTGAACGCTGTAAGTACTACGCGCCTTATCGAAAGTTATCTCGCTGCCTGCCGCATCAAAAAGAGCCCCGCGATAAGGCCTACGATATTCGGCAGCCAGACGGCCAGCGCCGCCGGAAGCGCGCCGCTCTGCGCGATGGCCCCACCTATGGTCATGAAAACGTAATAAACGAAAATAATGATGATGCTCACGGCGAATCCCCGAGACGAACTGGCCCGCTGAGGCTGAAGCCCCAGGGGAATCCCCACCAGAGCGAAGATGAAGCTGGCGAAAGGAATAGTGAACCGCTGATAAAGCTCCGTTTCCATCTTCTTCGTATTGACGTAGCGGTCATTTAATATCTTGATCTGCTCCCGAAGCTCTTTGATGGTCAGCTCTTCCGGCTTCTTCTGATCCCGGAGGATCGTTCCCGGACTATCCTTCACCGGCAAGATCTGCTGTTCAAAATACATCTTGTGCTGGGCATCCTCATCAGAATCCTTGGGAATGTCATAGATGACGCCCTTGTGCATGACCCATTGATTCTTGTCCCACTTCGCGTACTCCGCATCCTCCACATGGGAAACCTTGCCGTCTTCAAACATCTGCATGGTCACGCCCTGCATGGTCTCGGTGGTGGCATCATAGCGGCGGGCGTAGATGAGCCGAACGATCTGCCCGTTTTGGATGTCTTTGATGATGATGTGTTCCTGGGACTGGGGCGCCGTGTTCCCCTTGATTTCGTAATTCAGCACCCGGGTGTAGGCCGAATTGGACCAGGGGACGATGTATTCATTAAACCAGACGGCGAAGAGGCTGACACAAAACCCTAAAATCAGCGCCGGATAGGAAATCCGGTGAAAGCTGATGCCGCAGGATTTCATGGCCGTGATCTCGCTGGAAGCGGACAGGCGGCCAAAGGCCAAAAGACATCCCAAGAGCATGGACATGGGAAACGTCCAGATGATAACGCTCGGCAGGCTCAAAAAGAAAATCTTGACGACCGAACCTACGGACGCACCGTACTCCGTGATGTACTGCGCGATGCGAAACAGCGTGCCCGATCCGATGAATACGGCGGAAAAGGCGCAGATCCCGAAGATAAAGGTCATAAAGACTTCTCGGAAAATATAGCGGTCTAAGATTCTGATATGCATCAAAGGACGCTCCTACAAGGTGAACGCATCACCCAGATAAAATTTCTTTGCCAACTCGCTGTCGGCAATGGTTTCCCGATCCCCTTCGATCAGGATCTCCCCCACGTTCATGATGTAAGCCCGATCCACGATGCGCAACGTCTCCCGGACGTTGTGATCGGTGATCAGGATGCCGATCCCCCGGGTTCGCAAATACTCGATAATGCCTTGAATGTCAGCCACGGCAATGGGATCGACCCCGGCAAAGGGCTCATCCAAGAGAATGAATTTCGGCTCGATGGCGAGGCATCGGGCAATCTCCACCCGCCGCCGCTCGCCGCCGGAAAGCTCTGTCCCCCGGCGGTCGCGCACGTGGCTGATGTGAAACTCCTCTAAGAGATCGTCCATCTTTTGCCGGCACGCCGCCGCCGAAAGATCTGTGGTCTCCAGGATCGCCATGAGATTCTCCTCCACAGTGAGCCGCCGGAAGATGGAAGCTTCCTGCGCCAGATAGCTGAGCCCCATGGCCGCCCGCCGGTGCATGGGAAGGCGGCTGACCTCAAGGTCGCCGATGTAGACCTCCCCTGCCGTGGGATGTTCAAGGCCGATGATCATGTAGAAGGTGGTGGTCTTTCCCGCGCCGTTAGGCCCCAAGAGGCCCACGATCTCCCCGGTTTCCACCCGTACCGACACATGATCGACAACGCTGCGATTTTTGAAGGTTTTTACCAGATCCCGCGTTTCGATGAACAATGCGCTAAATCTCCTTTAACGGCCGGCAAAGCCGCTTTCACTGGTCACTGACCTGTGCCTTGCCCGTTTCGTTCAGATAGACGGTGAGCCGCTGGCTCTTCAGCGTGTTGTTATCCTGCACCGCCCAGGCGTTCCCCGTCAGGAGCAGCTTGCCGCTCTCCTGGCCGAAATATTCGGCCTCATCGCCGCCGCCTTCAAAATTCCGCGCTTCGCTCACGATATGAGCTGAGCCGACCCCTTTGCAGCGTTCTTCCTGCATCCAGCCTTCCATGTAATCGGCGGTGAAAGAACCGTCTTTCGTCGTGATCGTGCCGCCGGCCGTCATCCGGATGTACTCCTGATCCGTGAAATATTCCGCCTGCGGCCCGACAAAAGATTTGTCCTCTTTCGTCCCATGGACGTTGCCTTCGGCCAAGAGTTGGGTCTCTGAAAGAATGTGTAAGACGTCGCAGGTAAGGTGTGCCCCTTCCCGGTCAGCAGTGACGCCGCCGGTGAGCCGTCCCGCCTTCGTCTGGGTATTATAAGAAGCAAAAGCGGCGTAGGCGACACCGTCGCCCTGCTTTAAGACTACATGCCCCGTGGCCGTCATTTCCCCGGTCTTGGAATTGTATTCCACCGCGTCCGCCTGGAGCTCCGAAGCCTCACCGCCCGCTGCCGTAGCCGCCGCGGGGCAAAAAAGGCAGGCCGCCGCCAAAAAAGCCGCCCCCGTCTTCATTCCTGTCCCCATCTTCATATCGTCAATTCTCCTTTTTTATGTAGGCGTTTCCTTCGGCGCGAAAGACCGTAAAGGCCTCCTGCGCCTCGATCTTATCTCCCCGCGCCTCGATTCCCGGCCGCGAAAGTACGGCTTTTCCCGTGGCGACGAGGCGGTCTTCTCCGGCGACCCACTCCAGAGCATCGCTGGTCAGCGCGCTGCCATCCGTCACCGTCGCCTTGACCCCGCCGAAGAGTTTTACGTTCTTCGTGTCGCTGGCATAGGTTCCGTCCGGCGCGGTAAGGGTCAGCACCGTTCCATCCTCTCGATAATAATGGGCGATCGGATTCTTGAATACCGTAGCCTGAGTGGCCATGTCCACAGTGGTGGACTCTGACCGCAGATCCCAGATCACCCGGCCGTTTTTCTCCTCACTCAGGAAATTCGACTGATACTCCATGGCTCTCGGCTCTTCCGAGGGCTCCGCCGGTTCTGACGGAATCGTCAAAACCGTCCAAGCGAGCCCCACCGCCAAAATGATGAGCGCTGCCGCAATCAGCAGCGTGGTTTTCTTATTCATGGGCGCTTCTGCCCCCCTCCGCGGTCACAGTGTGATGCTTCACGTGCCGCTCTTCCGGCGGCGTGTTCCACCGCTTTTGAAACCAAAGCCACTGCGTAGGATTTTCCCGCACCACCCGCTCCAATATCCGCGTCATGCGCACGGTGAAGTCGTAGAGATCCCGATCCGTATCCCCGTGATCCTCATACCGCAGCGCTTCTCCGACGATCACCCGGTGACGTCCGTCTTCTTGCCGCAGGATGAAGGCGGGGATGACCGGTGCATTGAATTTCCGGGAGAAAACCGCCGGCCCCATGGGCGTTGACGCCGGGTGGCCCAAAAAATCAATGAACGCTCCGCCTGGGCCCGCGTCCTGATCCGCCAAAAAGCCTAAGATCTTCCCCTGTTTCAGAGCACGGGCCGCCGCCAAAAGCTCACTGGTGCCTCGGGAAAATATCTCCACATGGATGGTGGCCCGCAGATCGTTTAAAACCCGCGTATACTGCTCGTTGGGCTGCGGCTTGGCAATGGCCGTCACCGGCAGACCGGAAAGCGTGAAGGCCGCCGACAGCCACTCCCACGTTCCGATATGCCCCGTCAGCACCACCACGCCATGCCCTTCCGCCAGCGCGTCCGTCAGACGTTCCAAATGCTCAATATCGATATAGGCGCGAAAATTATTCTCATTGAGCCGCGGCATGTAGAAGATCTCGAAAACATTCGTCGCCATATTGATGAAGGAAGCTTTCACCAACTTCTTTGCTTCCTCTTCCGAAATCTCCAGCCCCGCCATCATCTGTCCAATGGCCCGCTGCCGCTGTTTTTTTATGAATCTGTAATACAGGATACCGGCTCCCCGCCCCAATGTCAATAGGGCCGAATGAGGCAGACAGCAGATGATCCGGCTCAAAAGCATCAATAGCCAATACAGCATACTGGTTCCCTCCGGGAAAACTCTCCTAACGAAAGCGCGCGCTCAGGGGAGAAAGGTCTTAACCAAATCATCCCATCGTCCCTGCGCCTTGAGAATGAATTCTATAATCTCCCGCACCGCACCGTGTCCGCCCGCCTTTTGGGTCACGAAGTGCGCCCGCTTTTTCACCTCGTCCACGGCATCTGCCGGAGCCGCCGCCAACCCGGCCCGCGTGATGAGCGGAAGATCGATGAGATCATCCCCCATATAGGCAATCTCTGCCTCCGTCATACCGTACCGCGCCTTCAGCACTTCCCAAGCCGCCCGCTTATCCAAGCAGCCCTGCCAGAGATCCGCGATCCCCAGCTCCTTCACCCGGGCCGCTAAGCTGTCGGAAGTGCGGCCGGTGATGACGGCCGTTTTCCCGCCCACCTTATGCCAAAGGGCGATACCCAGCCCGTCTTTGATGTCAAAGCGTTTGAAAAGCTCCCCGTCTCCGCCGGTGTATATCCCGCCGTCCGTCAGCGTGCCGTCCGCGTCCAAAACCAGCAGCCGGACGGCGGCAGCCCGCTCCTTCGCCCCCGCCATATCAAACGACCCCCTGCCGCAGAAGATCTGTCAGGTGGACGATGCCCACGGGCCGGTCAGCTTCCCCTATCACTGGCAGCACCGTAATGGGGCGCGGCTGGTGCTTTTCCATGATGGAGAGGGCCGAAGCCGCCAATTTTTCCGCGGTGATGGTAGCCGGATGGCGTGTCATGAAATTTTCCACCGGCTCCTCTAAAAATTCGCCGCCCTTGGCCAGGCAGCGGCGTATATCGCCGTCGGTGACGAGGCCGATGAAGCGCCCCGCCTCATCCACCACTGAGGTGGCCCCCACCCCCTTTGCTGTCATGACGAAGAGTGCCTCCTTGGCCGTCTTGTCCCCCGAGACAGTAGGATTGTCGTCGCCGCTGTGCATGACATCCCCCACCGTAAGGAGCAGCCGGCGCCCTAGAGAACCGCCGGGATGGAACATGGCGAAATCCTGCGCCGTAAAGTTCCGGGCCGCCATGACGGCCATGGTCACCGCATCCCCCATGGCCAGCGCCGCCGTAGTGCTGGCAGTGGGGGCCAGCCCCAGAGGGCAGGCTTCCTTTTCCACCCCGGCATCGATGAAGTAGTCGGCGTTCTTCCCCAAAGTCGACGCTCGACGTCCGCAGAGGGCGATGATCTGCGCCCCAATGCGGCGAATGACAGGGAGAATATTGACGATCTCGTTGGTCTCGCCGCTGTTGGATATAGCCAGGACGATATCGTGCTGGGTTACCATCCCCAAATCCCCGTGAAAGGCCTCCGCCGGGTGCATGAAAAAGGCGGGGGTGCCCGTACTGGCCAAGCTCGCCGCGATCTTTTGCCCTACATGACCGGATTTTCCGATCCCAGTGACGATGACCCGGGCCTTGCAGTCCAATATGGCCCGTACCGCCGCTTCAAATTCGTCGTCCACCCGGCCCAGCAGTTTTTGCAGCGCGTCGATCTCGATTTTCAAGGTCTCGAGGGCTTTTTCTTTGATCACGATTTCGCCGCCTTTCTTGATTTTTAGGAGAGCTTCGGGCGAACGATGTTATAAATCGCCAACGTGTCCTTCAAAAGGTCTTCCAACTTGTCGAGGTAAACACTGTTTGGCCCGTCGCAAAGAGCCTCCTCCGGATTATCGTGCACCTCCATGAAAAGGGCATCCACGCCGGCTCCCACCGCCGCCCGGGCCAGATATTCCACATACTCCCGATTCCCGGCTGAGCTGGTGCCCGCGCCGCCCGGCAGCTGAACGCTGTGGGTAGCGTCAAAGACCACCGGATAGCCGAAAGAACGCATGATGGGAAAGCTCCGCATGTCCACCACCAAATTATTATAGCCGAAGGAAGCGCCCCGTTCCGTCAGGAGGATGTTGGAATTGCCTCCTTCCAAGAGTTTGTCCACAACATTGCGCATATCCTTCGGGGCAAGAAACTGCCCCTTTTTCACATTGATGACCCGCCCCGTCTGGGCCGCCGTGTAGAGGAGATCCGTCTGGCGGCAGAGAAACGCGGGGATCTGGAGGATATCCGCCACCTTGGCGGCAGGAGCCGCCTGCGCTTCCGTGTGGATATCGGTAACGATGGGAACACCCAGCTCCTTCTTGATCGTCCGAAGCATCTCCAGCCCTTTTTTGAGCCCCGGTCCCCGAAAGCCATTGAAGGAGGAACGATTGGCCTTGTCAAAGGAAGCCTTGAACACGTATGGGATGCCCAGCCGCCGGGTAATGTCCCGGATGGTGCGTCCGATGTAGAGGCACCGCTCCAAGCCCTCCAGTACGCAAGGCCCCGCCAAAAGCGCCAAGGGATTCCCCGCGCCGATTTCAAAATCCGCTACTCTCACCGTGTTCATGCCAATCGCTCTCCTTTCATTCTTCGTCCTCACCGCTGCCCGGCAGCCGGTTGCTTCCCTGCCCAGGTGATCCGCGATGGATCAGGGGATTCCCCTCTCCCGGTATATGGCGTTGACCCGCGCCAAATCCTCCGGCGTATCCACCCCCACGAAGCAGCGGTCGGTGCGAATGACGCGGATAGGATAGCCGTTTTCCAGCACGCGGAGCTGTTCCAAAGACTCCGCCTGCTCCAACGGGGTCGGTGCCATCTTCGCGTACCGCAGGAGAAAATCCCGCCGATAGGCGTAGATCCCGATGTGCTTAAAAACAGCTGCCCGCCCCGCGTGGCGCGGATACGGCAGGAGGGATCGGGAAAAGTAGAGGGCGTACCCCTTTTGATCCGTCACCACCTTGACGTTATTGGGATCCTGCTGTTCCGCCGGGTCCTCCATCGGCGTCATCACCGTAGCCATGGGGAGAGACGCCTCTCCTTCAAAAACCGCCGCCAGCTCGTCGATAAGGGACGGTTCAATGAGGGGCTCGTCCCCCTGCACGTTGATGATAAGCTCCATATCCGGATACGCGGCCGCCACTTCCGCCAGCCGATCCGTTCCCGTAGGGTGGTCCGGCGACGTCATCATAACCGCGCCCCCTGCCTTTTCCACCGCTTCCGCGATGCGCCGATCATCCGTAGCCACCACCACCCCGGTGAGGCATTTCGCCTGGGCGGCCCGGTCATAGACACGGCAGATCATAGGCTTACCGGCGATGTCCGCCAAAGGTTTCCCCGGCAGCCGGGTGGACGCGTAGCGGGCCGGTATCACACACAGGATCCTCATGAAGCGACGCCTTCTTTCTTAACCTTTTTCTCCAAATCTTCCGCGATGAGATCGATCAGCGGCTTCTCCCCGTCCCGGAAGGTAACCTCGACGCTGAGAACATAAATGGGAATGTGATAGTTAAGCTGCCGGCCGATCTGCTCCTGGGTTTCCGGCGGCACCTTCACCGCGTCCTTCTCGGTAATGACCACCGCCTCGGCCCCCAACACTGCGGCCTGCCCGGCAACGTCCAGCATCTCGCCCACGGTGTAATCGTGATGATCGGGAAACCGCAGACTCTCGATAACCACTGTCCCCAGGCCCGACAGCGTCTGCTCAAAGGACGCGGGATTGCCGATGGCCGAGACGGCCATGACTCGTTTCCCCTTCATCTGGGAAGTATCGATGCCCTCGCTGGCGATGTGATCCGACCAATCGGAAATCTCTACAAAACAGCGGGGCTGATGGATACTCTCCACCAACAGGGCACGATCATTTGTCTCCCGCACGATCTTCTTAATGTAGGAACGAGACGTATCCGTCGCCTGATCCACCTTTGTCAAGAGGCAGACGTCCGCCCGATCGATGTGAGAGATGGGTTCTCTCAGTGTGCCGCGGGGAAGCATGTAGCCGTTGCCGAAGACGTTTACCGCGTCGATGAGCAGGATATCCATATCTCGCTCCAACTGCCAGTGCTGGTACCCGTCGTCCAGGATGGCGACCTCTGCCCCGAAATGTTCAATGGCATAGCTGCCGGTGACATAGCGTTCGGGGCCGATGAGCACCGGCACGTCGGGAAGGTGCTTCGCCAGCATGAAGGCTTCGTCTCCGGCCTCCGTCGCGTCCATGTGGAGGGATCGGCCATCGGACACGATGCCCACGTCGCCCCGCCATTTCGCGCGGTATCCCCGGTTCAGGATGACCACCCGGTACCCCATGGCCCGAATGGCATGAGCCAGCCGCTGGGCTGTGGGCGTCTTCCCCGTGCCGCCCACGGTAATGTTGCCGAGGCTGATGACATAGCAGCCCAGCTTGCGGCGGCGGAAAATGCCCGCTTTGTACCCGGCCAATTTCAGGTTGACGAGACCGCCGTAGATGAGGGAAAAAACGTAGAGAACGCCCACTAAAAGCTGCCAGAAGATGCCGTGAGCCTCCCGGCTGTGAATGAGATGGTAGAAATAAGTCTGAAAGTTTTCCACCTTATCCGTAGATTTGATCTGGCCGCTGGCGAGGCGCCGCGCCTCCACCATTTCCAGCATCTCATGGAGAAGCACCGCGGATTTCCGTGCCGCTCCCTTGTTCTCCTGACAGATGGCCAGCGTCTCCTGCTCCATCCGACGGCGCTCTCCCTCGTCCGTAAAGAGACGAACCACTGCCTTCGCCAGCTCGCCGGCATTCTGCACGGTGATCACCGCGCTGCGCTTCGTAAAGAGAGCGTGGGTTTCCTTAAAGTTAAACATATTGTAGCCCACGATGATTGCCTTGCCGTGGGCCGCCGGCTCCAGGATATTGTGTCCACCGTGGGTGATGAGGCTGCCGCCGACGTAAATGACGTCGCCGACGCTGTAAACTTTCCCCAGCTCCCCGATGGTATCCAAAATGACGATATCGTGATCCGTTCCTGGCCGCTCCATAAGTTCGGTGCGCCGCGCCACCTTCCAGCCGGCCCGATGGCAAATGGCCGCCACCTCCCGGGTACGCAAAAGTTCCCGAGGAGCAATCACTAATTTGGCGTTGGGCCGCTCTTCCCGAAGGGCGCGGAACGCTTGCAGCACCGGCTCCTCTTCCCCCCGGTGGGTACTCCCCGCCAAAAATATACCGTCGTTCTCCAAAAGCCCCATCTCCCCCAAGAGGCGGGCCTTTTCCTCGGGACTGACGTCCGTATAAGTCTGGTCAAATTTCGTGTTGCCGGTGACGATAACGAGATTCGGATTCGCCCCCAGCCGGATGATATACTCGGCATCGATGGGGGATTGCATGGCGAACTTTGTCACCGTGCCGATCATATCGTCCAACAGGCTGTGGAGATGGTGGTACCGCTTCACGCTCTTGTCGCTGATGCGTCCGTTCACCATCATGACGGGAATGCGCATGCGTCGGCAGGCGCGAAGGAAGTTCGGCCACAGCTCCGTTTCCACCGGCAAAAAGACCCGGGGCGTAATCCGACGCACCATGTAAGCCGCTAAAAAAGGCAGATCGAGGGGAAAGTAAATGATGGCGTCGGCATCGCGGATGATACGGTTGGCCATCTCATAGCCGCTGGTGGTAACCACGGAGAGAAGGATCGGATTTTTAGGAAACTCCCGACGAAACTCCTTGATGAGCGGGCTGGCCGCCACCACTTCCCCCACGGAAGCGGCGTGTACCCATATACAGTTTTTCTTTGCGACCTTTTCAATCGTCGCCTCGGGGATGATCCCCAAGCACTGGCGAATGCGCTCCACGAAGCCCCGCTCCCGGATGGATCGAATCAAAAAGACCGGGATGATGAGCATCACCACGAGGATGGCCGCGATATTGTATAAAAGCTGCATCTCTTTGTTTCCCCTCTATCTTGAAAGGCTTGATCCTGCTCTCTTTCCCTTACGTACCCGCCAATCCTTTATCCGGACGTCTTGCTGAACTGGATGTGATACAGATTGCTGTACAGCCCTCCTGCCGCCAAAAGCGCCTCATGCGTACCATGCTCATGGATACGGCCTCCCTCAATGACGTAAATCTGATCCGCATTGAACACCGTGGACAGGCGGTGGGCGATGACGAAGGATGTCCGGCCTATCATGAGGCGGTCCAAGGCCGCCTGCACCACCTTTTCGCTCTCCGTATCAAGAGCCGACGTAGCTTCGTCTAAAATCAGGATCCGGGGATCCTTCAAGATCGCCCGAGCGATGGCGATGCGCTGGCGCTGTCCCCCTGAAAGGTTCAGCCCCCGCTCCCCGATCTTCGTCTCGTAGCCTTCCGGCAAGGCCATGATAAACTCGTGGGCGTTGGCGTCCTTGGCCGCCTGCAGAATTTCTTCCTCCGTAGCATCCAGACGGCCATAGCGAATATTTTCCCGCACCGTGGCGGAAAAGAGCATCGTCTCTTGGGGCACGATGCCGATCTGCCCCCGCAGGGATTCCATAGTCACATCCCGCACATCGTAGCCGTCGATCCGAATGGCCCCAGAGGATACCTCATAAAATCGGGGAATGAGGTTGGCGATGGTGGATTTCCCCGCCCCGCTGGGCCCCACAAAGGCGATCATCTGCCCCGGAGCCGCGGAAAAGGAAACCTGTGATAAAGCATCGTTTCCCTCTTCGTACGCGAAAGTCACATCGTCAAAGACCACTTCGCCCCGCACCGGTGGCAAATCCTTCGCCCCCGGGCGGTTGACGATGGTCTCGGGCAGATCCATGATGGCGAAGACGCGATCCGCGCCGGCCATAGCCTTTTGGATAGCGCCGTAAACGCGGCTGATACGCTTGACGGGATTCGCCAAATTGACGGCGTAAGTGAGGAAGGCCACCAACGCCCCGGCGGTGATGACGCCGTTCACCACCTCGTAGCCGCCGAACCAGACGATGACCGTCACCGCCAAGGCCGCCAAGAATTCCACCGTTGGCGTCAGAAGGCTCATGAGCTGATTGTTCTTCATCTCCGCCCGGAAATTCAGCTCGTTTTGCCGATGAAAGCGCTCGATCTCATAATCTTCCCGCCCGAAGGATTTCACCACCCGAATGGCCGCAATGCTCTCCTGCATGGTAGCGGTAATGTCCGCCAAGCGTTCCTGAATCACGGTCCCGGAGGATTTGAGCTTTCGGCCAAAGACCTTCATAGCCTGCCCTACCAAAGGAACCGTGATGAGGGTCAAGAGGCTGAGTTTCCAGTCCAGCATCACCATCATGACGAGAGAACCGATGAAAATGGAACTCTCCGTCACCAGCTCGATGAGCCGATCCACCAAGGCATTTTGCAGAGCTGCCACGTCATTGGCAATATAGCTCATGATCTCCCCCGTCTGATGGCGGTCAAAATAGGAGAGGGGCAGGCGCTGAAACTTCCGGAAGAGAACGTCCCGCACGTCTATGATAACACGTTGTCCCACAAAAGACACTAAGTAACTTTGCCCGTAATAAAAAATCCCCCGGATGAAAAAGGTCACAACGATGCCGACGGAAATGACGTTGAGCATCTGCATGTCCTTTTCCGCCAGCACCTTGTCGATCATGTCCTTGATGATCCACGGAAGATAGAGGTTCGCCCCCGCCGCGATGATAATGCAGACAATGGCCTCGGCCAGCCGGCGCATATACGGTTTGATGTAGCTCAAGAGCCTGACGTAGTTCTTCATGGGATCTCCCTGTTAATCTTGTTTCTCGACTCCATCGGCAGCATTGTGCCGCGCGTACCGTTCCGCCGCCTGGATGATACGATCCGCCACCCGCTCCGTCGCTCCCGGCGCGCCCAATTGCGCCACGGCTGCCCGGAGTTTTTCTTGCACCGCATCCCGATAGCCCGGCTCTGCCCAAAAACGCCGCGCCTCCTGGAGAATGCGCTGGGGATTTACCTCATCCTGTAAAAGTTCCGGCTGCGCCGTTTCCCCCAGCAAAATATTTGGCAGGCTGAAATGCGTCACATGAACCAGCAGCTTTCCGATGATGTAGGATAATGGCGACATGCGATAGAGGACGACGGTGGGCAAACCTAAGATGGCCGCCTCCAGCACCACCGTCCCTGAAGTGGCCAGCGCGAAGGCCGACAGCGCCATGAGATCATAAGTATGCTCATGGGTGAAGGCCACCTTTACGCCCGCCTGATCCGCCGCCTCTTTCATCGCCGCTTCATCCATGTTCGGCGCTACGGGAAGGAAAAATACCGCTTCCGGCTTTTCCTCTTGAATCAGCCGCGCTCCGCCGAGAATTGCCGGCAAGATCCGTTCGATCTCCTGACGGCGGCTCCCCGGCAGAAGCAGCACCGGGTACATGCCTTCAGTAATACCAAAGAAAGAACGCCCCTCTTCCGGGGAAAGAGCCGGCTTCACCGTATCGATCAGCGGATTGCCGACAAAAGATATATTCGCCCCCGCCGCCTCATAAACCTTTGTTTCAAAAGGAAAAATCGCCGCAAATTCATCGGCCAGCGACGCGCAGCTCTTAGCTCGTCCCTTACGCCACGCCCACGCCGAGGGCGGAATGTAGGAAAATACCGGAATTTTGAGAGCCTTGGCCCGTTTCGCCAGCCGCCAATTGAAATCAGGATAATCGATGAGTACCAAAAGATCCGGTTTTTCCCGGCGCATCGTCTCTGTCAGCACATCCAAGAGATGAAAGATGCGGCGCAAATTCGTCAGCACTTCCCAAAATCCCATGACGCTGTAATCCGCCATATCCGCCGCCAACTCCACACCGGCGGCACGCATCTTCGTCCCGCCAAACCCCATGAGCTTCGTGTCCGGCGCTTTTTTCAAGATCTCCTCCGCCAACTGTGCACCGTGCAAATCCCCCGACGCCTCCCCGGCGGAAAACATGATCTTCCTCATCCCCTGCCCTCCTTTCCATCGATACTGGCAATCTCCCGCCCCCCGGTACCTACGGCACCATCACTGAGGGGCTGCCCGGCGAGGAGGGGCACGTTGCCCCACGCCCTCAAAAATGCAATCGGCCTTTTTATTTTACCATAACCACTAAACGCAGGCAGCGCTTCGCGTACCTTTTTAAGTAGTCAAGTACATATTCTCACTAAGTTCATACTTCCTGGCCGTCGTGTTCACTAAGTGTTCATATAGCACTATGCTCACTAAACGCGGGCGGCGCTTCGCTTGCCCTTGCTAAGTGGTCAGGTACATATTCTCACTAAGTTCACACTTCCTGGCCGTCGTGTTCACTAAGTGTTCATATAGTACCCAACAAACATGAAAAAACGCGGCAGATAGCTTTTTGCGTATCTACCGCGTCCCGGTTACATCGCAACGATGGTAATGTCATGGGCCTCGGCTAAGGCGATGGTCTGTGCCCGATCCACCAGCAGAGTATGCTCCGCTTCGATGGCCAGCGCTGTCGCCCCCGCTTCAACCATACTCTCCACGGTGGTCACACCCACCGCGGGAACATCAAAGCGCCGATCCTGCTCCGGTTTCGCCACCTTCACCACGACAGCGCCGCCTCGGGCCAGCTTGCCGCCTCGTCGGATACAAGCGTCGGTCCCCTCGATAGCTTCCAGCGCCATGACGGCCATGCCCTTCACCACCGCTGTCTGCCCCACGTCGAGACGGCCAATCTCCTTCGCCATGCGAAAGCCAAAGGCCATATCCCGCCGCTCGTTCTCCGACGGCGCCCGCCGGGTCAGCGTTCCCGCCGCGGGCATCAAAGGGCGGATGAGCAGCGTCTGATCCACCAGCTCAATACCTTCCTTTTTTAACTCCGCCACAAAGGTCAGCATCAAGGTATCATCCTTGTGATCCGGCAGGGACAAGAGCAACTTCACCATGCGCCAGTCGGGAAGTTCATGGCGGCCGTTCATCAGGAGTTCCTTCGACACCTTGCCGATGGCCGTCACCTTCGTGACGCCGTGCTTTTTTAAATAATCGATGATCCGGCCCAATTTAGCCACATTAATGTCCGCGTACTCTGTCACCGCCGCCGGCAGTTCCGGATCAACGCCTGACAGGAGCCCTACGGCGTAAACCTCATACCCCATGGCCTGGGCTGCCCGGGCGCACTCTACCGGCAGATGTCCGACCCCCGCCAACAGTCCGATCTTCTCCATGGTATCCCTCCGCCGAAGTACCGACGCCCCGGCGTCCGATACCGAATCAGTTCAAATCGCCGTCCGTTTCCCGGCGGCCCCGGCATATGCCCCGCTCCGCATTGCGCAAAAAGCGCAGGAAATGCTCCACCGCCTCGCAGGAATCCACTTCCTGCTCAATGACCTCGATAGCCTGAGAAACATTGTACCCCGAGCGATACAAAATCTTATACGCCTGTTTGATCTTGCGCCGCGCCTCCACCGGCATCCCCGCCCGGGAGATGCCCACACTGTTGAGGCCGATGGCCCGCGCCGGAACACCGTTCACAATAGTATAGGGGACGACATCCTGAGACAGCCGGGAAAATCCGCCCACCATGGCGTTGCGCCCAATCTTTACAAACTGATGAACCCCCGTCATGCCGCCGATGACAACGCGGTCCTCCACCTGGACATGGCCTGCCAGCATGGCCGCGTTGGACATGATAACGTGATTGCCCAAAACACAGTTATGGGCAATATGCACCGTTGCCATGATCAGGCAGTCGCTGCCAATGCTCGTCTTTTCTCCTTCCCCAGTGGCTCGGTGAATGGTGACGCACTCCCGTATTCGGGTGCGGTCGCCGATGAAAACATAACTCTTTTCGCCCTGAAATTTCAGATCCTGCGGCTCCTCCCCGATGGAAGAGAATTGAAAAAAGCGGCAATCCCTGCCGATGGTGGTGGCCCCGGTGATGACCACATGGGGGCCCACCACCGTACCGTCGCCGATACTCACCTCCGGCCCAATGACCGCATAGGGGCCGATCACAACATTTTTCCCTATCTTCGCCCCCGGATAGACCACCGCAGTTTCATGGATATTCGCTTCAGCTTCGTGATTCACTGCCATTTCTTCCCACTCCCTCATCCATCCGAAACATAGGCCCTCTTGGGCGCATCCGACCTTATATCTATAAAATCTCAGTCGGCGGAAAATTTTCGCGGGTAAAAATTTCGTATTTTCCTCTGTCTCGTTGGATTTTCAGCCATTATCTTTAATTTTGCGCACTATGCAACTCAAATCGGTCCATTTCCCGGTTTTTTCAGCGCAAAAATAAAATCTCCCTGTGCCACAAATATATCATCCACAAACGCCTCGGCATGAAGCTTGCCGAAGTTTCCCTTCACCACATGAACGAGATTCGCCTTCATTACCAGCTGATCCCCAGGCACCACCGGCTTTTTGAATTTCACGTTCTCCATGCCGCCAAAAAGCGCGATCTTGCCGCGGTTCTCCTCGGGATAGAGCATGGCGATCCCCCCCACCTGCGCCATGGCTTCCAGGATGAAGACCCCCGGCATGATGGGATTGCCGGGAAAATGTCCGGGAAAGAACGGTTCGTTCATCGTCACGTTCTTGATCCCAACCCCTGACTTAAACGGAACCAGATCAATGATCCGATCCACCAGCAGCATCGGCGGACGATGGGGCAAAATCTTCTTGATCTCGTTGACATCCAAAATCATGGCGTTCCACTCCTTCAAATAAACTCGACTGCATGATTATACCATACTCTACTTGCGGATAAAAGGCAGACGCTGCCTCTCCTCTATCGGGCAGCGTACGCGTCATAGATCTTCCGCGCCAAGGCGGTATTTAAGGCGTGGGCCGACTTGACGGCGATGATATGGCCGCGCACCGTGCCTGCGAGGCGCAGATCGCCGATGACGTCCAAGATTTTGTGGCGTACCAGTTCGTCAGGATAGCGAAGGGTATTAAGCCACTTCTCATCGTTGTAGACGATAACATTCTCCAGCGTTCCTCCAAGACCAAGGCCCATTTGGCGAAGGGCGTCAATTTCTTTTTCGTAAGCGATGGTGCGCGCTGGCGCGATTTCCCGGCGATAAGACGCTTCATCGATGATGACGTCCGCATATTGAATCCCTACTAACGGATGAGGATTCAGGGAGGTGAAGGTCACCCGCAGCCCGTCATAGGGCAGGGCCATGATGAATCGATCCTCGTCATCCACGCGAAAAACCTGATCGATGATCACCGACGAATGAAGCGCGGCCTGTTCTTTTTTCCCCGCTTCCTGGAGAAGGTCGAGAAAAACCAACGCACTGCCATCCCCCACCGGCGGCTCTTCCGCATCTAACTCCACCACACAGTTGTCAATGCCCGCCGCCGAGAACGCCGACATGAGATGTTCGATGGTAAAAAACTTTGTCCCGTTCGCTTCGATGGTGGTAGCTCGGACCGTAGAGGTTACGTTGGCCGCCGAGGCCTGCACTTCAGGGCGTCCCGCCTGATCAACCCGGCGAAACAGAATACCCGTCTTAACGGGCGCGGGACAAAGGGTCATGCGGACTTCCCGCCCCGAGTGGAGGCCCACTCCCGCGTAGGAGATCGCTGTCTTCAGCGTATGCTGCTTATCCATGGAACGCCTCCCGTTCATTTTCCTCTATTGTATCAAACCCGGCTGCTTTCCGGCAAGTTCTCTCTTTAGTCCCGCTGAGATTTCCACCGATCGTGCAGCCAAAACCATTCCTCTGGATAGCGGCGAATATGCTGTTCCAGCGTCCGGGCCACCACTTCCATAGCCTTTCGAATATCCTCTTCCTTATCCTTTGTCTGGTCGACAAAAATCGGCGGATGAAGAAATATCCGATGGCGCCCGTCGGGCAGGCGATGGATGAAGCCAGGAATGATAGGGGCGTTTTGATGCCGGGCCAAGACCGCCGGCCCCTGTACAAAGTTTGTCGGACGGCCGAACCACTGGAAAACAATACCATCCCGGCGGCTGATATCCTGATCCATCAACAAGCCAATGGCCCATCCTCTTTTTAGAAGAGCGAACATTTCCCGCACGTTATCCTTATAAGTGATGTGCATGCCCACACTGCGCCGGTATTCGTTGATGAAACGGTCAAACCCGGCCTCCTTCTGCCGCATGGCCACGCCGACGATGGGAAACCCGGCGGCGGCCAGAACGCCGCCCATGAGTTCCCAGTTGCCGCTGTGGGCCGTAGCGATCACCACGCCGCGCCCCAAAGCCAACCCCTCGCGCAGGTATTCGGCCCCTTCAAGCTCTGCGATCTCTAAAAAACGCGGTTTAAGTACAGGAAAGCGCATGACCTCAAGAAACATCGGCCCAAAGCGCACCCAGCTCGCTTTGGCGATGTGCGTCGCCTCGCCCGCTTCCACCCCTAAGCAGGCGCTGACATTCTCAATTGCCATGCGGCGGCGACGTGACGGAACCAACGGCCACGTCAGCCGTCCCAACAAGGTGCCCACCCCATCGCTGACCCGATCCGGCAAAAGACAGCAAAGCCAGCTCACAAACCGGGCGCAATAATAGGCCACGCTTTTCCCCTCCTGCCCGTCGGTGAAAAGGCTCCCCATGCGGGGAGCCTTTTTATTTTTCCTGCCCTTCGTACCGAGCCACTTTCTTTTCCAGTTCCGTTACCCGCTTGAGAAGCTCTGGCAGTTTCTTGAGGATGACCTGGGTCCGAAGCCACTCTTGATGGGGCTGCGTGGGAAATCCGGCGCAAAAGACCCCCTCCGGCATATCGTTGGTGATACCGCTGCGGGCCGCGTACACGGAATTTCCTCCGATATGAATATGCCCCACCGTCCCCACCTGACCGCCAAAAGTTACGTTGTCCCCCACGACAGTGGAGCCGGAGATGCCCGTCTGGGCCACGATAAGATTATTAGCGCCAATTCGACAGTTGTGTCCAATATGAACCAAATTGTCCACCTTCGTCCCGTGGCCGATGACGGTCGAACCAGCCGTAGCCCGATCGATGCCGACGTGAGCCCCAATCTCCACATCGTCCTCAATGACGACATTGCCCACCTGCGGCACCTTCGTATGGACATGTTCTTTCGACGTCGTAAAGCCGAAACCGTCCGCCCCAATCACCGTCGAGCTGTGTACGATAACACGCTGCCCTAAGCGGCAGCGCTCCCGCACCGTAACATTGGAATACAGTGTCGTATCGTCACCGATCTCCGCATATTGCCCCACATAGGTATGGGGATAAAGGATCACCCTATTCCCTAAAACGGCGTGGGCGTCCACGACGGCGAAAGGCATGACGGTAACCCCCTGCCCGATACGGACATCAGGATCGATATAAGCCAAATCACTGATCCCCGGAGGAAACTTCAACGGCGGCGTAAACACCTCCAAGAGAAGGGCAAAAGCCGCCCGCGGGTCCTTGACGTAAACGGCGGGCTTAGAAAAATCTGCCGCCGTATCGGGCAAAATAACGGCCGCCGCACCGCAGGCTTCTGCTTCGCTCACGTGCGGCTCCACCGCGAAGGTGATATCTTCCGCCCCAGCGCTTTCGATATTCGTTGCCCCGCTGATGAGAACGGCAGCGTTCCCGGCCAGACGGCCGCCCACCAGAGCGGCAATCTCTCCCAAGGTCTTCGTCATGCCTCTCGCCTCATTTCAATTTCTGAATCAGATCCTCGGTAATGTCCGTACCGCCCAAGATGATCGTTTTTTCCAAACTGCTGTTTTGCACCACCGCGTCCAGCTTTTTTTCCTTGGCGATCTCGTCCAAAGCCACATCCACCTTCTGACGAATCTGCATTTGGTACTGCTGGCTGGCCGCCTGCATTTTAGCCATCTGTTCCTGCTGCGCCCGGCTGCGCTCTTCCGACGAAAGCGTACCCACCTGCGCCTCTATCGCCAGAAATTCCTTTTGCAGAGCCGCCATCTTAGCGTTGGCCTCGTCTTCAATCGCCTTGATCTGCACGGCTTCCTGATCAATGCGTTCGGCGTTAAAATAACCAATATTGGCCTTCTTGTCACCGATGCAGCCGCCGCTCAAAACCGCTGCCAAGAGGAGCCCTATTCCCGCGAAAAGCGCTTTATTTGTATGTTTCATATCGTTATCTGCCTCTTTTCCTCACTGCTTTACTTCACGTTCTGCCAAGGAATACTCAACGGCTTTTCAGCTCCACCGCCAGCTCTTCCGTCAGGTCTAAGGCGTCGCCGCCCACCACCGCCGCTTCTGACAGCGGCCAAGGCCCGATGTGAAGCATAAGTCCGGCGGGTAGGGCCGCAAGGTTCTTCGCCGGGCGGGCAAAGATGATGTCAAGATGATGAAGTACCGCTAATTTCGCCGCCTTGCTGGCCACATCCTTCATCATATACTCTTCCATGGCCGAAATCTCCTGTTCCTTAGCCGCCAGCGCCGCTTCTTTTTCTGTCAACCGCACCCGGCGATCGGCGAAATCCATCATACTTTGCCGAAGCGCTTCCGAATTTCTCGCCTCGGCCTCGGCTTTTCGCCGTAATTCCTCCGCGGAAAGCCGATCACGGGAAGCAGCCGCTTCCCCGGCCAGATCGAGCCCCCACTGGGCGGCTAAATCCTCCCGATATGCCTGAATATCCGCCTCAAAGCGCTGCCACAAGGCAAACTGTTTTTGGCCCCGCTCTCGCTGTAAGGCATGGAGGCGATCCGTTAAGAGCCGTACGGCTTCCTCAGAAAGGCGCATACTGTCACGATTATCCAACTTCAGTTGAATATTAAATATCTCATTAAAATACTGGCCGTTGATCTCATCCCGCGCCGCTTCTAAGGAAGGCTTTAGTTCTTCCCGCCGCGCTTTTCCCGCCGCTGCCAAACGTTCTCGAAGAGTATTCTGGGCCTCTACATCTCGCTGACGCTGCTTCTGCCGTACCGCATCCTGAAACAAAGAGGAAGAAAGTCGCGGTGCCGTCAGTGCCACGAACATCTGCCGCTCCATGCGGAGGTCAGTTTCCAGCCGCTCCCGTTCTGCTCGTTGCGTTGCCAAGGCTGCGTAAGCAGGATGCGCGCGAAGCGCCGCCTGGACATCCACGATTCCAACGCCGGGGGAACGGGCCACCGGCAAAGGCGCAGACGCAGGTCGATGCCACAGCCAAAGCGCGGCCGCCCCCACGAGGAAAAGTGCTGCGCCAAAAAGGAACCACACTCTTCTCCCCCAGCCGGCAGACACTTTGCTTCCGCCCTGCTGCTCCGCCATGGAAAGCCCCCCTTATGGAAACACTAATACATCCAGTCCCATCATCCTGGCACATCCTTCTCGCCCTGCTGGGAGAGAAAATTCTCCACAACGCAACATTCTGCATCCAGACGGCCTTCCGTTATCCGTGCTTCCTTAGAAAAGTACCGAGCACACGCAAATGGCTCGGTACAGGAATACCCTATGCAAGAATTATTTTGACAGCTTGCGGATGACATCCTGCGTGATGTCCTGACCGCCATAAACGACCGCATTGGAATCAAGAACCACCGACAGCCCCTTGGCTTCCGCCACCGCTTTGACCTGCTCCTCGATCTTTTTCTGAATCGGCTCGATGAGATCCTGCTGCTTCTGCTGAAGCCGCGACTGGGTCTGCTGATAGTAGTCCTGCTTCTCCTGATCGCTCATTCCCGCCGATTTTTCTTCAAAATCCTTCTTGGCGTCCTCTACCGCCTGCTGCATTTGATCGTTGGCCGCCTGAAGATCAGGAGACTGGGCCATCGCCTGCCGATAGTCAATCTTGCCCACCGCCGAGGAAGCCGCCGAGGCGACGCCCGTTGAACCCATCTGCGATACGCCGATGGCCACGCAGCTCCCGATGAAGACCACCGCGATAAAAATGCTAAAGATCTTGATGTGTTTCTTTTCCAGTTTGATCATGTCATTTCTCCTTTTCTTTCCGTTACGTTCTTTCCGTACGGCACCAAAACAGCTATATTATAGCAAACTCCCTTCGGTTATTCAAGGAAAACCGTGGGAATCCTGTCAGAAATTTCCGATGAGCCGCAACCAGCTGTCATCCTTGTCAAAAACATACTCCAAGCTCAGAAAATCGTGCATGCGATAACGGATAGCCGCTTCTCCTTTTTGGTCAGACCAGCGATACTCATAGCGCAGCAGCCAACGATCGGTGATCTGCTGTTCCCCGCCCACGATGAAGCGCCGCCCCTTCATATCGTAGCGAAGAATACCCCGGGTACTGGGGGTGAAATGCCGGGCATAGCCCACCTTCCCATCCCATACCACCGCCTGAGGCGCGAAATCCGTCTCCAAAAATACCTCGTCCCGCCGCGTCGGCCGATACCCGGCATGAAAGCGAAAGACGACGTTATGATTTTCGTTATGCCGCCGGGTGATATCCGCCCAGCCTTCCAAACGGATGAGATATTTTTCCGTATCCGAGCGGCTCATCACATCAACAGTCTCGTCAATCCGCGGCAGCGTTACCTGCGTTTGCAGCGACAGCGCCCGAAAATCCGGCAGAGAATCAAGCTCCGCCGCAAAGGCCGCGGTAAAATCCCCTGCATGACGGCGCACAAAGCCCACCGGAACGCCGATGAGGTGGTTCACCCTCTCTTCCATGCGCCGCCGATGGTTCAGAAGGGTGAAGTTCGGAATAGAATCAGACCGCATGCTGAGATCGATCCGACGCACCACCGGCAGCCGAGGATACACCGTCAGCGAAACCCGGGTCAAAGCCCCGGGAATCACATCGAAGTCGCCGCGAAATTCCGGCAGATGCGCCGCCAAATACTCGTTTAAACTGCGCTTTAAGACGCCGTTCGTCCAATCTGAAGCCGCTACCGGCAGCCCTAAGAGACTTTCTTCAAAAACCGTCTCCACCGCGGCCAAATCCCGGCGCACCAGGACTTCAATCTCCGGCGGCATTCCTTCCACCGTCGTTTCCACCGTGACACTTCGGATCACGTCCGCCCAAGGCAGCAGGCGGACTTCCACCCGTGTTTCTTCACCGGGGAAAACGTCCACCTGAGCTACGGAATAGCCTACCAAAACCTTGTCAAAGACCTCGTGAATGACCGCCGCATCCTGCGCAGCCGAGACCTGCACCTCGTCCAGGTGCCGTCCGCCTAAGAGCTGCGCGGCAATGGCCGCTACCGTTGTTTCCATGCGCTTTTGCACGAGGGGCGGCAGCGATTCAACCGCAGTCACATGAGCCGTCACTGTTTCCACGCAGCCCGCTGCCCGGACAGTACCATACAAACCGCCGAAAATGCCAAAGCCCCAAAGGAAAAAAGCCACGAGAACCCCAAGGCGGATCAGGCTTTCGCCTCTCATGTTCTTAGAACGTGCCACCGACGCTGAAGTGCACCCGGTTGCCTTGTGAACCATGAGCCAGGTCGATGCGAATGGGCCCCACCGGGGTCTGTACCGAAAGGCCGAAACCGATGCTCTCGTGGAGATTCTTCGGCATCCAGCCTGTAGACCACGTCCCGCCAAAGTCAGTAAAGATTGCACCCTGCACCTTGCTGACTACTGGGAAGCGATATTCCAACGTCCCTAAGAACACATTGTTGTCCCGGAATTGGTCGTCGCGGTAACCGCGCAGCGTATTCTGTCCGCCGATGCGGAAAACCGCCGACTCCGAAATATGACCGAAACCGCGGCCATACATGGCGCGAAGCGCGAAGACCTGCGCGTGCCCCGCCTTGAAGTAATGATTGTCTTCCAGCGTAAATTTTCGATAATTGAAATCGCCGCCCAGTCCGGCAAATTCCGCCGAAAGGCTGGCCCGGCTGCCCGTCATGGGTGAATAGATATTATCCCGGGTATCGGTGACATGCTCCAAAATGATACTGCGGGTCAGGCCGAAATTATAATCCCGCCAGGCTTTAGCCTCGCCACCGCTGCGGTTCACGCGCCCGCCTTCATGCTTGACGTAGCGATCATCGCGGTTTCTCAAAGTGATGAAATTCGTAGAATACTCGCTGTGGGGACGGCTGAGGGTAATCTCCCCGCCGGAATACTTACGCATATATTCTTCGATCTCATCACCGTTAGTATCATAATCGTCATACTCATAGGTACGGTTGTAAATGCGCAGCGTTCCTGCCGTTTCCCGCTTATCCAGCCACGGGCGGCGATACGAGAAGGTGTAGCCGTGGGCATCAGAATCGTCGCCGCTGAATTCATACGTCAGATTGATGGAATCCCCTGTCCCGCGGAAATTCGTGTCCCCGATGCCGACCATGCCGATGAAGCCGTCCTGGCTGCTGTAACCGGCCCCTACGCTGAAGGTACCGGTGCGCTTTTCCACCACGTCCACCTCTAAGATCACCGCGTTGGGTTCTACGCCGGGATTCAGCTTCATGTTCACATCGTCGAAGAAGCCCAAATTATAAACGCGCTGCATGCTGCGGCGGGCTTTTTTGGCGTTAAAGGGCTCGCCCGGTTTCATGCGCATTTCCCGCAGGACGACACGCTCCTTCGTCTTGGTGTTCCCTTTGACCGTATATCCTTCCAGCGTGCCCTCGTTGATGCGGATGACCAGCTTACCGTCACGGCCGATATCTAAATCGCCTACCTTGGCCAGGATGTATCCGTCCTTATGGTAACGGTTGGTGATGTCCTGAATGTTGCCATGGAGTGTCCGCGTATTGAGCATTTCTCCCGTCTTCACGGTGATGAGCCCTTTGATCTCTTCCGTGGACAGAACCGTATTGCCCGTAATCTCGACGGAAGTGAGGATCGGGTTTTCCAGCACATGATAGGTCACCAGAACGCCCTCGGGAATCAGCGAGAAGGTGGGGAAAATATCGTAAAAAAGACCAACATCATAGATCGCACTGCGATCCGTTTCGATGCGGGACTTGGAGAAGGTATCTCCGGGCCGGGTCTGAAGCGCCGCCTTGGCTTCTTTTGCCGTGGCCTCACTGGCGCCTTCAATGGTAACGTCTACGATGGTTTTTCCTTCAAGGGAATCAATCCATTCCGAAATGCGCTTCTCTTCAGGCCGCAGCCGCGCCCAGCGATCCGCCTCCGATTCCGATTTAACGTCAGCCGTCGGCGCCGCCGCTGCCGATGCGGCCTGAGCAGCCTCTCCCGTAACTTCGGCGTCCGCTTCCCCTTCCGTCATTTCCCGTTCCGGGGCGGCTATCGATTGAGCCGGTAGGTTGCCTTCTTTGAGTCCGGCGTCAACGCGATTCGCGTCTTCCTGCGCCCGGGCGTCCGCTTCCGCTTTAGCAGCCTCCTGTGCAGCTTTCGCCTCGGCCGCGGCCCGTTCCCGGGCAGCCTGTGCTTCGGCTTCCGCCGCTTCTCGAGCAGCCGCTTCTTCCGCTGCCGCAACCTCTTCCGCCGTGGGTGGCGGAGGAGGAGGCGTGACCCGCGCCAATTGTTCGGGAGTCGCTTCTTCCACCGGTACGACATTTTCCGGTGCGGAAGAGATGTCCGGCAAAGAAAGCTCGCCGTCAGTGGTCATGACGCCGGCTTTTTCCGCCGGAATCGACTCTTCTGTCACGCCCTTTTCCTCCGGCGCGGCAAACACCTCTGCCGCAGGCGTCAGAGCGAAACTTGCCGTCAACGCGGCCGTGCAGGCCAAAGCTCGATACGTCTTCTTTTCCAAAGATTAAACCTCCCAAAATCGGCCGTTCTATTCAGGCGGCCAGTAATGCCTTGCTCTATTTCCTAAGAAAATATTTACTGCGCCCGCAGGCTTTGGCCTGCTGCGCTCATCAGCTTCTGCATATCCCGCGAAGGCAGAATATCCCGCGAGGGAACCCGAGGGGACGGTTGAGGAAGCGGCTCCATATCCGCCGCCTCACTGATCGGCACCTCCACCGACGATGGTTCTTCTACAACTGAAGAAATCTCCGCCGTCATTGGCGGCACAGTGGGGGGCACTATCTCCGCCGTCATCGGCCGCACAGCGGAGGACTCTATCGCCATCGGTGTCGCAGCCGCAGCGGGGACCGATGCTGAACCCGCCTCCCCCGGCTCTGCCGCAGGCATGACGGAGGGACGTTCGATGAGAGGTGCTGGTACCGACGGCCATAGCCCCCATACTAAGGCCGCCACTAATGCAGCCGCTCCGGCCGGGAGCAAACGTCCTAACCATCGACGCCGAACACGGCCTTCTTCCGTCTCCTGCGCCCGTTGAAGCTCGGCCTGCGCCAGCATCACATCCAAATCGCCCCGGATATGGTCTTCCTGCTCCAGCGAATCTTCGGCCCGTCCCAGCCACTCCCGCGCCGCTCGGACATGTTCCTTATATTTCGTCGGCCTTGCCATCGCGCCGCCATCCCCCTTTCCCGAAGAATCCCTGTCATCCGCATTTTCAAAGCACCTGCTCTGTTATATTCCCTTCGCCGGCGGAAATTTTTACGCCATATTTTAGGCGAAAAAAATACATTTTTGTTTATTATACCAATTTTTCCCCATAACACAACAAAATTTGACTGTTTTTCTTCATTTTCCTTCTGTAAAGGCTCTCACCAGCGCTGCATAAACCGGGAAAGCATGCCCCGTATCCGGCGAATGGCCGTCTTTTGCAGGCGATAAATATGGGACGGACTGACGTTTAACCGAGCGGCAACGTCCCCCACCGCCGCACTGCCGATGCAGACTTCTTCCAAAACCAGCCGTTCCTTTTGCGGCAAACGTGCCAGCGCTTCCCGAAGCCGCGCAGAAAGCTCGTTTTCTTCTGCTTGTTCCGCCACGGATACACCCGGATCGACGAGGCGGTCTTTAGGAGAAAGACCGTCTTCTCCGACGCGTTCCTCTAAGCAGGCCAGCGCCACCGCCCCTTCCCGGCGTAAAAAATTCAGGATGCGCCCGCGAATGCGATGCACAGCAAAAAGGCTGAAAGCTACACCACGCCGATGTTCGTAGTTCTCCACCGCTTCAATGAGGCCTACCGTTCCCTCCTGGATAATATCCATGATCGTATCCAGCCCGCGATAAGGCAGCGCGTTCTTAAAGACCAAGGGCTGATACGCCTGAATGATCTGCCGTCGGGCATCCGCATCACCGTTCTCTTTAAACGCGCACCAGAGCGCCGCTTCTTTTTCCGGCGGCAGCAGCGCAATCTTATTCAATTCCTGCATATATTCTTCTAAACGCAAAGGCAACACGCTCCTTACAGGTTCAATCGAAAACCGCTAAAAGGAAATTCGGCTTTCGATTCCCACCCAGGTATGGTTGTTTTCGTTACGGCCGAGAATGGCGCTAAACCGATCATTGAAATCATAGCGCAGGCTGTAGCGGCGCAAAGGATGGTTAATCCCCTGGGTGTAGCTGATCATGACCTTATCGCTGATATATTTCCCTATTTCAATATTATACGCTTCCTGCAGCTGATTGTCGTGTCCTTTTTTCTCCAATCCGCCCGTCATGTCTTGGGATATCCGAAATTCGTCAAGCTGTAAAAGATCGCGCATTGTATCCTCTATTATATTGAGGAAGCTCATCTGCAGCCCAGCTTCCAAAAAGGACGCTGTCATATCCGCACCGCTGGGTGTTTGGCCGCTGCGGTACGCACCGCGCAGCGTCAAAAGCCGCAGGATCTCTTCCTGCCCCATGGGGGGGCTGGACGTCAGATGAAACTCCATGGCGTCAATAGGACCGTGAATGCTGAGGAAGATCCGCGTACGGTTCAAACGGGCATCTGCCTGGAATTGTAAACTGGGCAGGAACGAATCCACCTGATTGAACGCCAATACCCCTTCACTGATCTTAAATGTAGTCTGCACATACGTCACCGACCCCCGGCGCACATTGATCGCCCCCGAGGGCTGCGGGGCCAAAGTCGTTCCCCCATAATGGAAGCCGCCCTCCAGCCAAATATCATAGAGGCGGGAGCTGTAGAAATGGGTATGACGCCCCACTTGAAGCCCCACGTCCAGAAGCATGAGCGGCAGCTCACCCTGGGTCTCGGGAATGGATGGCAGCGAAATGCGGGCATCGTCTACGGTGATCCGCGCTGTCAATTTCGGTAAATGTTCGCCGTCCAGCCCACCCTCCCGGATATCCGCTGTGCCGGTAAGAGGGCCGTGATAAAAGTGACTTTGAATATCCAGACGGTTTGCTTCCGCCGTCAAACGATACGCCGTCAGTCGACGCCCCTCGAGGCGGGTAGCGCCCTCAAGGCGGAAAGTTCCGCCTCCCATGCGCCCGCTGCCATCCGTGACCGTGATGACATCGTCCTCGAATTTCAGGCCCAATTGCAGCTGAGTAAGCGGAAGGTTCAAAGCTTTAAACTTCACCGCGCCGTCTTTAACTCCAATGGCCCCGTCTAAGGACGGCGCAGCCAGTGTACCGCCAATGTGTAGGCTGCCATAAGTTGTCCCCAGCGCCCAGTCGATCTCCGGCACTAAAAGCGGCAGCAGCCCCAAATCCGCCTCATCCAAAGAAAGGCGCAGATCAATCCGATCCTCGACCGCGACTTCTTCACCGAATTTGCTGGTCAGAGCAGCTAACGGAATGGTGCCGTAAGCACTGGCCTTATAGGCGTGACCGTTTTGAGATTTTTGCAGGAGCAGCTGCTCCACCCGCACGGTTTGGCCGCGCCATCGGAAGAGCCCGCTCAAGGTGTCAAACGCCGCGGACTGTCCGTCGCTGATGACAGTCAGAGACGCGTCCGCCGTAGGCGCGTCTGCCGTCCCGCCGAACTGGGCTTCCAAATCCACCAAACCATAGAGGGGAATGTCGCTCCCCGCCGCCGCAGTCAAGAGCCCCGCCGCTACATGATGCGTCGAAAAACGCCCTTGGATGGCGCCATCCAGGTCAATGCGCCCCAGCGCGGCAAAAGAACCGTTCCCCTGCCTGCCGGAAAAGCGGTTCAGGGTAATGACGCGGTTTCGCATACGGGCCTCGACGTAAACCTCACTGATCGGATACGCACCAATGTGCCCCTCCCCCAGATAAAGATCGACATCGACAGCGGGATTTTCCAACGTACCCGAAAAATCGATGATGCCGTCTACCCGTCCATGCACCGCGTCGTTTTTAACGTTGGCAATCGCCAAAAGATCATGGATGTCCCCATTGGACACGCTGGCATGACCGTCCGCGACCATGGTATCAATATTTACCGCCGCCTGCAACGTATAGTACCCGCCGTTTTGATCAAAGCGGAAGGGAGCAAAGGTCAGTTGGTTCCCCCGCAGCGTTACCTGACCGTGTCCGTTCGTCACTGCGGCACCATTAAAGAGCAGTGACGGAGCGTCCAGCACGCCGTCAAAGGTAGGCTGCGCGATGGTGCCCCCGATATAGCCGTCGAAAGTACCGTGTCCTTCGATGGGATAAGGAAGTTTGCCGCTAAAACGATTCAAGTCGATATCGTGGGCCGCCACATGGAGATCCAGCCCCCAGTTGGCCGGCAGAACCGTCCCGTTGAGATCCATATCTACCAAGGGAGAAAAGATATGGAAATCGTGAAGGGTCAACAGACCGTTTTTCAGCGTGTAATCCCCATCCATCCCCGAGAGGAGATACCCTCGGTAACTGCCGTGTCGGAAATGGACGTACCCTACGACGTCGGGATCATCCAGCGTTCCCGTAACCGTGATGATATTGTCCACCTCGCCGGTAATGGGCTGCTCCGGCGCCACTAAGGCCGCAATGTCTTCCATGCGAACGTTCATGGTATCCACCTGAAGATGAATGCGCCGGGCCCCGGTAAAGCCGACGGTCCCCTGCACCAACCAGTTGACACCGTTGCCGTTTTCCATGGAAAACGAATCCACACCCACCCCGTCCAGGCTACCGCTGACCGCACCGTGAAGCGTCTTAAAGGGCTGTTTAAAGAGCTGTCCCTCCGTGGCGGAAAAGGTCACCTGCACGGTGGGGTTGTCCATATTCCCCCGCATGGTCCCGCTCACTTCGGCTAAGCCGCTCATATCAGCCTTATCCCAGAATCGGCGGGCCAATCCCAAGTCGATCCGGCTGCCGGTAAAGGAGAGATCTATATCCTTTCCCTGGACTACGCGGCCTTCTATGCCAATCTCGCCGCTCCCTTCCACGCGGGCGGAAAGATAATCCAAAATCACGGCGTCACCGTCGCTGGAAAAAGACGCCTGCGCCTCGGGAATGGCGATACCGCGCAGCGCAGCGTCCCGTACGGAAGCGCTGCCGTAAAGGCGCAGTTTTCCCATATCCATCCCCTCGCCGGCAAAGCCCAGTTCCGCCGAAAGCCGGCCGCTGCCTCCAGCCGCCAAATCTCCCAAGCCGGCCACATCCACATCCTGTAAGACGAGCGTCCCATCGTAACACCGAGAAGCAGCTTCAAATTCCCCCGCACCTCGTACTTGACCGTCAAAAACCCTCGCTGTCAAAGAGCGTACTGCTACCCGTCCTTCGTAATACGCCGCCCTCGCCCGCGCATCTTGGAAGGAATATCCTGAAAGCGTTCCTTCCTTGACGCGAAAATCCCCCTCCACTAAAGGTGCGGACGGCGTTCCGGTGACATGTGCCGAAAAGGCCACCGCCCCCTGAAAAGGGCTGGCGGAGAAAACAGCCGAAGGGTCAAACCCCTCCGATTCCGCGATTAAATCGAGCTGGGTCACCGTAGAAGAGAAATAGATCTTCCCCTTGGCTGAAGCCCGTTGTCCCTCCGATTCCGCCCGAAGAGAGAGGGCCGCTTCCCGATCCGAAAACGCCACCTGTCCTTCAATTTCCTTTATTTCCCTGTCCCAGACTCGTGCTACACCCCCCGAAAGGCGTACTCCCCCTTCATAGCGCCAGCCTTGCGGCGAACGACGCAGGGAGGCCGTGACCTCTTCTGCCAAACCGCCCCGAATTTGCACTTCTTCCGGCAGAGCATCGGCAGGAAGCCAACGTTGATAGACGGCAATATCAAGATCATGCCCCTCCACATCAAGTTGCAGAGCATCCCCTAAAAATCCCGAGGCTCCCCATCGTTCCTGGCCCCGTCGGGCTGAAACTTCCACCGCGGGCGCCGCCTCCATCGCAAAATCCATTTCCCCCGCTACGGCCGTGAAATCAAGGTGCTTTCCTTGATCATCCAAATGGACGACCCCTGCGCCCGTAGCCACGATCCCCTGGAAGCGGCTCGACGTGCTGTCCTTTGCTGTGAGCTCCTCGTAATTCCACGTGCCGTCAGGCCGGCGCGTCAGCCATACCTCCGGACGAGAAAATTCTATCCGGCTTACAGCTTCGATCGGCGTAGAAAAAAGCATGCCAAAAAAACTGAATCTGACGAGTGCGGAGTCAGCTTTCAATACCGGCCTGCCTTGTTTATCGTACACGGCAATATCCAAAACTTCCAAGGAGTGGAGCGACGCCACGCGAATTGCGCCAATATCGACGCGGCTCTCCAAAAGCGCTGTCCCTTTTTCCGCCGCCAGTGCCCCCATGCCCGCCATAAAATCCCGGGTTTCGATATAGTACCAGCCCGCAAGGCCCAATATGAGACCAAGGCCGGTGACAATCCCCAGAAACCAAGCTAGGGGTCTGTGCGTCATCGCCCACCACTCCCTAAACGTACCGTCTTATTGTGTCGTTTTTCCCGTATCTTCTCCGGCAGCGCTTCTCTCCAAACGCGCCGCACTTTCATCCGCTGCGCTGTTCGAAGAAGTATTCCCTTCTGGCGTTCTCACCGGACGTTCCGCCCGGGGAAGTTCAATGGCATGGGTCTTGGGCCTCTCTGCGTCCTGCGCCGTCAAATTCTGAGACGTATCCGCCGCCGGACGAACCGGGATCATTTGAGAAATATCCCCCGTCTGATATGGGGTAACGTCAAGCCCCACTTGCAGCCCCATAGCCTGATCAAGATCCGCCTTGCTGATATTGTAGTTATAGAGAGCGGTGATGTAGGTCGTCTGGGCCGAGATCAGACTCTCCTCAGCGTCCATCACATCAAGGTTCGTCCCCACGCCGGCGCTGTAACGGACCTGCGCGATCTTATAATCCTCCTGCGCCTTATCCACAGCCACCTTCGTCGTCTGGATGTTCTTCTCCGCCGCCAAAAGATTGAGATACGCTGTCTGCACGTCAAGCTGTATCTGCTCTCGAAGTGCCAAAAACTTCTGCTCTGCCTTGTAAACCTCTTCTTTCTTCTGCTGCACCTGCGCCTCGGTTACATTGTTGTCAAAAATGTTCCAGCTGGCCACGACGCCAACGCGCATGGAATCACTCGTGGTATGATTGGTCCCAAAAGCCTTATCCCCAGCAAAGACGCGCTCTGCCTGAGCCGCCACCTTGGGGCGGTAGCCGGCCTTCGCCGCCTTCATCTGCGCCTCGGCCGCCTTCAGCGCCCGATCAGCGGCAATACCGTCAGGACGATGATCCAGCGCATACTTCGTGCATTCGGAAAGCTGCAGATCGTATTTGGTATACGCCAGCTCATCGCGGGCATTGACCACGGTATCCGTTGGCAGCCCGATGATATTATTAAACGTGGCAATGGCGATATCATAATTATTCTGCGCATTTACGAGGGCCTGCTGCTGATTAGCCAGCTCCACCTGTGAGCGCAGCACATCAGATTTAGCCACCATCCCCACACGATACTGGGCATTCACGTTCTGAAGGTGGGCCTCCAGCGTATCCACCGCCTCCCGCTTCACCTGAATCATGTTGCGACACTGCAAAATTTTATAGTAAGCCGAAGTCGCCAGCGCCTTAATGGTCTGCCGCGTGGCCTCCAGGGTCAGATCGGCCGCATCGAGGCCGTACTCCGCCGCTTCGATACTGTTTTCCAACTGTCCGCCGGTGTAGAGGGGAAATTGCAGCGTCAAGCTGTTGTAAAAATTCCGATCGTACTTTACACCAGTCAGAGGCTCCGCCCGCCGTCCCTCAGCCACAGACTTCCCCCCCAGCGTCGTGGCCGAACCCTGCCACGAAAGGGTCGGGCCGCCGTTTCGCCGAGCTTCGTGCCGTGCCCAAGCGGCCGCATCCACGTCACTCTCCGACATCTTGATCGTACGATTGTTATCAAGGGCCAGGCGAATGCTCTCCTCCAGCGTCAAATCGACAACCTCGGCGGCAGCGGACGCCGTCGCCGCCGAAAAACCAAACAGCCCGCTGAGAACAAGGGCCGCCCATTTTTTTCCCCACTTCTTATTCTTTCTCACCGCATTTCCTCCTCACGTGCTCCCGCATACATAACCATAATTATCTAAAAACACCCTGAAAGGAAGAGGATCGTTCCTCAAGGAAGCCCTGATCATTCTGCGTCCAGTTGGCAGACTTCATTTTATCCGTACCTCCTTAAAATTCCTGCCGCACCCCGACGTAGGTGGTCCGCTTTTCCCGATCATTGAAATGATTCACCTGACTGAAAAGATAGGTGCTTTCCCCGATGCGATAGCGCACCCTCGCTTTGAGGGCCACATCATTGAGATCATAGGCCTCGACGGAAAATCGCCAGCGCGATCCCGCATCGGCGTCCACCCCCAGCCCCACCTGACTGTCCACGAGACCGACGCGCCCGGTAAACGCACCCTTTCGCCGTCCCACTTGAGCGTTGAAAAGATTATCCTCGCCGATCCCATCAAACCCTAAGAGCAGAAAGCTGTCCTCGGATGGGTAGAGACGCAGATCAAAATTCGCCTGCCAATCGCGGGCCTTACCGCTGTACATCGTCTCCACCCCGGTCTCAATCTTCGTACCGTCAAGGCCGCCCATCAGTCGATCCGCTCGCTCCGATACTGACCGGGCGTTGTGAAGAACCGCCTTAAGATCCTCCGCTGTCTTCGGATCCGTCACCACTCCTTCGACGCTCTGCGCCATGCGCTCAATGCGTTGACTGGTCACCGAGAGGTTAGCGACAGCCAGCCGCAGATTGGCCGCCGTCTGCCCGTCACCGGAAAAATCGGCGACCAGACGCTCCACCTCGCCGGTGGTGGCGGCTAAATTCGCCGCCACCGCGTTGAGATTCCGGACCATGGCGTTGATCTCCGGGCCGCTCGTCCCCGCCATCTGGGCGAAAGCACCGGTGAGTTCCCGCATGTTCGCCGTGATATCCCGCACATTAACCGCCGTATCCACCAGCGAATGCTGCAATTCTTTGCTGCCCAAGACGTTGTTCATGGAGGACACCATGCCGTGTACCTCCTCCACCAGCTTATTCATGTTAGCCATGATTGAATCCACGTTCTGCTCGCCGACACCGTAAACGTATTCTCCGTCCCGCAAATAATCGCCAGTATCTTTGCCCGGCATGATGCCGATGAACTTCTCGCTCAAAAAGCCGCTGGAAGCGATGCTGATGCGCGACGTGCGCGGAATATGAATATCCGGGCGAATCTCAACGGTCACCACCGCCCCCATGCCATCCGTTTCCACCGCCCGCACCCGGCCCACCTCAACGCCGGCAAAGCGCACCTCAGCGCTGGGATTCACCCCCACCACTTCATCAAAGCCGATGTAGAGCGTATAGTCTTTGGCCCCGAAGAAACGGATATCGCTCATGTGAATCAGAATGACCGCCAAAAGAGCCAGGCCAATGAGCGTAAAGGCCCCGACTTTGGCTTCGTTCGTCATGTTCCTGCCTCCTCTTTCAACGCCAGTCCCCGGAGAAATTCCCGTATCCGGGGATCTTTCAGGCGGCGAAATTTTTCTACCGGCTCGTGGGCGATGATCTCTCCCTCGTAAATCATGGCGATGCGGTCCCCCACCAGGCAGGCGCTCTCCATGTCGTGGGTCACCACCACCGACGTGACCTTCAGGTGGCGCTGCATAGCCAGAATAAGCTCATCAATCTTCTCCGTCATCACCGGGTCAAGGCCGGAATCCGGCTCGTCGTAAAAAATGATGGATGGCTCAAAGGCAATGGCCCGGGCCAGCCCCACGCGCTTTTTCATGCCGCCGGAAAGCTCGCCGGGCATCAGCGACGCCGCATCAGGAAGTCCCACTAAAGCCAACTTCTCCGCTACGATCCGCTGAATCTTATCCTCCGGATACTTCGTATGCTCCCGCAGCCCGAAGGCCACATTCTCCCCCACCGTCATGGAATCAAAGAGAGCCGAATACTGAAAGACCATGCCCATTTTAAGCCGTACCTTGTCCAGCGCTTCCTCCTCCATATGGGAGATCTCCTGATCGTCGATCCAGATCTCCCCGCTGGTCGGCGTAATCAACCCCACCATCAAACGAAGCAGCGTGCTCTTTCCCGAGCCGGAGCCGCCGATGATGGCCAGGGTCTCCCCAGCGTCTATGGTGAGGTTAATGTTTCGAAGAACTGCCCGCTCTTTAAAGGATTTATTGACATTGATTAATTTTATCATCCTTTATCCTCACTGATAAAGCATCATGGACAAAAAACAGTTGGCACAAAAGATCATGATGATGGCGCTGACCACCGAACGCGTCGTAGCCACACCGACACCCTCCGCTCCTTCAGGGGATTGCAGTCCGCAGTAACAACCCAAAAGGGCGATGATCATGCCGAAGACCACGGCTTTCACCAGCCCCCCCGTAAGATCGTGGGCAACGGTAAACATATCAATGGAATGCCAGTAAAGGTACGAACTTATGCCTCGGCCGCCGCTGGCCACCAGCCAGCCCCCCAGGACACCCACCACATCGCCAAAAACCGTCAAAATCGGCACCATCGCCATGCAGGCAATCATCCGCGGCACCACTAAATAGCCCACCGGGTTCGTGGCCAATACCCGCAGAGCGTCGATCTGCTCCGTCACCTTCATGGTACTGATCTCCGCCGTAATGGCCGCGCCCACCCGACCTGCTGCCACAACGCCCACTAAGACCGGGCCTAATTCCCGCCCGATGGCAATGGCAATCACGCCGCCGATGGTGGCCTGCGCTCCGAAGCGGATGAATTCATGGACGATCTGGAGCGTCATGACCATGCCGGTAAAGAGGAGCGTGAGGGCGACGATGGGCAGCGTATCCACGCCTAAATGCGCCATCTGCGAAAAGATCAGCCGCAGCCGCGGGGGGCGCTTCATCTGGCGCAGCGTCTCCCATAGGAGCAGCATGACCTCGCCGATATAGCCCAGCCATGTCAACACCTCGCGCCCTATTCCTTCCAACCATCGCGTCATATCCGTCCGCTCCCGCCCTTTCCTTCTCACGCCGCTACGTACTGATTGTAACAACTTTTTTAAAATTAGTAAATACTCATTTACTAAATCTCTTCTACAGCACGGTTTCCTCCCTACCGCGCCAAAAGCCGGACAATCCTCTGTCCGGCTTTTGGTCACGCTTCCCTTCCCAAGACCAGATGGGTGCTGGCAGGCGTGAACATCATGGAGACGTCCCCGGTGTAAACCTTGCGTCCTGGGTCGTAAATATCCGCCAGCCATTCGTGTCCCAGCTTATCCCGGAGGAAATACCGCATTTTCTCCCCTAAAAACATGCTGTGGGTGATGGTGCCCCGCAGAAGATTGCCATTCCAAGGGGGAGTTATCTCCTCGCTGAGGCGGATGGCTTCCGGGCGAATACTGACGACGTAGGTGCCGGCCGGACAAGATGCATCCAATTCCAGCACATCTTCACCGTAATTCACCCAAAGGGCGTCGCTTCCTTCCACGGAAATCAGGTTCGTCGTCCCGATAAAATCCGCCACAAAGGGGGTGCGCGGCTCGAAATAAATGTCGTGGGGCCCTCCCTGCTGATGCAGATAGCCGTCTTTCATGATAATAATGGAATCTGACATGGAAAGAGCTTCCTGCTGGTCATGGGTAACGTAGATGGTGGTAAGGCCCATCTGCTGCTGAATGCTCCGCAGCTCCACCCGCACGGATTCCCGAAGCTTGGCGTCCAAATTGGACAGCGGTTCATCCAGGAGCAGAACGTCAGGCTGCATGACCAGTGCCCGCGCCACAGCCACCCGCTGCTGCTGGCCGCCGGACATCTGATTCGGGTAGCGATCCTCAAGACCCGAAAGCTGCATGAGCGTCAGCGCCTCCCCCACCTTTTCCCGAATTTCCGCCTCGGGGCGATGGCGCACCCGCAGGCCATAGGACACGTTCTCGTAGACGCTCATGTGGGGAAAGAGGGCGTATTCCTGAAATACCATGGCGGTATTGCGGGCATAGGGGGGAATGCGTTCAATCTGACGTCCCGCTAAATGGATCTCCCCGCTGTCCGGCTCGTAAAAGCCCGCGATCATGCGAAGGATCGTGGTCTTGCCGCAGCCCGAGGGCCCTAAGAGCGTGACAAAATCACCTTTTTTCACCTGGAAACTCACGTCGTGAATGACTTGGTTTGCGCCGAAAAATTTATTGATGTTCTTTAATTCCATGACGATATCCTGCATGATGGGCCTCCTCACAAGTCAAAGATATTGATCTGATCGCGCAGTATGAGCTTCGCCAGACCGAACGTGGCGAATATGGTCAGCATCATCCCCACTGCCGTGGCGCTGGCCACCGTCAAAAACCCCTGATTGGCGAGGCTCATGATATTGATGGAAGCTAAATTCCACTCGGGAGAAATGAGAAAGATGACGGTGGAGAGGGTATTCATGGAACGCATAAAGGAGTAGACGAAACTGATGGAGAGCGAATTTTTCAGCATGGGCACCACCACCTTACGGAAGGTGGTGAAGCTGTCCGCGCCCAAATTCGTGGAAGCCTGCTCCATGGAACGCTCGATTTGAGAAAGGCCCGCCACCGCCTGCCGATAGCCCACGGGCAGCTGCCGCAGCGTCATGCCGACCACCACGATGACGAGAGTACCCGTCATTTCCAGCGGCCCTGAATTAAACGCCATGATGAGAGCCAACCCGATGAAAGTTCCCGGCAAAGAGACCGGCAGCATAGCCAAAAAATCCATCAGGCCCCGGCCGGGAAAGCGCCGCCGCAAGGTCAGAAACGCCAGCGCGATGCCTAAAAGCGTCGTCGTTACGGCAGTGGTCATCGAGGCAATCCAACTGTTTTGCAGGGAGGAAGACTGAACCACCCCTTCGATGAAATAATCGAGGGTAAAAGTGTAGTCGTAGCCGAAGGTACGGGTAAAGGCAAAGAGACAGACAACACCGATGATGAGGAGAATGGCGGCGCAAACGAGGCAGCAGAAAACGAAGAGCAGCCCCTTTACCACCGGTCCCACCGTGACCCGCATGAGGCCGCCCACCGGTTTTCCCGTTACCGTGACGTAGGAATTTTTTTCCAAATAATACCGTTGGATGAAGAACACCGCCAAGGTAGGAATCACCAGCACCACGGACAATACCGCTCCCATGGGAAGATTCCACGCCCCGACGACCTGCGCGTAAGCCTCCGTCGCCAGCACATGATAATTCGCCCCCACCAGCATGGGATTGCCGAAATCCGCTAAAGTATTAATCCCCACTAAGAGGAAGGCACTGGCCAAGCCCGGGGTCGCCAGGCGAAGCGTCACCGTCCGAAAGAGATAAAAACCCCGCGCCCCTAAATTCTGCGCCGCCAGCTCCAAATTCGGGCTGATGGCCCGCAAAACACCGGAAATGGTGATATAGGCCAGCGGGAAAAACGCGATGGTCTGCACTACCCAAAGACCGATCCAGCCGTAAAGATCGGCTTTCAGCCCCAAAAGATTCCAGGTGATAAACCCCCGCCGCCCGAAAAGCATGATGAACGCGAGGCCCGACACCACCGAAGGAGCCATGGAAGGAAGCAGCGCCACCACTTGAAAAAAGCGCCGCCCCGGCAGCTCTACATAATTCATGGCATAGGCGTAGAGAAATCCTAAGACCATGGCGGTGGTAGTCGCTAAGAGAGAAGACACCAGGGTGTGCCAAAAGGCTTCCCAAAACGCTTGCCCGTGAATCGCTGCGTTCCAGTCCTCCATCGTCGGCACGCAAATCAACCGCACAAAAGGATAAATGGCAAAAACGGCAAAGAGCACGAAGAGGATCGCAATGGCCGCCAAAAGCTGCGGCTCCCGCCGAAGCGCGCGCAGCTCCGCCGCCCAGCCGGTCTGCTCCCGCGTCAAAGGAACTGTAGGCATGTGCCCGCCTCCCCAGAAAAGATTAGCAAAACAGAGGGGCCTTCGGGTCACGCCCGAAAGCCCCTAGGTCTATTATATCAAAAATACGTCGGCAGGAAAGCCCTATTTTCAAAGGGCAGCAAATTTTGCCGTCAAGGCATCCTTCTCCTTGCCCGCTTTCGCGAAATCGTAGCCCTGATAAAGAGGCAGCTCGCTCAGGGGTTTCGCCCCCGCCGGCGCGGCGGACTGGGGATTGCAGGCGATGCCGTTGGTCGTCTTCACCATGATGTCACCCGCTTCCTTCGACATCATGTAATCGATGAAAGCATTGGCCTCCGCATCATGGGCTGCACCCTTGAGCTTGGAGATGCCGCAGAGGGTCCAGCCAGCATCGGGATAAACCGTGCTGTGGATCTTTTGTCCTCGATTACTGACGTTCATCTGATCAGAAAGGAAATTCACCGTGATGAGGAATTCCCCCGCGCCGCATTTCTGAGCCGGGGTAAAGCCGGAAGGCGTGAGCTGGGCCACGTTGCCCTTCAATTCTTTCAGGTAGGCCAGCCCTTTTTCTTCTCCCATGTTCTGTACGATGGCCGTCAAAAAGGTGCTGCCTGTCCCCGATTTCGCCGGATCCGGCATGATGATCTCACCCTTAAAGGCCGGGTTCAGAAGATCTTCCAATTTCTCCGGCATGGGAATCCCCTTCGCCTTAAATTCCTTTTCGAACCGCTGCTCGTTGACGCCGATGGCTAAGGTTTCCAAATACGTCCCCTTCCAGTAGCCGTCCTGATCCACATATTTTTCCGGCAGATTCTTCTCCGCCGGCGACTTGTAAGGTGTCGTAATCCCCTCAGCCTTCATCTTCTCGTGGGCGTCTATGGTCCCGCCCAGCCAGAGATCGGCTTTGGGCGCGTCTTTCTCCGCGATCAGCCGCGCCACCGCCTCACCGGTCGGCAGCCGGATGAACTTCACCTTGCAGCCCGTTTTTTCTTCAAACTGCCGGGAAAGCTCCTTCGCCGTATCCTCGTGGAAGGAAACATACATCACCAATTCCTTTCCCTTGAGGGATGCCTTGCCGTCCTCTTTCGGCTTGTCGCCGCCCCCACCGCACCCCAGCGCGCTCAAAAGGCAAGCGCCCGAAAGAACCGCCGCAGCCATTTTCTTAAAACGCATGTTTTGTCTCTCCTTTCAGAGAATTCTATCCTTTACAGTTCCATTATAACGGTCTTTCTTCCGGGGCACAAGAGAAACAAAAATTTCTTAAAGCAAACCGAACCCTGTTTACTCTTCCCGCCGATTTCTTTATACTAAAAACAGAAATCATCCGTTGAGGAGGCATCCTAATGTCTACGCCGCCGGAAAGCGCCGCGCGCTATCGAACCGCCGTTCCCCTTATCGTCCTGAGCGGCGCTATGGCCTATTCGTTAAAACACGGTCCCCAACCCTTAATTCCCTCCATGGCCGACACCTTTTCTTTGACGCCGGCGGAAGGGAGTCTCGTCGTGGCGGCGGAAATGATCGGTATGTCCGCCGTCCTCTTAGCCATCATCCTCTGGTCGGATTTTCTCGACCGCAAGCGAACGACGGGACTGGGGCTCTTAGCTTCCGCGCTCCTAGCTGTTTTCATCGGCGAAGCGGGAAACTTCCCCCTGATCGTCCTCTGTCGCTTTTTTCAGGGTGTTCTTTTGGGGACCTTCCCTGCCCTTATGGTATCTTACATCCGGGAAGAATTCCCTGCGGCGCAGACGGGGCCTTTAATCGGCCTCTACATCAGCAGCACCGCCGGCGGCGGCATGTTAGGCCGCATGGGGACGACGCTGCTCACGGATCACGCAGGATGGCAGGCTGCATTTTTGGCGCTGGGCGCCGTGGGGATCGCCGTCGCCCTTCTCTACCTTTGGCGTCTCCCCTCCGCCTCCCCGCGCCCGGCGCACCCGCGGCGCGGCTCGCTCAAGACGCTGCTGCCCCTCCTCAAAAATCGCCGTCTCCTGCTACTATCCGCCATCGGGTTCGTCCTGATGGGGACCTTCGCCACCATCTATACCTACATCACCTTCGTACTCCTCAACCCGCCCTACGCATTGACGAAAACGGCGCTGGCGCCCATCTTTCTCATGCAGATTTTCGGCAGCCTCGGCTCCTTTTTCACGGGGCGGGCCCTGGCGCGGCAAAGCCACGGCCGACTCATGTTTCTCGGCCTCGGCCTCATGATGGGCGGCGCGCTCATCACCCTCGCGTCACCCATCGCCGCGAAATTCATCGGCCTCGCCGTATTCATCAGCGGCCTCTTTACGGCACACACCACGGCCACCAGTTGGATCGGCCGTCTCGACGACGTCCATGATACCGCTCCCGCCGTATCCCTCTACATGCTGTGCTACTACATCGGTGGCAGCGTCCTCGCCGTTCTCGGCGGCTTCGCTTACGCCGAAGTCGGCTGGCCCGCCGTCATCGCGCTCATCGCCGCCGCCACCCTCGTCGCCTTCGTGGCGGCCCTGCGCCTCTGCCGCTATTCCTCAGCCGCCGGTACCGCATCCTAAAGGCGGCCCCCTGGAAACGTGGGCAACCATACTCTATTCTTTTGCAAACATACGGATTAAACATATTTTCACATAGGAAATAAACATTTTACAGGAAGAGAAAAATCACTTATGATGAAGTCACCAGACGAGATGGTGAAGATCATCACCCAGCTTGGCTTTTATGTCGGATGGCCCAAGGCGTGGGCAGCATTCAATATAGCCAAGGAAGTGCCTGCCGAAGCTGAAAAATAAAGGAGGACGCCCATGTTCATCGTTCAAGATCTTCTGACCTTCATTTCCCAAAGCCCTTCTCCCTTCCATACGGCCCGGGCCAGTGAATTGGCTCTCCAAACGGCAGGTTTCGCCCCCCTTCCCTGGGGGAAACCGTGGCTCCTGCAGGCGGGTGGGCGCTACTATACGAAAGTCTTCGGCTCTTCTCTCTTCGCTTTTCGGGTGGGAGAAAAATCGCCCCGCGGCCTTCGCATCGCCGCCGCCCATACGGATTTTCCTGGCTTTCGGGTAAAGCCGCAGGCCAGCGAGTCCCAAGACGGCTATGGGCTGATCAACGTCGAACCGTACGGCGGCCTCATCCTCTCCGGCTGGCTGGATCGCCCCCTGTCCTTAGCGGGAGAAGTCGTTCTCCGGGGCAAGGATCCCTTCCGGCCCGAACCCTACCTTATCGATTTGGCCCGCCCCCTCCTCACCATCCCACGCCTCGCCATCCACCTGAACCGTGACGTCAATGAAAGCGGAGAAAAATTAGATCGCCAGACCGCCCTCACCCCTCTGGCAGCGCTCCTCGCGGAGGAAGAAGGCAAAGACTTCTTCCTCCGCAAATTAGCGCGGGAAATCGGGCATCCGCCCGAGGAGATCCTTTCCTATGACCTCACCGTCTACGCGGCGGAAAGCGGCTGTACCATGGGATTTGACAGCGACTTGCTCTCCGCTCCCCGCCTCGATAATTTGGCAGGGGTGCGCGCCTGCCTTGACGGACTCATCGACAGCGCGTCGGGAAAAGGCATTCAGCTCATCGCCCTCTTTGATCACGAAGAAGTAGGCAGCCGAACGAAACAGGGCGCCGCCTCGGCGCTCCTCCCCCAGCTTTTATCAGCGATTTACCGTAGTTTAAGCCTTGACGAGGACGATCTGGCCGCCGATATTGCCGACGGTTTCCTGCTCTCCGTGGACGCGGCCCACGCGCTCCACCCCAACTACCCTGATAAATCCGACCCCACAAACCGCCCCCGTCTCGGCAGCGGCCTCGTGATCAAACAGGCGGCCGGGCAATCCTACGTCGGTGACGCAACGGCGGCGGCCATCATCAAGGGCCTCTGCGAAGCGAACGACATTCCCTACCAGACCTTCGCCAATCGCTCCTCCATCCCCGGCGGCTCCACTTTAGGCGCCATCGCCTCCGCCAATTTAGCCATGCGGGGACAAGACGTAGGCATTCCCCTCTTGGCCATGCATTCGGCGCGGGAAACCATGGCCACCGCCGATCAGGAAGCGCTGACCCGCCTCCTCCGCGCCTTTTTCTCCTGATTTTCACGATAAGATGGCAGTGCCCCCAATCGTTGTCATCAAACGATTGGGGCACTGCATTTTCCTGGCGCCATAGTTTCTCGAAGCCTCTGTTACCATCCGTGATACTAAAGAACCCGGCGAAAGGAAAGCAACCTTAAATTCTCCCGCCAGATCCCACCGCAGACGGTTTCGCCCCGAAAGGCAGAGGTGCCGCCAGCAATCGCGCCGTGTCGATCCGGCCGTCCTCTTGGCGCGGCATCTCGGCCATCTCTCGAAAATCCCGCGGCATCTTAAAGAGGGCTAACCGTTTTTGGAGATATTTCTTCAAGGCTTTCTCCTCGACGATGCCGTCCTTTTCCACCGTATAGAAACAGCAACCAGCCTCGCCGCGCTGAGGGTCAGGGACGCCGACGACCGCCGCTTCCCTGATACCGGGGTAAGAAAGAACCAATCTCTCAATCTCCCGAGGTGCGATCTCCTCTCCCAAGCTTTCAATATATGCTCCCCGGCGCCCCATAAGATAGACACAGCCCTCCTTATTCAGGCGCACCATGTCGCCGGTGTGAAGCCAACCGTCCCGCAGCGCCGCAGCGGAGGCTTCGCCTTGCCGCCAATACCCATGCATGACATTCGGTCCCTGCACCCACAGTTCACCGATTTCACCGTGAGAAACCGGGACCTCGTTTGCCCCTGCCACGCGAATACGCACGTCCGGGATCGCCTGTCCCACCGAACCGCCGCAAGATACTTCCGGGGGGCTCAGCGTCACCACCGCCGCCTCCGTGAGCCCGTAACCTAACGCCACGCCAACGCCAAATTTCTGCCGAAAAGCGTCCTCTGCTTCCGGCGGCAGGCCGCGCCCCACCACTAAGGAGAAGCGCAGCGACTTCAGGTCAGCAGGCTCCGCTAATTTCGTGACGTAAGGCAAAGCCGACGGTGCGGCAACGATAACGGTAACCTGCATTGCCCGCGTCACATCGACGATTTTTTGCGGGGTAAAGGTTTCTAAGATGCTCACTGTCGCCCCTACATAGAGAGCGCACAACACCCCACAAACCCAGCCCAAGGGCTGGTACACGGGCAGCGCGCACAGCACATTTTCGGTTCGCTGTAAGAGGACGGTCTGCTGCACGTCGATGGCATTCATGACGAGATTGCGATGGGACAGCACTGAACCCCGCAACGTGCCGTCGGGACTCGCCCCATAAAAAATGGCGCAGGGCTCATCAGGCCCGAACTCCTTCGGCAAGGGAGGCGGAGGCGGCAGTGTCGTGGGCTCGATGAGATCGGCCAAAGAAAGCTGAACCACCGGCGCGAAATTTTCCCGATCAAGAGCGGCGCTGAGATCCAAAGCCCGATCCGTCAGGCAACAGTGACAATCTGCATCCTTTAGGATGGCTGCCGTCTCTCGTTCCGTGAGTTGGAAATTGACGGGGACAAGGACCGCCCCTAAAGAGGCGACCGCCATGGTGGCGGCGATATACTCCGCCCGATTACGGGAGAAAACGGCTACCCGGGCACCGCGCCGGATCCCTTGGGCATAAAGACGGCGGCGGCCGTTTTCTGCCGCCACCCGCAGCCCCAGGTAGGTCAAAGCGCCAAGTTGACTGTATACGGCGTCATCGCTGTCGTTCCCGCGCTGCAAAAGATCCTGGACGAGCATGAGGAAAAACTCCCTTCGGCTATGTTCCTTCCCATTATAACGAATCCCGTCTCAAATGACCATAGACAACCATGAAGCGCCCCATCCCCTTGCCAAGGGCGACGCCGAAAATTCCGACAGTAAAGATAAGGAATTCACAAAAATATTGAAGGTTTTAAGAATAGTATTTACTTTTTTGCCGCGAATATATTATAATGAATAGTAAGGAAACACATCAGGACCGCACCATTAGCCATCGTCAGTAAAGCTGCCGCTGAGAGAATGATATCGCTTCTTTCCTGAGCGGAGAGAACCGGGGCATAGCGAAGGGAGGGATCGGAGAAAGTCCAAGAGATTCGCTCTACCATGCTCAACGCCATCGCAAAAGGGGGAATAACAAGTGCTAAAAACAGATTTTCAAAAGGGCCTGTTCACCGTCTTGGTGGGCGTAGCCATCTGGTTCTGCCCAATGCCCGACGGGCTAAAACCCGGCGCCTGGCACATGTTCGCCATCTTCGTCGCCACCATCGTCGGCTTTATCCTGCACCCGCTGCCCATTGGGGCCATCGCGCTCATTGCTGTAGGCCTGTCAGGCTTTCTGAAGGTGCTGAAACCGGCTGAGGCCCTTTCGGGTTTCGGCAACGCCACCATCTGGCTCATCGTATCAGCCTTTCTCTTCGCCAAGGGCTTCATCAAGACGGGCCTCGGCCGCCGCATCGCCTATAAGATCATGGCCGCCATCGCCACCAGCTCCTTAAAACTCGGCTACACTATGGCTATCACCGACCTCATCATCGCCCCAGCGACGCCCTCCAATACGGCCCGGGGCGGCGGCATCCTGTTCCCCATCGTCAAAAGCCTCTGCGCCGCCTTTGATTCGGAGCCGGGGCCCACGGGGAAAAAGATCGGTTCCTACCTGGTATCCTGTACCTTCCAAAATAACTGTATCACCTCCTCCATGTTCATCACCGCCGTGGCCCCGAACCTCTTGGTGGTTTCCCTGGCCAAGGAAACGGCGGGGGTAGACATCAGCTGGGGCCTGTGGGCATTGGCCTGCATCGTGCCCGGTCTTCTGGCCCTTCTCGTCTGCCCTTATCTTGTCTATAAGGTCTGCCCGCCGGAATTAACCCAGACCCCGGAAGCGCCGGCATTGGCCAAAAAAGAATTGACCGCCATGGGGGCGATGACCCGGGACGAGAAGATCGTCTTCGGTACCTTCATCTTAGCGCTGATCCTCTGGGCCACTTCTTCTTTTACCGGGTTTAACGCCACCATGATCGCCCTTGTCTGCATCGGCATCATGCTGGTGGGCGGTGCCTTAGTCTGGGATGACGTCATCACGGAAAAAGGCGCCTGGGATACGCTCTTTTGGATGGGCGGCCTGATGTCTCTCGCCACCGGCCTCGCCAAATCCGGCTTTGTGGATTGGTTCGCTAAAGGCGTGGCGGGAAGCCTCACCGGCATCTCGTGGCTCACGGCCCTCGTCGTTCTCTGCCTCATCAACATGTACGTCCATTATGCGTTCGCCAGCCTCTCGGCTCATGTGGGCGCGGTCTACGCCGCCTTCTTGGCGGTGGCCGTGGCGGCCGGAGCGCCGCCCCTCTTGGCGGCCTTAGCCTTGGGCTGCGAAACGGGCATCATGGGGTGCCTGACCCACTACGCCACCGGCCCCGCCCCCATCTACTTCGGTGCCGGGTACCACAGTCAGCCGGAATGGTGGAAGATCGGCTTTATCTGCTCCATCTCCAGCCTGATCGCTTTTCTCCTCGTCGGACCGATCTGGTGGAAAGTTTTAGGTCTCTGGTAATATTCTCCCATATACACACAGGCGGCCATTTCCTGCGAAATGGCCGCCTGTTATTTTATCCTTAAGATTTTCCTTTCTCACCGATCGAGCCAAAGGATGTGAGCCTCAACGAACGCCCTTTGCCTTGAAGGGCTTACGGCTTACCGAATGCCCAAGAAACTGCCACTTGGCACATCTTGACGGTCACGGGCAAAGAAAAATGGAACGCCGCCCTCAATGGCGTCCTCGCCAACGAGAAGTACACGGGCTGTGCGAGGATTCAAAAGACTTGGTGCAATCTTAACCCTTTTCCCCGGGAAATTGACAAAGAGCCAATAACGCGTACGCCTTGACACCGAAGGAAAACTGCCATACAATGAACGAAGTTATTGAGAATCTATATCAATTATTTTACAGGGAGGCTTTTCCGTGAAAATAAAACTCAGCGGTGTATCGGAAACCTTGCTCATTCCTCTTTGGGCGCGAGCGGAAGAAACGAAACGGGCGGACGGTTTGATTCGAGATGAGTTTGCCGTACAGCTCGTCGAGCAAATCGACTATGACTTCGCCAAGTTCGCCCGCGCCAAATATTCGCAAACAGGCGTTGCCGTGCGCAGTTACATCCTCGATCATGAAACGACCGCTTTCATCGAACAGCACCCCGACGCAGTCTGCATCAATCTTGCCTGCGGTCTTGACACGCGCTTTTATCGCGTGGATAACGGAAAGATCGACTGGTACAACCTCGACTTGCCCGATGTCATAGCGCTGCGCCAAAGGCTGCTGCCCGAAAAGAATGTGCGCATACACGAGCTGTCCGCCTCTGTCTTTGATGCCTCTTGGCTGCCGCAAATCGATCATGCGGGCCGCCCCGTCCTCATTCTCATGGAAGGCGCTGCCATGTACTTCACCGAAGAACAGATGCGCGATCTTTTCGCAATGCTCACAAAAGCCTTTGCCGACGCCTCCATGCTCATCGAGATCATGACCCCCTTCCTCGTCCGTCATCAGAAGCGTCAAGATTCCGTAGATACACAGAAAACGCCGTTTCAATGGGGCGTCAAGAGCGGCAAGGAGATAGAAAAGCTCAATTCTGCGATCACGTTTTGCAAGGAGCAGACCTTTTACGAAGGATTCCGCCGCCGCTGGGGCTGGCTCGGCATACTTTCCGTGATCCCATGGTGGAACAGAAACTGCAACAACAAGATTGCCTGCCTGCACTTTGCCGCCTCGTAAGGCGCTAAAGTACAGACAGGCAATCTGATAAACGTTTTGCTCGAGAAACAAGTCTGCCTTACATTATATCTTCGATGGTGTTTGTCCGATATCCAAGTTCCTATGACTAATTTTTAGATTTCTGTGGCCAATTTTTGCTGGCGGGGCTGTGCAAAATCTCGACCAAGGGGGTGCGAACGCACCCCCTTTCGCTATGCCGAAAAGCCTTGTCCTATGCGGCTTCACGGATGATACTATTTTAACGATGGCAAGGGAGTGCAAGGTTAAATTGTATCGAAATTAGTGGTAAAAGGGAGAGCAAGAGAAACAGACCGCTTGTTTTTTAACTTGTCATTGCCGGTTGACCGCCATGGTACTTCCTGTCGTAGAGAAGGGCTGCCAATAGAACGACAGCGCAAGACCCCGCATTATGCACCAAGGCACCGGTGGTGGGGGTTAAGAACCCCTTGCACCGAAAGAAGGATCGCGGCAAAATTTATGGCCATGGAAAGGAGGATGGCCGTATGGATGGTACGCACGGTGGCGTTTGACAGCCATTTCAGGTAGGGGACTTGGGAAATATCGTCGGTCATGAGCGCCACATCGGCCGCCTCAATCGCCATATCGCTTCCCATGACGCCCATGGCTACCCCCACGTCGGCTGTTTTCAAAGCCGGCGCGTCATTGACGCCGTCGCCGATCATGCAGACGCGCTTCTCTTTCTTTAACTTGACAATGTGCTTTACTTTGTCTTCCGGCAAAAGATCGGCCGCCATCTTCCTGATTCCTACCCGTGCAGCAAAATACGCTGCCGCCTTTTGATTGTCACCCGTTAAAAGCACAACCTCGGTGTTCAACCCGGCAAGCGTCTGCACCATATCGGCAGCATCCGGGCGCAATACATCCGAAAGGGTGATGATGCCAAGGACATCCTCTGCATTGGCCACGATAACGGACGCCTTGCCCTCTGTCCTTATCTTTTCAAGCGCCTGTTTGACTTTTTCGGTGATTGCGATTCCCCTTTCACGGAGCAGTTTCTCGTTGCCGAGGATGTATTTGATGCCCTTTACCGTTGCGATGATGCCTTTTCCCGCAATCATGCCAAAGTCTGCTGCCTCGTACAAAGGCACTCCCTTGGCTTTCGCGCCCTCCGCGATGGCTTTTCCCAGCGGATGTTCACTGCGGCTTTCTGCCGAAGCCGCTACTTTCAAAAGCTCCTCCGATGTCATATCTGCCATGGGAAGTACATCGTTGATCGCCAAGCGCCCATAGGTTAGGGTTCCTGTTTTGTCAAAGGCAACGATATTCACCTTACCCATTTTTTCCAACGCGTCCCCGGATTTGATGATCACACCGTGTTTTGTGGCTTGCCCGATGGCCGCTGTGATCGCCGTCGGGGTGGCCAATACCAGCGCGCAGGGACAGAAAACCACCAACACGGTGACGCCTCTCACCATCTCTCCCGTGAAGAAATATGTGCCTATCGCGATCAGGAGCGCGGCCGGGACGAGCCAGCTTGCTGCTTTGTCGGCGATTCTTTGGGTGGGCGCTTGCTTTGCCTCGGCATCGGCTACCATACGAATCAGTTTTTGCAGAGCGCTATCCTCACCTACCTTTGTCGCCGTAACGTCAATCGCACCAAATTGATTCATGGTACCGCTGAACACCGCATCGCCTACTGCCTTGTCCACCGGGAGACTTTCGCCGGTCATGACCGATTGATCTACGGAAGTCTCCCCCGCCCGAATCATGCCGTCTACGGGAATCGTTTCTCCCGGAAGGATGCGTAACATGTGGACGTGATGGATGTAGGGGGTTGTTCTGTTTAAGGAAACAAAGTGGATGAAGATTGGTACTCTATAGGGGGACATTGGCAGGGAAAAGATGCGCTGAGAGAAGTTGGACTACAGTTATCAGCGTTTCTTACAATACAGTCAACAAATTAATTAAGAAGTGTTATCCTTAAAGCTTTTCGAGTTGTTTTAAATGATCTTGCACTAATGTGTGTGAATACATTTTAGGTTGATCGGAATCACGAACAATTCGCCATAGGATAGCAGCTGCCTTTAATTTTGATTTGAACTTGTCATTTATGGGATCAGCGCAGAAATCTTTTAAGAAGCGGTTCCATTCGCATACAGAAGAATCATACTTTGCATACGTCGATATCCCCTTATATACATTCAACATGTCCTGTATAGTAAACGATGTGTCGTGATCCGCTTTCACCTTTCGCCATGCGGTCGCCATATCTGCTGTAAATTTAAAGGGAGAAACCCTCGTCAGATTTGAGAAATATGTTCTAAACTTTGTGTTGAACGAAAAGTTGCAAGCAAGTAATGGTGTGTCCAAGGAAATCGCTCCAGATGATATCATCTGCTCTTTTTGGGGAGTGGCTTTGACTATGTTCCCTTTAAAGTATTCTGCAATGTTGTGATTGAGATCTTTTTTTACCCCCCTGTGTGCAATTCCAAGCTTTTTGCAAATCTCTACGAGTTCTGTTCGATACCAATAATATTTTATAAACTCCTCATATGAGCGAATCTCATCAAATGCAGGACGCTGTGTCATAATGACATCTCCTTTCGTAAATAGCAGGCCAGACAAATAGATGTTTATCATTATATCACATTTATGGTATGACACAGCGCATGATTTCGAGATGGGGCAGGCGCGTGTCTTTCGGTATGCCGCATCACTGCGGTGGAGGAGTGTATGGATGTGGCCGGGATGATGTTGTATAAATAAAGTTGACAACTTCTTCGCAAGGATTTTAGATAAAGTCAAAGAGGAGAAGGAGAGGTCAAAATGGCAACAAACAGGCAATACGATCACGAGTTTAAGGTGCAGGCAATCAAACTGGCACAGGAAATTGGCCAGGCGAAAGCCGCCAAAGAGCTAGGAATTTCCAAGAACACGATGTATACATGGACACGTGCCCACCGGCTTGGGTATCTGGATCTCGGGTGCGGCACGCAAACACCGCAGAGTGCCCTGAGCTTGCACGAGGAGCTCGTGCAGCTGCGCGCCCAGCTCAAGGCACAGGATAAGGAAATTCGGCGACTGAAGAAAGAGAATGACTTTCTGGAAGAAGCAAGCGCTTTTTTTGCCGCGAGCCGTCTGAAGTCAACAAAAACGAACGTATGAAGTTTATTGCGTTCAAGACAGCAGACGGCGCACACAAAGGAAATATCAGTTTTTATTGCAGACTGCTCCATGTCACAAGACAGGGATTTTATCAGTATTTGGTGAGCAAAGACCGCCCCTGGAAATATCAGGAACTTGCCGATGCCATGATGCAGATCCATGCAGAGGATGAATGCAACGATACCTACGGAAGAATCCGCATGTATCAGGCACTCAAGAGCAAGCAGCCAACAGGCCTCCGTATTCCGAGTGAACGCACCGTTTACCGCATCATGGAAGAGATCGGCTTAAGTCACCATCCCAATCATAAGTCGAACGGTATCACAAAAGCAGATCGGCAGGCACAGATCTCGGAGGATCTCCTGCATCGTGATTTTCATGCCGACACACCACTTTCCAAGTGTGTCACTGACATGACAGAGATTCCAGCGTGTGACGGAAAACTCTATATTTCAGCACTCTTTGACTGCTATGACGCCGGCGTGCTCGGACTTTCTATGGATACGAATATGAGGGCTTCTCTGTGTGTGCAGATGCCTGATAACGCCATGATTTCCTACCCGATGCTAAGGGGAGCAATCCTGCATTCGGATCGCGGCAGCCAGTACACGAGTCAGCTGTATCGGGAAGCAATCCAAAACTATGGAATCCGTCAAAGTATGAACAGTGCTGGTGGCCGCTGTCATGATAACGCGCGTTGTGAGAGTATGTGGGCACGCATGAAGTCGGAGCTTCTCTATGGACGCTATGACACAAAGAACATGACAACACAAGAGTTGAAGGTTCTGGTTTGGCGATATTTCATGAGCTATTGGAACAACCGCCGGATTTGTTCAACAAACGGTGGGCTTCCTCCGATGGTGAAACGTCGACAGTTCTATGACTCCATTGCTGCGACTTCTTGAGCGTTCGTTCCCTTGTGAGAAATTTGTCAACTGTTCTTGACAATATCAGTCGATTTTTCTTCACGGTCAGTGGCTCCTTCCATGAGGGGGAAACGGTGATAAGCGGCGGCGCTGTCAAAAAAAATTGACGCCATCTGTGCACGGCTGGCAGGGTGATAAAAGGGGGACTTGTACGACGCCAATGACATAAGCTATGCCCGAAAATAAAAAAACACCCGCTATGCGGGTGTTTTTTTATTTTGAGATCGCCTTTACATTTTCTCTATCAGTTCCAACGCCAATTCGGCGTTTCTCGAAGCTAAACGCCGAAGCTCGGCGATGCGCGCTTCGTTTGCCCGGGGCAAGTCCTTTCGCCGCGCCCATTTTTCCCGCACGACAGCCATGAGGTTTTCCACGGTGACCGTCTGAAGATTCGCCACCGGGCGGTCGCCCACGGAGTCTAAAAAGCGGTCAATCTTCGGGTCGTAAGAAATGCCCACCATGGGAACCCCCATGACCCCGGCGAAGATCAGGCCGTGAAGGCGGATGGAGATCAGAAGGTCTAAATTGCCGACGATGGAAAGAAGTTCGCTGGTGGTATATTCCTCTTCTAAGATGATCACCGGTTCTCCAGCCATGGCAGCGATAGTTTGAGCCGTTTTCACATCTTCCGGGTACTGCATGGGAAGAAACACCACCCGGGCGTCAAATTCCCGCATGATCTGAACCGTCGCGGCGGCGATCACCTTTTTATAGCTCTGCCAACCGCACCATTCCCGCACCGATATGCCCACCACCGGCTTGGCTCCGGCAGCTTTGTGTTTTGTCAGAATGGCCCGTCCCAAGCCGTGATCCACGGGATGAATGGCCAGTACCGGATCAGCGGTCACTTCCACCGGGGGGCGTGTCACCGCGAGGCTTTCAAGTTCCTTTAGAGAGCCGTAATCCCGCACCGTGATCTGGGAAACCTTTTGACTGACGGTTGTCATGAGCCAGCGGGGAAAGCGACCGCAGACCGGGCCGATCCCTTGGGCGTAGAGCATCACCGGCTTCCTTAAGAGACGAGCCAGGAAGATGACGCTCAGATAATAGTAGAGACTTCGTCCGCTGGTAACATTTTGCAGGAGACTGCCGCCGCCGGAAATGACGAGATCTGCCTCCCGGATCGCCGACCATATCGCACCGAAGCCCAGCCACGGGATCGCCTTCACCCCATGGCGGCGCTCCGTATCCTCGGGGTCGGCGGAAATGACCGTAATATGAAGTTTCGGGTCAAGTTCGGATAACACCTCGATCATCGCCGCCAACATGGCTTCATCGCCGGCGTTTTTCGAACCGTAGTATCCGGAAACGACAATTTTGCTCATTCTTCCCCCGCCTGACGCGCCTCAGTCGCACGCAGCATTCTCTCTCCCCACGCGAAGAGCAGTATGGCCGCCGCGCCGATCATCGCCCCGCCGATCAGTCCGCCGATGCCCCGGGCAAAGGACATCATCACCGGCGTCCGCATGTGAGCGAAAGTTTCCACCATGGATCCCTGCCCAATGGTGGCCGCTAACACCAGCAGAAAGAGAACCATGCCTGGCCATTTCTTAAACCAGGCCAGTGCCGCCATCATAAAGGCCGGATGTCCGATCAAAAGCTCCTTAGAACGCGGCCGCGCGTAAAGCGCTTGCTCCAAAAACGCCCGAAAGCGAAGTTCCAGCCCGGAAACCGGCATCCCCATACTGTGCCCGGAGCGCGCCAGCAAAACAACCCCCGCCACCAAGATACCAACGAAGACAGCCAACGTCTTCACCGTCACCGGCATGGCCAACAGGCGACAACCCTGCGCCGTAAATCCTTCTGCCGCATCCCCGAAGACGGAAAAGCGTTCCAAAAAAGCTATCGCCACCAAAAGGATCGGCAGCACGAAGGTCAGCTTAATGCCCCGGAAAATATTGACTTCCAAAAAGTATTCCACATCGGAGAGCGCCCCGGAAAGATACGCCGCTCCCACGAAGGACAGCGCTCCTGTCAAAAAGAGGGCCATCGCCGCCAGAAGGAGCAGCTTAGGCAGCGATCCCTCGGGAACGGTCCGACGAGCGCGAATATAATCCAGTTGACCGATGACGGCCAACGCGGGAAACACATTGGCACTGGCCAGTGCCGCCAAGAGGCGCACCGTGCCGCCATGGCCCATGAGGACTGGAACCGCCGCGGCGAGGCCGCAGACGGTGAAGAGCGCCATCTGCCACGCCGGACGCCGGTTCAGCGCCGGAATGACGAGAGAAAGGTAGAGGACACCCCCCGCGGCCGTTCCCAGCATGATCAGCGCCCGCAAGAAAGGCGGCGGCGCGAAGGGAGGGAAGGTGCCCGCCCGGCCCAAAGTGAAGCCGTGGCTCGTAAGCTTATCACGAGTATCGGAAAAATATTGCATATTCGTTTCCAAGAGAGAATGCCCCAATTCCGGTTTCTCGTAAATACGCAGGAGATCGATGCGGATATTTCGTTCCTCGTCCGTATTGACCCAGCGCTCCACCGCCGCGTCCCGCTTCATTTTAGGCTGCTCTTCCTTGGGAATGGAATACATCCGCGCCGCCCGATACCCATAGAGCCGCGCTGCTTCCAAGAGGCCCTCCTGCTTGTAGAACTGAAGCTGGGTGGTCGCTTCGATGAGGCCCAGGGTGATATCTCGATCCCGAAGCGCTTCCACCAACTGCGGGAGATAATCCGGCGCCCCTAAGGCCTCCGTGCCGGAAAAGAGCATCTCGGACACCCGAATGCCGTCAAGGCGGCGAAAAACAGCCGCTACGTCCGCTTCCGTCGCCTGCACGTAATTGCTGGGCCGAGCCAAAACATAAAAACCCGCCGCGTTCACCGCTTTCATTTCGTCCGTGGGCAGCCCTAAATTCATCTTCTCAAAGGAAGGATAGTTGGCCTTAACCGCCAGCGCTTCCTCCCCGTCCACGAGGAAGGAACGCACCCGATCCGCTCCTAAGCGGCGGATAAGATCTTCCTTCACTTCCCGAAAGGTGAGAGGATCGTGCCCGGTGACATAGACTTCCGTTCCTACGATTTCTCCGCGCTCCACGAGAGAGCGCCAGCCAGGGCTGGTCAAAGCTCCGCTCTGATAGCGTTCGAAAATAGCGCCTCCCGGCGTCGCGCTGGCCTTGCCGTTGACGTTGAGCTTCTTGAAGGTCGTCTCGTAGACCGCCAGGGACGTGATCCCGGCTTCTTTCGCCTGCCGCAGAACCTCCTCCGGCGGCAGGCCTTCCCGCTCCGCCAGCTCTAAAAGGCCTTCGTAGTCGATGGCTAAATCCACCGTCATATTTTGCTTTTCGGCCGCATCCCGCATGAGGTTGACGGCCATCGCCGCCAAAAATCCGACGAAGATCACCGCCAAAAGGATACGGTTATAACGGAAACGCTTCATGAATTCTTACCCACCTTGCCCTCCCCCGAGCGTATTCTGTCCCATCAGGGCGCGGCATGACGGCTGGCCGAGAGGATGACTTCTCCCTCTCCCTGCCGAACGGCGTCCAGCTCCACCGGTAAATGCAGCCGCTGAAAATCCACCAACTCAATATCCCCGAAAAAATTCCCTGTAAGAGCCCGGCCCAGGAGGGCGTTTTTGATATCGAGGCGGGTCATGCGGAACCAGAGGCTGTTGTTTTCTTCCAACACTTTGCCTTCGATATGAATGTCCGCCATCTGACCGAAAATCTTCGCCTGCCCGTTCATGAGTACCAGTTCCGGCGTGATCTCCACCGTCACGTTCTGCGCCTTATCCACCTTGCGCTGTAAGAGATCCGCCAAGTCTTCCGCCGTCACCCGGGCGTCAATCCGCAAACGATCGGCGCGGGTCACCACGAATTCGCCTTGGGTCAGCCGGTCAAGAGGCATATTCACGCCGTCCCCGGAGAGAACCACCCGGGCCGCCCGCACTTCCCCCAACATGGCGTCTTCCGCCGACAAATCGACGTGGCCGATATGGCCAAAGAGGAGAAACAGCGCCGGAACGCCGGACACCTGAGCCGTAATCCGATCCGTCTTAAGCGCGGCCGCAAGGCGCGACTCCAGCGTCTTTTCCGCGATGGGTGGCAACAGGAGCTGGCTCAGTCCCACCAATATTATGAGGATGAGCCCAAAAATAGTCAAGGTCTTGCGCAAAATATCACCCGCCTCACACGCGAAGGAACGCGGTTTTGTCGTTAAAATTCGTGATTGGCTTTCGCCGTCAGGTACGCCTCGATGAAGGGATCGATCTCTCCGTCCATCACCGCCTGCACGTTCCCCGTTTCGCAATTCGTTCGATGATCCTTGACCATGGTGTAGGGCTGGAAGACGTAGGAACGTATCTGGCTGCCCCACTCGATCTTCTGCTGGACGCCTTCCAGCTTAGCCCGCTCCTCTTCCTTCTTCTTCTCTTCCAGTTCAAAGAGCTTGGCCCGCAGCATCCGCAGGCAGACCTCACGATTTTGGATCTGAGAGCGTTCGTTCTGGCACTGCACCACGATCCCCGTGGGCAGGTGGGTCATGCGCACCGCCGAGGACGTCTTATTGATGTGCTGTCCCCCCGCGCCACTGGAGCGGTAAGTATCCACCCGCACGTCGTCCATATTGATGTCCACTTCCTTGGCGTCCTCAATTTCCGGCATGATATCACAGGCGGAAAACGAGGTATGCCGCCGGGCGTTGGCATCAAAGGGAGAAATGCGCACCAGCCGGTGAACGCCCTTCTCCGATTTTAGATAGCCGTAAGCGTTATGTCCCCGGATAAAGAGCGTCGCCGACTTCACTCCGGCCTCGTCGCCGGGCAGAAGATCCACGGTTTCCACAGAGAACCCGTGGCGCTCCGCCCAGCGGCCGTACATCCGCAGAAGCATTTGCGTCCAGTCCTGGGCCTCAGTGCCCCCCGCCCCGGCATGAAGCTCCAAGTAGGCATTGTTGGCGTCATACTCCCCGGAGAGCAGCACTTCCAATTCCAAGGAACGCATGTCGGCGGAGAGATCCGCCAATTCCGCCTTGACTTCTTCCTCGCTGATGTCTCCCGGGGATTCCATGCCCATCTCCCAGAGAGCCTGCAAATCGTCCGCCTTCGCGGTGAGGGACCGATACTTGTCCACGCTCCCCCGAATATCGTTCAGTTCCTGGTTTACGACCTGCGCCGTTTCCTTGTTGTCCCAGAAATCCGGGGCGCCCATCTTGTACTCAAGCTCCGCGATCTTGGCTTCCTTCGCGGAGACGTCAAAGAGATGACCCCATTTCGTCCAGCTTCGCTCGCAAAGCCGTTATTGGCGCTTTCAAATCTTCCAGCATTGACGTTTCACAACCTTTCAGGATTTTCCTCGGCAATTTTACGATCGGGCAGCAGCCTGCTGCCTTGCCACCCCTGGCCTATGGACACTGCAGCGTCACTTATTTCTGCCGCAGCAATTCTTATACTTCTTCCCGCTGCCACAGGGGCAGGGCTCATTGCGGCCGATGTTTTCGGCCCGGACCGGTGTCTTCGCCGGCGCCGCTTCCGCCGCGCTCACTTCGCCGCCATGGGATGCCTGGGCGCTCCGCAGGTGATCCTCCAGCTGGCGCTGTTCGTCGGTCACCACGCTCACCCGATACATGAGCTTGGCGATGTCCGTCTGAATCTGATGGATCATTTCCTCGAACATATTGTAGCCTTCCAGCTTATACTCCACGAGGGGATTACGCTGGCCGTACGCCCGCAGGTTGATGCCTTGCCGCAGCATGTCCATATGGTCCAAGTGTTCCATCCATCTATTGTCTACCACCCGCAGCATGACCACCTTTTCCAGCTCCCGCATGATGGGGGCGGAATACTGCTCTTCCCGGGTGCGATAATTGTCTTCGGCAGTCTGAATGAGGGTTTCCAAGAGCTCGTCCCGGCTCATGGCCTCTAATTCCGCCTTTTGCAGGCGGCCGGGGGGCGCGTAGATGCCTTCGGCATCGGCGATCAGTCCTTCCAGCGTCCATTCCTCGGGGTAGAGTTTTTCGTTAGCGTACTGATCCATCTCGCCCTTGATGATCTCGTGGATCATGTACATGATGTTTTCCCGCAGATCCTCGCCCATGAGCACCTTGCGCCGCTGGGCGTAGATCACCTCGCGCTGCTGATTCATCACATCGTCGTACTCCAGGACGTTCTTCCGCATATCAAAATTCCGTGCTTCCACCTTCTTCTGAGCATGTTCGATGGAGCGGGTGATAAGGCTGTGCTCGATGGGCTCATCCTCTTCCATCCCCAGCTTATCCATGATGGAAGCGATGTTGTCCGCCGCAAAAAGCCGCAGGAGATCATCCTCCAAGGACAGATAAAACCGCGAGGAACCGGGATCTCCCTGGCGGCCCGAACGGCCCCGGAGCTGGTTGTCAATGCGCCGGGACTCGTGGCGCTCCGTGCCGATGATATAGAGTCCGCCTAAGTCCTTCACGCCGTCGCCCAAAATGATGTCAGTGCCGCGTCCGGCCATGTTCGTGGCGATGGTGACCGCCCCCATCTGCCCCGCATCCTTGATGATCTCCGCTTCCTTCTCGTGATACTTGGCGTTCAGCACATTGTGGGGTACGCCGTGTTTTTTCAAGAGATCGCTCAGTTCCTCCGACTGGGTGATAGAGGTGGTGCCGATGAGAATGGGCCGCCCCGTGGCGTGGATATCGTCCACCGCCTTGGCCACCGCCCGGTACTTGGCCCGCTTCGTCTTGAAGATGAGATCCGGTTCGTCCACACGGATCACCGGCTTATTCGTAGGCACTACAATGACCGGCAGCTTGTAGATCTTGAGGAACTCGTTTTCCTCCGTCTTGGCCGTGCCGGTCATGCCCGCCAATTTTTCGTACATGCGGAAATAATTCTGGAAGGTGATGGTAGCCAAAGTCTGGGATTCCCGCTGGATCTTCACACCTTCCTTGGCTTCGATGGCCTGATGAAGCCCGTCGGAATAGCGGCGGCCGTACATCAGGCGGCCGGTAAATTCGTCCACGATAATGACTTCGTCGCCCTTCACCACATAATCCCGATCCCGGTGCATGATAGCTTTCGCCCGAAGAGCCGCGTTAAAGCAGTGAGAATACTCAATATTTTCCGGGGCGTAGAGATTCTTCACCCCCAACATCGCCTCGATCTTATGCACCGACTCGTCGCTGGGGGCCACCGTCTTCTGCTTCTCATCAACGGTATAATCCTCCCCCGGCTTCAAAGTGGCCACCGCCTGCGCCATCCGGGCGTAAACCTCGGTGGATTTCGCCCCGGGCCCGGAAATGATGAGGGGCGTCCGTGCCTCGTCGATCAAAATGCTGTCCACCTCGTCCACGATGGCGAAATGAAGCGTCCGCTGCACCATCTGCTCGGGAGAAATCACCATATTGTCCCGCAGATAGTCAAAACCGTATTCATTGTTCGTGCCGAAGGTCACGTCGCAGCTGTAATTGAACTTGCGCGCCGGGAAATCCATGTCATGTTCAATAAGGCCCACGGAAAGGCCCAGAAATTTATACAGATGTCCCATCCATTCGCTGTCGCGCCGGGCCAAATATTCATTCACCGTCACCATGTGAACGCCTTTGCCGGTGAGAGCGTTAAGGTATACCGGCAGCGTCGCCACCAGCGTCTTCCCTTCCCCGGTCTTCATCTCGGCGATCTTTCCCTCGTGGAGGCACATGCCGCCGATGAGCTGCACGTCGAAGTGGCGCATCCCCAAGACCCGCCGCGATGCCTCCCGACAGACCGCGAAGGCCTCGGGCAAAATATCGTCCAGGGTCTCCCCCGCCGCCAGCCGCTCCTTAAACTTTTGCGTATAGCCGGCCAGCGTGGCGTCGCTGACCTCCTTGAGCCCCGCTTCCAAGCCGTTGATCTTATCCACGGTAAGCTGCATCCGCTTGATCTCTTTATCGTTATTGTCTCCTAAAAATCGCTTGAGAAACCCCCACAAAACCCAACCACTCCTTATCCTGCCCGATGATCTGGGCCCCACCTTTCCCGGCTCCCTGAGAAAATCGCATACTATCATTAAATTTTATCAGACTACCCTTCATAAGTCAAAAAGAAATACAAAAGCGCGGCAATGATCGCGGCCGCGCTTAAAAACTGTCTCTTAAATATAGTTTTGTCCCCTCACGCCCCCGGCTGGATGAGGCCGTAGTTGCCGTCGGTGCGGCGATAGACTACGCTGACCTCTTCCGTCTCCGAATCCCGGAAGACGAAGAAATCGTGGTTCACCATGTTCATCTGCATGATAGCTTCCTGTACGTCCATAGGCTTCACGGCGAAGCGCTTCGTCTTGACGATGGAATAGTCCTCCGCCGTATCCGCCCGCGCCGCCGGGCCGGCTCCTTCCGCCACCATGTCGGCCTTGAAACCGCCCCGGAAACGCCGCTGTAATTTCGTTTTATGTTTATGGATCTGCCGCTCTAACTTCTCCACCACCAAATCAATGGAGGTATACATATCCATGGTCGCTTCCTCGCCCCGGAGCAGTACGCCGCCTTCCACCGGCACCGTGACCTCGACGATATGACGTCCCTTGGAGACCGTGAGCAGCACCGTGATCTCGCCCACCTGATCGAAATATTTCGTTACCTTGCCGACCCGCTTTTCCACATAATCCTTGAGCGCCGGCGTCACCTCCATGTTTTTACCTCGTACAGTGAATGTTGCCATAAGACACATCCCCCTTCTAAGTATGTTGCTATGCCTATAATATTCTTCAAGAATGAAGGAAACCCTCTTTTTCCCGAAAAAAACGCCCCTCGGGGCAAAAGAAAAACCCGGCCGTTTAGCCGGGTTTTTGTTCACGCATCTATCAAGCCGTTCTCTTGACGACGTTCGCTGCCTGCGGGCCGCGCGCCCCTTCGACGATCTCGAACTCCACGTCCTGGCCCTCATTCAGGGTCTTGAAGCCCTCGTCCTGAATGGCCGAGAAGTGGACGAATACGTCGCCGCCATCTTCTCTTTCAATGAAGCCGTACCCTTTTTCTGCGCTGAACCATTTGACTTTACCAACCATGTTGCTATTCCTCCTACAAGCAAATAAGACTGGCCGCTCTGGCGACCACTCTTCCTATTATAATCGCCTTGCCTATTCCTGTCAATCATTTTCATAAAATCTTGGAGAGGAAGAGGCGCGTCCGCTCTTCCTGGGGATGTTCAAAGAGCGTTTCGGGGCTTCCCTCTTCCACGATGACCCCCTGGTCGATGAAGAGAACCCGATCCCCCACTTCCCGGGCGAAGCCCATCTCGTGGGTGACCACCACCATGGTCATGCCCTCTCGCGCCAGCTCCTTCATGACGTTTAACACTTCCTGCACCATCTCAGGATCGAGGGCCGACGTGGGCTCGTCAAAGAGCATGACCTTCGGCCGCATGGCCAGCGCCCGGGCGATGGCTACGCGCTGCTGCTGCCCGCCGGAAAGCTGCGCCGGGTAAGCGCTGCCCCGATCCCCTAAGCCCACCTTATCAAGAAACAGCCGCGCCACCTTTTCCGCTTCGCTGCGGGTCTGATGCCGTACCTTGATGGGAGCCAGCATGATGTTTTCCAGCACCGTCATGTGGGGGAACAGATTGAACCGCTGGAACACCATCCCCACCTCGGCCCGAATCTTATTGATGGAGGCGTCATGCCGCAGGATGGTGCCGTCGATCTCCACGCTGCCCGCCGTGGGCTCTTCCAGATAATTGATGCAGCGAAGAAGCGTCGATTTCCCGGACCCGGAAGGGCCGATGATGACCACCACCTCGCTCTCCGCCACGGAGAGATCGATGCCCCGCAGGACTTCGGCCCGGCCGAAGGATTTTCGCAACCCTTTAATGGTGATCATCGATCCGGCACCTCCGTTCTAAATAGGCCACAAAGCGAGAAATGGTCACGGTCATGAGGAGGTAGATGATGGCGACGCAGGTCCAGATCTCGAGGGAACCATACGTCCGGGCGATGACGAGCTGCCCTCGGCGGGTCAGTTCCTCAAAACCGATGACGGAAACCAGGGACGAATCTTTCAGGAGAGCGATAAATTCGTTGCCCAAGGGGGGAATGACCCGTTTAAACGCCTGAGGGACAATGATGTAACGCATCGTCTGCCCCCATGTCATCCCCAGGGAGCGCCCCGCTTCCATCTGCCCGGCGTCGATGGACTGGATCCCCGCCCGAAAGATCTCGGCGACGTAAGCGCCGCTGTTGATGCTGCAGGAAGCGATGGCCGCCACAAAGGGATCCATATGCCGCCCGGTAACGATGGGCAGCGCAAAGTAGATGAGAAAAATCTGCACCAAGAGCGGCGTGCCCCGCAAAAAGTCCACATAGATCGCCGCCAAAAGCCGCAGAACCCGTGAGTGCGCGATGCGGGCGATCCCCACAAAAAGGCCGATGACGATCCCCAATCCCACGGAAATCGCCGTAATCTTCACCGTCACCAGCGCCCCCATGAGGAGGAGGGGAATCGCACTCACCGCCAAATCCACATTAAAACTCATTTTAGCACCTTACCTGTCCGCAAAACTGTCTATAAATACAGATACGTTTCATTATAGGGCAGACCTTCCCCGCCTGTCAAATCAGGGGCTTTCCCCTACGCCGAACCCCGCCGTCTGCCGCTTGGGAGCCGCGCGGCCGACCCCCCTTGAAAAATGATAAAAAATAAAGCATAATAGGAAGTGAGAATACAGAGAGGATGGAAGATTATGGCCAAAAATACGCCGGTGCAGCACGTTTGCAGCTTCTGCAAGCGGCTGATTACCATTCACGATCAATACGACATGCCGATCCTCGACCCCCAGTCCGGTTTTGCCATCTGCCGCAACTGCATCAAGGATATCTATCATTTCATTGAAGAACACGACCGGCACGTGGAGGAAGATCACAAAAAAGACTTTGCCGCCTCCTTGGAATCGACGCTGGAGAAGAACAAGCCGCATCTCATTAAGGAATACTTGGATCAATACATCATCCATCAGGATCGCGCCAAGAAGATCCTGGCCGTCGCCGTCTACAACCACTATAAACGCATGAAGCACGGCTATGAAACCGATGGCGGTACCGAGATCGAAAAATCCAACGTCATCATGCTGGGGCCGTCGGGCTGCGGCAAGACGGCGCTCCTTCAGCATCTCTCCAAACTCCTGGACATCCCCTTCGCCGTCACCGACGCCTCCAGCCTCACCGAGGCGGGCTTTGTGGGGGCGGACGTAGAGGTGGCCGTCCGCAATCTTTACTACGCCGCGGACAAAGACGTAGAGAAAACGGAACACGGGATCATCTATCTGGACGAGTTCGATAAAATCGCCCGAAAATCCGGCGAGAACAACTCCATTACCGCCGATCCCGGCCATGAAGGCGTGCAGCAGGCCCTCCTCAAGATGCTGGAAGGCAGTCAGGTAGAATTTACCGCCCGGGGCCAACGGAAGCATCCCGAAGCCCCCACCATCAAGGTCAATACCCAGAACATCCTGTTCATCGTAGGGGGCGCCTTCGTGGGCATCGACGACGTCATCGCCAAGCGCCTGCAAAAATCCAACGCCAACATCGGCTTTGGCGCCAAAGTGGAAGGGGAAAAGGACAAAGCCACCTTCGACGAGCTTATCCATCAGGTGACCCCGGAAGATCTCATGAAGTATGGGATCATCCCCGAGATCATCGGGCGCCTCCCCATCATCTGCACCTTGGAAACGCTGGACGAAAACGCGCTCCTGCGCATCCTGACGGAGCCGGTGAACGCGCCGGTGCGCCAGTATCAAAAACTCATGGCCATGGATCATGTGGAGCTGAAATTCGAAGAAGGAGCGCTCCGCGCCGTGGCGAAAAAAGCCATTGAGCGCAAGACCGGAGCGCGCAGCCTCAAGGGAATCATCGAAGACGTCATGCTGGACGTGATGTTTGAGATCCCGCGTTCCGACGAGCCACGCCGGGTCACCATCACCGAGGCCTGCATCACCAAAGGCGCCCAGCCGGAAATCGAAACCATCGAAGAGGAACCCACCAGCCAATCGGCGTAAAAAGACGGGAAATGACTGTCCCTTCCCGGCATTTTACGCCAACGCCTCTTTCCCAAGAGCACATTCCTGCTCTTATCTATCCAGCACCATAAAAAATGCGGAGCCTTCGAACGGGCTCCGCATTTTTTATGGTGCCTTTTTTATGATAGGGACAAAATGTTTCACGTGAAACATTTGTTTAAAAAATATAAATGGCTGTCTCTTTTCTCACTGTCCCCGTGCTTCTATCCAGAGGCTCCAGGGAACGGAGAAACCGCTTTCTCTCTGTTCCTTCACATATTCGTAAAAAAGGTGCAGTTTTTCGGCGCGGTCATTTTTTTCCGCATCGTCGCTCACCGCTAAGAGATCGGCGCCGCCGATGGCGCGCTGACGTTCGGCGATGGTATCTAACGTATCCTCGGGATGTTTCAGGATATCATAAAAGACGAGGTAGGTGGTGGTGCGGCCGTGGCCGGCGTGACAGTGGAAATGGAGCCACGCCCTCTCGGGCAGGGCCTGATAAAAGCGCAAGAAAGCGTCCACCGCCTCCGGCTCGGGAAAGCGCTGATCGGCGGCGGCGAAGCGGACGTAGTGAAACCCTGCCGCCGTCGCCCAGACCTCCTCGGGCGCGGCGTCGATGATCCGGGCCGCATAAGCCGTCAGATTCTGCGTATCCGTCTTTCCCAAAGGAACGGCGTACAGGTCGGTACCAATCAGGGCAGCAAGCTGCTGCGCCTCCCGTTCTCTGACAACAGACGCATCACAGCCCAAATTAGCCCAGTTATGCGGTTCATACCAGCTGACCGGCACCCCATCATTGATGAAGCCGTGAGATTCCTGCCGCAAATCCACGAGATAGATCGGCACATTCTCTCCTGCGGCTTCCCGAAGCCGCGCGTAGAGAACGAAAAAGCCGGCTCCCGAGGGCTGCCCGCTGCCCGAGGCGGCCAGGGCCGGCCGCCTCACGGTGTCTTCCCCGCTTTTCTCAAAAAGCGCTGCCGTACAGAGGCGAAAATTTCTCGGCAGGACCTCCGCCGCCGTCCCGTCCAAGCGCCAGCCGGTGTAATTCGCCGCCTCAGCCGTCAACGCCAGCAGCCCGAAAACGAAAGTAAGACAAATCCCCTTTGTTCCGATACGCATCAAATCCGCTCCCTCCCTTCAATCTGCGCCGCCAAAAGCCGACGGGAGCAGCGCCTCTAAGGGCATCTCCCGGGTATCGCCCGCCAAATTGGCCATGAGGACCCGGGGAATATGAAACTCCGCCATGACTTGGCGGCAGGCGCCGCAGGGAGACACCGGAATTTCGCCCTCCGCCACTACCGCCAACGCCGTGAACGTCTTTTCCCCCGCCGCCACCCCCTGAAAGATGGCCGTGCGCTCGGCGCAGTTCGTCACGGAAAAGGCCCCGTTTTCCACATTGCAGCCGCCGTAGAGTTTCCCTGAAGCGCCCCGCACCGCCGCCCCCACGGCAAAGTGGGAGTAGGGTGCATAAGCGAAAGCCCGGGTGCGCCGCGCCTCCGCTAAAAGCTGCTCATCTTCTTTCGTCATGATGCTCTCCTCCTTCTTCCTCCCAGGCTGCCAGCCGCTCTACCCGTCCCTTCTCCACTCGGGCGAAGAGGAGAGGCCGCTTTTTGGGGGGATGATCGCCGCCCCGGACCGCTTCGCCGAAAATGCGCTGGGCCTCCGCCAAGCGCTTTTCGTCGCTGGTATGAAGCACCGCCAGCACATCGCCTTTTTGCACAAAATCCCCCGGCTTTTTGAGAAGGGTGATCCCCGCCGCTAAATCGATGGTATCCGTCAGCGTCTCCCGCCCCGCCCCCAGGGCCATGGAAGCCAAACCCACCTTTTCCGCGTCCACATAGGTGATGTAGGCGTCCTCCGGGCAAAGGACGCCGCAGTTGCAGGGAGCTAAGGGCAGTTTCTCCAAGTCCCGCAGCACCGATGCGTCCCCGCCCTGCGCCTCGGCCATGGCACAGAGCTTCTCAAAGGCCGAACCGTCAACAAGAGATTTTTCCGCCGCGGCCCGGCAGTCTGCTACCGATCCCCGTCCCGTGAGATACAGCATGTTCGCCGCCATGGCCAGCGACACTTCCCGCAGATCTTCCGGCCCGCCGCCCCGGAGAACGTCCACGGCCTCCGCCACTTCAAGGGCGTTCCCCACGGCGCGGCCCACCGGCGCGTCCATGTCGGTAATGAGGGCCGCCGTCTTTCGTCCCGCCGCTTCCCCGATGGCCACCATGGTTTCGGCCAGCCGCAAAGCCTCGGGAAAACGCTTCATAAAGGCTCCGCTGCCCACCGTGACATCCAAGAGAATACAATCCGCGCCCCCCGCCAATTTCTTACTCATGATGGAGGAGGCGATGAGGGGAATACTGTCCACGCTGCCCGTCACATCCCGGAGAGCATAGATTTTTTTGTCCGCCGGAGCAAGGGCCGCCGATTGGCCGATGACCGCCAGACCACACCTTTTTACTACGTCAAAAAATTCCGCCTCGCTGAGCGCGGCGCGAAAGCCGGGAATAGACTCCAATTTATCGATGGTCCCGCCGGTGTGGCCGAGGCCCCGGCCCGACATCTTTGCCACCACGCCCCCGCAGGCGGCGACGAGGGGAGCCACCACGAGGGTCGTCTTGTCCCCCACCCCACCGGTGCTGTGCTTATCCACCTTTATTCCGGGGATCGCGGAAAGATCCGCCTGCGTCCCCGTGGCCAGCATGGCCAGCGTAAGATCCGTCGTCTCTTGATCCGTCATCCCCCGAAACCAGACCGCCATCAAAAAGGCCGCCATCTGCTCCTTCGGCAGCCGATCCGCGGTAAATTCCCCCACGATATAGTCAAGCTCTTCCCGGCTCATCTCGCCGCCGCGCTTCTTCTTTACGATCAGATCGTACATCCGCATCCGCGTTTCCTCCCGTTCACCGCTGCCTGACCATCACCAGCCGAAAAAACACTGCCCGCGCCCGCCTCGGGCTTCTCTTCCCACAACCTCTATTTCGCGATCTCCTGCCAGAAACTCCTCCCCGGTGTCGAGAGCGAAAGGCCGAACATCTCCGCCGCCGTGGCCGCCACATCGGCAAAGGTGGCGCGGGTGCCGAGGTTCACCCCCGCCTTCACCCCCGGCCCGTAGGCGAGGATCGGCACGTATTCCCGGGTGTGATCCGTCCCCGGCGCCCCGGGATCGCAGCCGTGATCGGCGGTGATCATCAAGACGTCCTCACCCTGCATCCCCGCAACGAAATCCCCCAGCTGCCGATCAAAGACCGTCGCCGCTTTCGCGTAGCCGTCGATGTCCCGACGATGGCCGTACTTCATATCGAAATCCACCAAATTCACAAAGCACAGTCCCGCGAACTCCTCCGACAGCGTCTTGATGGCCTGATTCATGCCGTCTTCGTTGCCGTCCATGGGAATGTGGCGGCCGACACCCCGGGCCGCGAAAATATCCGAAATCTTCCCCACGCCGATAGTGGTAAGCCCCGCCTTTTGAAAGGCGTCCAGCATGGTATCCCCCGGCGGCAGAAGGGAAAAATCATGCCGCCCCGCCGTCCGCTCATAATTTGGATATTCGCCGATAAAGGGGCGGGCGATGACGCGCCCCACGGCGTACGGCCCTTCGCAAACTGCCCGAGCCTTACGGCAATAATCATAAAGCGCCTCTCGGGGCACGATGCTCTCATGCGCCGCGATCTGAAGGACGCTGTCCGCCGACGTATAGACGATGAGCGCCCCCGTCGCCAAATGCTCCCGCCCGTAATCATGAATGACCTGCGTCCCGGAATACGGCTTATGGCAGAGCGTTTTGCGCCCCAAGGCCGCCTCTAACTTCGCGATGAGATCCGGCGGAAATCCCTCGGGGAAGGTGGGCATGGCCTGCTCCGACACCAATCCGGCGATCTCCCAATGCCCCGTGGTAGTATCCTTCCCCCGGCTCTTTTCCGCCATGCGGCCGAAAGCACCGGCGGGTTTCGGCGTCTTCGGCCCCGCCTCCACCCCGTCGATATTGAACAGCCCCAGCCATGCCAAATGAGGCGTCCTGTATTCCGGCGACTTCACGATGGTCTGGAGGGTATGCACATCGCTGCCGTCCCCGAAATCCGCCGCGTCGGGCAGCGCCCCCACGCCAAAGCTGTCCAGCACGATGACATACAATCGCTTTACGTTCATTGCCCATCCCTCCTCAAATGGTTACGAAAGATTTTTCTCTTTCTGCCGCGCCCGGTATTCCCGATCCAAAATGGCCAGGATCACCAAATTCTCGTAATGATCCCCCACCCGCAGGGTCTCCCTGAGAAGCGCTTCCCTCTTTAATCCCAGCGACTCGTAAAGGTGCAGCGCCCGTTCGTTGTAATCCTTGCAGTCCAGCCAGCCCCGATGAAAACCCAAGTCGTCAAAGGACCAGGCCATCAAAAGCTCCATCCCTTCCCGTCCGTACCCTTTTCCCTTGGCGGTGATGACGATGCGCCGCCACTCGATCTCCCCGTCGGGATTCGTCAGTCCCGCCACCAGAAATGCTCCCACCGCTTCCCCGGTATCGCGGCGCTCCACGATGAGGTACTTCGTATCTGGGGACGCTACGTTCTTCTCCCGTATCTCCCGGGTATCCTGGGTCACGAAGGCGGCGTTCTCCGGCGCGCCATCCACCGCCGCCACATAGTCAATGTCCGCCGCCGTTCCTTCCCGCAGCCGAAGCCGCGCCCCTTCTTTAATGATATGCACGCTTTTTCTCTCCTTTCTTCCTAAAAGAAATAATTTTGACACCGTCCGAGAAAAATCCTGCCGCCCCGCCGCTTTTTCTCAAAAGAGAACTGCCGCCCCATTCGCCTATTGCACGATACCCGAATTTTCTTTATACTAAACACATCAAGCGTAGGAAATCCCACTTCTTAGCATGCCAACCTTTAATCCAAGCCTTGAAACTTCTTTCTACCGATCCATTCTATTCTATTTTATTCAAGCCTCCATACACATAAAATCCAAGATTTAACGATGGTATGGAGGATACGCGCCGAAGGGACGCAGACGTGCGCATAGAGCATCTCCGCACGGCACTCGCCTTCTCGTGACAGGGATTTCCTATGGTGCCAAGCACATCGAAAGGAGCATGACGATGACATTCACTTCGCTCAAAAAAGGTCTCTGTGCAGTGTTTTCCGTACTCGCACTCACAGCGGCGCCGGCCGCCGCTATGCCCAGTCCTGAGGCACAGATCGATACGATTGCTGGCGCCCAAGAGGTCTGGAAATATGAGTTCCCCGCCCTCTGCGCACCGGACGAGATCCCGTTCCATCTCCGTTCCTTTACCCCGGCAACGACGCTCATTGCCGTCACCGACCTCGACGGCAACGGACGGCTTGAACTGCTCTTTCGGCACGTCGCCTTTCCAAAGGAGAGAAAGGGTACCATCCCGTATCCCTTCCTCCGCATTCCAACAGCAGCGGCCATAGCGATCTACGAGGTGGGTGCTGACGGACGCCTCACGCGTCTCCCCGTACCCAAAGACGGCTACGGTGCGCCCGACTTCATGGGACTGGACGCGAGCCATCCGATTTCTGAAGATGGCGTGCTTTGGTATCCCATGTGTACGAAGCAGATTGATAGAGACGACCATGGTCACTTTCACTATACGACTACCTATCGGCGCATCGCCATCAAAGATGGCAGGGTAAAGCTCCATGTGCTCGCAGAGGAAAGCGGCTATTATAATGTCTATGATATAGATAGGGTCGAGCAGGTCGCCACCTCGGCAAGTATCTACGACGGCAACCCCATCCATGAGAAGATGCGTCCTGAAGATTTCTGGCAGACGGCGTTCTATCAAAAATTTCATCGGAACTACGCGCCGAACAGCGTCGCGCACTGGATAAGCGGCAGCGAATTGAACGTCGATCCGCGCAAAGCGCTCCTCGCCTCATGGCAGGGCTTTGTCTACCGTTCCATGAATGGCAAGGGATAAATGAAGCACGGATACATGCGGCACTGATCTGCGGGATTTCCACGGGGCTGATCGCCCAGTTCCTCCCAAACGCCATTCGCAAAGAATGTGGCATTGAGCGTAGCGCGGCGACCCGAATGAACCGCCACCTTTTTACTGAACCCCAAAACGAAAGGAGTTTGCCACGATGCTTGATCTTGCCTTTTCTTGGCCGGAAATTGAATGGAATCTCCTCATTCCGGCGCTCATTTTAGGCGCTTCCCTGCTCATGGGCTTCGTCCTCAACTATCTTCTCCGCCGCTACATCACCCGCCACACCGACCTCGCCCCGGACTCCGCCTTGGGGGTGCTTCTCCACGCGGTGCGCGGCCTGCCGCGGCTCTGGTGCTTCGCCATCGGCGTCTACTGGACCATCCACACCGTGGGGCTCATCGAGCCGGTGCAGCGGCTCTTGGCTTACATCCTTTTCACTATTCTCGTGTTCAGCATCACCCGGGTCATCGTGCGCACCTTGGAGCGCATCATTGCCCTGCGTACGGCAGAAGCCAGATCCGCCGCCGCCGCCACCTCGCTCCTCACGAACCTAGTTGCCATCACTATCTACGCGGCGGGGGCCATCATCATCTTAGGCTACTACGGCATCTCCATCGCCCCCCTCATCACCGCTTTAGGCGTCGGCGGCATGGCGGTAGCCCTGGGACTTCAGGAATCACTGGCCAATCTCTTCGCCGGTCTGCATCTCATCCTCTCCAAACAGGTGCGCGTCGGCGACTACATCCGCTTGGACAGCGACAACGAAGGGCGCGTCACCGACATCACCTGGCGCTACACCACCATTCTCACCAGCGCCAACAACACCGTCGTCGTTCCCAATGCGAAACTGTCCTCCGCCATCCTCACCAATTATGATAGGCCCGAACCCCAAATCGCCGTCATCATCCCCGTGGGGGTCAGCTACGACAGCGACTTGGAGAAAGTGGAAACCGTCACCGTCGCGGTGGCCGCTGACGTCATGGAACGCCTGGAAGGCTCGATGGTAAAAACTCCGGCCGTATTCTTTCACACCTTCGGCGACTCCTCCATCGATTTCAACGTCGTCCTCTACGCCCGGCGCTTCACGGATCGCACCCAACTCAAGCACGAATTTATCAAAGCCCTGACCCAACGCTACCGCGAGGAAGGCATCGACATTCCCTTCCCTGTCCGCACCATCCTGCGCCCGGAAAGCAGCGATACATCCTCCTGACCGGAGAAAATCCCGCCCCCTGCCTCAATTTTTCCACAGGCAAAAAAAGTTATGCACATCGCATCCTGTGCATAACTTTTCGTCCGGCTTCCCGCATCCCGGGGAAGCCTTTTTTATCGCCTTTTCTTTTTTCCTCCGCCCGTCTTTTTCCGTCGGTGTCCCTCTTTTCTTGTGGATAACTCTCTCCCGGAACAACTATATCTTGTATTTCCCGTTGACGCCACCCAATAGATATTGTATAATCCGGAATAGAAACCACAGGAAAGGAAGCGAAACATGTGTCGGAGACCACTCTCACGCATATCCGCAAGCGAAACGGCGATATCGTCGCCTTCGACGCCGCCAAGATCACCGTCGCCATCCAGAAGGCCAATTTAGAATCGACGGACAAGACCTTTACAAAGCGGCAGTTAGACGCGCTGACCAAGAGCGTCATCAGTCACATTAGCGATCAGGAAACACCGGGGGTCGAGTACATTCAAGACGCGGTGGAGCGGGTTCTCATCAAGAATAACTACGCCAGCACGGCCAAGGCCTACATTCTCTACCGGGCAGCCCACACCCGCATCCGCGAGGCGGAAGTGGACCTCATGGACATCTACGACGAACTGACCTACAAGAATGCCCGGGAAGCGGATCTCAAACGGGAAAACGCCAACATCGACGCCGACACCGCCATGGGCACCATGCTGAAATACGGCTCGGAAGGCTCGAAGTATTTCATCATTCACCGCATCCTACCCAAGGACATCGCCGCCGCCCATGTAAACGGCGACATTCATATCCACGACATGGATTTCTACATGCTCACCGAGACCTGCTGCCAGATCGATCTTCTGAAGCTCTTCAAGGGCGGCTTTTCCACCGGGCACGGCTGCCTGCGGGAACCCAACGACATCCGCTCCTACGCGGCCTTGGGCTGCATCGCCATTCAGGCCAACCAGAACGAAATGCACGGCGGCCAGTCCATTCCTAACTTCGATTACGCCATGGCCCCCGGCGTCGTGAAGACCTTCCGCAAGCAGTATTTCACCCACTTAGGAGATTATTTCGCGGCCGCCTTGGGTATGCCGCTGGAAGACGCGCGGCTCCTTGCGAAGGCCGTCAAAAAAAATCTCCCGGCCGATATCCGCTTCTCCACCGCTGACGACTTCAAACGCCGCCTCATGGAATTTCTTCCGGCCCACCAGGCCCGCGGCGGCTATCAGCCCATCAGCGCGGAGGCAGCGGGCGCGGCCCACGATTTCGCCGTCAGCGCCGCGACGGAAGCCACCGACCACGCCACCTATCAGGCCATGGAAGCCTTCATTCATAACCTCAACACCATGAATTCCCGGGCCGGCGCGCAGGTTCCTTTCAGCTCCGTAAACTATGGCACCGACACCTCCCCCGAAGCCCGCATGGTCATAAAGAACCTCCTCTTGGCAACAAAAGCAGGTCTGGGGAACGGCGAAACCCCCATTTTCCCGGTACAGATCTTCAAGGTCAAAGAAGGGGTTAACTATGAACCCGGCGAACCCAACTACGACCTCTTCCAGTTGGCCATGGAAACCTCCGCCAAGCGGCTCTTTCCCAATTTCAGCTTCCTGGACGCGCCCTTTAACAAGCAATATTATCGCCCCAACGACTACAACTCTGAAGTCGCCTACATGGGCTGCCGCACCCGGGTCATGGGCAACGTCCACGACCCCAGCCGAGAAGTTACCTGCGGGCGCGGGAATCTGAGCTTTACCAGCGTCAACCTGCCGCGCCTCGCTTTGGAGGCCAAAGGGGATCTGGAAAAATTTTACGAAGGCCTGGACGAAATGACGGAATTAGTCATCCGCCAGCTCTACCACCGCTTCAAGATTCAGTGCGCCAAACACTGCCGAAACTACCCCTTCCTCATGGGGCAGGGGGTCTGGATCGACTCGGAGACGCTGACCCCCGACGACTCCATCGCCGAACTCCTAAAGCACGGCACCCTCACCATGGGCTTCATCGGCCTCGCCGAGTGCCTCAAAGCCCTCATCGGCAAGCACCACGGCGAATCTGACGAAGCGCAGAAGTTGGGGCTCCAGATCGTCGGCCGAATGCGCCGTCACATGGACGAAGAATCGGCCCGCACCGGTCTCAATTTCACCCTCATCGCCACGCCGGCGGAAGGTCTCTCGGGACGCTTCGTCCGCATCGACCGCCAGCGTTACGGAAATCTCAAAGGCATTACGGATCGGGACTATTACACAAACAGCTTCCACGTCCCGGTCTACCATACCATCGCCGCCGCGAAGAAAATCGCGCTGGAGGCGCCCTACCACGCCATGACCAACGCGGGCCACATCAGCTACGTGGAGATGGACGGCGACCCCACGAAGAACCTCAAAGCCTTTGAAGCCATCATCCGCTGCATGCACGACAACGGCATCGGCTACGGCTCCGTGAACCACCCCGTAGACCGTGACCCGGTATGCGGCTATAACGGACTCATTGACAATGTCTGCCCCCGCTGCGGGCGCAGCGAAGCTGAACACCATCACCGCCTCGTCATCCCCCGCATCACCTGCGGGAACTGACCGGGCCAAAATATCAAGAGAAGGGAAGACCACGTATGATCGTAAACGGAACGGAAGTCACCATCAAAGATTTAGAAGGGGTATCGGAGCAGGAGATCCTCGCCTATATGGACTACATCCATCAGGACAATCCCAGCGAAGAAATCGACACCTTGGAACTCTCTCCCGCCGAAGACGGCAGCGTCGCACTGGAGTACACCCTGCGCCCGCAGAAATTCCAGCGCATTCGCCGCATCACCGGCTACCTCGTCGGCACCATCGACCGCTGGAACAACGCTAAGCGGGCCGAAGAACACGACCGCGTTAAACACGGCCTGCGGGAAGCCTCCGCTTCATAATCCGGCGTCTGAACGCGATAAAAGCGGCGAAATCAATTCCCCCACCAATCATCCCGCGCCGGAAAAGGCGCGGGATGATTTTATCATCGGCGCAAAATTCCCTTCGGAGGTAATCGTCCATGGAGCTTCGCATCGCCGGAATCGTCGACGACTCCGTCGTCGACGGCGACGGCTACCGCTTTACCATCTTCACTCAGGGATGTCCCCACGCCTGTCCCGGCTGCCAAAATCCGGAAACCTGGGATTTTACCGGGGGGCGCATCGTCAATACGGACGACCTCATCCCTAAAATTTTAGCCAACCCCCTCTTAGATGGCGTCACTTTCAGCGGCGGCGAACCTTTCGCCCAGGCCGCGCCCTTGGCTGACCTGGCCCGAAAACTGCGCGCCCACGGCCTTACGCTCTGGGCCTATACCGGCTACACCTTAGACGCTCTCATGGCCCGACAGGATCCCGCGACCGACGCGCTGCTCGCCGCTTTAGACGTCTTGGTGGACGGCCCCTTTCTCCTCGATCAGCGGGACCTCACCCTGCGCTTTCGCGGCTCAAAAAACCAACGGATCATCGACCTGAACCGCACCCGTGCCGCCGGGCATGTCGTCCTTCAATACGACGATTGAGAAACCGGCGGCCGAAAAAATGCCTACGGTTATCGTCAAAACGCGCTGCCTGTGTTATGCTTATTCTGTCAAATCCCATCCATACAAAGGAGGCATTTCCCCATGACTATCTCCCACCCCCTGATCCTCTGCCTGGCCCTTGTCCTGCCGTTTCTCTTTTCGGGCTGCGCTGCCGGCGCGCCGAAATCCATGCCCCCAGGCATCGTCCAGAAAAATGTCCCGCCAGGCGGCCAGCGGGAAATCTACCTCGCCGGCGGCTGCTTCTGGGGCATGGAGACGTTACTGCGCCTCGTGAACGGCGTTACCTCCGTAGAAAGCGGCTACGCCAACGGCTATACGGAAAATCCCAGCTACCGCGATGTCTGCAACGACAGCGGCCACGCTGAAACCGTCCACGTCGTCTACGATCCCACCGTGCTGCCTCTACGCCGCCTCTTAGACATCTACTTCCGCGCCATCGACCCCACAGCGAAAGATCGGCAGGGAAACGACCGGGGTGTGCAGTACCGGACGGGCATCTATTATACCCGTGACGAGGACGCCGCCATCGTTCAAGCGGCATTGGCAGAACTGCAAACACACTACGATCAGCCGCTGGCCATTGAAGCCGCGCCCCTCGTGAACTTCTATCGAGCGGAAGAAGAACACCAGGAATACCTGATCAAAAATCCCCAGGGCTACTGCCATATTCCCCGCTACCTCTTCGACGAAGCCTACAAGGCCAACCGCCGCGCTCCAGGTCAGGGCGATGCCCCCGTCACGAAGGACACCGCCTATCAAAAACCCGACGCGGCGACCCTTAAAGGGCAGCTCACCCCCATGGAGTACGCCGTCACCCAGGAAGCGGCCACCGAGCCGCCCTTTCAAAACGCCTACGACAAAGAATTTCGTGAGGGTATCTACTGCGACGTCACCACCGGCCAGCCCCTCTTCATCTCCACGGCGAAATTTGAATCCGGCTGTGGCTGGCCCGCCTTCTCCCGCCCCATTGATCAGGCCCTTTTAGAAGAGCGCCCCGATCACTCCCACGGCATGACCCGCACCGAAGTCGTGGCCAAGGCCAGCGACGCCCACTTAGGCCACGTCTTTGACGATGGCCCGCAAAAAGACGGGGGGCTCCGCTACTGTATCAACAGCGCCGCCCTGCGCTTCATCCCCCGGGAAGAAATGGCCGCCCAAGGCTACGCCGCCTACTTAGATCTCTTCGACGACGCCGTAAAACCGTGAATGCAGACCCAGACAAAGAAAAGGCCGCCTCTTTGGCGGCCTTTTCTTTGTCTGACGCATATTGTCTGCACTCGATTGGCTCTGTCTCCGGGAAAATTGCCGATCAGAGCTTTAAAAATGTCACTTCCTCTGCAATCTCTTTCGGGAGTTCCTCTTCGGGCTTCATTCTGCGCACCTTTCTGACCAATAGATCAAGGCTGTGCGCCTTCGCCTCCTGGGTCACGCGCCATCGCGCCATAAGGGGCTGGAACTGCGGATTGCTGGCCAGGGCCTTGCGGAATTTTTTCGATAAGGTGCAGTACCGGAATAAAATCTCCCGCGCCACCTTATTGAGCCGCGGCAGCCCCACCGCCTCATTTTGAATATACTTCTCATACTCGGCGACAAATACGCCCTTATAATCATTGCGGGCCTTCTGCAGCGCCACCTTGACCCGTTCCTTCATCTCGCTGGATAAATTTGCGTTCTTCTTGTAGAACTGAAGATACTTCATGTACTCCGACGTCAAAGACAGCTCGGTGATATCCGTGTATCTCACGCCTTGAAGCCGCCGGCACATCTCCCAACGGAACTGCGCGCACATCCGGATGATCGTCTCCTCCAGATCCTCCGAATGGAAAATCGACAGCACCATGTGGGCGGGCGTCGTTCGCTTCACCCCTTCAATCTCCTGCCACATCAGCCCCCGGCTGCCGAAATTCGGCATTAAAATCAAATACGGCTTAATCTCCGTATTGTAGACGAAATGCGTAATCTTCAGATCGGGGAATTCCGTCAGCACCGGACGATAGAAGCAGCCGAAATCGATCTCCGTCACCTTGTCTAAGGCCGCCTGCACCTGGTCGGGGCCGGCGAAGCACTTATCCAGTGGCCGAACCACGTCCTGCGCCGTGAAAACAGGCACGAACGACGCCATCCTCCCATTCGTGATCCGATTGGCGCTCTTGAACATATTCTGGATCTCGAATTGTACCATGGCCCGCCGGTCATTTAGCAGCTCATCCGCCTTCTGCTGAGTGATCGACGCCGTCCTCACTTCTTCGCGGAGATACTCCGACCAGTCGTTATCGAACTCATTCTTGGACGGGATCGCCGTCCCCCGGTAAATCCTGGTCAGCCAATCATAGACGGGAAGGATCCGCCCCTCCGGGTTTTCCTCCCAGCTCACGGCAGCGCGGTACAGCGTCTCCGTATTGGCCGCCCCGGCCAGCCCCTCATCCATGAAGCCGAACAGGAAAAACATCCGCACCTCGGCGGGAATGTGGCTTGTCTCCATGCTCTTGAAAAAGGCAGCCTCATAAATCTGATAGAACCCCTCGGCGAGGCTCATGCGCAGATGACGCATCTCATCTGACTTCGCCCGTCGATCCTCCGTCTCCGCATACTGTTTAAGGTCCTTGCGAAACGTCTCCGCTACCTCGCTCCTGACCCCGGAGAACGCCAGAATCACGTCCAGCGCGTTGCTGATGACCGGCGTTTCCTCCGATCCGCCGCGCGTCTCGGCATCCACCCGCGACTTGACGTCATAAAACGCCGTCACGAAGGACGACGTGGCCGCCCTCGTCTGGCTGATAAATTCCGTCGCCGCTTCCAGTTCCTGCCGCACCCGTCGGCCCGTCTCCGAGGCCCGCATCACCGTTTCCAGGCAAAAATTCACATCCAGGGCGTAGAACTTCTCCCGAAGCGCTGCGTCGTGTTCACAGAAAGCCCGGCAGACTTCTGCTTCCCAGCCTAGGCCCAGTCCGGAGGGCTCGAACACAGTCAGCCCTTCCACAAAGGCAAATCGCGTGGGCGCCGTCTGCAACTTCACACACAAAAACTGGTAATCGTTGTAATTATACTTGATCTCCTTGCAGAGTTCGGTCGCCGCTTCTTCCGTTGCAGCCAATGCGCTCAGCATCCGTTCCGTGAGCGCCATGCTGGCCGCCGCCATCACCGGCGCGATAGAAGGCGTGCTGGCCACGGCCTCCACCACATCCTCCGCCGCCAGATACGGCAGCGTCATCAAGGTGGAATCCTCAGAGGCCACGTAATCGAACGTGTACTTCTCGCCGGGAAGGTAAACGGCGCCCGCCACGGTGCCACTCCCCAGGCGGACTTCGACCTCATCCCCGTCCGTCATCACCAGCGCGCCCGAAAGCACAATCTCCAGTGCCCGAACCTCTTCCCCCTTTCTGTGAAGTACCTGTCCCTTGCCAACCGTTACCTTCTCCATGAACGAAACACCCTCCCCGTGTTTGAATTCTCCTCGCCAGAAACGTTCCCACGCTCTCTCGGGGGAGAAAATATCCTATTCCCAGTTTGCCTATTCAGATCGGCGCTGCTGCTTCGCCGCCATATGGAATTTATTTTCTTCCAACGGGAAATTAAACTTCTTCTTATTCTATAATATCAGGCCCAAAAATGCAAAGCATCCCCTGCTTGAATTTTAGCAACGCCCCCTGCCCCGCAAAAGAATTTTTATTTTTCCTTGCCAAACGGCGGCTGATCCGCTATAATATTGATTGTTTCAAACAAGCGCTGTTAGCTCAGTTGGTTAGAGTATCACCTTGACATGGTGGGGGTCGCAGATTCGATTTCTGCACAGCGCACCAGTTGCCTGTTCGGCTGGTCTCCGCCAGCCTGATATTCGCTCAAATAGCTCAGTTGGTTAGAGCACCATCGTCACATGGTGGGGGTCCAGCGTTCGAGTCGCTGTTTGAGCACCAGTCATTCGAGGAGCCGCAAGGCTCCTTTTTTTCGTGGAAATGCTGGAAAAGGCTTCATTGACAATCCCCGGGAAGTCTGATAGACTGACCCCGGATGAGAGATATTATCACCCTGGCAGACGTAAGAACGCCCAGATAAAATGAAGGCTGTCAGATGATTGGTGCAGAATTTTTGTCCTGTTAAGGGTAAACCGGACCAGAGCGTTGCTCTGAGGAGGATTTGTCTCCCGACAGGGGAAAAAGAGGCGCCAGGATGGCGGCGCTGCATGTATCAGAGCTTCCGCCAAACCGGGGCGTCAGAGAAAAAGTTTGCCGCCGCCAAAAGCGCGGCCCGGCAAAAAAAGGAGTGATTTTTATGTATACTTTACAAGACGACGTATTTCAGGGGCACCGCCCCCAGATTCACGAAGAGGCCTTCGTCGCCCCCATGGTCTTTCTGTCCGGCGACGTGCGGATCGCGAAACACGCCAGCATCTGGCCAGGGGTCGTGGCGCGGGGCGATGTGAATTACATTTCCGTGGGGGAATGCTCCAACGTGCAGGATCTGACGTGCCTCCACGTCGCTGACGACAATCCCTGCATCATCGGCGACTATGTGACCATCGGCCACGCAGCCGTCGTTCACGGCTGCGAGATTGAGGATCACGTCCTCATCGGCATGAACGCCACGGTTCTCACGGGGGCGAAGGTCGGACGCGGCTCCATCATCGCCGCCGGAGCCCTGGTGACAGAAAACATGGTGGTACCCCCCAATTCCTTAGTGGTGGGCGTTCCCGGCAAAGTCGTCCGCACCAAGGACGTCATGAAGAACATCCACGCCCAGGCCATCAAGTATAAATGCGAATGGGCCATCGGCTACGGCGTGAAGCCGGATATTGAAGGCGAAATCTACCACGGGGAAAAGATTATCTGAGTGAACGGAGAAAAAGGGCTGTGCGGCGCGAAATATCCGCCGACAGCCCTTTTTTATTTTCTTTCATTCGCCGCGCCGACCGTGGTAAAGGCACCAAGGTTCTTCGGCCATGTAATCGCCGCCGTGATAATAGGCAGCCCGGGCACGGCAGCCGCCGCAGGCTCTTTTGTAATCGCAGGCTCCGCAGCCTCCACCGTAATCAAGGGTCCTCAAACGCTGAAACACTTCGCTGCCCTGCCAGATTTCATCAAAGGGCGTCTCCCGCACGTCCCCCACCTCTTCGGTGAGGTAGGCGCAGGGCTGCACTTTTCCCCGGGGGTTGATGATACAGTAGGCCAGCCCCGCCAAACAGCCCCGGCGAAAGCGGGTCTTCACCCCCATGAGAGAGGCAATGCGGAGAAATTGCGGCGCGCAGGTGGGCTTTAGCTCAATGTCCACGGACTTTTGCTTCTCCATGATCCGGGTCAGCACCCTCTCATAGGCCTCGGCCCGCAAGGATTCCTCCTCAATGGTCTTCGCCCGTCCGGTCGGCACTAAAAAGAAAAAATGATGCGCCACCGCCCCTTTTTCCACCGCAAAATCGGTCATCGCCTCAATCTCGTCGGCGTTCCAATCCATCACCGTGGTATGCACCTGAAAGGCCAATCCGGCCGCCCGGCAGTTTTCCATGCCCCGCACCGCAGCCTCCCACGCCCCTTTCGCCCCCCGCAGGCGATCGTGTTTCGCCGGATCGAGGGAGTCAAGGGAAATGCCCATGCCCATGGTTCCCGCTGCTTTGAGATCACGCGCCCAAGCCGGAGTGATAAGGGTGCCATTGGTGCCGAAGACGGGCCGCAGCCCTTCTTTAGCCGCAAACTCCACCAACTCTAAAATATCCGGCCGCATGAGAGGTTCACCGCCGGAAAAAATCATGATCTTAAAACCCGTCCGAGCGATCTCCGTCAGCATCTTCTTCGCTTCCACCGTGGACAGCTCATCCTCGGCTTTCGCCCCCGCGTCCCGGTAACAATGGGCGCAGGTCAGATTGCAGGCGTTGGTGGTGTTCCAGGAAATGATCATCGCCCGTCCCCCGCGAGGCCGATCTCTTCATCCGTCAGGTAGCAGGCGGGATCGGAAGCCCAGAAATCCCCAGTGCGCGCTTCGGCTCGAGTGCGGAAATTCCCGTTGCACACGGAGAGGAAGCGGCAATCGGCACATCGGCCCCGGAGCAGCGGCTTACGATCCTTCAGCCCCGCCAAAATAGGGTGCTTTGCTTCCCGCCAGATCTCGCTGAACTTTCGCTCCCGCACGTTGCCGAAGGTATGGTGCTGGGTGAATTGGTCGGGGTGGACGTTCCCCTCCGGATCCACTTCCCCAAAGGCGATGCCGGAGCGGTTGCCCCCGTTCATGGACAGAAATTCCCAGATGCTGTGAGCCAATTTCTCGTTGCCCTCGGCCTTGGCCGTAAGGTAAAGGTAGACCCCGTCGCAGTGGTTGTCCACCGTGAGGATCTCCTTCTTTAGGCCCCGGGCCGCGAAATCCCGGGTCCGGCGCAGGATGGTGCCCAGCGCGGCCCGGGATTCTTCCGGCGTCACATCCTCTTCGGCCATGGCCTCGCCCCGCCCGGAATAGACCAAATGGTAAAAGCAGGCCCGGTCGATGTGCTCCGCCTCTATGAAATCAAAAATGGGATCGAGCTCCCGCACGTTGTGGGCATTGATGGTAAAGCGAAGCCCTACCCGCTGGCCCACAGCCACGCAGTTTTGGATACCCTGCATAGCGGCGGCGTAAGCGCCCTTCTGCCCGCGGAAGGCATCATTCACATCTTCCAACCCGTCCAGAGAAATGCCCACGTAAGTCACGCCGACCTCTTTGATCTTTTTCGCCGCCTCCGGCGTAATCAGCGTACCGTTGGTGGACAGGGTAGGGCGCACGCCCCGGTCCCGCGCGTAGGCCGCCAGCTCGAAGAAGTCCGGCCGCACCAAAGGTTCGCCGCCGGAAAAGAGCAGCGCCGGAGAGCGAAACTCGGCCAAATCATCGATGAAGGCCTTCGCCTCCGCCGTAGTCAGCTCGCCGGCATGAGCCGCGCCGTCAGCGTCCATATAGCAGTGACGACAGCGAAGGTTGCAGGTGCGGGTCATATTCCACACCACGACGGGCCCTCGCCCCGCCGCAGTCCCGTGCTTCATGCGGGCTGCGCCCGGCCGGTAGCGCAGCTCATCGCCGCTGTAATCGTCACCTACGATAAGCTTCGTGACACTAATCATCCCTGCCCCATCCCCCCGGGTATGTAATTTCCCTTAGTTTTCCCCCAAGCGCGGGCGCAGGCCGTTCAAGAGCAGCTCAATCTTCAGCCGCACGTTGTCCATGAAGGAATAAGGCAGCGAGCTGAAGGAAGCCGCCTGGAAGATGGAATGGAACATCTCCGTTACCAGTTCCGCTGAAATCTCGGCGCGAAATTCTCCGCGTGCCTGCCCGTATTTTACCAACTCCACAAATACCGACTTGAAGGCCGGAGCCATCTTTGGCCGGGGCATCATTTTTTTCATCGGGGACGCCGTCCGATCCGCCACGCTCAAAAAGAGCGGCAGAACGAAGCGGTTCGCGTCCAACTTCTCCGCCGTCTTCAGCATGACAGCAGACAAGGTATCGGCAGCCGACCGCTTCTTTTCCATCATGTCCCGGGACGTCTCCCGGGCTTCCTCCACGATCTGCTCCAACAGACACAGAAGCAGCGCTTCCTTGGACTCAAAATAGTTGTAGAACGTGCCGATGCCTAATTTGGCCGTTCCCATGATGTCAGCGATGGACGTTTCACGCACACCCTTGGCCATAAATTGACTTACAGCTGCTGCCAGGATGGTCTGTTTTGATTGCAGCTTCTTTCTCTCGCGTCGTCCCATGATTTCCACCATGTGTTTCCCTCCTCTTTCTTCGTTGCTCATACATGATATTTTGGCTGAAACAGCCTCTTTTATTATACCGAAAATCTTTTCAAATTAAAAGAGTTATTGAAGAATTTTATTGTAAATCTCACCCATCTTATACTCAACCCCCTATAGGAAGAGCTTCGCCGGCAATAAAAATTTTTCTCCCCCCGCCGCTTCCCCCGCCACTTACCCTTTCGGGCCGCAAAAACGGCCCCCTCCGCCAAAGAAGGGGCCGCCCGGGCTGCGCCTTACCAGTGATACTTTTTCCCGCGGTTGATCTTGAAGGCGCGGTAAATCTGTTCCATGAGCAGGAGGCGCACCATCTGATGAGTGAAGGTCATCCGGGAAAAGGACAGCCGCTCCGCCGCGGCTTCTCTCACTTCTTCGGAAAGGCCAAAGGGGCCGCCGATGAGAAAGGTGAGGTCGCTTTTCCCCTCCAAGGTCAAGGACGCCAGGCGCGCCGCTAATTCTTCTGAGGAGCGTGCCGTGCCGAACACATCTAAGACAAAGAGGTAACTTCCCTCGGGCACGCGCTGTAAGAGGCGGCGGCCTTCCCGGATCAGGGTCTGCTCCTTTTCTGCCGGAGAAGGACCGTCGCCGACGCGTTCCTCACTGATTTCGACAATTTCTACGCGGGCCAGCGGGGTGAGGCGTTTTCGAAATTCGCCGATGCCCTGCGCCAGATACGGTTCCTTGATTTTTCCGGCAGCGACAACGGTGATCTTCATCACGATTCGGGAATAGCTTCCAGTGTCACTGGCAACGTCAGGGTTTCCCCGTCACGCCGGATCTTCACCTGCACCTCTTCTCCCACCTGGTGGGCGGCAATGGCAGCCCGAAGATCGCCGACGGTATTCGTCTTCTCATCGTTGATCTCCAAAATGATGTCGCCCCGCTGAATCCCTGCTTTGTCCGCCGGGCCGCTCAGGGTGAGATTCTGTACGTAGACGCCCGCATCCACATTGAGCTGATAGCCGGCCCGGGCCGCCGTCTCCTTGTCAAAGACCCCGACCCCCATGTAGGGACGGATGACCCGCCCGGTGGCCATGAGCTGATCCACAATCTCCCGCACCGTATTGATGGGGATGGCGAAGCACATGCCCTCTACGTCTTCCCGGGCGATCTTGATGCTGTTGATGCCAATGACGAGGCCGTCGGCGTTCACCAGCGCGCCGCCGGAGTTACCGGGATTGATGGCAGCATCTGTCTGAAGGAGTTTCACCCGGCGCTCCTGAATATCCAGGGTACGGTTCAGGGCGCTGATGACCCCGACGGTAACGCTTCCCTGAAATTCCTGCCCCATGGGATTCCCGATGGCAATGGCGGGCTCTCCCACCACGATGTCATCCGAATCGCCGAACTGAGCGGCGGGAAGATCGTCGGCATCCACTTTGATCACCGCAATGTCCGTGGGCGCGTCCACGCCCACCACTTTCCCCTTTAAGGTGCGGCCGTCAGCCAGAGATACCAAGATCTCCCGCGCGCCGTCAATGACGTGATTATTCGTCACAATGTACCCGTCTTTACGGAAAATGACCCCGGAACCAAAGCCTTCCTGCTGGATAGGGTTATTGAACCAATCCCGCACCAGCGTCTTGTTGGTGATGCCCACCACCGCCGGGCCCACAGCTTCCGCCGCCCGGACAACAGGTGTATTGCGGGCCGCCGAAAGGTTCCGGGAAACGGCCGTAGAGGCCACGGGAATGCTGCTTCCCCCAGCATCGTTCGCCGTATTGGCCCGGCTGTCCGTACAGCCCGAGAGAAGAACCGCTCCCACCGCGAAGGCCGCCGTCAGCGCTCCCATTTTTTTCTTCCAGTTATGATAAAACCATCCCATCTGTATGCCCTCCTTTATCCTTGCGAAGATAAGGCCTATCCGCCCCCTTCGCGCTGTCATCCTGTATGTTTCTCAGCCGCTCTCGCCGAAACTCACCGGCTCTCGTTGTCGGGCCAAGGCAATGGTCAGACCGGAGAGCGGCACTCCCTGCCGCCCGAGGATATCCCGCACCGTTTCTTCGGCTAATTCCGGCCGATTATTCTCCTCACTCAGATGGGCGAGAAAAACCTGCGCCGGACGCCGCTTCATCCGCGCCAGAGCCCACGCAGCATCAAGGTTTGAGAGATGCCCTCGGCTGCTCAAAATGCGCTGCTTGAGAGGCCAGGGATAGCCGCCCTGCTTTAAGGTGGCCGTGTCGTGGTTCGCCTCTAAGATGAGAACGTCCGCGTCCTCGATGGCGTCCTGCACCGCGCCGGTAACGAAGCCTAAATCTGTGGCCACGGTACAGGTTCGGCTGCCCCGCACCCGATACCCCACTGGCTCCGCCGCGTCATGGGAGAGGGGAAACGGCTCCACCTTCACCCCGCCGATGGCCATATTGCCCCGAAAGGGATGCAGGCACTGGGGAGGCAGGAGATCGCGCCCGGGCAGCGCCGCGATGGTTCCGGGGCGGCTGTACACGGGAAGAGACACTTCCCGCAGCAGGGCGGCCAGCCCCGCCACATGATCCCGATGCTCGTGGGTAAGAAACACCCCGTCCAACGCCTCCAGGGTCATTCCCAGCGCCGCCAGGCCCTGTTTAAGGCGCCGCAGACCGATGCCCACATCCAACAGGAGGCGCGTCCCATCCATTTCCATAAAAATGGCGTTGCCCTTGCTGCCGCTGGCCAAAATCGAAAGCCGCATCTTTCTCCGATCCCTCCCCGAAAAGCGCCGTTTCCTTAGGAAATCACTGATAAAATGAAAGCCGTCAGATTGGCGCAGAATTTTTGTCCTGCCGAGAAAACAAACCGAACGCAGAGCATGGCTCTGGGAAAAATTTGTGACGTCGGCCGGGCGAAACGGGTGTGCCAAGATGATGGGCTGAATTTATAAGTGACTCCTTAATACAGCAGGCGGCTTTTCCACAAGTGGATTGTAGGAAAGCCGCCTGTAAATTTTCTGTAAATCCGCTGCGTGCTAAAAAGCGGCCGCACCGCGGCGGCGGCTCCCCCATCCGGTACCCACGAAGCGCCCCAACGCCCGGATGCGTTTTTCCATATCCGCCCGGTATTTTTCCGGCGCGTCCGCCACCTCCGCCTTGCCCGGATAAAGGGCATATAGGCGCCGGGCTTCTCCTTCCGTGAGATTCGGCATGACGACATTGGCCCCGGAGCAAAGGATCGTCTCCCGCGCCCCCGGCATAAGGGTTTCCATCGCCGTAGTGGCAGGGATATTCGCCTCCGGCAAAAGGAGCCGCACCGCCGCCACCAACCGGCGCACCAGCCCCATATCCCCCGGCCGTGCCGCGGCGAGCGGCGTATCGGCGTTGGGGATCAAGGGGCCGATGCCCACCATATCGGCGTCGATGGCCTGAAAAAAAAGCACATCCCGGGCCAAAGAGGCCACACTCTGCCCCGGCAGCCCTACCAGACAGCCAGTTCCCACCTCGTAGTCCAGCCGCCGAAGGTCCGCCAGGCAGCGGCGCCGCTCCTTGGCCGTCATGCCGGGGTCGAGAGCTTCATAAAGGGCACGGTCCGTGGTTTCAATCCGCAGCAAAAAGCGATCCGCTCCTGCCTCTTTGAGGGCCTGATACACCGCGAAGGGGCGCTCGCCAATGGAGAGGGTAATCGCTACGCCCAGCGCTTTGATTTCCCTCAGGAGCGGAACGAGACGCGCCGGGGTGAACCACGGATCTTCCCCCGACTGAAGCACCAGCGTACGATACCCGAAGGCGTGCCCTTTTTGGGCCAGCGCCAAGATGGCCTTCGGCGTCAACCGGTAACGCCCCGCCTTCTCATTATCCCGCCGCAGGCCACAGTAAAAACAGTTGCGGCGACAGTAGCTGGAGAACTCAATGAGCCCCCGCAGATGAACGGCATCTCCTACGGTACGGGCCCGCACCCGATCCGCTGCCGCCGCCAAAGCTTCCTCCGCCTCCGGCGCGTCCAAGAGCGCCGTCAATTCCATCTCTGTCAGGCGGTGCGTTCTCTCTCCCTGCGCAATCAAAGCCGCCAGATGAGCAGCCTTCACGCGCCCGCCCTCCGCTCTTTCACGGCTAAATCACAGGCCGCTTGATTGCCGCCGGATCGCTTCGCGAGATAAAGCGCCTCGTCGCTTCGCTCCACCAGCTCATCAATGCCATCGGCGAGGTTTCTCCGCTCCTCGGCGATGCCGATACTAACGGTCACATAATCACAGCGCCGCGCCTCGGTATGGGGAATATGAAGCGCCGCCAGCCGCTTTCGAACCTCGTTGGCCACGGTCGCTCCCTCCGTCATTCCCAGATTTTCCAAAGCGATCAAAAACTCTTCCCCACCGTAACGCATCACTTTCCCGCCATAAGGCGCCGCGCAGTCGGCGAGGGTCTGTGCCACCGCCCGCAGACACTCGTCGCCGCGCTGATGACCGTAAGTATCGTTATACCGCTTGAAATCATCAATATCTGTCATCAGGACGGTCAGACGGGAGAGATCCTTTCGCTCGCCCTGCCGCAGACGGCGAAGGTAGGTCAGATAATACTTCTTATTGTAGACGCGGGTCAGGGGATCGATGTCCGCATCCCGTTTCAGCTCAGCCTGTTTTTCGTTGAGAGCGGCCAACTCCTTATCCTGGAACGACTGGAAAAATGACTTCACGAGGCGTTCGTAGCGGGCCGCCATATTTTCCACCCGTATGGCGTCCATGGCTTCGTCTTCCCGCCGGCAGTATTCATAAGCGCGCCGATACTCCCCCAAGGTCTGATAAAGCCGCCCCAGCCGGGCGAATATCCGCTGCTGGGCTTGGAGTACGTAGCTTCCTGCCGCTACCTTTTCCGCTTTCAAATAATAGCTCTCCGCCGCGGCATAATTGCTCATTTTATATTTCAGATCGCCGAACTGTCGGTACAGGCAATAATCGAAAAGCTCCACGTAAAAACGGCGGCCGTAGCGAAGATAGACCGCCTCCGAAGACTTAAGGAGACGCTCCGCTTCCTCCAAGTGAACGTCCCGCAGAATATAAAGACGCGAGCGGAGGCGATCGGCCACCGCCCCCACCTGGTCGCGCATATTGACCGCCATTTTGTCCCGCAGCGCTTCTAACTCTTCGATGCCTTTTTCCGCCTTATCCAAATCGCCGCGCTGAAACTCACTGCCAATAAGATTTAAGAGAATACGCCCCCGAAGCCGGGGCGTGATTTCCGCATAATGCGGATCAGTCTGTATCTGGCGGTAGATAAAACGCATCTCCGTAAAATGCCCGATCTGTAGATATCCGTCGGCCAGGACGTGGAGCGCCATGGCCTCCGTCTCCCAGAGCTTATACTGACGGGCAGATTCTTCGGCCATGGTGAGGTACTCGCTGCCCCGGATGAAGTCGTTGAAAATGACCTTATAGATGTAGCCGATATGAAGATACACCCGGGGCAGCAGATGAGAATCCGCTTTCTCGGCGTAGCGGGCGGCCTTTTGGAGGTAGTCCATCGTCTCCTCCGTATCCGGATCGTAGCGCCGATAGTAGAGCATGTCGATGTAGTGGGTCGCCAGTGCGTCATAGAGATGAAGATGCGACAGCGACCGCCGGGCCCGGCCGAAAAACAGCCCTTCTTTATCCTCGTCCTTGTGAACGTACCAATAGATAGCCAAATGGGACTGGATTTTAGCCAGATAAGCGGTGAGTCCCGCCTCCTCCGCGTAGTGCAAAGCCTTTTGCCAATGAGGATATGCTTCCTCTAACTGATCGCTCTTAAAGTATCCCTCGGCATAGACATAGTGCAGCATCGCCTGCTCCACATCGCTCGCCGCTATCCCCATGGCCTGCCGCAGTATCTTCTGATACCGCTCGATGCGCGTAAAGCTCAGGCAGAACTCATACGTCGTTTCGTAGTAAGCGAGGATCTCCTCGATCTGGGCGATGTTCATGATTCCACCTCAAGTCCCGGGCTGTAGAGGACGCATCGGTTCCGCCCTCCCGCTTTCGCCTCGTAAAGCGCTTGGTCGGCCTCGTTGATGAGCTTCTCCACATCGGCGCGGTCAATGCAGACTTTAGCTGAAATACCCGCGCTCAGCGTCACCACAGCGGCAGCCGAAGAGAACTGATGAGGGATACGCTGCGCTTCCAAATCGCGGCGCACGGCCTCCGCCACCTCCAGCGCTTCCTTGGCGGAAGCCTCCCGAAGAAGGAGGAATTCCTCACCGCCATAGCGTATCGGCGTCCAGCCGTTCATCCGCTGTTCCCAAAGGAGACGCCCCGCCTCGCTCAGGATGGTATCCCCCTGGATATGTCCGTAGTTGTCATTATACTTCTTAAAAAAATCGACGTCCATCATGACCGCTGCCAAATTCTGAGCCGCATGGGCCTCTTCAGACCCATAGCGATCCAAAAACTTCGTCAGGTACTGCCGATTGTAGAGACGCGTCAAGGGATCCGTCTGGCTTGCCTCCTCCAGCCGCCGGTTCTCGGTGCGGAGTTTTTCCATGAGACGCTGCTTTTGCTCCAAGCCGTAGACGGCAATCAGGCACTCGGAATAAGCGTAGTCCTGGGCCTTGGACAGTTCTTCCCGCAGACGGACATAGCGGTTATGCTCCTCCACCGCCCGCCGATAATCTTCCTGCCGAACCGCGATACCCATAGCCATCTGGCAGACATGGAGCCGCAGGAACTCAAAATTGGTCCCGATCGTAAGCTTTTCGATCCACGGCAGACAATCGAGAGCCGCTGCGTAATTTCCTGTCCGAAAATGGTAGTGCTCCCGCACTTCCCAAACGATGAGCGCCGTAGGTAAGAAACCCAGCCGGGGAAAGCTCGAGGGATATTCTTTCTCCAATACCTTAAGCTTCGCGAGGGTCTCCGGTGTGATATTTTGCGCTCGAATCTCTTTCAGCAACGCCTCCACCCGGAGGAGAGCCGTAAGCTCCGGGCCGCCTTCCCTTTCCGCTTCGGGACGATCCAGCATCGCCCGAAGAAGCGGCTGCGTACCCTCCTGCCACGCTGGAATCTTCCCTTCCAGGAGGTTCACCACCGCCATGGCAGCCAACTGTATCGCCTCTGCCCAGGCCATTTGGAAGTCCGGCTTTTTCCTGATATCTGCCACGATATGCCCCAAGAGGTCATTGGCATAGTGCCAATCTCCCACGGCAGCGTAGACTTCAATCAATTCCCGGGCCGCCGCACGGTAGCGGGCAGAAGTGGTATCCTGTGGCAGGCGCTGCAGTTCCGCTTGCAGGGTATGTCCCTTCATGAAGAGATCATAATATTTTCGCTGTAGATCGTCCACTTGTGTCACGCTCCCGCGAATCGATAAATCAATTATGGTTGAGGAGAGAAAATATACTCCACCACAGCCTCCATGGGAGAACCGGCTGCATAGGGCGTCACCGCCGTAGGTCTGGCATTGCCGCTGACGCGCTCCTTCGTGGCGTATACCGCCATGACAGAATCCAATATCTGATACGTCCGCTTTTTTCGGTCAAAATGAATGTGGTAAAGGTACAGCCGATCCTTATCGGCACAGACGATCTCCACCCGCGCCGTCACTTCGTGATCGTTTTTGAAATCCGGCGACTTCATGTCCACATAGTAACCTGTGTCGCCCCGAGCGTCTACGAACTCCATTTCCATGTCCGCCATATCCACAGGCGCTGCCAGTACCGCCGCGCTCCAGAGGAGCAATAATCCCACCGAAAGCGCCGCCTGACGCATAATTCTCATCATTTCATTCCCGCCTCTTGCTGTTTTTCTCCCGGGCCTCCCCGCCTGAGAAAGGATTGTTTTGATCATTCATATTATACCATAATCATTAACCACAGGTTTCGTCTTGCTGCGCCTTGATTAAATGTCAGGTACATATTCTCACTAAGTTTGCACTTGAGCACTCCCTAAGTATTCATATTATACCATGAAATACGCACCCTGACACTTCTCGGCAATCTTTATCTGTCCCGCTCAGCGGCAGCGATGCGCCGCGCCCCGCGGGACGAAGCCTACCGGCGGGATAAAGGTCTCAGTGAAGAGCTGAACGGCATAGCTGTCCGTGAGTCCTGCCACGTAGTCCACCACCACCTGCTGCTGTCCCCAGCGTTCTTCTCGGGCGATAAATTCGGCCGGCAGTTGATCAAAATGGGTACGGAAATGGTGAAAAAGCTGTTCGAGGACGAACACCGCCTGAGCGCGTTCCCGGGCCAACGCTTTGGAGTGATAGATATGGACGAACATAAAGGTGCGGAAACTGTCCATAGCTTCCTGAATCTCCGGCGTCAGGCGGATATCGCGCTGCCCGTTTGGGCCGGGACGATCCGACTGCGCGATGACATCCGATACCAGCGCTGTGATCATGTCCGAGTGAACGACGCCGATGCGCTCTTTTACTTCTGCGGGCAGGTCCTCCGGCCGCAGAAGACCCGCCCGCAGGCTGTCGTCATAATCGTGGCAGAGATACGCGATGCGGTCTGCCACATGGACGACGCGTCCTTCGAGGGTATAGGCGCGGCGATCCCCCGAATGGTTCACAATGCCGTCGCGCACCTCGTCGGTGAGATTCAGCCCCGCCCCTTCGCGCTCTAAAAAATCCACCACCCGCAGGCTCTGCTCGTTATGTTCAAAGTGCCCGGTAAGCTTCGCCATCGCCGCTTCCCCCGAGTGTCCGAAGGGCGTATGCCCCACGTCGTGACCGAGGGCGATGGCTTCCGCCAGATCCTCATTGAGACGAAGCCCCCGGGCAATCGTCCGAGCGATCTGCGAGACTTCCAAACTGTGGGTCATGCGCGTCCGATAGTGATCGCCGGACATGATGTAGACCTGCGTCTTATGCTTCATGCGGCGAAACGCCTTAGAATGCAGGATGCGGTCCCGATCGCGCTGATAAGCGGTGCGAAAAGGGCAGAGATCCAGCGTTCCCTGCCGTTTCGCTTCCCGGCTCTTCGCCGCATCCGACGCTAATATCTCGTATTCCAGCGCTTCCGTCCGTTCCCTGATCTCTGCCACGCGTATCCGCTCCTTTCCCCATGGGTACAAGCCCCTGCTTTCCCCGGAGGCAATTCTTCTACAGGTTCGGGCTCTTCCCTTCCTACACTTCGCCGCTGCGTGCCGATGCGGCGAAGCCATAACATAAAATCCCGCGGAGCGCACACGCCCCTGCGGGATTTTCGCCGCGCCTCGACCCAAAGCGCCCTATTCTTCTTCCTCTTCCTCGTCGTCCAAAATCCGCTCGTAAGCTCGGCAAACCGCTTCAAACTCCTCGTCAGAAGGCTCCACATAGGTCTCCTCGCCGTTCTCGTCTAAAACGATCTTGGCAAAGAACGCCTCGTCCTCTCTCTCTTCCGCTGCGTCGTCGTCCGCTTCCGCCGCCTCTTCGTCAGAAAGCGCCGGCACCAGGAGGGCGAAATTGTCCTCCCCCACGGGGATGATCATCTCCTCACAGTAATAGGACTCGTTGCCGTCCTCATCCGTCATGACGATGATCACTTCATCCGTTTCGTCATCCATCATTTCCTTTTCTTCATCGGACATTCCCGTCACCCCTTTTCCCATAGTGAAACAAAGCCCTTAACTAATTTATTGTATCCTACCCTTCCGCCGCTTGTCAACCGCTTCGCTGACGATCCAGATAGCCCTGCAGGATAAAGACCGCCGCCATCTTATCGATAACCTTTTTACGCTTTTTCCGGCTCACGTCCGCCGCGATGAGAGATCGCGACGCCGCCACGGTAGAAAGGCGTTCGTCCCAAAAGACCACTTCCGCCTCGGAGCGCGCCGCCTGAATCGCGGCGGCGAAATCGCGTACAATAACGCAGCGGGCCCCCTCGGAACCGTCCATATTCTTTGGCCAGCCCACCACTAAGCGTGAAGCGCCGTACTCGTCCATAATGGCCCCGAGACGGGCCAAATCCTTTTTCAGGGTCGTCCGCCGAATGGTTTCCACTCCTTGCGCCGTCAAAGAAAGGGCATCGCTGACCGCCACGCCCACCGTCCGGTCCCCCACGTCGAGGCCCAGCCACCGCCCGCCGGTCATGCGTCTTTCACATGCGCCAGATACGCGCGTACCAGCTCTTCCAGCACCTCATCCCGCTCCAATTTGCGAATCTTATTGCGGGCGTCATTGTGGCTGGTCACATAGGCCGGATCCCCCGACAGAAGATACCCCACCAGCTGGTTGATGGGGTTGTATCCCTTTTCCGCCATGGCGCGGCAAACGTCGCGGATAACTTCCCGCGCTTTATTTTCCTCGCCGCCTTTACGAAACATCATTGTTTCCTGGTCCATCACCACGCCTCCTTTATGCGCCTGTGCGCCGTAAACAGCACTTTGTTTTTCAAATCATCTCATGGTCAATCATGTACTCGGCAATCTGGAGCGCGTTCAAGGCCGCTCCCTTGCGAATCTGATCGCCGCACACCCAGAAGTTCAGCCCGTGAGGGACGGTATCATCTTTGCGCAGCCGTCCCACTTCCACCGCATCCTTCCCCGACGTGAAGAGCGGCATGGGATATTCCATCGCCGCCGGATCGTCCCGCAGGAGGAGCCCGGGAAACGCCGCGATGGCCTTTTTTGCCGCCGCAGGAGAGACCTCATGGAGAAACTCTACATTCACCGACTCGGCATGGCTTCGGTAGACCGGCACCCGCACCGTCGTGGCCGTAATAGCCATATCCGGATCGTTCATGATCTTCTTTGTTTCCCCGATCATCTTCATCTCTTCTTTTGTATAATCGTTCTCTTTGAACACATCGATCTGAGGAATGAGATTAAACGCGATCTGATAATGCTTGGGAAGGCTCGCCCCCGGTAAAATCTCCGCCGTCACCGGACGCCCCGCCACGATATCCGCCACCTGCCGTTCTAATTCCGCCATGGCCTCCTTGCCGCCGCCGGAAACCGCCTGATAGGTGGAAACCACCACCCGCTTGATCTTTGCGATATCATAGAGGGGCTTCAGGGCCAGTACCATGATGATAGTGGAACAGTTGGGATTGGCGATGATCCCCTGATGGGAAGCGATGGCTTCGGGATTCACCTCCGGCACCACCAGAGGGACCTTCGGATCCATACGGAAGGTGCTGGAATTGTCGATGACCACCGCCCCGGCGCGGACGGCCAAAGGCGCGAAGGTCTCGCTGATGGAGCCGCCGGCGAAAAGGGCGATCTGTACCCCGGCGAAGGATTCCGCCGTGGCCTCTTCTACCACATATTCCCGGCCCTTCACCCGCAGCTTTGTCCCCGCCGATCGCTTGGACGCCAGGAGCTTGAGCTTTCCAAAGGGAAAATCCCGCTCTTCCATGAGCTTCAAAAACTCCTCGCCCACCGCGCCCGTCGCGCCCAAAAGAGCCACCGTATAGTTTTTCATCTTGATCCGTCCTTTCGCCTGTCCTTATCGTCCGTCTGCCGTCAGAGCAGTTTATCCAGCCCCACCGTCAGCCCTTGAAGGGCGCGCACCTTTTTGCAGGCCAGGACGACCCCCGGCATGAAGGACGTGCGGTCGATGGAATCGTGGCGGATGGTCAACGTCTGCCCCAACCCGCCGAAAATGACTTCCTGATGAGCGACATAGCCCGGCAGCCGGACGCTGTGGATACGGATGCCGTCAATCTCCGCCCCCCGCGCCCCGGGGAGTTTCTCTGTTTCCTCCGGATGCCCTTGGGCGTGGCTGGGACGCACAGCGCGGATCCATTCGGCCGTCTGGATGGCCGTGCCGGAGGGAGCGTCCAATTTCTGATCGTGATGAAGCTCGATGATCTCCACGTCCGGCAGATATTTCGCCGCCTGCTGCGCCATCTCCATCATCAGCACCGCCCCGATGGCAAAATTTGGGGCGATAAAGGCCGGCGTCCCCGTCTCCTCGCTGCATTTCTTCAGCGCCGCCTTCTGATCATCAGAAAGGCCCGTCGTGCCAATGACCGGAGCCACGCCCTTTTGAAGCGCCGTCAAAGCGTTCTCAAAGACCGCGTCGGGCCGGGTAAAGTCCACCATGACGTCGGGCTTTCCGGCTTCAATGGCCGCTTCCAGTCCCACGGTCACCGTGACGCCGCAGGGGGAAAGCCCCGCCAGCGTTCCCGCGTCCATGCCGCCTTTCAGATCCACCGCCGCCGCTAATGTCAGCGCTTCATCCTCCAGTACCGCCTTCACCACCGCCTGCCCCATTCGACCGCAGGCCCCGTTCACCAGTACCCGTACCATATCGTTCCCTCCGTCTCCCGTCAACACACCCGTTGTTTATGATTTCCTATCGTTTCTTTTTATAGCGGCTGCGTTAATGTTGGCGCTTTCCCGCTCCGCCTCGCGCCTTCTCTGCACCTCCTGCTCACCCACCCAATCCAAAAATTGACGGGCGGCGGCAAATACCCGTTCGACGATCTTCACGTTAGCGGAAAAATCCTTATCATAGCGCGTTCTCGTTTCTAATTCGGTAATTTTCGGCGCCAAAAGTTCCAGCGTCTCCCAATCCGCCGCCGCGGAAAAGTGCGCCAACAAATCGTTAATATCATGGGTTTTCGGATAGTCCTTCCCTTCCATTTCCAGGCAGTGCTTCAACGCTAATTCCACCGCCTGCTGCAAGCGATACCCTACGATATTCAACAGGATCGCGTCTTATATCGATACAAATGCACTGCACTGTCATAATTCGTCTCAGCAATATCGTACAACGTCCGATCATCGCTCATAGACGACCACCCCATCCTGCAAAATAGTCCGGCGAAACGCCTCCGACACAGTGAAATTGGAAAATTTATCAAACGCTTGCCTTTCACTGACGATCGAGGGTAACCGCTGCGGCTCTGACTGACACTCAAAGTACACGTCAATATCGCTCCACAGATTGCATCGGGCCAAGAGCGCGCTGCCAAAGACGACGACCCGCCGGATATTTGGATCCTTTCTACACTCGTTCAGCAGAGCCGAAACATATTTCTGCTTTGTAGGAAAAATCCGATTGATATGGTAAAAAGGGTTAGCGACCGCTTTCCACATGACTATACCTCCTGTTAACCCCGACGGCAAATGCCTTCACTTCTCCTCGGGCGGCGGCAGTACGCCCCGCGCGGCTTTTTTCCGCTGATAAAACCACAGCGCGCCGTAGACTGCCGTCGCCGCGATGACGACAAAAGTAAGGCGCGTCATGTGCTGCTCCAAGCTGACCACGTCGTGCCCAATGATGACCTCGAGGGACGTGGAGGGGAATTTCCCGATAAGGTTGGCCAGGGCATAGTCCCGAACGCTGATCCGGCTCACTGCGCCCAGCGCGGTGAGTATCCCCGACGGAAAATACGGGATCGTCCGGGCGACAAGCATGAGCTTAAAGCCCTGCGCCCCGCTGAATTCGTCTAACTTTGTGAGATAGGGGCTCTTTTGGATCAGCCTCTCCGCTGACGCCCGCAGCACCGTCCGCATGAGGAGAAAACTCAAAATGACGCCCACCGTTTCCGCCAGCCAAGAGATCAGGATGCCGGGAACGATGCCGAAGAGAACGCCGTTGGCCGTGGAAACGAAGATGGAAGGCAGAAAGCCCAAGGCATTGATGAGAACGTCAATGAGAAAGCTGACCACCACGGCCCAGACGCCGAAGGATTGGATGTAGGCGATGGTGTCCTCCAAGCTGCCACAGGCCAGGACATAGCACAGGCGATGGAAAAAGCCGGGACACAGCCAAGCGATCGCCCCCGCGATAAAGAGGAGCAGGAGACCGGCGACAAGGCGCACCATCCCCTCCGATTTCCAATTCATCTGTTTTTTGCCTCCCGCTCCGCCAAGATTGAGCCTTTTTCCCTTGGAAGAGAGCCTACCATTCCATTATGAAAAGAACGGGAAAGTTCGTCAGAAGACGACTTCCCCCGTTTCCTTCAGGGATCGAAAGCAGCCGTCCCCTAAGATGATGTGATCCAAGACGGGGATTTCCATGAGTTTCCCCACTTTGACGAGCCGCCGCGTGAGAGCGGCATCCTCGGCACTGGGGGTGGGATCGCCGCTGGGATGGTTGTGAATCAAAATCAGAAAGGCCGCCGACTGACGGATGGCCGCTCGAAAGACTTCCCGGGGGTGGACGACGGAAGCGGTGAGACTGCCGACGGAGATGACGGGCATGGCGATGACATGATTGCGAACGTCTAACAGCATGACGGCGAAGTGTTCCTTCATTTCGAAGCGAAACACCGGCATGGCGTAGGCCGCCGCGTCCTCCGGGCCGCCGATGACTGTCTGCTTGGCGGCGGCGCGGCTGGCGATGCGGCGGCCCAATTCCACCGCCGCTAAAATGGTAGCCGCTTTCGCCGGGCCGATGCCGCCGATGTCCGCCATCTCCCGAGGGGCCATGTGAACGATCGCCGTCAGCCCCTTGTCCCGATATTTCGCCAACACCGCCTCTGCGATGTCCAGCACCGACCGCGCCGTCGTCCCCGTCCGTAAGAGGACGGCCAAAAGTTCCGCGTCGCTGAGGACTGCCGCCCCATGGGTCAGCAGCTTTTCCCGGGGGCGGTCCTCCTGCGGCAGATCACGCACCATCATGGTCATAAAGATCGATCCCCGCCCTTTCCGCCAGCACCGCCGTAAGATGTAAGGGGAGCCCCACCACGTTGGAAAAGGAGCCTTCGATGCGGGTGATGAATACCGCCGCCCGCCCCTGCACGGCATAGGCGCCGGCTTTATCCAAAGGCTCTCCAGTGGCGACGTAGCGGCGTATCTCCTCGGCCGTCAGCGAAGCGAACTCCACAATGGTCCGAGCCGCCGCTACTTCCATTCGTCTCCCGGCAGCGACGGCCACGCCGGTGTAGACTGTGTGGCGGCGCCCGGAAAGCCGCGACAGCATTTCCTCCGCTTCCGCCCCGTCCCGTGGCTTACCGAAAATCTCACCGTCTAATGATACCACCGTATCCGCCGCCAAAACCGGCACGCCCGCCGCTTCGGGCAGTGCTGCCAACGCCTTTCGCCGCGCGTTCTCACACACCAAAGCCTCCGGGGAAAGACCGCGTCCCCCAAGCTCCTCCGCCGCTGTCGGCATTACCCGAAAAGCCGCGCCGATCTGTCGCAAAAGCGCCTGTCGGCGCGGCGATGCCGAAGCTAAAATCAGCATGGAAGACCCTCTCAGTAACGCCGAAAGAGCAGCAGCGCCAGCACGATGCCCAAAAAGCTCATGAGGTTTGGCGTCAGCCCCAGCCCTATCGTCAGACGAATGATATAAAAATCAAAGGTCATCGGCGCCATGTCCAAAACCGGATACGTCTGTACCAAATAAGGCATAATACCTGACAATGCGCTCACGTCGCGCAGGATCTCTCCCAAAATGCCGCCTAAAATCGCCCCGATGATCACGAACAGGGCGCACAATCCCGGGCTTCGGCCAAATGTACTCATGCGCGTCTCCTCCTTCTTCATCGCCCGTCAAAGAGCCGTGGCGGTTTTCCTGCGGAAACCTCCACCGGTCAGCCTTTCCCGTCGAGGGAAAGAAGCGCTCCTGCATTTCGCGCGTTCCCCTCATCCGGATCCTTTTCCCCGAAACCGCGGGCCGATGTAGTCTTATTCTACATCAAAGCCTGCCGCCTGTCCATGATTTCCCGCCGCCTCGTCCCGGCGGCAGCGGAAAAACGCCTGCAAAAGCGCCCGGCACTCATCCTCCATCACCCCCGCCGTCACCGCCACCCGATGGTTGAGGGACGGATGGCCCGGCACGTTAAAGATCGACTCCACCGCCCCCGCTCGGGCATCCGGTACGCCGTAAACCACTCGGGCCAGCCGCCCCATCACCAAAGCACCGGCGCACATGGGACACGGCTCCAGCGTCACATAGAGAGTGCAGCCTGTCAGCCGCCAGTGTCCCAGCCGCCGGCCCGCCTCGCGAATCGCCAGAATCTCCGCGTGGGCCGTAGCGTCATGATCCCCCTCGCGCCGGTTGTGTGCCCGCGCTAAAACGCCGCCCTCGTCATCGACAAGGACGGCGCCGATCGGGGCCTCCCCCCGTGCCATCGCCAAGCGTGCTTCGGCGACGGCCATCTCCATATACGCCCGGTCACTTTTCATTTTCTTCATGAAGGTATGCTCGGATCCGTTCCAAAGAGGCCTGCCGGTCATAGAAAAGCGACTGGGTAGGCCGCGCCACATCCAGCACATACGCCTCGGAAGGGGACGCCTCCTTTTCCCCGCGGCGCTTCTTCATCGCCTGCTTGAGCTGACGCTCAAAATTCTGTCCGCCGCCGCTTTCTGCGAATCCCTCGCGAGCTCCGAAGGAACGCCCCTCGTCATATCGAACGCGCCGCGACGGCGCGATGCCCTGCACTCTTTCCACCATGACTGACACCTCCTGTCTTGTTGCTCTTATCCTATATATCGCGGTCTATCCTCTGCACCTTAAGGCCCAGGCATTAGATTTACCTGAAAAATGCGGGCCGGCCTTCCCTCTTGCGCAGGGGAAACCGACCCGCCGAAGAAACGCCTGCCATGCCTTTTACCCCAATGTCTCCGCCAGAGCGGCGTTCGTCTCCCGCGCCGCCCGCACGCTCTCGGCAAAAGCCTCTTTTTCACTGCCCTCTAAATCCACATCCACAATACGTTCCACGCCCTTCGCTCCCAGGATCACCGGCACGCCGATGCAAAGATCATGCTCGCCGTACTCGCCGTCCAAATATACACAGCAGGGAATGAGCCTGCGGGCGTCGGTGACGATGGCCCCCACCAGTGTCGCCACCGCGGCGCCCGGCGCGTACCAGGCCGAAGTGCCGATGAGCCGCGTCAGCGTGGCGCCCCCCCGCTTCGTCTCTCCCACCGCCTCCTCAATGGCGGCAGGGGAGAGGAGCTTCGTGATGGGAATGCCCCGATACGCCGCGTAGCTCACCAGCGGCACCATGGTCTTGTCATTGTGGCCGCCCACCACCATGCCGTCCACATCGGTGAGCGTCGCTGGAATCCCCGCCTGATGGAGCGCCCGGGCGATGTAATACTTAAATCGGCTGCTGTCCAAAAGCCCGCCTAACCCCAAGACCCGGTTGCGGGGCAGGCGGGTCGTTTTCAGCGTCAGATATGTCATGGCGTCCATGGGATTGGAAATGATGATCAGGATCGCATCCGGCGAATAAGCCAGCACTTCTTCCACCACCTCCCGCACGATCTTCGCGTTCGTCCCGATGAGGTCCTCGCGGCTCATGCCGGGCTTTCGCGGCACCCCTGACGTGATGACCACCACCTTGGAGCCAAAGGTGGCCGCGTAATCCTTCGTCACTCCCGTCACCATGGTATCGATGCCCAGCATGGGTGCCGACTGCATCATATCCATGGCCTTGCCCTCGGCCACGCCTTCCTTGATATCCAGCAGCACCACCTCGCTGGCAAAATTTTTCATGGCAATGACATTGGCCACCGTGGCCCCCACATTGCCCGCGCCCACAACCGTAACCTTCATCTCTGTGCAACTCCTCTCTTCCTGTTATATCAGTAAACGCTCGTTTTCCTCGAGAATTTTTCTGGCCGTCATTCCATTGCCACTGTCCTACATTGGCAGTATATTTTTCAAAACAAATGTTCCACGTGAAACATTTTCTCCTCTGATAAAAATTTCCCCTGTGAGATTGAAAAAAGGCTGCCGCCAAAGCGACAGCCTTTTTGACATCCTACGCGTCCTCCGGCGTGAATTGATCCTTCCCTACGCCGCACAGCGGACAGACGAAATCTGCCGGCAAATCCTCAAAGGGAACCCCCGGCGCCAGATCGTAATCCGGATCGCCCGCGGCCTCGTCATAGATCCAGCCACAGACGTTGCAAACCCACTTCTTCATGTTTCCACCTCCTCTTCTCATGCAGTTATGGCAAGCAAAAATTGCCTTGCGTCAATCAAAACGGCTCCGCCGAACACAGATTTCCCCTGTTCGAAAAACTTGTCCGACGTTACCCGTTCTCGAATATCCCGGCGCGCCGATGGGCTTCGGCAATCGCCGCCCGCAGGCGGGCCAGCGCTTCCTCCGGGACGGCAATATTATTATCCCGCCCCGTCCCCAGCTCCACACCGGGGCGGTTCGCGCCGTGAAAATCCGTTCCCCCCGTCCGGATGAGGCCCAGCCGTGTCGTCATCGCCTCGACGAAGGCACTGTCCTCCGCCGTATAGGAAGGATACCAGCCCTCCATACCGTCCAAGCCCGCTTGATGGAGCGCCGCGATCACTTCGGCCTGCTGCTCCCGCCGCATTCCCAAGAGGCCGATCTTCTTATGAAAATGGGCCAGCGACGTGACACCGCCCGCCGCGTGGATAGCGGCAAAAGCCTCCGCCGCCGGAACATTCTCGCAGCCGCCGATCTTCACCAGCACCGGATCCAGGTACTCATCCCAGAGGGGCTGCACCCACTCGGAAATACGCAGCGATACCAGATACCGCATCACCGCGTACCGATCCAGCTTCCCCGTAGTCATCGCCTGCACCTTCTCCGCGGTGATGTCCACGCCTTTTTCTCGGATGCCGGCGATGAGCTCCGCCATCCCCGCTTCTTTGCTCTCGCGGACGGCGCGGTAAAATTCCTGAAACACTGGAAGCGTGCGCTCAAACCCCAACGCCACTACATGGAGCTTATGTCCAGCAAAGTCCACCGTCAGCTCCATGCCCGGGATCAGCTCCACGCCTTCTGCTTTGGCCGCCGCCTCCGCTTCATTGAGGCCGCTCACATTATCGTGATCCGTCAGAGAAAAGGTCCGAAGGCCCCGCGCCCGCGCCAGCCGTGCCAAGTCCGCCGGCGTATACGTCCCATCCGAAACCGTCGAATGTGTATGTAAATCAATACTTCCCATGGTACTCCTTCATTCTGTCCACACGCCCACGAAACGCTCCGTCCCTTCGTGCGATTTCCCCTGGCGGTTCCACGACTGCGTGGTCACCGTTCGCTGATCACGAACCACCCGCTTGCTTTTCGTCAGCAAAAATTCTTTTATACAAGAAGGCAGAGCGTATCGATAAACGCTCTGCCTTCGCGCAGTCAAATCTATGGCGGAGAGGGTGGGATTCGAACCCACGGTGCATGACTGCATCACCGGTTTTCAAGACCGGCTCCTTAAACCCCTCGGACACCTCTCCCGATACGCGCTTATTATAGCAAGGCTGCGGGCCGGGTGTCAAGGAGAGAGCGCCTCTTCCCCCGTCAGCCGAGGATGTGGTGAGTGAAAATCTCCGCGCCTAAAAAGAGCAGGATGCCGCCGCCAAAAACATGGGCCTGCCCCGCGAAACGCAGGCCAAAGCGCCTGCCCAGCCAGAGCCCCCCCAGACATAGGAAAAATGTGACCGACGCGATGATCAATGAACAGGCCAACGCCATGCTCATTCCGTACTCTGCGATGGTAATCCCCACCGACAGTGCGTCAATGGACGTAACGCCTCCCTGCGCCAAGAGCATACAGAACGCCAGGCCCTTCATTCCCCAAGCCGTCGCACGCTGCATGCCCTCCCGCACCATACTGGCGCCGATGTAAACGAGAAGTACCAGAGCCAGCCAGGGCAAAACCCGCTCGAAAGATCGGAAATGTTCCAGGATGGTATGCACAAAGCCCCATCCCGTCATCGGCATCAGGGCCTGAAAGGCGGCAAACGTGCCGGCGATCAGGCCCATCCTACATGCTCCCATCCGCGGCTCATTCAGGCCGTTCGCCAAGGACACGGAGAAAGCGTCCATCGCCAATCCCGTCCCCAAAAGCATACTGTTCCCCCAGAAAAACAGGCTCCATTCCATCTCGTCTTCCTCCTCCATAAGAAAACCGGGCACGGCCTCAGCCATGCCCGGATAAAAGCGGAGAACGGCTCAGGTCGGCCAGACGGCCATCTGCCTGAGTCTCGTAAATTAAGGAAGCACTGAAATTCCCCGTGCTTCCTATAAGCAAGCCAGGCCCCGGAAGGCCAGCATGTTGACTTGCTCCGCTCGTCGCGCTTACTACTCCCTCAATGCAATTTCTCTAAGGATATCACATCTTTTTTACCCCGTCAATCTCTTTTTTCTATCGCGCCGCCCCACGATGAAAGCCATGTATAAATACCCTTGAGGAAACCACCACAGGCACAGCGGCACTTCTTCACGTACCACAGTCAATCCCCCATTGGGCAAGTCAAGGGCGCAAAAAAGCCTCCGCCAAAGCGGAGGCTTTTTGTTGATTCTTTGGGCCAAAATCAGAAGATGAAGCTGAGCTCCGTCCAGAGAGCATTGACCTTGTTCTCGGAGATAAGCTCCTTGCCCCAGTAGTACTGGACCTTGCCCACGACGTTCTTCATCGGCGCCCAGCTGAGACCTACTTCCCAGCCTTTCTCGCCGCCGTTCATCGGACCGAATTCACGATAGGTGGAGTGAATGGTGGACAGTTCGCCGAGGTGACGATAGCCGACGAAGGCGCCCCAAGATCCCATCTGGCTGGCCTTCGCCCCTTTGTAGTTGAGCTGGACTGCATAGGAATGCTTATGCTTAGAATCAATTTTTCCAAGGGTTCCGCCGTCATTGATGCCAGTCGCCTGTGCATAGGCACCGGTCAAGCTGACGTCCTGACTGAATTTGTAGCCAAGACCGACATTCCAAATGTTGACTTCCGTGCCATCGAACAGGGCTTTCATCTCTGCTTCCTGCTTGACCCGCTGGAAGCCAAGACCCCACGTAAACTTCTGCGCCCGGTCATTGTAGACCTCAACGCCCTGATAGCTCGCCGTCTTTTTAAGAATGTAGTCGGTCGTCCCCGCATTGGTACCGCCGGTTGCGAAGACTTTATAGTTATCATCATTGATACGACCCGCCGCCAGGCTCAGCTTGACGTCTTTGCCGAAGACCACCTGACCACCGGCCATGCGATAGTCGGAAACCATGCCGTAGTCTGCCTGCGTCTTGAAGGGAATCTTACCAAGGTCGATCTTCGTCGTGCCATAGGTGCCTTCCACATAGATACGATCCACCGTAGCGCTGGTCTCGTTCGATCCCGTATTCATGTTATCGGCCTGACCGTAGTCGATACGAGCTTTGCCCACCCAGTTCTCATTGATGCGCGCCGTCGGCTCGAGGCGGAACAAAACCTGGTTCGTGTTTTTGTTCTCCTTCTCATGGTCGCTCATGTTATCCTCAGAACGATGGATGTACCGATAGCGAACGCGGCCCGTCCACTTCACGTTGTCGACCTTCTTTTCGAGAGCCGCCACGCGAACGCCGAGGTTGTTCAGTTCGTCGGCAAACTCCGCCGCCAGACGATCGATCATGGCCTTGTCGGCACCGTTGACGCCCGTCTTTGCCATGGCGCGCGCTACCATCTGCGCCATCTCATAGCGGGTGATCTCCTGATCCCCGCGATAGGTGCCGTCGCCATAGCCTTCGATGACGCCGTCAGCTGCCAGCTGCGCTACCGCATCGTAGGCCCAATGGTCGGCCGGAACATCCTCGAAAGGATTCGCGGCCGCGAAAGTGGTCGCCGTGGCGCCGATAACCAAAGCGCCGGTGAGAGCGGATACGAGAGTCTTTTTCATAGAAACTCCTCCTTAAATAAATGTGAATGCGGCGGTCGCCATCCACCGGGGAGCTTCGCCCGAGTATCCATGTTTCCTCGCCTTGCCCATCCCATGGATTTTGACCATCTCTAATGTATCATACCGATTTTAATTTTGCAAGTATTTTGGCGAAATTTAGCAAAAAAATGAAGAAAAATAAAGCTGACAGGAGTGGGCGTCCCGTCACAGAAGAAAAGCGCAGCGGCCTAAGCTGCTGCGCTTTTTGTGTATCTCTGCCACGAATCAGAAGAAGGCCTCGACGCGGGCGAAGACGGTGTTCTGTTTCAGGTCGGTGGAAATGTCTTTGCCATCGAAATATTCGAAGGTAGCCACGACATTTTTAAGAACGGTGGCTCGCACGCCAAGCTGCCAGCCCTTTTGCCCGGTGAAGATGGCGTTGTACGTGGGGAACATGATCCCATAGTCGCCCAGGTGGCGATACGCAAGGTACGCGCCCCAGGAGCCTTGATCGGCAGGATCCGCGCCCTTATAGTCGAGCTCCGCGCTCCACGCGGTGCGCAGCTTGCTCTCCACGTCGCCCTGGGTGTTTTTAGCGTAAGCGCCGGAAAGGGCGACGTTTTTATCAAAGCGATAGCCCGTTCCCACTGTCCAGATATTCATGGAGTCCGCTCCATAAGGTTTATGAGGGCCATCCACGGTGTGGCTGCGCATGGCGGTCTTGTTGGCAACGTGATGATACGCCGCGCCGATGGTGAATTTCTGATGGGGATCGCTGTTTACTTCAATGCTCTGGTAGCTGGCCGTGCCCCGGGAAAGGGGGAAGGCACCGCCGGTGTAATTGTCGTAGTAGCGGGCCGCCACCAACTTGAGGGAGGCCTTGTCGCCGAAGACGACCTGACCGCCGGAAACTTCATCATCCAAGACCATACCGCCGTCCACCGCCGTATAGGCCGGGAAACGCCCCAGGTCGATGGTGGTGGAGCCATATTTTCCTTCCACATAGGCCCGGTTGAGAAACACTTTGCCATTCGCACCGGTGGAATTTTCCGCGCTGTTCATATCGGACTTATACTCCACCCGAGCCTTGCCCGTCCAGTGCTCATTGATGGCCATGGAGGTCTGCAAACGGAGGCGGAAGTCGTTGGTATTCGTGTGGTCCGAGCTTCCCTCCGTACGGCCGCGGCTGTAGGTGTAGCGGAACAGCCCGTGGAATTTCACGTTGTCGACCTTCTTCTCCAGGGCCGCCACGCGAACGCCGAGGTTGTTCAGCTCGTCGGCAAATTCCGCCGCCAGACGATCGATCATGGCCTTGTCCGCGCCGCTCACGCCCGACTTCGCCATGGCGCGTGCTACCATCTGCGCCATTTCGTAGCGAGTGATCTCCTGATCGCCGCGATAGGTGCCGTCGCCATAGCCCTCGATGACGCCGTCCGCCGCTAACTGCGCTACCGCGTCGTAGGCCCAATGGTCGGCCGGAACATCCTCAAAAGGATTCGCCGCCGCGAACGCCGTAGCCGTCACCCCGACGGCCAGAGCACCGATGAGCCCTGATACAAGTGATTTTTTCATTCAGAATCTCCTCCTAAAAAAATAAAATTCTCACCGGCATCCCCATGCCTTTCCCGACGTTCTTCAGAGAAACGTTCTCCTCAGAAACGCCATGTGCTCGCTGGTTTTGCCTGTGGGGAATAATATAGCACATCCTTACTTTACTGACAAGATTTTTGTTTACATAGATACAATTTTATTTCCCAAGCCCTGCGCCCAAAATACGTGCCGATGTCAGAGTGACTTACGCTCCAAACCTTATACGTTGATGGTACAAAAAAAGCCCCCGCCGAAGCGGAGGCTTTTTGTACTGTGTAGAGTTTTTCTCCGGGGGAGATCAGAAGAAGAAGTTGACCTCGCCGAAGATGGTGGAAACGTCGTTCGCCTTCTCGCCCTCATAAGTAGCAATCGATTTACCCGTGAAGTACTTGAGGGTGGTCTGAACGTTCTTGAAGGGGACATAATCCAGGCCGAACTCCCAGCCCTTGCTGCCGCTCGGAGCCGCATCGTAAGTCGGCGCCCAAGCAGCGAAGCTGCCGAGGTAACGGTATCCGGCGAAGAGCCCGAAGGAACCCTTATCCGCAGGATCAGCGCCCTTGTAGTCTAATTCTGCCGTCCAAGCACGCTTTGCACCCGTGGTGACCTTAGCGCCCGTACCATTTTCACGATCCGGGGAAGTATTCCAGGCAAACGCACCGTTCAAGGCAAGATTTTTATCGAACTTAAGGCCCGCACCGACTTCCCAGATGTTGGCATCCTTTTTGCCATAGTCGGCAGTGAACGCATCCTTATTATTGAAGTGATGGTAACCGAAGCCCCAGGTAAACTTCTTGTCGCGGTCATTGTAGAGCTCAACGCCCTGGTAGCTGGCAACCTTGCCGTCAGCATAAGACGTCGCGCTCTGCGGATCATGGTTTGCGCGGCCCGCCGTCAAGGTGACCATAACATCTTTCCCGAAGGTGACCTGCCCACCGGAAATGTTATCGTCGATAAGCATACCGCCGTCCACGTTGGTGACATACGGCAGCTTACCGAGCAGAATGCTCGTATTGCCATACTCGCCCTGCACCCACATGCGCTCGACTTTGAGATCGCTGTCGCCGTTCATGTGGTCATTCGCGCCGCCGTTAGACGCATTCTTTCCGGTATTCATGTCCGTATTGTAGTCGATGCGGGCATGCCCCGTCCAGTGCTCATTGATGCGAGCCGTGGGCTCCAGGCGGAAGGTCAGGTACTGGCTGTTTACGCGGTCAGGATCGTTGCTCTTATCACGGGCGCTGATGTAGCGATAGCGAACTGCACCCGTCCACTTCACGTTGTCGACCTTCTTCTCCAGCGCCGCCACGCGAACGCCGAGGTTGTTCAGTTCGTCGGCAAATTCCGCCGCCAGACGATCGATCAAGGCCTTGTCACCACCGCTGACATTCGTCTTCGCCATGGCCCGCGCTACCATCTGCGCCATCTCATAGCGGGTGATCTCCTGATCGCCGCGGTAGGTGCCGTCGCCGTAGCCTTCGATGACGCCGTCCGCCGCCAGCTGCGCCACTGCGTCGTACGCCCAATGGTCCGCCGGAACATCTGTGAACGGGTTCGCCGCCGCGAACGTCGTCGCCGTAGCGCCGACGACCAGCGCGCCGGTGAGCGCGGATACGAGAGTCTTTTTCATAAGAAACTCCTCCTTAAAAATGTAGATAGAATTCGGCCATCCTATCCCTTTCGGAGAAATCTCGTCAAGTTTCCATGTTTCCTCAACGTTTTCTCCTATACAGAACAGGATTCGATTATCAGTATAACATGCTCTGAAAAAATGTCAATGCTCTTCATTCTGAAAATTGCTCTCAGAAGATGAAAATTTTCTCAGAATTCCCGTCACTCTCTCCCGGCGCGCTTCCTTTTCCATTCCTCCGTCAAAATATAAATGAGAGGAACTACAACTAAGGTGAGAAGGGTCGAGGTGATGAGGCCTCCGACGAGAACGACGCCCATGGATTGGCGAAGTTCCGCCCCCGCACCGAGGCCGAGGGCCACGGGCAGCATCCCAAGCAGCGTGGATAGAGTGGTCATGAGGATGGGACGCAGGCGCAAGGAACAAGCCTCCAATACTGCTTCTTGAAGCGCCATGCCTCGCTCCCGAGCCTGATTGGCGTAATCGATGAGGAGAATGGCGTTTTTCGTGACGAGGCCCAAAAGCATGGTGAAGCCGATGAGCGCCATCATGTTCGCCGTCTGATTGGCGACTAAAAGCCCCAAGACGGCACCGATGACGGCAAAAGGCAAGCTCATCATGATGACGAAGGGCTGGGAGAAGCTCTCAAACTCCGCCGCTAAGACCATATAAATGAGGACGACGGCCATGATCACGGCCTTGGCGATCTCCCGAAAGACGCGGCCCATCATGTCGGAATCCCCGATCAGGCGATAGCGGTAGCCGATGTCCATGTTGATGTCGGGGATCAGCTCTTCTTGAATGGTTTGCAGGAGCTCACCGGGGGAGATGCCGCTGGTATTGGCGTAAACCGCGATCTGCCGCTGGCGGCCCTCCCGGTCGATGCGGGTGGGGCCGGAGCCCAAAGTGACCTCCGCCACATCCCCGAGGCGAACAAAAGGACCGCTGGCCGTGGAGACCATGAGATCAGACACGTCCTGAAGGGTACGCCGATGCGCCCGCGCTGCCTGCACGATGATGTCGTAGTCATTATTGCCAATGGTGTAAGAATGGCTCAGGCTTTTCCCCTGAAAGGCATACTGCACCGCTCTTCCCACGGAAGTATTGTCAAGACCGAATCGGCTGGCCTGATAAGGGTCAAGGCGAATGAGGACTTCCGGCTCGGGCGAGACGCCGAGAATTTCCACATCGGTGGCCCCCGGTGTCTGGCGCATCTTCTCCGCCAAGGCCTCCGCGTAACCGCTCAATTTTTGAATATCACCGCCCCGCAGCCCGATCTGCACCGGGCGTGAATCCCAACGTCCCCCCTGAGTGGTCATGACGGCCACCTGCATGACCCCCACGTCAGCGAATTTTCTCCGCAGCTCGGCCATGATATCCAGCATGCCCCGCTCCCGTTCTTCTAAGGGTCTCAGGCGTACCCGAATGTCGCCCTCATTGACCGGCGTCCGATTGCCCCCTAAGTGCAGCGCCTCCACCTCCACATCGGGTATGGCGGCGATGGTCTCTTCCAGGGGCTGCGCCCAGTGCTTCATCTGCTCGAGGCTGGCGCCTGCCGGGCCTTTAATGCTGACGAGAAATTCCCCCGAATCATAGACCGGCTGCAAAGCCGTCCCCAAAAAGGGAATCAGGAGCAAGTTCAAAAAAAGCGTTCCCAACGCGGCGGCCACCACTTTTTTAGGATGGCGGATGGCGAAGGCCATGAGATCCCCGTAGAACCTCCGCAGCGTTTCGAAGCCGGTATTAAACCCGTCAAGGAGGCGCGTCACAAAGGCAGGCCGTCCCTCATGAGACGCGGAGGGCGGTTGTAACCAATAGGCGGAAACCATAGGAGTCAGCGAATAAGCGGAAATCGTGGAGAAAGCCAGCGCGAAGGCGACGGTGAGACCGAATTGCTTAAAGTACTGGCCTACCGTTTCTCCCATGCTGCCAATAGGAACGAACACCGCCAAGAGAGATAAAGAAGTGGCTAAGATGGCCAACATGAGTTCTTTCGTGGCATCCTCCGAGGCGATATCCGGGGTCTTTCCCATTTCCATGTGACGGAAGATGTTTTCCACCAGGACAATGGCATCGTCGATGAGGAAACCCACGGCCAGTGACAGCCCCATGAGAGACATGTTATTCAGGGTAAATCCCATGGTCTTCATTAAAAAGAACGCGGCAACCACCGAGGTGGGAATAGCCAGTCCCCCGATGAGGGTCGCCCGGATATCCCGCAGAAACAGGTAGGTGATGGCCAGCGCCAAAATCCCGCCGAAGATAATGGTATTCCAGACATCCTCGACGTTCTCCCGGACATAGCGGGATTGATCCGTAACGGTAGCCTTCTCCACATCCGGCGGCAGATCTTCCTGCAAAAGCGCATCCAATCGCTCATTCAAAGCGTCGGTGATCTCCACGGTGTTGGTGCGGGACTGCTTCCGCACCCACATCAGTACCGAGGGAACGCCGTTGGTGCGGGCGTAGGTCTCTTCCTCTTCCCAATCGTCGGCCACATCAGCGATATCCGTCAGGAGGACAGGCTTGCCGTCGATATTCGCCACGACCACCTTTTTCATATCGTCCACGGAGGTGAATTTCCCTATGGTGCGCAGCGTGATGGTATTGCTGCCGTCCCGGATTTTTCCGCCGGGGCTGTTCCGGTTGGCGCTGTTGACTTTTTCAATCACCAGGGGGAGAGAAATGCCATAGCGGGCTAATTTCTGGGCGTCCACATCGATTCGAATCGCCCGATCCCCGGCGCCAAACAAAGTGACGTCAGCCACGCCTTCGATCATCTGTAAATCGTCGACCACCACATCTTGTAGGAGACGGCGAACCTCTCCGGGGCTTCGCAGCGCGGAAGAAAAGGCGTACACGGCCACCGGCCGCGACGCGGCGTCGTAGCGCTCTACCATCGGTTCATCGATGTCATCGGGCAGGCGCTTTCGAATGCTGGCGACCTTTTCCCGCACTTCGCTGGCCATCTGACGCGGGTCCACGCCAATATCAAATTCAAGGGTTGTCTGCGAAAAGCCTTCCCGGATAGTGGAGGTGATGGTCTTAATGCCGGAGATCTGGCTCACCCGGTTCTCAATGGGCTTCGTCACCAGAGTTTCCATCTCTTCCGGCGCAGTGCCCTCGTAGTATACCCGAATGGATACCATGGGCAGATCCACGTCAGGGTAAAGATCAATGCCGAGGCTGGGATAGGACTGAATACCGAATACCACCAGTACCATGATAAACATGGTGGTAAACACCGGCCTTTTGATGAATGTTCCGATCACTCTGCCGACGCCCCTTCCACCGTCCGCACGCGAATGCCTTCCCGAACCTTATTGAGGCCGCCGGTAATGATCTCGTCCTCTTCCGTAATCCCTCCCAAAACTTCCACGACATCCTCACCAATATAACCGGTGGTGAGGACGCGGCGCACCGCGAAACCATCTTCAATCACGTAGACGGTACGCTGGTCATCCCGCATGACAATGGCCGAAAGCGGCACCGTGAGGACGTTTTCCCTGGGACGGGCGGTGATGAGCGCCTCGGCGTAGACACCGCCGAAAAGACGTCCCTCGCGATTGTCCACGGTCACCGTGGCCTCGAAGGCATGAGAGCCGCTGGTTGCCACAGGACTGATATGGACAATGCGTCCTGTCATTCGCTTATTAGTCCCTGCCAGAGAAGGAATCGTAAAGATCACCGAGTCCCCTGGGGCCACACTGCTGATGTAGCCCTCGGGCACGGCTATCTTCGCCGAAAGCTCCGAAATATCAGCAATATGAAAGAGAGGCGTTCCCACCTTCGCGTAATAGCCCTCCTGATAATACCGCTTCTGGATGATACCGGAACGGGGCGTCGTCACCGTCGTGCCGCCCTGCTTTGAGCTCGCCTCCCGCAGGCGGCCTTCGGCCACTTGCAGAGCCCCGGCGGCGTTGTCCCGGGCGAACCGCGCATTGTCCAATTCCTCTCTCGCAACGCCGCCTTTATCAAAAAGATAGGCCTGCCGTTCGTAATCCGTCGTCGCCTTGTTCAGCCGTGCCTGAGCTTCGTAGTAGGCCCCCTCGGCCGCAAGCAGTCCAGCGTCGGTATCCGTCTGCTCTAAAATTGCCAGCGTGTCGCCGACAACTACCCGATCCCCTTCCTCCACCAAGACCCTTTCTACGCGGCCGGCCACCTTCGCCGCCACGTCCGCCTGCCAGATGGGGTCAAGGGTACCTGAAAAACGCAGCTTCGGCTCGATCCGCTGGCGCTGAGGATGACCCGCTGTAACAGCCGCTACTTTCTCCCGCCCGCTGGATTTTGCCTGCTCGCTCTTCGCCATAAGATTCATCCCCACCCGAACCCCGACGATGAGGAGGACCACCGCTATGCTCGCCGCCAACCAACGCTTTTTTCCCTGCCGATCCATCCCCGCATCCTCCCGCTCACCGTGGGCGCAGCAGCCTTCTTCCCCGCTGCGCCTGTTCCCCAGCTTTTCTCAGCCATCGTCACGTCTTTTCTGTTTCACCGATTTCTCTAATTTTACAACTTTTTGCCGTCGCAGGTAAAGGATTTTCGACAAAAATTCATCCCTATGATGGGGATTTTAGCAAAAAAGCACCCGCCCCGAAAAATCGAAGCGAGTGCCCGTTCTGACTGCCTGCCATTGTTTGACTGTACTGTATTCGATGGTATCGGCCCGTTCAGCAGGTATGGCAGGTATCGTAGAGGCCGTTTTCCTTCAGCACTTTCACCGCTAAATCCCCCATGGCCGCCACGGTCTCCGCCACCTCAATCCCCGCTTCGTTCAGCGCTTTGATCTTATCGGCCGCGGTGCCCTTGCCGCCGGAAATGATGGCCCCGGCATGGCCCATGCGCTTGCCTGGAGGCGCCTGCTGTCCGCTGATGAAGCCGATGACCGGCTTCTTCATGTAGGCCTTGATCCACGCGGCCGCCTCTTCTTCCGCCGTGCCGCCGATCTCACCGATCATCATGACGGCCAGCGTATCCTCATCCCGATTGAAGGCGTCCAAAACCTCAATGAAATCCATCCCCTTCACCGGATCGCCGCCGATGCCGATGCAGGTGGTCTGACCGATGCCCGCCATGGTAAGCTGGTACGTGACCTCGTAGGTCAAGGTGCCGGAACGGGAAACAACGCCCACATGGCCCTTCTTGTGAATGTAGGTGGGGAGAAGCCCCAAGCGGCACTCGTCCACCGTGAGGATGCCGGGGCAGTTCGGTCCGATGAGCCGCGTATGCTTTCCCTTTAAATAGCGGCGCACCTTCACCATATCCAGCACCGGAATGTGCTCGGTAATGCAGACCACGATGTCGATGCCGGCCTCTGCTGCCTCGATGATGGAATCCGCCGCGAACCGCGCCGGGACGTAAATGACAGAGACATTGGCTCCCGTCTCCCGCATCGCGTCCGTCACCGTATTGAATACAGGGATGGTGTCCAGCACCGTCTCCCCCGCCCGGCCGGGGGTCACGCCGGCCACCACGTTCGTACCGTATTCCTTCATAATATTCGTATGAAACGTCGCCTGCTTGCCGGTGATGCCCTGCACGACGACTCTGCTGTCTTTCCCTACAAAAATTCCCATCGCTCGTGTCCTCCTCAGGCCTTCACGTTAAGCTCGGCCGCTTTTTTCGCCGCTAATTCCACGGCCTGCTTTGCGCCTTCGTCCATCTTCTCCGCCATGTACACGCCGGGTACCTTCGCGTCCTGCAGGATCTTCCGCCCCGCGGCCACGTTCGTCCCGTCGAGGCGCGCCACCACCGGCACCCGCAGGCCGACGACTTTCGCCGCCTCCACGATGCCGGCGGCAATGACGTCGCACTTATTGATACCGCCGAAAATATTCACGAACACGCTGTGTACCTGATCGTCCGACTGCATGATGCGGAAGGCCTCGGCGATTTTCTCCACCGTGGAATCGCCCCCCACGTCCAGGAAATTGGCCGGCTCACCGCCGTAAAACTTGATGATGTCCACCGTGGCCATGGCTAGGCCGGCGCCATTCACCATGCAGGCCACATCGCCCCCCAAATTGACGTAGGAGAGAGCCGCTTTCGCCGCGGCGCGTTCCTTCGGGTCTTCCTCGCTCTCGTCCCGCAGCGCCTCGATATCCGGATGGCGATAGAGCGCGCTGTCGTCGAAATTGAGCTTCGCGTCAAGGGCTAAGACCTCATTTTCCTTCGTCACCACCAAAGGATTGATCTCCGCCAAGGAACAGTCCTTGTCCACAAAAGCCTGATAGAGGCACTCCATCAATTGGACGGCCTTATTCATGACGGCGGGCTTGAAATTCATACGGAAGGCCATGCGCCGGGTTTGGAAGGGCATGAGGCCCACCACCGGGTCAATGAACTCTTTGAATATCTTCTCCGGAGATTTCGCCGCGACCTCCTCGATGTCCATGCCGCCTTCTTCCGACCCCATCATCACCACTTCCGCCGTCTTGCGGTCAATGACGAAACTCAGATAGTATTCCTTCTCGATGTTCGACCCTTCCTCGATGAGGAGGCGGTTCACCTGCTTGCCCTCAGGGCCGGTCTGATGCGTGATCAGGACCTTCCCTAAAAGCGCCGACGCGAAAGACTTCACCTCGTCGATGCTGTGGGCGAGCTTCACGCCCCCCGCCTTCCCCCGGCCGCCGGCGTGGATCTGGGCTTTGACCACAACCACCGGCGTCGTAAGATCCTTGGCGACCCGCGCCGCTTCCTCGGGGCTGAACGCCGCGTGGCCGTTCGGCACCTTGACGCCGAACTCCTTCAAGACTTGCTTGCTTTGGTACTCGTGGATGTTCATAGACTTGCCTCCCTGTCTGAATGTCCCGATCCCGGGCCGCTGTCGGCGCGAACCAAATCCCGTCGCTAAAGACCCTTCCGCCCCGCGCCGCTTCCATTGTACCGTGTTTTCCCCATTTCGTCCACAAAATTCAGAAAAAGAAATAATCTTGTTTCCCCTGCCTCACAGAAAAGCCCGCCGACGAGTTTGTCGGCGGGCTTTTCTGTGCGTGTATTCCTTTATTCCCTTACTTTTACATATTTCAGCGGTATTTCAGTTCGCACTCCATGATCTTGCCGTCTTCTTGGGCGATGGTGAGCTTACCCTTGCGGATGTCGTTGGTGGAGAATTCCACTTCGTAGACCTGAACCCCGTCTTCCCTATCCAGCTCGGTGGAGATGATCTGGGCCGAGGGGTATTCCTCCAGGACGATGGCTTCCGCCTGCGAGGCCTCTATGGCGGCGACAGCGGTGCCGGCGGTGAGGGTGATGCTCCCGGCGGCGAGGACGGCGGCTAAAAGTTTGCTGTAAGTTTTCATTGTATTTTCCTCCTGTCAATGTCCTTCTCGATTTCGGCTTTTTTCTTTCCCATCAGGCGTTGTCTTCCGGCAAGGTACCGTTACCGGATTTCCTGATGGCAAGCTCATTATAAGAGGCTTCAAAGCCAGTGTCAATAAGGTTTGGGAAAGTTTAGGCCGTGTTTAGGTACGCTTTACAGGAGATTTAAGCGTGATTTACCCCTCGTTTCTTTCCGGCCCTTTTTTAGGCAGTTCTGCCCATAGGCGGAGGAATTTTCCGGCCTCGGTGCGCCGGTGGTATGCCAGTTTCCCAAAACGCCTCAGCCGTTATCCGATGCGTGCTTCTGTCCATAATAGGCCCCTGCCCCATGCTTACGGCGATAATGCTTCTCCCGGAGAGCGTCGCTGATGGCAAGAGATGTACCGGGCGCCAAGGTGACCGAGTAATAGGCCATGCGGGCGACTTCTTCTAAAACCACGGCCTGACGGACGGCCTCCCCCGCCGTCTCGCTCCAGACAAAGGGGCCGTGGGAGGCCACCAGAACGGCGGACACGGCCATGGGATCGCGCCCCGCCACGGTTTCCACGATGAGCGCCCCGGTGGCGGCTTCATAGTCGCCGCGAATTTCTTCCGCCGTCAAAGCCCGAGTGCAGGGGATCTCGCCGCAGAAATGGTCGGCGTGGGTGGTACCTAAAACGGGAATGGAGCGGCAGGCCTGCGCCCAGGACGTGGCGTAGCGGGAATGGGTATGGACGATTCCCCCGACGTGGGGAAAAGCACGATAGATTTCCAAATGGGTAGGGGTGTCCGTGGAGGGACAGTTTTCCCCTTCCACCGTCTTCCCGGTGGCCAAGTCAACCACCACCATATCCCGGGATTTCATCTGATCGTACGCTACCCCCGAGGGCTTAATGACGACAAGGCCCCGGGCGCGATCGATGCCGGAGGCATTGCCCCAAGTAAAAATGGACAGGCCGTAACGGGGCAGCGCTGTATTGGCCGCGCAGACAAGTTCTTTCAGCTCTTCCAGCATAAGATTTCCTCCCCAGGGATTATATGGCCGCACGGTGTCCCTGCGCGCTGTGCGCCGCACCATCTCTTTGCCGCCGCTGTGAAATACTATAAAAAACCGTATTTTCAGGGCCAGCTCGCTTCGCCGCGGAGCCGTGCCACGTAATCGTCCCCCGAAAGCGGGGGCGCGAAGTAGTAGCCCTGCACGAGATCGCCGCCGGCGGCGCGGAGGCGGGCGACCTCGTCTTCACGTTCCACGCCTTTCACCGCGGCGATCATGTGAAGATCACGCGCCATGGTCAGGAGATTTTGCAAGATCGTCTGCCTCCGTCCGTCGGACTCTTCTCCCTCCATGAAAGATGCGGCGATCTTGATCCCATCCACCGGCATGTTTCGCAAGAGGTTCAAAGACGACGTCTGCCCGCTGCCAAAGCCGTCCACAAATACGCGAAATCCCACATCGCGCAAGCGGCGCACCACCGCCACTACCTGCCGGGGATTGGCGGCATACGTATTTTCGGTGAGTTCCAGCCAAAGGTGATCGGGGGGGAGGCAGTACTTTTCCATCAACCCCAGGAAAAATCCTACGAGGTCCTCATCGTAAAAATCCAGCCGGGAAATATTGACAGAAAGCGGCAGCGCCCGGCCAAATTCGTCTAAGATGCGCCGCAGGAGCTTACAGGCTTCTTCGCAGGCAAAGCGATCCAGACGGCGGATGAAGCCGCTGCGCTCGAAAAGGGCAAGGAAGCGGTCGGGTACGATCATCTGACGGACGGGATGGAACCAGCGCACCAGCGCTTCCCCGGCGACGTCCCGTCCTTGGGTAAGACTCCGCACCGGCTGAATGAAGATACTGAACTGCCCGCTCTCCAAGGCGTAGTCCATCTCCCGGCGGATCATCTGCTCTTCGCGGATCTTTTCCTGCATCGCTTCGTCATAAACCGCGCTCTGCCGATGATGGCTGCCTTTGACGGAAGCCAGCGCCATATTGGCGTAACCGCACATCTGCTCCACAGAAAGCGTGGGATCAGCCACCTGATAGACCCCGGCATAAAATTGGATGTGATGGGGAATGGAGAGAGCCGCCACGGCGTCGTCCAGCCCTTGCAGAATGGTCTCTATCCCCACCGCCGCTTCCGGCAGGGCAAGGACGAAGCGATCGGCCGTGAAACGCCCTGCCAATCCCAAACCGCTGGCCACATGCCGCAGATACGCCCCCACCGTCCGCAGGACGAGATCTCCCATTTCCATGCCGAAGAGATCATTGAGCACCTTAAAGAAGCTGATGTCAAAACAAAAAACCGCATAGCGGATATCCCCCGCCTGCCGGATAAGCTCCGCCGCCCGGCGGCAGAAGCTCTCCCGCCCGTAAAGGCCCGTCAAAGGATCACGCTCGATCTTTTGCCGCATTTCCTCTATCTGGCGAAGCTGCGCCGCCTGCTCAATCTTGCGCCACTCGTTCTCCGCCCGAGCCATGACGTTTTGGACGCGGCGAACAGCCACGGCGGGATGAAGGGGGCGGACCAGGCAGTCTAAGGCCCCCAGCTCGATGGCCCGGACCTCGCTGCCGCTTTCCTCCCGGGAGGTTATCATCACCACGGGAATATCGGCGAACCGCTCGTCCCGGCGGATCGCCCCTAAAAACTCAAACCCGTCCATCACCGGCATCATCGTGTCCAAAAGGATCACGTCCGCCCCGCACTTTTCCAAGAGGCACAGCGCAGCTTGACCGTTCACGGCCTCAAAGATCGCGAACGCGTCCTTAAAAATCTGCGCTAAGACGCTCCGATCGGTTTCCTGATCGTCCACAATCAGCATGGCGGCTTTCTTTTCCTGTCGCTCCATGACAACCTCCCGTATCCGTGCCCCGTTCATCGAGGCCGCGCCATTCCCTCTTTTGTCCGCATCTTTGGGAGACATTGATCCATTCAGCCCATCCTGTTGGCGCATCTTGTTCGCCCTGTCGGCGTCAGCAAATCCTCCACAGAGCAGCGCTCTGCATCCGGTTTGTCTCCCTGGCAGGACAAAAAATCTGCCCCCATTCGCCGGACTTCATTTTATCCTTGCTTCCCTTACGTTTTAATCCTATTGTAACATATTCCCGCCGGTTTTTCATTATACAGAAAATCCCCGGAGAAGAACCGGGCGACGGTTCCTTCCGGGGAAAATAGCCGGGCTGCGCTCAAGCGGTAGCCGGCAGCACTTCGTTCAGCGCCGTTTTCGCCAAATCAATGGCCGTATCCAGCTCCGCCTGGGTGATGTTGAGGGGCGGATTGAAGTAGAGAACGTCGCCGATGGGACGAAGGAGCAGCCCGTGCCGGAGCGCGTGGCGATAAACCTCGTAGCCGGTGCGCTGTGCGGCGGGGAGCGGCTCTTTCGTCTTTTTGTCCGCCACCAGTTCAAAGGCATGGATGAGACCTAAATGGCGCACCTCGCCCACGTTGGGATGGGGCAAAATTTCAGTCTCCATGCGCTTTGTGAGCCATTTCGCGTTGACGGCGGCATTCTCAAAGATGGGCTGGGTGCGGAAAATGTGCTGCACCGCCAGCGCCGCCGCGCAGGCCAAGGGATTCCCAGCGTAGGTGTGGCTGTGCACGAAGGCTTTGCCCTCGCTGTAGTCGGCGTAAAAAGCATCGTAGATCGCCTGAGTCGTCACGGTGACGGACATGGGAAGATAACCCCCGGTAAGGCCCTTGGAGATCGTCATGATATCGGGCGCTATCCCGGCGTGATCGCAGGCGAACATGCGCCCGGTGCGGCCAAAGCCTGTAGCGATCTCGTCGGCGATGAGAAGCACCCCGGCTTCGTCGCAGAGCTTCCGGAGCTTTTTGAGGTAGAGGGGCGGATAGACCCGCATCCCGGCGCTCCCCTGAAGAAGCGGCTCCACGATGATGGCCGCCGTTTCCTTCCCGTGAGCCTCAAAGGCTTTTTCCGCATGCTCGAAACATTCACATTGACAGTGATCCCGATCTTTTCCATAGGGACAGCGATAGCAGTCCGGCGCTTCCACATGAACATTCTCCATCATCATGGGCTTGTACATCTGAGCGTAGAGGTCGAGGCTCCCCACGGACAGCGCCCCGATGGTTTCTCCGTGATAGCCCTCGGAAAGACACATGAATTTCTGCCGCTCCGGGTGCCCCGTCTGCAAGTGGTACTGAAAGCACATCTTGAGGGCCGCTTCCACCGCCGCCGAGCCGTTGTCATTGAAGTGAAACTTCGCCAGCCCCTTGGGGACGATCTTCGCCAAGGCTTCCGCCAGGCGAATGGCGGCTTCGTTGGAAAAATTGGCGAAGATGACGTGTTCGAGATTGTCGATCTGTTCCTTCACCGCCTGATTGATGATGGGATTGCAGTGGCCGAAAAGATTGCACCACCACGAACTGATAATGTCCAAATACTTCTTCCCGTGGACATCGTAAAGCCACACCCCCTTCGCCCGGGCGATCACCATGGGGGGCAACGCCTCATAATCCTTCATCTGGGCCGCCGGATGCCAGATGTACCGCATGTCTCGGCTTTCCCAATTCTCCTGTTCCAATGCCATCCTGCTTCTCTCCTGTCAAAATTTGATCAAGGGGCGGTCACGCCCGTCTTTCCGGATTTTATTTATACAGCCCGGCCAAAACCTCGGGGTCGATGTCCAGCACGCTGTCCTCGGGCTTTACACAGGCAATGACGGGGACGCCGGTGATCTCCGTGATCATGCGGCGGTTGTCCTCCTCCATGACGTCTCCGGGATGATAACGGTTCAAAATCACCCCGGCCACGGGAATATGGCGCAGCTTCAAATGTTCGATGGTCAGCACCGCCGCATTGATGGTGCCCAGCCCGGCGTCCGCCACCACGATCGCCCCGAGGCGAAGCCGCACCACCAAATCGTCTAAAATGACGTGCTGCGTTTCGTCCCAGCGCAGAGGGCAGATGATGCCGCCGCTTCCCTCGACGGTGAGATAATCATACTTCTCCTTCGCCCGGCGAAAGGCTGTTTCCACCCGGTCAAAGTCGATGGGGCAGCGATTGAGCTTTGCCGCCAGGTGGGGGGACACCGCCTCCTCGTAGACGTAAGAAACCAGATTTTCCGCTGTCTCGCCGATCCCGGCCTCCTCATTGACGTAGAGAGCGTCGCCGGGCAGAAGTTCTCCCGCCGCCCCCTTCTCCGCGCCGCTGATGGCCGCTTTGTAATACCCGGCGTTCTTCCCCGCCTGCCGCAGTTTTTTCACAATGAGGGCCGTCACATAGGTCTTCCCCACATCCGTCCCCGTCCCCGTGATGAAAATCGCCTTGCCCATACAATCACGCTTCTTCCTTTAATTTCTCGGTCTGCCAGCCGCCATTGTCTACCGGGGGTACATCCCCCGGTATCCTCCCGCCACGGACGCCGCTACCTTCCCGTCCCCCGCGGCGGATTCAGCCATATCCCTGCCGAAAGCCCCCGCTTGGCCGCCGCAGCCGCCGCGACGCAAAGAAGAGCGTCCGGCGGGATCTGCAAAATCCCGCAGTAGAGAATGACCCAATAGAGCGCTACCGGCGCATCGATGACGTAGTTGGAGATGACATAAAACCAGACGAGGCCAAAGGCGTACACAATGACCATGCCGCCGAAATTGATGAGGAGCAGCCGCTTAAAGGTCACGGCCCCGCGCCGCGCCGCCCAGCCGCAGAACCACGCCTGGACAACGAAGCCCAGGAGATACCCAAAGGTGGGCTGAAGGATGTAGCCCGGCCCGCCGCCCGACGCAAACACCGGCACCCCCATCAGGCCCAGCAGAATATAAACCGCCACCGCTGTCGCTCCCAAGCGCGGCCCCAGCAAAAGCCCCGCCAGCAGCGTGAACATAAACTGCAGCGTAAAGACATCCGTCCCCACCGGAATACGGATGAGCGCCCCCACTGCCACCAGCGCCACAAAGAGCGCACACAGGATAAGCTCCCGCAAGGAAAGCTGCCCCATCTTTCATCGCCTCCCTGTAAAACACGGATAAAAGGAAGGCCCATTGATCCGTGTTTCCTACATTGATTGACAAAAAGATTCGCCGTCCGGAGAAATACCCCTCTGTCTCAAACGGCATACGAATTTAAGGATACGCCTTTCTTTTTTCTTTGTCAACCAAGCGAAGTGGTAGGGTTGACGTCCTTTCACCCCGCCATTTGCGTCCTCCAGCGAAAAATGGTACTATAGATAAATGATTGGACACGACAAGAAAGGAGCCTCTCATGACCCGCGGGATTTCTCTCAGCAGCTTTTTTCTTCTGCTGCTTTTCGGCGCGGCCCTTTTGGGCGGCTGCCAAAACGCCGGGCCGGCGCCTTTGCCCCGTCCGGAGCGGGCTGACTTTCCCGGTGGGGCCACCCGTCTTTCCTTAGATCTCCCCGGGCACTTTACGGCGAATGCGCAATCGATCCCCGTCCCCCCGGAAGCCGCCCCCTTCGTTCTCAGCATGACCCGATACCAGACAGGAAAAGAAACGGGCATAGAGCTTCAGATTACCGCTGTCCGGTTTGACGACGCAGCCGTCGCCGGACGGTTCGGGCCGGCCCGCACGCCGGCCCGGCAAAAATTTTACGCGGTATTTCAGGATACCCTGCTCTCGGCGTTGCCCCCCGAATTTAAGGTAAAAGACGCGGCAGCAGAGATCAGTGACGCCCGCGAAACGCTGTCCGTCGATGGCCGGGATCTGACGGTTCTCTCCGTCGACTATATCAGCGGCCTCCAAACCCCCGGAAAATTCAAAACCATTTTTATCCCTGACGACAGAGAGGCTTGGCTCATTACTATCCTTTACGACGGCGGCGACGAAAGACTGCCGGCCGAAATAGAGCGCATCATTCAGTCCATCCGCGTGACCGGCTGAAGCCGGAAACGCCTTAAAGGAGGCAATATCCCCATGAAAAAATTGACTCATCCCCTGTGTGCGGCCCTGCTGGCCGTCGGGCTCCTCACCGGAACCGCCCAGGCCGCCCCGGAAGACGAGGCCTCGGCGACGGAAGAAATGACGGCTGAGAAAACGGATTCCCCAGAAAGCGCCTCGGAGCGCGAGGACGATTCCCACCCCGTGGGTACGCCCAATCCTATGATCGAATACCCGGATGTCCCAGCGCTGGAACGGGCCATTGGTTTTCCCATCCTCTATCTCCCCAGCAATTTCTACGCCCTCTATCATCCGGCTGTCCACGTCTACGGGATCAGCGGACAGGTAGCGGATTTGCGCTTTAAGGGTAAAGCGGACGATACCACCATCACCCTGCGCACCGCCTTGGAAGAGCGCATCTTCACCACCGACATCAGCGGCGTCTATGGCGCCAACTGGCAGACCCAAAGCGCTGGAGACGTCAAGCGCACCCAAGTGGACGTGGCCACCCTCGCCGACGGCACCCGCGTCGTCCGTTGGCACGCCGGGCGCTTCGTCTTCGCCCTTTCCGCCACAGGCTTTGACGACACTTCCTTTAAGCCTCTTCTCAAAAGCTTCGTGGTGGTCGCTGACCGCTTCGCCCACAAATACCGCAGCTTCACCCTGAATCCAAACAAAAAATAACACCCGCAAAGAAAAAGGCGGCTCAGGCCGAAGGATATCGAAAACGTATCCCGCTGATCTGAGCCGTCTTTTTGTATTGACAGAAAATTAACCGTCCGCGATTTTATTTACCTCCCCAGCAAACTGCGAGTCCCTGTCGATTTTTCTTAAAACGCCTCGCCGAAAATAAATGGGATTCGCCAAAAATGTTTCACGTGGAACATTTGTTTTTTATTTTACCGTCACCGTTAAAGCAGCGGACGGCTGCGTAAAATCTTTCGCTATCTTTTTCACGGCCTCCGCCTCGTTGGTGACGACCAACACGGTGACGAGGCTTTTCCCTTTGGCCTGGAGGATATCCCGGTCGAAGGAGAGGAGCGGTGTGCCCGCCGATACCTGATCACCGGACCGGACGAGGGCCTGAAAACCTTCGCCCCCCAAGACGGCCGTATCCAAGCCCACGTGAATGAGCATCTCTACGCCTTGGGCACGGAGGGCCACAGCGTGTTTCGTGTCCGCTACCAAAACGACCTCGCCATCGCAGGGAGCGACGACGGTGTTTTCTTCGGGGGACGGCTCCACGGCGAAACCGTCCCCTAACATTTTTTCCCCGAACACCGGGTCGGGGACGGCGATGATATCCATGATCCGCCCGTGAAGCGGCGCGGCGATGCCCAATTTCTTTTCTCCCCAGCCTAGTATCATTTATCCGCCCTTCCGTCGTCATCCGCCTGATAGACCTGCCGCCCGCCGATGATGGTGCGCTGCACTCGGACGGCCCCGTCGAAGATCGTGATGTCGGCGCGTTTGCCGATCTCCAAAGACCCCATCTGATCGTAGACCCCGATGCTCTCCGCCGGCGCTTTAGTGGCGTAGGATACCGTAGCCGCCAACCCCGCGCCGGTGTTGGCGGCGAAGTTCGCCACGGCCCGGTCAAGGGTCAGTACGCTCCCGGCGATGGTACCGTCCTTCAAGGCCGCCACCTGCCCCGAAACCCGCACTACCTGACCGCCTAACTCCGATTCTCCATCGCCGAGGCCGCAGGCCCGCATGGAGTCAGTGATGAGGACGATGTGCCGCCCCTGCTTCATGCGCCAGACGAGGCGCTGGGTCATGGGATGGAGGTGGACGTTGTCGGCGATGAGTTCACAGTCCACCGGCGTGTCCAGCGCCGCCCCCACCAGCCCCGGCGTGCGGTGATGAAAGGGCACCATGCCATTAAAAAGGTGCGTCACATGATTGATTCCGTATTGTAAGATGGCCCGGCGGGCCGTATTGTAGTCAGCGGAGCTGTGCCCCAGGGAAATGGTGATGCCCGCTTCCTGACACTGCTCCACGAAGGTATAATCCCCTTTGAGTTCCTCTGGAGCGATGGTAATGAGGCGGATGATATCATGATAATCGGCGATACGAGCGTAATCCGCCGGTACGATATGCTCCGGCGCCTGCGCTCCCCGCCGCTCTACGCTGATAAAGGGACCTTCCATGTGGGCCCCCAGGATGCGCGCCCCGTCCCCCGGCGCGGCCATCGCGCCCCGGATATGATCCAGCGCCGCATAAATCGTAGGGAAATCATACGTCATAGTGGTGGGCAGCATGGCCGTGACCCCGGTGGACGCTTGATACAGCGCCATGGAAGGGAGCGACGTCGGCTCGTCGTCCATGGCGTCGCAGCCCACGCAGCCGTGGAGATGAATATTGACAAAGCCCGGCGAAACGTAGGCGCCCCGCGCGTCGATGATCTCCTCCACCTCCGGGCGGATATCGCTCCGAATTCCCATCTCCGGGACGATCTCCCGAATTTCCGTATCATAGAGCAGCGCCTGGTGCTCCACGATTTGAAATTCTCCCCGCTCGTCCGGCAGAATCAGCTTTCCGTTGGTAATTGCCTTCATTCCATTCCCCTCATTCCGCGCCTTTGATCAAATCACGCCGGCACTAAGATCACCGCATTTTCCGCCCGCGCTGCGTCGTCTAAAAATATTTCTCCGGCAGTCGGCTGGCTGCCGCCCGATCCGCCAGTACCAGGACGTTTCGGTGCAGCTGAAGAACCGAGGCCGGGGCCTGGGGCGTGATATCGCCGCACACCGCCTGATATAGGGCCTCCGTCTTCCCCGCCCCGCTGGCCAAAAGCAGGATAGCCCCAGCGAACATGATGTCGCGAATTCCCATACTGACGGCCCAGTGGGGCGTATCCTCCGGCTCTTCGAAGAAGCGGGCGTTCGCCGCCCGGGTGGCCTCCGACAGCTCCACCACATGGGTGTCCGGCACGAAACATGGCCCCGGCTCGTTAAAGCCGATGTGCGCGTTGGAGCCGATGCCCAAGATCATGAGATCGATCCCTCCTGCCGCCTCGATGGCCGCCCCGTAGCGGACACACTCCGCGGCGATATCCGCCGCCATGCCGTCCGGCGCGGCAATGTGCGCTCCTGGGAGGTTCACCCGGGAAAAGAGGCGCTTCTCCATAAAATAGCGGTAACTTTGAGGATGATCCGCCCCCAAGCCGATATATTCGTCGAGGCTGAAGGTCCTCACCCGGGAGAAATCCACTTCTCCCGCCGCGAAAGATTCCCCTAAAAGCTGATAGAGCAGGCAGGGCGTCCCTCCGGCCGCCAGCCCCATGACGCTGGCCGGCTTGTGACGAAGCTGCCGGATGACAAATTCCGCCGCCGCCGCGCTCATCTCTTCGTAGGTATCGTTGATCCTGACCTCCATCATTCGCCTCCTGTATCTTCTTGTTCCTCACCATGTCAAAGAGGAATTTTTATGGCCGAGCCCATGAAGCACCCCCACGCATCAATCACCGGCAGCGCCGCCCTCGTTTTCGCCACGCGCCGTCCCACCCGCCATACATTGCCGCAGAAAACGCAGGGCGCCTAACAACCCGGCATCGTTGCCCAAGCGGGCGAAAGCAAAGCGCGTGCCGGTGAAAATGTCCGCCGGAAGGACGACGCTCAGCGCCTCCAAAAGCAACGGGCGCAAATAGGCGGCCTCAGCGGAAATGCCCCCGCCGATGATGACCACCGCCGGGTTCGCCACGCAGCAAACCGCTGCAATGCCCGCCGTTAATGCCTCGATCATACGGCTGATGGCCCCCCGGGCGATCTCATCGCCCGTTTTCGCCCAGGCGAAAACCATCTCGCCGTCCACCGTTTCCTCGGGCAGTCCCTTCGCTGCCGCCACGCGCCGCACCAGCGCCTCCGTCGAGGCCAGCGCCTCAAGATTTCCCCCAGGAAGCGGCAGATATCCTACCTCCCCGGCAAACCCCAAGGCCCCGCGCAGAATACGCCCGTCCATGAGCAGCGCTCCACCCACTCCAGCACCCAGCGTCAACATCGCTAAAGAAGAAGCTCCCTGCCCGGCGCCCAGCCAGTATTCTCCGAGGGCGGCGCAGTTGACATCGTTCTCCACCGCCACAGGCAGCCCCGCCGCTTCCGACAGGATCGCCTTGAGGCGTGTGCCGCGATAATCGGGAATATTCATCGCATCGCAAGCGATCGTCCCCGTGGCCGCATCCACTACCCCCGCCGTCGCCACCCCGATCCCCGTCAAAGGATACGCCGTCCCGTAATCACACAAACGGTGGACGAGCAAAGCGATCATCGCCCCTACCCCTTCGGTGCGGGCCGGATTGACCAGCCTCTCCTTTTCCCGAAAGCATCCGCCTCCGTCGGTCACGGCACATTTAATCGCCGTCCCACCGATATCGAACACCGCGTAATTCGCCATGCCTCTCCCCTCCGGGCGTCAGCGATCCGCCCCGCCCATCGCACAGATGACAGCAAATCGCAAATCACCTTCTCAGCTGCTCCAGGTATGGACACTGTTAGAACCGCGAATGGCCGCCGTCTCGTCCACCGGCTCCACGCCCTGCTCCTTGATCTCCGCCTGCTTTTCCTTCTCGGCCCGCTCGATTTTATCCCCCATCTCGCTCATCAGGCTCCCCACGGAACTCTGGAACTGGCCGTCGTCCACCCGCGAGGGCCGATCCTGAAAATCCGGCTCGTCAGGCAGCTTGATGCTGTTGATCCGCCGCCGTTCGCTAGTAGCATTCAGAAGGATCTCCGCCAGCCAATCCCGCTTTTCCGGCTTCTTTCCCGCCGCGTCCTGCTTCTTCATCGTCCGCCCCGTGCCTTCCCTTCCGTTCCCCCGTTCGCTCGCTACTTTAAAGGATACCACAGAATAAGGAATTTTCCCACTCCCCCATAAAAGGCTGTCTTTTTGCCCCAAACCCACGCCCCGCCAACCATTGCGCACGGCCACCGAACGTGATACAATTTCCTCAAAGGAGTGATACTTATGGCTCGAACTGAAACCTTACATGTGCGCCTTGAGCCCAATCTTCGGGCCTCGGTAGAAGATACCCTGCACAACCTGGGACTCTCCGCCTCGGAAGCCGTAAATATTTTTTTTCATCAAATTCTCCTTCACGGCGGCCTTCCCTTCCCCGTACAGGCCCCACGCCTGCGCGCTGAGACCCTCGCCGCATTGAAAGAGTCCGACGCCATCGCGTCGGGACAAATCGCTGCCAAGACCTACCACAGCGCCGAAGAACTGATACGCGAAGCTAAGGCTGAGGTCTATGCTGAAGATTAAACAGACCTCGCAATTCAAAAAAGATCTGAAAGCTGCCATCCGCCAACATTGTGATCTCGCCCGCCTAAAACAGGTCATTGATACACTGGCCCGTGAGAAACCCCTCCCTCCTATCCATCACGACCATACACTGACAGGCAAATATCGCAATTTCCGTGAATGTCATGTCACGCCGGATTGGCTGCTCATCTATCAAGTGAGAACCGATACCCTTATTCTGACCTTAGCACGGTTGGGCAGTCATGCCAAGCTGTTTCGCCGGTAATCCCCATCTGTACGAATAAGGGGATTTTTTAGGAAGCACCGATAAAATGAAGTCGTCAGATGGACGCAGACTTTTCGTCCTATCAAGGAGACAAACCGGACGCATAGCAAGGCTATGCGTAGGATTGGCCGACGCAGAGAAGATGGAAAAGATGCCCAAAATGGCGGTGCTGCATTTATCCGTGCTTCCTTTATTCGCCTATTCCCCATACGAATGACTAAAAAGGAGTTTCCCATGAAAGGATCGGAAATTTTAGCCCATGTGGACCACACGCTGCTCCGCCCCACTGCTTCGTGGGAAGAAATCAAAACGCTGCTCCAGGAGGCAAAAAACTGTCATACCGCCTCCGTCTGCCTTCCCGCCGCCTACGTGGCCCCGGCCTATCAGGCCTGCGGCGGCGACGTCCCCATCGGCACCGTCGTAGGCTTCCCCTTGGGCTACGACACGGCGGAAACCAAAATCAGCGCCGCCCGGCAGGCGATCAACCACGGCGCGGCGGAAGTGGACGCCGTGGTGAACCTCACCGACGTAAAAAACGGCGCCTTCGACGAAGTCACCGCCGAAATCGCCGCCCTTAAAGAGGCCGTCGGCGCACACATCCTAAAGATTATCATCGAAACCTGCTATCTTACTGAAAAAGAAAAGATCGCCCTCTGCCGATGCGTCACCGACGGAGGCGCGGATTTCATCAAAACCTCCACGGGCTTTGGCCCCGCCGGCGCTGCCCACGAGGACATCGCCCTCTTTCGCCGCCACATCGGCCCGAAGGTGCGAATCAAAGCGGCCGGCGGCATCCGCACCATCGCTGACATGAAGCGCTATTTGGAAGAAGGCTGCCAGCGATTGGGGTGCAGCGCCGCCGTGGGACTTCTCCAAGGACGGGAAAACGAAGATTTTTAGACCTCGATGGAAAGGGTAACACATGAACGCACTTTCGACAACGAGAAATGTTCCGACAAAAATTGAACTGCCGCATTTTTCCGTTGACACAGCGTACGGCGGCTCCCAGGACTGGTGCCCGAGCCGTTGGATGAAGTTAGGCGGCTGCGCCGCCGTCACCGCTTGTGACAGCGCTATCTATTTTACCCTGTTCAAAGGCCGGCAGGGACTGTATCCCTACCCCACCGAAAAGATTTCCCGCCAGGAATATGTCGATTTCACCGACATCATGAAGCCGTATCTCAGGCCCCGCTTAGGCGGCATTGACCGGCTGGAGACTTACATCGAAGGCTTCGGACAGTTCCTGCGCGATCGCGGCGAGACCGGCATAGAGATGCGCCCGTGGCCGGGGGAAAGCAGCCTGCCGGAAACAAAAGCGGCCGTCAAAAAACAGATCGACAGCGGCTGGCTCATCCCCTGCCTCACCCTCCGGCACAGCCACCCTTCCATGGAAGACTACGATTGGCACTGGTATCTCCTGAATGGCTATGAGGAACGGGACGGCAAATTTCTCGTCAAAGCCGTCACCTTCGGCGCCTGGCGGTGGCTGGATCTCACCGTGCTGTGGAACACGGGACACAAGCAGAAGGGCGGTCTCATCCTCTATGACCTATCCTGATACCGTCGCGGGCACCTTCATCGACCGGCCGAACCGCTTCATCGCCCGGGTGAACATCGGCGGCGGCGTAGAAACCGTTCATGTCAAAAACACCGGCCGATGCCGGGAGCTCTTGCTGCCAGGCGTCCCCGTGGTTCTCGCGGCCTTGGAAAATCCGAAGCGCAAGACGCACTATGATCTCGTCGCCGTGAAAAAAGCCGGGCGCGGCTGGGTCAATATCGACAGCCAGGCGCCGAACAAAGTCGTGGAAGAATGGCTTGCCCAACAAGCCTACGACCGGATTCATCCCGAATACGCCTACGGAGAATCCCGCCTCGATTTTTACCTGGAAAAAGGCCGGCGGCAGTATCTCTTAGAAGTCAAAGGCTGCACCTTGGAAATCGACGGCGTGGGCTATTTCCCCGATGCGCCGACCCAGCGGGGCGTGAAGCATATCCGCGAACTCATCAAGGCCGCGCAGGATGGCTATACCTGTACCATCGCTTTTGTGATCCAGATGAACGGCATCCGCGAAGTGCGTCCCAACACGGCCACCCACCCGGAATTCGGCGCCGCCCTATCCGAGGCGAAACGCGCCGGCGTCCACGTCGTATTTCTCTGCTGCGAAGTCCGAAAAGCCTCGCTGCACATTGTGGAAAGCATCCGGGGATAGAATTGACCACGACCCTGTTTGTCTGTCGTGGCCGCGCGATAGGAACGAAAGGATCGCCATATCCGAATATAGCTGTCGCCGTACAAACTTTTGTACGGCGATTTTTTATATCTCCAATGCGGCGCGCGGTGTGCAGGAAAACTTTGTAAAACGGGACCGGTAAACCTTCAAGAAATACGCATTTTATATTATAACTCAAACTTCGCACATCAAAAACGTTCCACAGACCTTGAAAACACTGACTTTA
>ERZ773003.18-NODE-18-length-164379-cov-5.917060_pt1 | contig 164379 bp, 154 predicted proteins | sample MGYA00580668_ERZ773003 | MGnify/ENA primary metagenome ERZ773003 (study PRJEB29015, sample SAMEA2738002) | human oral metagenome | biome: human oral; feature: human-associated habitat; material: dental | place: China | collected 2126 ...
GGAGGTCATACCTCATCACTCCTAGATTCAAGGTTTCAATCAGTGTAGCATGGCTCACGATTGCCTACACTGATGGTAATTTAGCGACGGCTAACGGCAGATCACATGGCTTTAGCGGTTCGGGTACAACATAGGCACGGTCACAAGCGCATAAGTATTGGTGTTTCTCCCAAACAATAGGCTGTCGTGAAAACAGTTCATAAAACGTCATCTTTGCAACAATGCGCCGAAAACACGCATCCCGCTTGACCATGTGCGCTTCCTATGAAACTCTAGATGCAGGTCATGAGAGCCAGTGATAAGCCCCAGCTAGCTGGCCGGCAACCCTCCTCCGCGGTGGGGTGCCCTGGGTGAGGACCAGGCGTTGAACACAAAGTACAACGCAAGCGCGGGACCGATGTGCCCGATTCTGGTACATCGTTTTTTCGTTTGCAGAGAAGAAAGCCTAAGAGCTCTGTACCGAAATCGGCATGCGGCCCCCTGAACTATCACAAGGAGCTTCGCATGAGCAACACTACAGTCCCGACTCCCGCCAACCCCGCCGGTTGGAAATTTGAAACCCGCCAGATTCACGCGGGGCAGGCACCGGATGCTGCAACGGGAGCTCGGGCGTTACCTATCTACCAGACCACCTCGTTCGTTTTCGAGAACGCAGAACAGGCCGCTAACCGTTTTGCTCTCACAGAGCTTGGGCCTATCTATACCCGTCTGAACAACCCCACCCAAGAGGTTATCGAAAACCGCATCGCATCCCTTGAAGGGGGAGTGGGCGCGCTTTTGCTGGCCTCAGGTCAAGCGGCTATTACCTATGCGATTCTCAACATTGCGGGTGCGGGCGACCATATCGTGGCTTCCCCTTCGATCTACGGAGGAACCTACAATTTACTGAAATATACGCTTGCCGACCTCGGCGTTGAAACTACGTTTGTTGAGAACCCGGACGACCTGCAGCAATGGCGCGATGCGGTTCGCCCCAACACGAAACTCTTCTACGGAGAAACCGTACCTAACCCCCGGAACGATGTGCTCGACATCGAGCCTATCGCCCAGATCGCCCACGACAATGGCGTTCCCCTAATCGTCGATAACACTGTTCCCACTCCTTACCTTGTGCGCCCCATCGAATTTGGTGCGGATGTGGTAATCCATTCCGCCACGAAATATCTGGGTGGGCACGGCACCTCAATTGGCGGTGTTATCGTGGACTCCGGGAATTTCGACTATGGAACCAATCCCGAAAAGTTCCCCAAGTTCAACGAACCGGCACCTGGCTACCACGGTCTAGTTTATGCCCGTGACTTGGGCAAAGACTCCGCTTTTGGTGCGAACCTTTCCTATATTCTCAAGGCGCGGGTTTCGCTTCTGCGCGACACCGGGGCGGCGATCTCTCCAACCAACGCCTTCAACATTGGTATCGGGCTGGAGACTCTTTCCCTGCGCATCGAACGCCATATCGAGAACGCGACCAAGGTTGCAAACTGGTTGGAGGAGCATCCGCTGGTCGATCAGGTGATCTGGGCCGGTCTGCCTTCATCGCCCTGGTACGAGCGAGCCCAGAAGTACCTGCCGAAGGGGCCGGGCGCCGTCATAGGATTTACCCTTAAAGACGCCGACCTGGAACAGACCCGTACCTTTGTGGACGCCCTGCAGCTGCACTCCAATGTGGCGAATATCGGCGATGTGCGTTCGCTTGTTATTCACCCTGCATCCACCACCCACTCGCAGCTTTCCGAGGAAGAGCTAGAGGCAATCGGTGTGAGCAAAAACTTTGTGCGCCTCTCTGTAGGTATCGAAAATATTGACGACATTATCGCAGACCTTGAATTGGGTTTTGCAACTCTGAACGCCTAACCTGCACCGCCACGACCGGGCTGCACAGTAAGTGCTCGGTCGCGGTATCGGTTTCTCGCCTGCCATTACCAACTACTGGTTATCGAGGAGAAAACATGACGGAAAATACCGTACACGCCACCTATCTGTCGCAGCTGCAGTATCCCAGCGCTCAGGGGTACCTGCGGCAGATGGCGATCGGTGATTTCACCCTCGAAAACGGTACCGTGCTTCCACAGGTAAACATCGGGTACGAAACGTGGGGGACTCTTAACGAAGCTGGGGACAACGCGATTCTTATTCTGCATGCCCTTACCGGTGACACCCATGTTTCGCGCGGGATTCCCACATCAGATATGCCTGCACCCAGTATTCGCGCAGTCGAAAGTGATGGTTGGTGGGAAGGTATTGTGGGGCCGGGCGCGGTGGTCGATACTACCAAGTATTTTGTGATAGCCCCCAATATCTTGGGTGGATGCTACGGTTCGACCGGTCCGGCAAGTATCGTACCCGAGGGGTACCCGGGTGCCGGAAAACCCTGGGGGTCACGCTTTCCTCACGTCACTATTCGCGACTCGGTACGAGCCGAAGCCGAACTTATCGCCCGGTTGGGGATTAAGAGTTTTCACCATGTCATCGGCGGATCGCTCGGCGGAGCACGCGCTATCGAATGGGCGGCAACCTTCCCCGAGATGGTACGCGGATGCGCGGTCATCGCCGCCGGCCCTGCTGCCACTGCCGAACAGATTTCCTGGGCGCACACCCAGAACCTCGCCATCCGTGCTGATGCCAATTTTGCTTCCGGCGACTATTACGGGGGAGCGGCACCCACGGCCGGGCTCGCGCTGGCGAGGCGCATAGCCCACACTACCTACCGCAGCCCAGCCGAGTTGGAGCATCGCTTTGGGCGGCAGGCAAACCGCGGCGAATCCACCGACGGCGGGTCTATCGGTGAGAACCGCGGACGATATGCGGTCGAAAGCTACCTGGACCACCATGGCGATAAGCTCGTTGAGCGTTTCGATGCCAATAGTTACCTTGCCGTGAATGAGGCGCTAATTTCACACAATGTTGCACGCGGGCGCGGCAGCCTCTCGCATGCGCTTGCGCTCAGCGATTGTAAGTGGACTATCGCCGCAGTAAGCACCGATCGCCTGTTTTTTCCGCACGAATCGTACCGTCTGGCGGAGGCGCTGCCGGTTTCCGTAAAGGTCGATATTATCGAATCCGACCACGGACATGACGGTTTCTTAGTCGAATCCCGCCAGTTGGAGTCGATTCTCGCTAAGGCTCTCGGAGTCCCGGTTCCCGAGCGAGAGCGCGCTGTCGATGAAGAAAAATCTCTTCATGATATATCCGCTCTTTTCGGTTCGCCTCTTGAAACACAAAAACAGAACTAGCTTTCGTTTTTATATATCCGAACACAGAAACCGTATATAAAAGCCTTGTGAAGACTATATTTCGGCGTGAAATAAGTCCCCACAAGGCTTTGTGTACGGTACCGATAATTGTGAATGGACGAGGTTAGCACCAGGTCACATTCTCGGGGTCAAGGCCGTGAGCGCGGGCATTCTCGTAGATGATGTCCCGTAGCCAGACAGCCAGTCCCGCAGCGAGCTTCTCGTAGTGCTCGTTGAAACGGGCGTCCTCAACATAACCGCGTGCCAGAATTGCGTGCTTGGCGGGGGTTACCTCGAAGAAGAAAAGTGAGGCGCGGTGCCGCTCGGCAAGCGCATTCGCTTCCTCACTGCCCGGCTGCACGCCACGAGTGAAAGCCTCGACGAGGGCTTGTTCAACCGTGTCAAGCTCCTGCTTGCCCTTCACCCAGTCGGTGCGGCTCATGGCCGCAGTACGGCGTTGGTATTCAGCCCAATCGTCGGTGTGCCCGTAACGCTCCTGCGCTTCTTGCTCACGTGCGGGGCTGAACCCGTCGCCCATAATTTCTGCTTTTTCTGCAGCGGTGAGCTGTTCGTTCTTAGGTGCCATTGCATCCTCCAAAAGTTGATCTAGTGTTGTTAGCATGCGCTCATAGGCGGCCATTTTGCGCTGGAGCATATCTCGCTGGGCGAGTAGATGCTCGGTGCTGTTCGCTTCGTCCTGCAGTACGCTGCGAATGGCTTCAAGGCTCATGCCAATGGCGCGATACCCCATAATGACGGTGATGCGCTCAAGATCGGCATCGCTGTAGTAGCGGTATCCGTTGAGCTCATCGTGCGCGGGGCTGATCAGACCCCGCTGTTCCCAGTGGTGAAGCGTGCGCACGGTCAGCCCGTGCAGGGATGCAGCCTCTCCTACGGTGTACTCGTGCTGCCCGCCATCTGGTGTAGTGTTCGCGTCCATGTTTTTACTGTAGATCCTGACGTTGGGTGAGGGTCAAGCCTTGAGCGGAAATCTATTTCGGTTGTTTATGGCAGGCTCCTCGGTAAGATGAAGATATGAGTGAAAATACGTACATTGTCGAATATTCCCGACCCGAGGAGGAACGCGCCGGAACCCACTTGGTGCTTCTGCTGCACGGGTACGGTTCGCATGAGAAGGACCTGCTGTCACTGGCTGAACATCTGCCGCAGGAGGGTATCACCTATGCTGGGATGCGCGCCCCGCAGCCGGTAGGAACTCAGTTTTCGGCGGACACAACCGGTGCCCACATTCCCGCCGAGGCCATAGGTTACCAGTGGTACCCACTGGATCAACAGCTCAATGCGGATGTGCGGACCATAGAACAGGCCAGCGACTACGTGCTGGAGTGGGTCGAACAGCAAGAACCACACTACGCTTCAGTCTCGCTGGTGGGGTTCTCGCAAGGCATGGCGGTGGCAACTTCTATGGTGCGGCATCGCCCAGGAAAATTTGCCGCACTGGTGGGGCTCTCCGGATACGCGGTCGAATCGGACTCTCCTTATTTCAAGGATGACGAGCTCAAAGCCACCGGGCTGCCCGTTTTCTTCGGCAGGGACCAGGAAGACCCTATTATTCCGCAGCCCTTCGTGGATTACACCTACGAGTGGATTCGCGCATATACCGATGGCATCAAAGTTCTGTATGCGGGCGCCGGGCACGGGGTAAGCGCCCTAGAAATCCGCCATGTAGGCGAGTTCATCGACGTGAAGGTGCTGGGCAACGCGCCCCAAATCCGTGCCGAAAAAGTTGCGGATGCTGCGGGTAACGCTGGGGCGTCAGAGCAAGGGTCAGCCGACTAAAAGAACCTGAATAACGCATCTTGGGTTGTATAACGCACCATCTGGCGGTACGTTATACAACCCAAGATGCGTTTGTGGGAGGGGGGATAGAAAACCTAGTCCTGAGCCACCTGCGCACTTACCCCGTTGAAGCTCACCGTATCGCCCAGATGCAGCTGCTTGCCCCGCGCCTCCTCAATCTGCCCATTGACCTTTACCAGCCCATGCTGGATTACTTCGCGTGCCTGCGCACCGTCTTCGACCAGATTAGCCAGCTTCAAAAACTGTCCCAGACGAATCATTTCGTCACGAATATAGATTTTCTCCATGTCACCAGTGTATCGGCGGGAGGGCGCCATGTGCGGCAGTTGTACTAACCCACCATGTGTCCCTCATGTACACGCTCTAACTAAACACTGTCTACCGTTACCCAGAAACTACACGGTAATGCAGGCATGCAATGATACCCTAGTATCTTGTACTTGTGACCGTATATCCCGGCGCTTACCGCGCGCGGAAGAACACTGAACTCACGCACGCCACAGCCGGTGGCGGGGCATAAAGGAGTAAACATGGCAGAAAAGTCCACTCTCGATAACGTTATTGCGCTCGCTAAGCGCCGCGGCTTCGTCTTCCAGGCGGGTGAAATCTACGGCGGTTCCCGCTCCGCATGGGATTACGGTCCCCTTGGCGTGGAACTGAAAGAAAACATCCGTCAGCAGTGGTGGCAGCGTTTCGTGCGTTCACGCGCGGATATGGTCGGGCTGGACTCTTCGGTAATCCTGCCTCGCCCGGTGTGGGAAGCATCCGGGCACGTGGCAACCTTTATGGACCCGCTGGTGGAATGCCTCTCGTGCCACAGGCGCCAGCGCCAAGACCACCTGATTGAGGCATTCGAGGCTAAAAAGGGGCGTGCACCTGAAAATATGGGTGAGGTTGTCTGCCCGAACTGCGGCACCCGCGGCGAATGGACCGAGCCGCAGAACTTCTCGGGCCTGTTGAAAACCTACCTGGGGCCTGTCGATAACGAGGAAGGGCTGCACTTTCTGCGCCCCGAAACCGCGCAGGGCATCTTCGTAAACTTCAACAATGTGGTGACCGCAGCCCGCAAACGCCCTCCCTTCGGTATCGGGCAGATCGGTAAGGCATTCCGCAACGAGATCACCCCCGGCAACTTCATCTTCCGCACCCGCGAATTCGAGCAGATGGAGATCGAATACTTCGTTCACCCCGATGAAGCAGATAAGCACTTCAACGCATGGGTTGAAGACTGCTGGAACTGGTTCGTTGACTTGGGCATTAACCCTGAGAACATGCGCCAGTTCGATGTTCCTGAGGACGACCGCGCGCACTACTCAGCGGGCACCATCGACATTGAGTACCGTTTTGGTTTCCAAGGCGGCGAATGGGGCGAACTCATGGGTGTGGCAAACCGCACCGATTACGACCTGGGCGTGCACAATGAGCACTCGAACGCGAAGCTTGAATACTTTGACCAAGCCAGCGGCGAACGTTACGTGCCCTACGTCATTGAGCCTTCATTCGGCCTGACACGCTCTATGATGGCGTTCCTCGTCGATGCTTACGTTGAGGATGAAGCCCCGAACACTAAGGGCGGCGTCGATAAGCGCGTGGTTCTCAAACTTGATCCGCGCCTGGCACCGGTGAAGGCTGCCGTTCTGCCCCTGTCGAAGAAACCCGAACTCTCCGAGCCCGCCCACAAGCTGGCAGCCGACCTGTGCGGTGCCTGGAACATCGACTACGACGAAGCGGGAGCTATCGGCCGCCGCTACCGCCGCCAAGACGAAATCGGCACCCCGCACTGCGTAGCCATCGACTTCCAGACGCTGGAGGACGGTACCGTCACCGTGCGCGAGCGAGATACGACGGAGCAGCGGCGGGTGAAGGTTGAGGATGTGATCGTAAGACGATGAAAAAGAAGTATATTTTTATAGATACTAATATTTACCTTGATTTCTACAGGGTTTCTAAGGGCGATTTAAACAAGCTTGGCATACTGCGAAATGGCTTTGTTAACCCTGATATTGCAAATAGATTCGTTTTGTGTGTTAATATGCAAAATCGTGATGAATATTACAGGAATAGGGTAAATGTTATAGAAGCTGCACTTAAGGAGTTTCATTTTAAAAAAGTTGACGTGCCAGGCCTGATATCTAATCAATGGCCTAGTATTAGTGAACAGTTTGTTCAAGCTCAGAGTCAAATGGAGAGGATAGTGCAATCTCTCAAAGATAAGACCAGGCAATCGCTTTATGACGAGGGCCTTGAAGCTGATAGGTTGATAGGTTCTATGATGGAAAAACCAGATTCTATTAGTAAGGGTGTTGTCATGGCGGCAGAAAGGCGTTATAAAATTTTAGGTAATCCTCCTGGTAAAAAGGATAGTTGTGGAGATGCTATTCATTGGGAGTATTTACTCCACAAGGTCCCTTCTTCGGGTGAGCTAATTATAATTACTGCTGACAACGATTGGTATTCTTCAGCCGGAGGGGACCGCCCTAATGATTTTCTTCTATATGAGTGGCGTCAAAGAAAGGGAGACTCAAGTAATCTTCGAATGTATAGAAGCATTCAGGCTTTTTTAAAGAAAGAGATGAGTGTTGTGCTTGAAAGAGAGGCGCAGAAAGATCGTCTCCTGGAGGAGTTGCGGAATAGCAGTAGCTTTGACGAATCAAGACGTATACTGGGTCGTCTTATGGAATATAAGGGTGAATTGAGTGGCTATCAGAAGACGAAGTTAATTCAATATTCTATAGAGAATAGCCAAATATATAAAGCCCAGAAGTATTCTCCAAACACTATAGGGGACAGGATATGTATGCTCATTAATCTAGGAGGTCTTCCTGGAGAGCTGGACGAGAAGACAATGACTGAATTCTGGGCTGTGTTTTCCCCTAACGTGGAAAAATAATATTGTTGTAATTACTCTCATGCCAAAAAATACCAACGGACACCTCATTACGCAAAATGTAGACGGAATAGTCCGCCACGATTATCTCTACCGCATCTCCCTCAAAGCATTAATATATAACGACGCTGGGCAGATCTTGGTCGTCAAAGAGATCGATCGGCCTTTTTGGGATTTGCCTGGTGGCGGGATGGATTATGATGAGACGATTGAGTCGTCGCTAAAGCGCGAGCTGCATGAAGAGGTCGGCTACCGGGGCGATGTGCGCTATCAAATTTTTGACGCATCGGATCAGATATATATTGAGCGGCTTGATGCGTATCAAATCTGTTTTTATTGCCGCGTTTGGCCCGAGAACTTCGACTTTGCGCCAGGAGAGGAGGGTGATGATGTGATGTTCATCAGCCCTGATGATCTACAAGGCACTGGCTATAATGCGACCGATCGGGCATATGCGGCGCATAGGCAGTGGCAACAACTGTATAGTAAAGTTGCACAATAAACCTTGGTTGAGATGTATTTCTTTACCAATATAACTTTATAGTGCCTCGACTTGAATCCGTCTCCCGTCGAGGTTTTTGGTATAATGATCACCAAAACTTCTTGTATAAAGCCGCTGAGATCAGTAAAGTAATGAGTGGCCAAGAGAGTATTGAGCATTCGATAGATATACTACAGTAAGTGACCGCATCGGCACCGGCCACATGCCAGAGCACGCCATGGTAGCTAGCGACTACGCCATCAAGGTTATCAACCTCCTTCACCTCGGCGATAGAGCCGCCGCTGCCCGCGAACGCCAGTGGCAGGTGCAGGTGATGGGGGAGGAGGTGGCGGTTGTATAGCTTGAGGTAGTAAGTTAGCTGTCTGGCACTAAATAGAAAAAGGGTCCTTAGGCAACTAACCGTTCGGAACCTTTTCGTCTTAATAGCTCTATTGTAACGACGGTAGAAGAATAAAGCAAATGAGCTAATATAGTTATGGCAGACAATTATCTATATAAGTAAATAGCGAGAAAAGCTTCAGAGTGGTATAATCACCTCATACGAACAAAATCACAAAAGGCTAGGTGTATACATATGAGTAACACGACAGAAAAAACATCTAATTCACTCTCTCTCATTAAAAAAGAGCATCGCAACAAAGTACTCATCACCCTCTTTCTCGTGACGGCACTCGCCGGAGGCGGCTACTGGGCAGTTGTAGCTGCGACAAGCAGTAGCGCGCCGCCAGTAGCGCTAGCATTGCGCTTGGCGTACATCGCGGTTTTGTATATGCCGGTACCACTGTATACGCTCTTACTGAGTCGATTGATGCTTGGCATACCAATACCATTTCGTGCGTTGTTATCATTGAGGCATATCACCGTGAAGAAGTATGCACTGGTCGCTGGGCTATTCTTGGCCTGGGCCGTATTGATGATAGGTTCCGTTGCTATTCTTGGCTGGCTGTGGCCAGAGACTTTTGGGCACCTGGCAACGACTAATGGACACTTGGTGCATAACCTCGAGAAGCTCATCGGCGCATCGGTCGATACTAGCGCGATGAACATGCCATCAACACCGCTTGTCATGCTGCCGCTTGGTATCGTCGGTGCATTGATGGCCGGGCTAACGGTAAATGCAATTTTTGCGATGACAGAGGAGATCATGTGGCGTGGTTACCTTGCGCAGGCATTTGCTGGACGGCCATTTTGCAAGAAATATGTGATGATTGGCGTGCTGTGGGGGCTGTGGCATATTCCACTGATTGCCCTAGGGTATAACTATGGCACAGCGAATGCGCTTCCGGGGTCGGTGTTGTTCATTGGATTTTGTGTGGTGATGTCGCTTGTGCTTGGTTTTGTCGTTGAGCGAACCAGAAGCGTGTGGCTTGCTGCCGTGCTGCATGGGACGTTTAATGGCTTCTCGCAAGTTATGTTACTTCTGGTCGTTGGTGGGAGTTCACTGTTGGCTAGCTCAGCAGTAGGCGTTGTCTCGCTTGTGGCGTGGCTAGTAGTGTTTGTGGGTTGTTATATACGCACTACTTTTGCATCTGTCACGGAGCGAGCATAAGCGGACTGTCTCATCCAGGAGGATCGATTCCGCTAAACTACTATAGAGGTATAACAAAATCATGCATATAACACGTCGTATTCAAGCGGTAAAGCTTCGCCATATTGGGGGACTGCTGGTAATTTTTCTCCTTGGTATGGCTGCGATGCGGCAGGCAGCTTGGTATGTGTCGCAGGTGTCTGGTGGTGCGGCAATTCTCGACCTTAACTTTGGCAATAGTGCCGCCCACATCAATCATACATTAGCTGCCCTGGGTGAGGCTGGTAGAAGCGCGTATCTCCATATCTTTTTGCCGATCGACGCCTGTTATGCAGTTATCTATGCAGTGTTTTATGCTTGCACACTGGCGTTTTTTGTTCGGCGCCTCCCGCTGCGGCGGAAGCTGAGCTGGGCTCGGTGGATAGTTGTGCTGCCTGTGGTGGCCGCTGTTTGCGACTGGTGGGAAAATATAGCTTTTGCGTTCATGCTGAGTCAATTTCCGGCACTCGTGCACCCAGCACTTGTGGCTAGTACAACAGTAGCGACGATGGCAAAATTCGTACTCGTGTATCTATCGTTGCTGCTTGTGCTGGGGTTTGTGGTATACCATATGGCGTGGTGGATTGCTACCAAACACAGCTCCAGTAACAACGACAAGCACCACCACTCATAGCGCATCGTGAGGTGTACCACTGGTCATTGCTCAATTACCCCCTTGTTACCATAAGCACAATAGTGTTATAATGCGAACGTTATATTTAAGGTGTTGTGTTTCACAACAAAAAGGAGGGTTATTGCATGAGGGAACTCAGGCAAGCAAAGTATAATAAATGGAGAACGCTCGCTCGCGTGTCTCAGGCTGGGTGCCTGGTGGCGGTAGCCGCTATGGTGGCACTGTTTGCCCAGCCTACACGGGCTGCCCAAGAGGTGGCTTGGAAGGAGCAAGCTGGCTCTGGTGTAAAGAACTGGTCGGCAATGGCTGGCTCGACAGACGGCACCAAGCTCGTTGCAGCAGTGAATGTCGGGAATATCTACACCTCGACAGACAGCGGTGTCACCTGGATGGAACGACCAATAACCGGCCTTCCTGCGCCGCAAAAGTGGACGGCTCTTGCCAGCTCGGCTGATGGTAGTAAGATCGCTGCCTTTTACCAATGGGGTGGCTACATGTACACTTCGAATGACTCAGGTGCTACCTGGACGAAAAATGGTCTCCCAGGAGCTGCTGGCGACTGGGTGTCTGTGACGAGCTCGGCTGACGGCACCAAGCTCGCCGCTGTGGCAACCAACCGTGGGGTATTTACCTCTACTAACTCTGGCGCAAGCTGGAAAGAGCAAGCCAACCCAGGTGCGAAGAAGTGGACATCAATCGCCGGCTCATCTGACGGCACCAAGCTTGCTGCAACTGTTGCCGACGGCGTTGTCTACACCTCGACAGACGGTGGTGAGACTTGGACAGAGCAAGCCGCTGCTGGCACTCAGAAGTGGACATCAATCGCTAGCTCAGCCGATGGCATGAAGCTCGCTGCAACCGTCAATGGTGGCAAGATTCACACCTCGACAGATGGCGGTGTTACTTGGAAAGAGCAGGCTGCATCGACCCCACAGAAGTGGACATCAATCGCTAGCTCGGCTGATGGTATGAAGCTTGCCGCAACCGTCAATGGTGGCAAGATCTACACTTCAGACGACGGTGGTGTAACCTGGATGGAGAATGACAGCGCTGCTACCGGTGCGTGGTCGGCTGTTGTTATGTCGAACGACGGGGCCAACCTCGCTGCAGCACTCAACGGTGGCAACATTAACACAGCAACAGCTAAGGACAAGCCAGTTGTGCAGCCAGCTCCGGCTACCCCGGCACCTGCCAATCCGGCACCTGCTAATCCTGCACCAGCTAACCCAGCTCCAGCAACCCCAGCTCCGGCAAATCCAGCCCCAGCTGAGCCAGCCGTAGAACCTGCACCAGCAGAAGAGCCGGCTCCAGCTGCAGAGCAAGCACCAGCAGCCAACCCAGCACCTGCAGCTAAACCAGCAGCAGAGGCTGCCGCTCCTGCTAAGCAAGAAGGTCCAGCTCTCGCCGACACCGGCGACAGCGTATGGCTCGTTGCTGCACTCGCAGCCAGTGGTCTTGGCGCCGGAAGCTTCTGGTTCGTCAAGAGCCGCAAGAACTAGAGCACTGCACTGCAGCGTCTCTATACCGAAGAGAAAGGCATAATGTGCCTTTCTCTTTTTTGGTTGGCAGACGCATAAGGAGAGTGGTCTACTTCTTGAGTAGAGCGAACGGTGGTGTGGGCTAGGCTATGTGGCTAATGCCAGGCCTTTTGCAGTAATCTTCTGCAGAGAGAAGGTGAGGGGTGAGATAAGCAAGTGGCCTCTAGGAGGTTGGTACTGGTGTATATTTTGTCTCCTTCTCCGGCATTTATGCGCCGTAGAGATGCCCCGAGCATACGTAATAACAATATGCAAAAGCCGGCAGGAGCGCGCTTCTAATAGGGCTTATTTGCTCTGTAGTATGGCGTCATGGCCGCGACCGTGGCTTGTAGTAGGGGCTGTCTCGCGCGGCTATACCTCACCAAAGTAGGATAAAGAAGGGAGGTAAGAGCATCGAACCACACACCAGAGGGTCTGCAAGCCGCTACACTGGCGAATAGCCTGCAGTTGCCGCTGGGGCATTGCCGTGTGTCACGTATATTGTAACTATACATAATAGTGACGAATCTGATACTCTCGCCAGGCGCAGCAGAAGAGCAAAAGAAATCGGCTTGGATAGCATAGTATCCAAGCCGAGGTACACCTGTACAGGGTAGTAGTGCGCTACGAGCGCCGCCTGCGGAGTATCCACACCCCGCCGCCGCCTAGCGCAATTGCAGTGAGGGTGATGAGGAAGATGCTATCGCCAGTGTTGGCGAGGAGGCCACTAGGGCGCGATGAGTTGCTGGTAGAGCCAGTGTACGATGTATCTTCGTAGATGGCGATGGGGTCGAGGATCGTGCCGTTGGCAGTGCCGTCTTCGTCACCAAAGCCACCGTCGGTTACATCGTAGGCAATCGTTGTGCGTGTACCGCTCGGGTTTGCGCCAAAGTTGATCCGGTTTGTGATGTCTTCGATGACTGAGCCACCTTTGGCCAGCTTGAGCACGGTGAGGCGGCTTGGGTCGCGGTAGTGCTTGCTTAGTGTGAGTGCTACATGGGTGGTGTAGCCAGTGTGAGCGCTCTGCCCAGCACAGGTGATGGTGAAGCGTACGCTGTTGCGCAGAACCCGGCCTTGGTACTGTGCGGGGGCGGTTGCTGGCTCGGCTGAGGCAATGTGGCTGCACGGTTTGCCGGCCGTAGCGAGCGATACCGCACCGCCGTGTGGCTGGGTAATGGTAGTTGAGTTGGTCGGCTGATTTGGCTGCGTGGGCTGCTTGGGTGTTGGTGTGGATGGGGCTGATGTGATGGCGTTAAGCCGAGCCTGGAGGGCGGCTTGTTTGCGTGCATCCTTGACGGCGGCAATGCGAGCTTGGGCAGCAGCGATGTCTGCAGGGTTCTTGCTGGCTTCGGCTCGGGCCACAGCAGCTTCGGCAGCGGCCAGTGTGCGATCATCTACCGGTGGAGTGGTGGTATATATCATGCCACCGTAGGCAGCAGCTATTAGCTTGCTCCCATCGGTCGAGCTGGCAAGGGCTGACCAGTTGGGCACGCCAGGCGACGTCTGAGCTACCCACGTTGCGCCGCCGTCGGTCGATACGTAGATATAACCACCACCGCCAGCTGTTGCAGCGAGGGTGCTGCCATCGGCCGAGATGGTTGCCGCTGTCCAGTTGTGCCGGCCGTCCACGCTGCGCTCCGTCCACGTCGCGCCGCCATTGGTCGAGATGTAGATGTTACCGCCAGCAGCTGTTGCTACCAGCTTTGTGCCATCGGGAGAGCTGGCAATTGATGTCCAGGTGCGGTTGCCAGCTTGGGCGCGTTCTGTCCAGGTCTTGCCGCCATCTAAGGAGGTATAGATGGCACCGCCTTCGACGGCTGCAGCTAGTTTATTGCCGTCGGCCGAGCTTGTGACGGCGCGCCATTTGCGGTTGCCCGACTTTGGCTGCTCCGTCCAGGTTGCACCGCCATCGCGCGAGGTGTAGATAACGTGATCCTTGGCGACAGCCACCAGCTTATTACCATCAGCCGAGCTCGCGATCGACATCCAGTTGATCGAGCCACTCATCGCGTGCTTGTGCCACGTCGCGCCGCCGTCTTGTGATGTGATGATGTAGCCGCCCCAGTCGTAGAGTGCTGCAAGCTTGCTTCCATCGGCCGAGCTTGCGATGCTCACCCAGTTGCGTACCTCAGACTTTGGTTGCTCCGTCCAGGTTGCGCCACCATCGCGCGAGGTGTGGATTGTGCCACCCCAGGCGGCAGCCGCTAGGTTACTTCCATCGGCCGAGCTGGCAAGGGCCGACCATTTGCGGTCGCCCGCGGCATCATGCTTGGCCCATTTTGTGCCGGTTTCGGGCACTACTGTTGCAGGTGGCTGTGTGCCCGCACCCTTTTGGAAGACGCGCACATAGTCGATCAGCATCGTCTGGGTGGGGAATGGTTCGGATGGGTCGATAGGGCTGAGGTTTTTGCTAATCTCTACGTAGTCGTTGAGGATGAATTGCCAGCCACGGTGGAATGCCCCATTGATATTCTCTTGGCTGGCGACCTTCGTCAGTGGTTCGGCATCCGTCCTGGGGAGGATGTTGCCATCGTCGGTAGGGCTCACATGGTAGCGATATACCTTGATGGGTTGGTCGTCCACAAAGTACTTGACCGTCGTACCATCATACTCAACTGCCCAGGTGTGCCACTCGTAGGCAAACGAGCCTGGCCGCGCACCAGCATAGTGCTCGCCACTGTGCGAGAGGGCGCGCGTCCGCCAGCCGGTCTTCCATTTGCCATCGGCGCCATGGTGGTAGCACGACATGTGGGTGGTCGACCACGCGTAATTTGGTGTGGATGAATACCACTCGATGATGTCTAGCTCGCCGTATGGGTCGTTGGCTTTGGGGTTGTCGTTGCAGTTTTGGAGCGTATTGCCACTCACCATCCACAGCGATGGCCGCGTGCCACGCTTGCCATTCCAATTAAACTTCGCCCGAATCTCGGCTCGGAAGGGCTTGGTGCCGTCCACAACCTTGCCCTTGTTTTTGACTCGTCCACTAAGGTAGCGCGTTGTGGTGCCGCTGGGGCAGGGCTGCTCACTCATGTTGGCACTGGTGAGCGGCTCGTTCAAATTGCTCACGCAGTGGCGCTGCGTGGTAATCTCGAGATGGCTGTTGGCAACCTTAAGATTATTTGGGCTGTAGGCGAGGTGGGTATTGCGCAAGTTGTCAGTATTTTGCTTCAGTATGTCCCATTCGCCAGACACAGCCGAGCCAGTAAACTCGTCGTGCCACACCATACCCCATTGGTCGGCATGTGTTGTGCCATGATAGAGAAGTGCAAGCAACACAACACTACCAAGTGCCGCAAGCACAATAGTTGCCTTTTTTATCACCGTTTTGTCCCCCTGTTTTTGTCTAAAAACGTTATGAGCATGATTATAACGCTTATGGTTAGTTTTTTGCAAGGGGTTAGTCCCATAATCTTGCAAGACTCGCTGCATAATGCAGATTCTTGCCAGGGCGAGAGAGCACTGTATATTCTCGCAGTGTGGGCAGTTATCCACGCGATTTCCACAGCACGATGTGGTTTTTACACTGCTACAGAGATGGGGTAATAAGGGGTGTCTTTTGGGCTATTACAACAGAGGATAGTGGGGTATACTAGAGGCACAACAACCTAACACAAAGGAGGGTGTATGACGAAGTTAATTAACTATTCGCTGGCAGGCGTGGCAGTGGCGGCAGCCATGGTGTGCCTGAGTGGTGCGCCAGCTCATGCTACCGAGCAAGAGCTCAGTGCAGCGCGGGCGGCGTGTAGCACAGTGGTAGGGCAGGTCAAGGCAGCCAAAGCATATGCCTACTGGAAGATGCCGGATGGCTATCCAGAGGATCACAGCGCCGATGCAACCAACAGCTTTCGCCAACAGCATGGCTGGGTGGTGGCCGGCACAGAGGTGTACGACTGGGCATCCAACGAAGCATTTGCCAACAGTGGGCGCTTCGTCTGGGGGAGCAAGACGGTTAACTTTGCGCCAGGGAACTTTTGCCTGAGTAGTGGCAAGACGACGGGTGGCCGCGAGCTCCTTCTCACCTTCCAAAAGGACGGTAACTTAGTACTCTACAGCCACACTGGTACAGCTCAGTGGGCATCGAATACTCAAGGTAAGGGTGCACGCCTAGCCTTCCAGGGCGACCGCAATATCGTCGTGTACGACAAGAACAACAAAGCCATCTGGGCATCGAGCTGGCAGTGGAGCACGCCACGCCGCGGTGCCAAGATTGCTCAGCCCGGCCAGCGCTGGTGGCATGGCTATGCCAAGGCACAGCAAACACCAGAGTGGTTTCATGCGTCGCGTCGCACCACGACCAAGCCACAAGACACTGGCGTGCTCACCCTGCGCGCCACCGACCGCACTATCGAGGGTATCCCCGAGACCAACTGGGCCTCGCCACAGTACCCACAGCGCGCTACCTATGGCTCGGTAGTGGTGACCAACGAAGCACGAGGCGATGGCATACGAAACCACGTCAACATCGTTGGGACGTTCGACAACTAAGTCGCGTATGTAGCCTATATCACGTTCTGCTCACTATGCCCCGCATCATACTGATGCGGGGTATTTGGCTTTCTGTGGAATAGTGTCGCCGTTTTAAAATACCTTAACCTAAGATAGCACCTATTGTCGCTATGCTTGCCCATAGAGCAGAGTTATACTATTATATCTAGTATCACAAGGTAAGTAAGGATCAACTTATGAGCAAAAAAGAAGGACTACAGACAGAGATCAACTGGTACGACCGATCAGCAAAGGTTGTTGGTTCAGTGGCAGCGCTAGCGGTTGCCACAGGAGGTGTGGCTGGCTGTGCAAGCTTGGAAAAAGATGTGGGTGTGACGATAGAAAGGCAATGCACAACACACGACGGTGGTCTCGTTGGCTGGGAGAATGTTTCGTATAAAGATAACCCACCTTCCTTTACCGGGTATGAAGCCGATAAGGCAACGCTTCATTGCCCAAAGGGGTCGACCGTTACACCAGAACACAGTGTGAGTTATACATTATTTGACCCAACTGACTCCACACAGCTCAATCATGCGCGATGGGATCAGATGAAAGGCGGCAGTGTCTCGTATATTGTCAAAAAAACAAATCGCGACGATCCAGTCCTGACGACAGAAAGCGACAGCACCGGCACAGAAGTGACAATACGTACACTGGAGCAGAGTGGGCTTGCTGTGCATCTGGATCGATACGAGCCAAAGAAACCATCACGCAATAAGTAAAAAGATAATCCCGTCTGCCTTGCGAGGTTATATAATGGGAAAGGAATCTTAGAATAGATGAAAACAATCTGCATTGACGAATCCGGTACGCTAGGCTTTAGCTCTCACGAGCCCTACTTCGTCATGGCAGCGCTGATGATCGACGATGAGAAAGCGCTCAAGCGGATGAAGAATTTGATCCGGCGGGTAAATGCGTCTGCAATGCGTCGGCGTCAACAAGCATCGCATAAGCCGTGGTATGATAACCGTGTCCCATTCCACGAAAAGCAACGCGCTCAGCGGCAGATCGTTACTGGTCTATCGGCGCGGGCAGACCATCGAATTGCATACACCGTTATTGATAAGACGGTGCGGACACCAGTCTTTCAACGTAATCGACGTGTGCGACACAAACTGCGGCAGAGAATTTTGCTACGACTCATTGCACAGTGGGTTTTGCAATACAATGATGATGTGCGTATTGTGGTAAGTAACAAGACAATGAAGGCAGCGGCTGCTCGCAAGATAGAAAAATACGTCCAAGAGCTGCTTAGTGATGAACGACGATTTCCGATGGCTCGCTATCGCCATCGGATAGAGATTGTGCCAGTTGATCCACAGACTCACTATGGCCTGCGGACGATCGATTACATTGCGCGGTTGATCCATCAAACGTACACAAGACCTATCCAGCATCAACTTCCACCGCAAAAAGAGGCATTGCATAAGCTGAGCATTGCTAAGCTTCGCATTATTAATGGCGAATTTATTACTGCCTATAACGTTGGTGCGCGGCGCTGGTATGGTTATGGTGATGGTGAGCACCTTGTGTGAAAGCAGCGCATAGCTTATACTAGACGAAGGAGTCAGTCATATTGTCAGCTTATCTTACCAATGAGTGAAGTAGTGTGAGAGGTTCCCTCTATGGAACACTACCTGGCGGTGTGCATCTGTGGCGTGTTTGGGAAACACGCCTTTTTGTTTTATCTATAAATGCTCACTTGTTCGCATACACCACCACCTTGTGATATAATCTATCTCCATGACAGAGAAGTTCCAAACATCAGCACACCCATCACCTGAAGAGCCCAACGTGCAGATACATCTGCGCAATTTGCGAGCAAACGATGATGCGGATAAGGCACGCCTTGGTGTGGTATGGTCTGCACCGAAGTGCGGGTGATGTCTATGTGGCAGATATCGGGGTAGGGGATCAGCCGCATCATAAGGATTTGCGGGCTGAGATTGGCTTTAAATCTAGGGATTCATACCTGGTATTACCAGAGGATTTTGCTTATACACTTGGTTTTGCGTTTGGGCGCTACAATCCAGATAAGACTGAGCAAGATGCTTATGGCGCTTCTTACGACTTGCAGGCAGAGCGCTTCCAACCGACAGAGGTATCTGTCGCAACGACCGACGCCATCGTCCGCACAGCAATGCTTGGGATGAAGTATGCGCTTGTGGTTGACGCAAAGCAGCTAGCCGATCTGCCACCGACTGCGCAGCATCTTGATACACAACTTCTTATACCTGAAGACTGGCAGGGCAAGGTCGACACGACAGGCATCGACCGGAGTGGCCGTCCAATATAACATAGAGCACTCTTACTGATACACCCCAGGCTTCAGCACACCGATGTACGGCAGGTTGCGGTAGTGCTGGCGGTAGTCTAGGCCGTAGCCTACCACGAATTCATTGGGGGTAGGGATGCCGATGTAGTCTGCCTGCACATCCACCGTGCGGCGCTCGGGCTTATCTAGCAGGGTGCAGAGCTTAGTGCTGGCGGTGTGGCGCTCCGCAAAGAGCTCAAACAGCGCCTGGGCAGTGTGACCCGTATCCACGATGTCTTCTACCAGCAGCACATGCCGGCCAGCCACGTCCGTATCGAGGTCTTTGAGGATACGCACATTGCCAGTCGAGGTAAGCTCATCGCCATAGCTCGAGACATCCATAAAGTCGATTTCCAGCATGCAATCCATCGCCCGCACCAGGTCGATCATAAAGGGCGCTGCCCCGCGCAAAATACCCACCACCAGCGGGTTTTTATCGGCATATTCCTGGCTCAGCTGCTCGCCCAGACGCGCCACAGCACGCGCAATGTCATCTTTGGTAAAGAGGATTGTTTCGATATCATTATGCATAAGGATTATTGTAGCAGATATGCAAGGCGGGGGCGAATTTTTTGGAAGATGGGTGCAAGTGAGAAATGCGTGGAGACGTGAACAATGCTACAATACCATCATGACACAACGTACCATTCCACCCCATGCTCGGATGATTCCGCCCGAGGCACAGTGTGTCTTTGTGGGCGAGATATTTCGCGTCTATCAGTGGCCGCAGCGACTGTATGATGGCTCAGTAGCAACCTTCGAAATGGTACGCCGGCCCGATACGGTGTTTGTCATTGCGGTCGATGATGCGGGCAAGGTGCTGGTGAACGATGAAGAGCAGCCAGGCGGCATTGTGCGGCGTGGCCACTTACCGGCGGGGCGGGTTGACCCCGAGGATGTAACCATCATCGCGGCGGCGCAGCGCGAACTGCGCGAGGAGACAGGCTGGGAGTTTGCCGACTGGCAGCTGCTGGAGGTGGTGCAGCCTGAGCCGAAGATAGAGTGGTTCATCCACCTGGTATTGGCCCAGCAACCCGTGCGCCACATGCCACCGCGCTGTGATGCAGGCGAGCGGATTACCACTCGCGCAATCTCCTGGCAGGAGCTTGTGCAATCAGCGGTGCTGCTGCGGCACTTCCCGTGGCTGCGCGATGTTGCCTCGGTGGAGGAGCTTGCGCCGCGCCATAGGGATGACCTATAGGGGGAGTAGGGGTGTGGGTATAGCATATTCTTATCTAGGGTATGGCTAAAACTAGTCGATTACATATACAACAGGGCAAGGCAATTGCTCTTCTCGCCAGATACGGTATAATAGAAAAATTATGAATCGACCTATCAAGCAGATAAAACAGATCAAGCAGCAGGGTAAGCTCCTGCGGATTTTTTGGTGGGCGCTGGCAGTGGCGACGGTGGTGGTGAGTGTGAAGTTCGTCCTGCACCGCCTGGGGTGGGAGCCGATCGAGCAGAGCTCGCTGCACAATAGCGTCATATCCAGCGTGACCTTTGTGATTGGTTTTTTGCTCTCGGCCACGATTGCCGATTACAAAGAGTCAGAGCGGATCCCAGCGGAGTTTGCGGCGTTGCTAGAGGATATGTATGATGATGCTGCGGCGATTCATCAGAGCTATCCGGTGTTTGATATCGATGGCTTTCGCCGCCAGCTGCACGCTGTGGCTCAAGGGTTTTCGATCGATGTGCGCCATTCGGCCTACGATGCTCGGCAGGACATCCGGGGCTTGACGCCGTATTTTGCCACGATGGAGCAGGGTAATGTGCCGCCCAACTTCATCGTCAAGCTCAAGCAGCAGCAGACGGTGCTGCTCCGCCGCCGCCATCGGGTGGATTACATCCAGCGGATCCGCTTTATTCCCTCGGCATCCATCTTGGCGCGCTCTATTGTGGTGGCGTTGCTTGGCCTCCTGCTCATTACCAACATCGACCCATTTGTCGCTAGTCTGACGGTGGTGGGGCTGATTAGCTTCGTCTTGGTGTATATGATCATCCTTATCCACGTCATCAGCACGCCCTTCCACAAGGCGGGCAAAACCCGCGATGACGTAAGCCTCTTCCTTATCCACGATGCGGAGGAGTATCTGAGCGGCCCACGCGATAGAGTGAGTAAATAGGCTGAACCCCCTAGTATATCAATAGGGGAGAGATTGAGGAGAAACGGCACTTCTTGTGTGATATCTCTATTTATTACGCACCTCACTGGAGTGTTACAGGGGTGTTATCGGTCAGGTAAAGCCCGGGCAAGAACGCAAAAATTACCACAATAGCGAATCTTCACGTTTCATCAATGGAATATTAGCAACGAAGGATGCTTATTAGATTAGAACAAGGGTCTGAGGATATAACGGCCACTCTTTTTGCCTATCGGGCATCTAGCTATTATCGCCCAACATTGCTATAATACAACTGTACTAACATTAACTATGGAGGACCTCACATGGGACTTACTGACGACATCAAAGCCAAAGCTGAGGATGTAAAAGAAAAAGCTAAGGACGTGGCTGAGAACGTCAAAGACGCTGCAAAAGACGCCGTCGATACTGTAAAAGACAAGGCAAAAGACGCCGAGAAAGAAGCTTACAAAGCCGAGGGCTATGTAGAAGGCCAGATGGATCAATAAATCCTGCGCTTTTTATGGCCACCAGAGCTGCTCTGTATATAGGAGCAGCTCTTTTGGTGCGAGAGTGCACATTTGCGAGGTGATGGCTGCCAGGATGTCTCACAATCTAAGTATCTCTAGCGCCCCCGCATAGATACCCCTTGCCCCATAGCACATGTCTGCAGGGGGTATTAGCTACCGCCAGGCCATGCTACACTAAGGAGTATGACGAAACCATTTGTACTACTGCAGTCGCGCCCTGAGGATGAGGCGTCGGATAATGAATATCAGGCATTCCTGCACTTTGGTGGCCTCGCACCGGGTGATCTTGAGCGAGTGCGCATCGAGGCGGGGCAGCGCCCCACGCAGCCGCTTGCTGCCTATAGTGGTGTGCTGATGGGTGGTGGCCCGGCCAACTTTGCTTATGCTCCGGCCGAGAAGCCCGCCGAGCAGCGCCAGTTCGAAGCCGCGATGATGCCACTCCTGCGCGAGATTATTGCCCATGATGTGCCATTTCTTGGCGCTTGCCTAGGCGTTGGCGCACTGGTCTCGGCACTGGGTGGTACGCCTAGCTTTGCATATGGTGAGGCAATTGGTGCCGTGCCGATCACCCTCACGCCAGCGGCTGGGGATGACCCACTCCTGGCTGGCTTACCCACTACCTTCGACGGCTTCGTTGGGCACAAAGAAGGGGTGCTTGAGCCACCAGCTGCCTGTACTGTCTTGGCGCGCTCGCGTACCTGCGTGCAGATGCTGCGAGTGGGGCGCAACGTGTATGCCACGCAGTTCCATCCCGAGCTCGACCCTGAGAGTCTTGCCTTGCGCATCGATATCTACCGCCACGCTGGCTACTGTGCTCCGGACGAAGCCGATACTCTCATTGCCAATGCCCGCCGGCAAACCGTCACTGAGCCAGTCAAAATCCTGCGCCGGTTTGTGCAGCGCTATCAGCGATAAGAGCTCTAGGCTCGATTTTACTCATCTCCCGCTTGCTATACATCTAGCAGATTGTTGGTTGTCGATGTTTGCGCTGCATGCATCTATTGCTGAGAGCTGGATGAAAGCTAGGTGATGCAATGTACCAGATGAAGCAGCAGGGAAGAGGTTAGCGCAGACACAAAGGATTGTAATGTGTTAAAGAGTGCGATTGTCCATTCTTGTGCAAAACATACCCCTTAGCCTATATAGGCAGTAGGCTATAGCGCATAGCTTTGAGTAATAGCTGTAGCTAGGCACTAGCTGTGTCTTGCTTGAGTGTAATCGTATCAAAACATACCGCGCAGCCTATATAGCAGGTGGCCTATGGGGTATTGGTAAGAACAGAGGTAATATGACTTGCAAATTGTCAATATATCATATATGATAAGGAGCATTATGAAATTATTTGAAAAAAGTTCAATACCAAATCACGTACGGATTCATACTGATTCTATCGTTCCGCCATCAATCAAGCGCTACGACGGTGCACATACTGCACCAGTTAGCTTGGCAACTGACATACGTCTAGAAGGTGAAGGGCCTGAGCAGCGCCTAGTGGTGGATACCGTCCATACGACGCAGGGCAGTTATATGGATTTTGTTGATCGGCGCATTGTGCCAACATGTGATTTTGCAGCTACTGCGTTGCCCGGTATGACAAGCGAGCTGTGTGGCTGGGTGGGCGAAGGCGAAGGTGATGGAGTGGTAAATGTCCTCGCACTTTTTCGGCCGGATGATGCTACAGAGAGAGGTGTAGCCAACGAGCGGTATAGCCCAGGGGTAATGCGCGCACGGTGTATTGGTAAGCTCGCTGCTATGGCAATGGCCCAGCACTTGTTCCTTGGCGAGCAGGCCGATGCAGATATGACTTTTGACACGAAGACACTGCAAAAAACTATGAACAAGCATAAAAAGCGTGGTGACGTAGCAATACTCATGCCATAAGCTCATGCCTCACAAGGGGTATAGCTACGCGCTATATACTACAAGCCTGTGGAAACATAAGAAGCTCGATAGTTCATACGAGCTTCTTATGTTTTAGCAGTGGCTGAAGAACCGCTATTCGCGGAGAGATCAGACTGTTGTGCTTAGCTACTATTGATTGAAAAAATGACCTTTGTATAGATACCCCACCACCCACCCATAGGGTAGGGGTATCCTTATGCAGCAGCGTGGCACACTGCCTCGATGTTATGCCCGTTTGGGTCGATGAGGAAGGCACCGTAATAGTTTGGATGATAGATCGCTCGCACGCCTGGTGCGCCATTGTCCTGCGCTCCTGCTACTAGGCCAGCTGCATAGAATGCATCAACTGCTGCCCGCGACGGTGCAGCAAAAGCAAAGTGTAGTGGCGATGATGGCTCGCCTTGCCCAAGCCAAAATATCCCGGTGTGTTGCGTCTGGTCTGGATTACTAAAGCCTACGCCATATGATTCATCGATTGTTTTGGCATACCCCAGTGGTGCCAATACCGCTTCATAAAAGGCCTTGCTTGCTTCAATATCTTTAACGATGATGCCGAAGTGGTCGATCATGAGGTACCTCCTTAGGATATACCGATTAGTGTATTGTTTCTTAAGTATACGCTACAAATGATGACAACAGTGTGTCAGTATTGAATGTTTTTTGTGTTTTTTGAGCTCACCCTGCGTTTCGATACCTCAAAGCGATCGGCTAGTTCCTGAGCGGTGGCTTTGTCTCGCTCGCAGAGGAGCGATAGAATGGCGAGCAGGCGCTGGAGTTTCATAATAACCTTACCAGATAATTCGTATAGCAATTATATGCCACTATTGTAGCAATGTATGGCTCGTCATGACAAAGAAAGATGTTTATGAGAGCAGATTTTAGATAAGTTAGTGGTATATAGACAGTAGGGGTATAGGTATTATCGGTAGAATATCAAGCTCGGCGTGCTGTGTAGTCACCTAATAAAGATAGTGGCGTCTTGGTGTGCAAATATGTGTTGCGGGGCTTATGAAATGGTTGCTTTGCGTGAGAGGGTGCTACCTTGTTTTCACTTCCTATCATCACTCGGGACAAAAGACACAGCGGGTTGAGCAGTTATATAGCAGTGTAAAAGCGAAAAAGGACCACCCCACAGTGGTCTAGTGCCAGTAAAAAATCTCCACGACTTTTCCACATCACCACAAACACTAGATATGGGCACACTATATATAGCGTGGGTGCGGTAGAGTGCTGGATAACAACAGGGGTAGCGGTAGCACAAAATGCCAGCGCAATACTGGATATAGCGCACCCCGGCGCACCATATGGTATAATTACCTCGATAACCCCATAAACAAGGAGACAAGCAGATGAGTAATTTTCCGGTAGTGCGCGTCGAGCGTGTTGATGTGCGGAATGAGAGTGCGTCGAAAATAGATGTATGGGCACGCATCAAGAATGATTCGGATCGGCAGGTGAAGGTTGTGAGTTGGGAGTATCTGGGAAATATGCGCAACGAGTCGCACACGCTCAACCCGGGCAACACAGTTGATGTGATGCTCTACAGTGGTGCGCCCAAGAACTACCCAGACCAAATGTATATTCGCTACGAAGCCGAGCACGATGGTGGCAGGCACTACTTCTTGGCGCGGCACCAGGCGAAGTTTGATGAGCGCTATAACAATGATACTAAGTGGTATCGGCCATCAGATTGGATGGAATTCCAGCGCGTAGATCGCGGTAACTAGCATGGCAGCCACTCCACGCATCTTCTACACCGATGGTAGTGCCAGCCCCAACCCCGGCCCGGGCGGCTATGCCGTCATCGAGCAGGGCAAGCCCGTGGCGCTGGGCAGCGAGCCAGGCAACACGACAAACATTCGCATGGAGGGGATGGCCCTTATCGCAGCCATGCAGTTGGTTGGGGCTGAGGGGTGTGAGATCCATACCGATAGCGAATTTTGGGTTAATGTCCTCACTAAGTGGGCACCTGGCTGGGCAGCCAAGGGCTGGCGCAAGAGCAGCGGGCCGATCAAGAACCTTGAGCTCGTGCAAGAAGCCTATGCGCTTTATACCACCGTGCAGCCGAAGCTTATCTGGGTGCGCGGCCACAACGGCCATGAGCAAAATGAGCTCGCTGACCAATGGGCCAACCGAGCACGAGCTGGGGAGCGGCTTGGAAAAGAATGAACAGCGAGAAACCGGTCATAGCGACCGGTTTTTTGGTTATGGAAAATCTGGCTACGGGGTGCTTGCTCTGTATAAAAGAATGTATACCCTATGTATCAGACTCAAGCTCGTTGAATAGCCTTGGATCGTAGCCAAGCAGCTGAATAGCTCGTTCTTCCTCTAACTTAGAGCTGGCTGCTGCTTGAGTGGCAGCTTGGGCAGCTGCATCTTTCTTGTCGCGTTGTGCTACATCAACGAGGTAGATATTCCTAGCATAAATATATGCTATACTATTACCAATATCACTAATATCCAGAGTGCGACGAGGGACTGGCCCGATGACTCGCCAGCAACCTGCTCTAAGGAGAGCAAGGTGCTAACTCCAGCCTGTGCGCAGGGAAGATATGAGATGCATAAGAGCGTAGCTCCGTTCTCGCCTGGCAGTGCAGGATAAAAGAGAAAGGAGTTTTTATGACAGCAACGACTATAACATCAGCGCAGTTTCGCACCGCCGAGAGCGTGAGCCCAGGCCACCCTGACAAGCTGTGCGACCAAATGAGCGATGCCATCCTCGACGCCTACCTAGCCCGCGACCCACAGGCACGCGTGGCGGTGGAAGTGTGCGGCGGCCACGGCACGGTGTTTGTGACGGGCGAGGTGACGTCGCAGGCGACGGTGGCAGTGGCGCCGATTGTGCAGCGTTTGGCGGGGAGTGAGGTAGAGATTATTGAGCATATTGCTCAGCAGAGCCCGGAGATTGCGCGCGGTGTGGATGATGGCGGGGCGGGTGACCAAGGCGTGATGATTGGCTATGCCTGCAACGAAACGCCTGAGCTGCTCCCGTTAGAAACAGTGCTGGCGCGGCGATTGAACCAATTTTTGTATCAACGTTGGCCCTACGATGGCAAAACGCAAGTAACCCTGCGCGGTGGGCAGATAACGGCAATTGTTGCAAGCTTCCAACACGCACCAAAAGACGAATTAACAGAGGCGGTAGAGGAGTGGCTTCAGCAGCAAACGTATGTGAACACATTTTTTAAGGATAAGCAATATGACGCGCCAGTGCTACACTGCAACCCAGCCGGGGACTGGCAGATTGGTGGCTTTGCGGCTGATGCTGGCCTGACGGGGCGCAAGCTCATCGTTGATAATTATGGGCCACGCGTGCCAATTGGTGGTGGGGCCTTTAGCGGTAAGGATGCCACCAAGGTGGATCGCTCGGCGGCGTATATGGCGCGGCGCATTGCGGTGGATTATCTGCGGCAGCACCACGTGCAGGAGGTGCTGGTGCGCCTGGCGTATGCGATTGGCCATGACCAGCCCGTCGAGGCGATTGCCATCATCGATGGGGTAGAGCAGCCCATCTCAGGCTACGACCTCAGTCCGCATGGCATCATCACCTCGCTTCAACTCACCCAGCCCATCTACGAGCCAACCGCCCGCTGGGGGCACTTTGGTGAGGGGTTTGTGTGGGATCGGTAGAATGCTGACATTGAGCTTTTATTGATAGAATGCGAGTATATAAATTTCTTATACTATTCTTTTCTACTTCCACTTCGTTGCGCTTCTCTAAAAGCCGCCTCTATAAGAGATAGCTGCATCTTTTAAGCGAGGCTACCAAGCTGTGCTATGAGTAGCATCGTGCTGTTCGTAGCTCTTGTATACGGCGTCAAGATGAGGAGAGAGTGTTTCGTGCACGTCGTGCCGTAGCGCGCTATAGCCTGATGGGTCGCGCAGCGCATCGCTCATTTCATACTGGGCAAGGAGGGCAGACTGGTCTGGCATAACACGGTCCACGACTTGCGCCAGTGCAGCTGTGTCGAACGGGTTGATTAGTATGGATGAGTCTTGCTCACTATTACGCTCGTTTATCATACATTGCAAGTCTCGCACTGTGCTGGTGACAGGCTGGTATTGCTCACCGATGAGATTGCGCAACTGCCGCGTCTTTTGGTAGGCGCGCCAATGAGCAAATGGGCCATAATGGCCATGATCGGCCAACATAGCTCGGCCGCAAACAGCAGCAGGAGTGCCAATCAGTGATGCAGCAGACCCAATCGTAAAGCCTGTTACCAGTTCTTGCATTGGTGTACCGTCAAATCCATACGCGTAGGTTGCCGCAGCCATTGCACATGCACCAAGCGTAGCAATGCTTAGACCAGCCTCTGCATATTCTTCAGGCAGCGTCACATCTCGTTCGCCAAACTGTGGTGGCACCTTGTGGTTGCGAGTGCGAGTGTAGGCGATAGCAGCGTCTGGATCAACAGCGTCGAGCAGGGGTTGTGGGCAATCGGCCCATACATGTACTCCGTCATGTATATCTTCGGGGGTGTAGTTGTATCGAGATAGCAGTGCCATATGTCTCTCCTCTCGCTTAAATAAGTAATGTATCTATGGTATTGCTGTAATGTCAAGGTTGTGGACTTGCGAGTGAAATAGGTGTGAACGGGTTTGTATGATTGCATTTTTTGTCCTGTTATGCTTTACTATAACAATCTATGTGCGAAACAATTGTAACTCCCAAATCAGCAGCAACTGCGTATGTAAGTGCGTTTTTTGTTGGTGAAGAGCGCCCAGCAGTACGGCTAGGTATGGTGATCGACCTCACCTTTGATGATAAAGATAATCCAGAATTTGATATAGCAATTGGTAATTATGGGGGGCACTGGCAGCTTGCTCAGCGTGCTGGTAAGCATAATTTGCGTGCACCATTGCCGCTGTGCTGTGCATATGACCAAGGTATGGCGCGTGGGTGGTTTGATGAAACACTTGGTGGTAGTGTGGCGCATGGCGTAGACGACCTCCGCGAGACGAATATTCAAACACCCGAAGAGACGCGGCGTATAGTGGCTATTGGTGGCTTGGTGGTGGCACATTTTCTCGATAATCCACAGCAGGCACTTCTTGCTCACCTTAGTAGTCGGCACGCAGTGGCAATGCAGTCATTTAATACAGCGCAACTGCAAGCACTTGAGCAAACGCACTACGCGCAGCTCATCCCTGGTAGTGCAACATTACCACAATAGATTACCCATACTTTGCCTCTCACCCCACAACCTTGTATACTAGAGCCTATGGATCAGACACTTGCACAGGAGATTTTGCGTAGTGGTCAGAGTGCTCTGCTGACAGGGCCAGCGGGCACAGGCAAGACGTATGTGTTGGGGCAGTTCATCCGCCAGTGTAAGGCGGATGGCAAGTATGTGTCCGTCACCGCCACGACGGGGCTTGCGGCGACTCACCTGGGTGGCAACACCATCCACGCATGGGCAGGGATTGGCATCCACGATAGCTTGCCGAACAATTTTTTTGATCACCTGTCGAAGACGCGGCGCGATATTATTGCCAAGACAGATGTGCTGATCATCGATGAGATTAGTATGCTGCACGACTACCGCCTTGATATGATCGACGAAGTGTGCCGTCGCGTGCGCGAGATGCCGAACCAGCCTTTTGGCGGATTGCAGATGGTGATGAGTGGGGACTTCTTCCAGCTGCCACCGATTAATCGTGATGGTGGGCGGCAGGGGAGCTTTGTGGTGCAGTCGCAAGCCTGGCGTCAGCTCGACCCAGCCATCCTCTACCTCGACCAGCAATACCGCCAGCAAGAGGGTGACGCTCTGCTAGACATCCTAACGGCTATGCGAGCTGGTGATCTGCGCCGACGCCACGCCGAGCAACTACTAGCTCGTACAGAGGTAGAGCCACCTCACGAGAGCGACCTAACCGAGCTTCATACCGTCAATATCGACGTCGATCGGATCAACCAAGCCCGCCTCGCTGAGCTGCCTGGCGATGAGGTATTATATCAGCGCAGCAGCACTGGTGGGCAAAATTATGTTGACACGCTGCAGCGGAGCATTCTTGCGCTAGAAGTGTTGGTACTCAAGCGGGGTGCGCTGGTGATGGCTATCAAGAACGACCAAGCGCGGCGCTTTGCCAATGGGAGTATTGGCTTGGTAACAGACTTCGAGCCAGGTACAGACTACCCGGTGGTGGAGTTTCGTAATGGCCATGTGGTGACGATGCAGCCCGATACCTGGGAGCTGCGCGATGGTACGCGCAAACGAGCCAGCATCTCGCAGCTGCCACTGCGCCTGGCTTGGGCGATTACTGTGCACAAAAGCCAGGGGATGACGCTCGATAGCGCACGCATCGACCTACGCAAAGCCTTTGTTCCGGGTATGGGCTATGTAGCACTGAGCCGCGTTAAGAGTCTCGATGCTATATATCTCACCGGCATCAATCGGATGGCGCTTACCATGAGCGATGAAGCATACATCATCGACACACAGCTGCGCACTCGTGCCGCCCAAGATGCCGAGCGCTTTGCCCATCTGCGCAAACAAGCTGCTCAGCGTGCTACGATGCCGCAGAAGAATCCAACGGGCAAAACTGGCAGCACCAGCTGGGCAGCCAAGATCGCCGCAATGCGCCAGACCCACCCCAACGCCTACAAACCCTGGACAAAAGCCGACGACAAGACACTCAAGCAAGGCTTCGTCCAAGGCGTGAGCATCCGCCAGCTCAGCCGCGAGCTCGGCCGGCACGAAGGCTCGATAAAAATGCGATTGCAAAAGCATTTTGGCGAGGATGCGGTGCAGTAGCGCATCGTTACCCCAAAGCCTTGGCTCGTCTCATATTTTTCGCAAAATATAGCAAACAAAGATGAATATTATTCTAGTATATTCAGCTCCTACACCAGAGCTGCGAACCTCTCAGCAGCTCCCGTAGTTTACTAATTGACAAATCACCTCGATATCTCTTACAATAAGTAACCTAGACAATAAGGAGAAAATATGGCAAATCCAGAGAGAGAGAGAGCCTTAACAGGTAGCGCTGAGCGCCGAAGTATAAAAGACTCCACGATCATCCAGTCGTTGGGTCAGTTGTCGACCCATCGCGTGATCACACTAGAAAATACATCACCAAGTACAGCTAGCATCATAAAACAACCGACAGGTGCCGCCTCCATCCGACAGAACAGTGTTTTCCTTAGCGCTCGAGAAAAGATGAAAGACAGCTTCATTATGTTGGGGTATGTAAAGGAATCTCAAGCGACCATGCGGCTTAATTCACATGATATTGCCTATGTAGAGATGAACTCGTCTGGAAGGGTATCTCTTGAAAAAAACGAGACGGGTGTGATAGCGACAAGCGGGTTGGCAGGCTGCACTGGTGTGGCTGGTTTTGCAAAAAGTCGAGATGGGAAAATTCAATCGTTTGTTTCGCATTATGATGCTCTGAGTCAGAATAGCCGCATAACAGGAAAAGATAGTCCGGTTAATCGGGATCTCTATACTTTTCGCTACCAAGTAGAAAAAGACGACACCCAAAGTACGCCATTGTATGTTGTTTCATATCCTGCATCGAGTTGCTATGATCAGGATTATGGTAAGCGACGGGGAGTGTTTCGAGAATGGCATTATATGGACCAGATCAATACTACAATAGCGCAGCTGGGCAAAAACGCACAAGTCCTCCTCTTGCCATATGAGCTTAACTCGCAAGGTCACTCTCTTGCGAGTGGCCGTATTGATGGCAAAGAAGGGATATTTTGGGATGGTGTCTATATTGATTTTGCTGACTATATTGGCGATACGGCAGCTAACAAACAGTAACAAGTTTAGTTATAAAGGTATAGTTGTAGTAGAATAGCTACATGCATAACCAACCAAACACACAAACCCCCACTACCGATACCACCTCAGTAACGCCACCAGAGCTAGCTGCCACGCCGCAGAGTGATGCAGACGTGGCCGCCCATGCCGAGGCTCAGCCAACAGATACTACCGCACAGTCTACGGCTGACACATCTACCGACGCTACCGACATCTTCCTCTGGGCTAACCAAGCCGATCGCGACAAAGACCAGCTGGAGGTGGATCTCTTCCTCTTTACCAAGGGCTATACGGTGTATGCTACCAACTATGCGGCCGAGCTCAAGGCACAGCTCAAGGTGCTCTTCCTCTACGATATGATCACAGCGGTGCAAACGGGAGCAGCGACTGGCCTGATGGTGCGCGACTTTGAGGCGGCCAAGGCGGAGGAGAATGTCCTTGAGCGCACGACGCTTGATCGGGTAGTGCACGCTCAGGAAGTGATCGAGCAGATCACCTACAGCGAGGCAGATCTTGAGACCTTCAACGAGGGTGACCATGAGTTCAAGAAGGTTAAGGGTATCATTGCGCGCTTCCGGGTGGGCACAGATGGCGAGCCATTCTTTGTGGCCAAGCTGCTGCCTCAGTCGCAGGTGCTCAAGGGAGCAACCGCCTGGATGTACAGTGGTGGGTCGTTCCAGCCATTTGTGGCTGATGCGGGCTTGCGCATCACGCCGGATAATCAGGTATTGATCGTCGGCAACGATATCTTTGCCTTTAGCGAGAGCAAATTCGTCCGGCTCTTTGGCTACGATGCCAAGAAGCACGCTGTGGCGGAGGAGAAGATCGCTGCCATCACTCAGCAGTTTAAGCTTACCTTGCCTGAGGGGCTCACGCTCGACCGCCTGGTGCGCGACACACCAGCACTGGTGACCAAACTGCAAAAGCTCGACCCGGCGCAGGTGACGCAAGACCAACTGATCGATCACGCCGACGAAATGGGCCTGGGCCTGATGACGGACGACGCGGCAGGGAGCATTATTATCATGGATGCCAAGGATGCGGCCGTCTTCGTCAATCTCCTCAACGACGACTACGTCACAAGCGACCTGACCGGCGTCAAATACGAAATGCGCGGCAAGAAGATCTTGCGCGAGAATGAGCAATTGCCGGAGTAGGGAAGAGATATTTTCTGTGTCTAGCTAGTATCATGCTATTGGACAAGAAAATATCTGGAGGCCAGCGACCAAGCAAGCGGGAGAGCTCTGTTATATCATCTGGCCGGAACATTTTCGGTTCGATGGCATGATACTAGCCTCTGAGGTAGCCGCTCGTGATAACTGCATCCACCCAATGTTCTATTTTTCTTAATCCTCTGCTGATGGTACAATAAGCATTATGGCTAAGCAACAATCTACGGTGCAATTTCCAAAACATTTCCTCTGGGGCGCTGCTACAAGCGCGCATCAGGTCGAGGGTGGTATGCACAACCAGTGGTCAGAGTGGGAAAAAGCTCAGGCCAAGACCCTCGCTGCTCAGAGCCAATATCAATATGGCGACTTGCCCAACTGGTCGCACATTGCCAGTGCCGCCAAAGATCCAAACAATTATATCTCGGGCAAAGCCGCCAACCACGCCGAGCTCTACGTCCAAGACTTCGCCCTGGCCAAGAAGATGGGCTTGACCTCGTGGCGCTTTAGTGTGGAGTGGTCGCGCATCGAGCCAGAAGAGGGCGCGTGGAATGCCGAAGCGATCAAATATTACAAGGCGTACTTGGCCGCGTTGGCTGATGCTGGGCTGGAGCCCGTCGTGACGTTGTTTCACTTCACGCTGCCAGTGTGGTTTGCCGCTCGTGGGGGCTTTGCGAAGCGCGATAATGTGAAGTATTTCGTGCGCTTTGTCGATAAGCTGATGGATGAGATAGGTGCCACGGTGCGCTACGTCATTACTGTCAACGAGCCCTGCGTCTACGTAACGGAGAGCTATTACAACGGCACCTGGCCGCCCAATGTGCGCAGCAAATGGCAGACCTACCGTGTGCTGAGCAACCTTGCCTGCGCACACAACCAAGTAGCCAAAGTCCTCCACGCCAAGAGTCGGCGCTTCAAGGTGGCGGTGGCCAAGAATTCGGCCTACACCTACCCGGGCGATGATGCCTGGCTGAGCCGAGCGACAGCGCGAGTGGTACAGTTCTTCCAGGATGATTATTTCCTGCGCAAGGTGGTGCGGCAGAGTGACTACATCGCCGTCAATTATTACTTTAGCAATCGCGTCTATGGCTACCGCATCCACAACCCTGAGACCACGCCAAACGATCTCGGCTGGACGATGCAGCCCGACCACCTCGAGCTTGTGCTGGAGCGTCTCTGGGGCCGCTACAAACTGCCGCTGCTCGTGACAGAGAACGGTGTGGCCGACGAACGTGACCAGTTCCGCAAGCAATGGCTCACTCAGTCTATCCTTGCTATGCAGCGCGCCCTTGGTAGTGGGGTAGAGCTGCTAGGGTATATGCACTGGAGCTTCCTTGATAACTTTGAGTGGGATAAAGGGTTTTGGCCGCGCTTTGGCCTCTTTGCGGTCGACTACAAGACGTATAAGCGGACGCCGCGCCCGAGTGCGCTGTGGTTTGCGCGTGTATTGCAGCAGCAAAAGAAGCAGGCGCAGCAGCCCATTGAGCCATTGCCATCTGTACCAGCGCGCAAGAAGCCGAGCACCAAGCCAACTACCGCGCCGGCTCAGCCTGCATCATCTGCCACTTCATCGCCACGCTCTGCTCGCTCTACGCCGGCAGTGCCGCCCAAGCCCACTCCGCCGACGCCACCGCAAACGCCCCAAATGCCGCCATCTATGCCAGTAGCGGCACGTTCGAGTGGGGTGATTGCACCGCCGCGCCGACCAGCAGTCGCATCACGCAGTCGTTCACGTAGTCATAATAATCGGGAGGAATAATAACATGGCACAGAGCAATGGTGGAGCACGCGTCGTCGTCATCGGCGGCGGGACGGGGAGCTTTACGCTCCTGACAGGCCTGAGGCAGTATGCCTCGCAGGTCACAGCGCTCGTCAATATGGCAGATGATGGCGGCTCGACGGGCCAACTGCGCGATGAGCTCGGCGTCTTGCCGCCTGGTGATGTGCGGCAGTGCCTGGTGGCGCTGAGCAATAGCCCCAAGGTGCGCGACCTCTTTAATTATCGTTTCGATGAGGGGAGTTTTAAGGGGCATGCCTTTGGTAATCTCTTCCTCACAGCCCTTGAGAAAATGACCGGCAGCTTTGCCGAGGCGGTGGCACTAGCCAGTCAGGTGCTTAATATCGATGGGTGCGTTGTGCCCGCAACACTCAGCAATGTGACGCTTTGCGCAGAGGGCGAGGATGGTCAGCCTATCAAAGGAGAATATGTCATCTCACAGCAGGCGCTGGCGCGTCGGCCTAAGATTTGGCTTGAGCCAGAAGCCCAGGCTAACCCCGCCGCGGTGGAGGCAATTCGCACCGCCGATATGGTCGTCGTGGCTCCCGGCAACCTCTATGGCAGCTTGGCACCTGTCTTGGTCATTCGCGAGATCCAAGAGGCACTTGCCGCCACCAAGGCGCGCTGTGTCTTTGTCTGCAACCTCGTCACCAAGCCAGGCCCGACCGACGGCTTTTCAGTGAGCGACTTCGCGAGTGAGATCGAGCGCCTAGCGGGTAGTCAGTTCCTCGACTATGTCGTCTTCAACAACACGCGTCCCAGCCCCGAGCTGATGGATAAGTATGCCCACGATGGCGAGCTGATGGTCGAGTACGACATGGACGAGATGCACCGCCAGCACTACCGCTACCGCGCCGCACCAGTCCTCGCACAAGACGTGTGGGATGGTGCTCAGGCTAGCGATCCATTGGCTAGCACGCGCAGCTTCATCCGGCACGACCCCGACGTCGTGGCGCGCCAGCTGATGCGCATATACTTTGCATAAATATCAAGGACTGGCTATACTGTAAAGATCATGGAGCATATGACGGGCCACTATCACATTTACGTCGATCTCGACCGGACGATCATCAACACTACGCAGTGGTTGCGCGAGATAGCGGAGGCACTAGCCCAGCTCTACCCAGCGCAGGTGACTGCCAGGGAATTCTTGGCGGCGCAGCCTCGCTATATGCTCCGGCCCAAGACGAACCCCACCGCCCCGACCTATGTCTTGGCAGCGCAGCTTGCGGCGCTTGGTCTCGATGCGGCATCTGTTATTGAGCAGCTCGAGCAGACGACGCTCGCCGATGGCCACCTCCAGTATCCCGGTGTGGCACAGATGCTGCGCACGCTCAGCCACTATGGCACGGTGCAGGTGCTAACCTATGGTGATCCCATCACGCCACACTGCAAAGCTCGTCTGTGCCCAGCAGTGCGTGCACTGGTGGCTCAGCAGAGAGGGCAGGTGATTATCACCACCTTGCAAGACAAAGCCCAGTGGCTGCGCCGTGCTGCCGCTGCAAACCCCGGCCAAACAATCTACCTGATCGACGATAAGCCCGTTGCCGTTGCCTTTGCGCCCGAGCCAAATCCGCCCATTCGCTGCGTGCAGATCGACCACACCGGCCAGCTCACACCGCGCTCTATCAATTGGCGCTCGGGAGATTGGCCCATTTGTCATACGTTAGCTCAAGCAACTAATATCATACAAGGAGACATCGAGTATGCACTGCACCAAAGCAATCATCCCCGTAGCAGGCTGGGGGACACGGCGCCTGCCCGTCACCAAGACGATCGAAAAATGCATGCTGCCGCTGGGTAACCGCCCGGTGGTAGACTACGCCGTGCAAGACTGCATCGCGGCGGGCATCCGCGATATCTACTTCGTGGTGAGCGAGCAGAGTACGCAGATTCGCGACTTCTACCGCTCCAACGTCGACTTCAACAACTACCTGCGCCGCAATGGCAAGGCAGATCTCTTGCCTCTCATCGCCCCACCAAAGGTCAATCTGCACTACATGGTGCAATCGAGCTATGGCAAGTACGGCACAGCCATCCCGGTGAGCCTCGTGGTGCCGCAGCTCGACCCTGGTGAACCAGTGGTCGTGCTGATGGGTGATGACTGTGTGTATAATGCCGATGGCACATCAGAGGTGGCGCGCCTCATTGAGGCAGCAGGGGAGGACCGCTCGGCCATCCTGGGCGTGCACATGCCGCCCGACCAGCTCAGTCACTACGGCGTGCTGGATGTCGCCGATGATGGCCGCCTGCGCGGTGTGGTAGAGAAGCCAGCGCCAGGTAAGGCACCAAGCGAAATGATTAATGTCAGCAAATACGTCCTCAGCTACGACCTCCTGCAGCGCATTGCCGCCCACGCCGACCGCGACGACGTCGCGGGTGAATACTACATCACCGACCCCTTCAACGACTACCTCGCTGCTGGTGGCCACATGGCCGTCGTCCCCACCAAGGGCCACTACCTCGACACTGGCACGCTCGAGACCTGGGTAGCAGCCAATAACTGGCTACTCGAGCATCAGGGGTAGGGGCTTAATGCCAGTAACATTCTTAAGAACACACCTTCTATGTCGCAACAGCCAATTCCAGCCCAGTCTCAGCCACAGCCACTCCAGCAAGCGCAACCACGGCAGCCCACAGCATCACCCGCCTCGGCTCGTCAGTACGCAGCCCTGGGTACGACGCTTGGTGTAGGTGGTGTGTGCAGCGGCATTGTTAGCATTCTCATGTTAATTGCGAACACTACTTTGGATGAATCTACTAATATGAATCGTGCTGCTTTTTCTGCTGCCGTTGTTGCCAGTATTACTGGTATTGTCCTTGGCATCAACTCTTACGACAAACTACGCGAAGCAGGCGCATCGCGTGCGTGGGGTATAGCGAGTATTGTGTGCAGCGCTGTCGTGGTTGGGTGGATTGTGCTATGGCTTTTATTCCTTATTGCAATGATAGCCCTTTTTCTTGTTAAGTTCTTGATCGATTCTCTACAGAAGTAGAGGGAGAGCTCGTGGCATACATGCCTGGGTATGAGATCATAGCTTGTTAAAACTTTATACAAAAAACACAGCCCACCAACTGCCACGGCCAAATCGGGTTTCCAGGCCCAAGAATACTCTAGAGTACTCAATCAGGCGTGGTGATTGGCGGGCTGTGTTGGTGGGCTTTATTGAGCCCGAGCCCCTGTCTCGTAGTAGCACAGCGCTACTACATGTCTAGCGTTGATATAAGCTGGGCCATTCGTATTACTGGCGGCAAGAAACTCGTTTAGTTTTGCCGCCCGCTCTACTAATCTCCCAGTCTCATCAGGACTTTTTACGGTCCTGGTAAGAGTGTAGATGTCGCCGTTGATAAGCGTAACCTGTACTTCGTACCGTGTCCGTGTCATGATGATATTCCTTCCGAGATCCAGAGGCCAAAGAGCTGCTTTTCGCTCTTCGAGACAACCTCTGAGCTAAAAAGCTAATATATATATCAATATATGAGAGCGGCGTCAAGCTATTTTGCTTATAATGCCATAAAATCGGCATACTTTCTATTTTTGTACGTATAAAATAGTAAGTTATGTTCGCTATAGGCGCGTCTAAGTCAGGGTAAAATGCCCAGCAATCTCGCTTATTCTTATCCACATCGTGCGGTATGGGGAAAACTGCTGACCTCTGATACTGGTTGAGCTTTTCCACAGATTTGTGGATAAGCGCCAGCGCGGCGGGGAACGCCGTGGGTAAAAGGGGTTGCGTGTGGGTGAGAGTGGGTATTATACTGGGAGTAGTGGAAGAAAGTGGGTAACCACGAGAAAAACAAACACCACTGCACAAAAACAAAATAATTCATCTGTAAGGATCGCCACACCCCATGGATTACTTCGAACGCAAGCTGGATGACAAGCGTCGGCTCACCATACCGACGGAGCTTCGGGCGGAGTTTGCCAGCGGCGTAGTCCTGACGCGCGGCTTTGGCAGCTACCTCCACCTGTATGCGCAGGATGTGTGGGATAGCCAGGTAGAGCCAGCGCTAACGGGCAGCATCCTGGATGAACATGTCGCCGACCTCAACGTCAAGTTCCGGCGCGGCAAGACTGCTGCCACTCTGGATCAGAAGCAGGGCAGGGTAACAGTAGAGCAGCATCTGCTGGATTATGCCGGGATATCGCGCGAGGTTGTGGCGGTGCGCGCCGGCCAGTATTGGCGCTTGATGGCACCGGAGCAGGCCGAGTAGCAAGGCTGTTTTTGTGACGCTCTTTAACAAGCACGTGTAACTGATATCCTCGAGATCGACCATCTGGTAGTGAGCCATGTGGGCACCCGACCCACGCAAAACCCTGTCGGGCGCACCTTCCTCACAAACACCTCCCAAAAACTCCACCTCACATAATTGCTGCGGCAATTATACACATAAGTCTCTCAAACGATCTTTGGCGGGCTCTCTCGGCCTGGTACAAGCAAAGATCGTCAACAAAAACAAACACATTTTATGCGAAAACAAACAGGTTTCGCTACCAGGTGGGTGATCTCGAATCCGCATCGGACTATCTCGCAGTAGCCTGAGCGGGGCGTATCTTTTAGAATCAATAGCGTACATTGCTTTGGTGTATCGCCTACTGCATTCGGGAACTCTGTAAGGGTCGACACTCCCCGAGTATCGACCTCTTGCGTTGGGCTGAGAATCTGTTGGGACAACAACAGATTCTCACACTCCCTCAGCAGCAGGTCGATCCACCAAAGCGAGAAGCCGTATGCTGTTGCATTGTAGACATGAGTATGATAATAGCGTGCCACCAGGCAAGAATATTATGGCTCACTATGCTACCATAAGAAACGTATGAGTATCAAAGCACATCCACCACTTCATGTTCCGGTATTGCTGGAGGCAGTGTTGGCCCAGCTCCAGCCACGCCCAGGTGAGCGCTATCTCGACCTGACGGCGGGGTATGGCGGCCATGCCACAGCGATTCTCGAGCAGACCCAGACGTATACTACAGCGTGTTTGGTCGACCGCGACCAGTATGCTTTGTCGCAGCTTGGTAGCTTGGCAGGGCAGGGCGCACGGCTGATGCATTGCGATTTTTTGCATGCAGCGCAGCAGTTGGTTCGCGAGGGTGAGCAGTTTGATTTGCTGCTACTGGATTTGGGGGTGTCGTCACCACAGCTCGATCGAGCTGACCGAGGGTTTTCCTTTACACACACTGGCCCGCTTGATATGCGGATGGATCAGCGCCAGGCGATGACTGCCGAGCAGATTGTCAACCACATGGCAGAGGCAGAGCTCGCCCGACTGATCACCCGCTATGGCGAAGAATCGCCAGCGATAGCACGGCGCTATGCTGCTGCTATTTGCGCGGCACGGCCGCTGTCGAGCACTGGAGAACTCGCTAGCGTCATCGAGCACGCTACCCGTGGCAAGCGGGGCAAAACCCATCCAGCCACGCGTACCTTTCAGGCAGTCCGCATCGCCGTCAATGACGAATTGACGCAGGTAGAGCAGACGCTCCAGCTGGTGCCAGCCTTGCTGCGCACTGGTGGACGAGTGGGAGTGATCAGCTTCCATAGCCTCGAGGATCGGCTCGTTAAGCGCTTCTTCGCGGAGCAGCGCCAGGCAGGCTACGAGGCCGAGCTGCGCATCCTTACCAAGAAGCCAATCGCGGGCAGCCATGACGATGCTTACAATCCGCGTGCCCGCAGCGCTAAGCTGCGAGCCGCCGCAAAAATATAAAAAAACAAAAAAAGGAGTAGGGACATGCCAGTTCGTATCCCCGTACAAAATCAATCAATCACGACAACCGTATTGGTCCGCCACGGCAAATAGCCCTTGGCCTAGGACCTCGTGCTGGGGCGGCGCGCTAACCCGCCCCACCTAGACCTAGAAACGACCCCATACCAACGCTAAACAACACAAACACCACCACAATGACAACCTACACACGGACAATGCAATTTAATAGTCGACGCCAGAGCACCTGGAAGCGCAACCGCAACACCGTTGCTTTTGCTTCGGCTATCAAACTTGGGCCAATCACCCACACAGTGCTGATTGCCCTCCTTATCACCATCCTTGGCTTGATATATCTGGCACAGGCAACGCATACGGTCAGCTATGGCTACGAGGCCAGTAAGATCGACGACAAGATCTCTGCCCTCAGCGAGCAAAAGAAAGACCTAGAGGTCGATAACGCCCGCCTGACTGCCCTTAAGGAAGTGCAGGGTAGTAGTGTGGCCAAGACGATGACAACACCAGCCACTACAGCGTACGCCAGCGAGTAGCCCATGCTGCAGCGCCATCTTGCTACGCCACGCGCTCAGGCGCTCGCCGCTGTGCTCGGCGGGCTGCTTGTGGTGTTTGTGTTGCGCCTGGGGTATGTGCAGGTGCTGCAGCACGATTATTATGTGTCGCAGGCTGATAGCGAGCAAGTCAAGCAATTTCGTCTGCGCGCCCAGCGCGGTGAGATATACACTATGGACGGCACCACCCCCGCCAAGCTCGTCATGAACGAGACGGTCTATACTGTGTGGGCCGACCCAATGGCTGTGACGGATGCAGACAAGATCGTAGCGGTGCTCAACCAGGTGGCTGGTGGCAATGTGCGTGAGAATTTTCGCCAATACATCACGCGTAAGCCAAGCCGCTACCAAGTGCTTGCCACCAAGGTGAGCCGCAAGCAGGCTGAGCTGATTAAAAAGGAGAACCTCGCTGGGGTGGGCTTCGATGCGATGAGCCAGCGCGTCTACCCAGAGGGGCAGCTGGCCAGCCAAGTGCTGGGCTTTGTTGATGCCGAGGGTAAGGGGAAGTACGGCTTCGAGCAGGTGAATGACGACAAACTGCGCGGCACAGATGGCGTACTCAAGACGGTGACAGACATCCGCTCGGTACCGCTGACGATTGGCCGGACGAACATTAACCAGCCTGCCAAGAATGGGACCAACATGGTGCTGACGATCGATCGCAACATCCAGACGAGGGTCGAGCAAGCGCTCGTCGATGGAGCCAAGCGCAGTGGCGCTACCGATGTCAGTGCCGTCGTGATGAACCCGCAAAATGGCCAGGTCTTAGCCATGGCCAACCTCCCTACCTATGACCCGTCCAACCTCAAGACGATCAAAAGCGTCGCCGCGCTCAACAACAACACCATCACCACGCCATACGAGCCGGGCTCTGACATCAAGACCTTCACAGTAGCAACGGGCATCGACAAAGGGGTTATCACGCCGCAAACAACGTACAACAACACCGACAGCATCAAGGTAGACGACATCACTATCGGCAATGCCAGCAAGGGCCAGACGGGCAACATTACCATGCAGCACGCCCTTAATTGGTCGCTCAACACTGGTATGGTTACGGTGGCGCAGCGCTTGGGCAATGGCAGCTACATCACTCGCCAGGCGCGCGACACGATGTATGACTACTTCCATAAGCGCTTTCGCCTTGGGCAGCTGACGGGGGTAGAGCTCGCTGGCGAGGCTAAGGGCAATATCATCTCACCCACCCAGCAGCAGGGCAATGCGGTGCGCTACTCCAATATGTCTTTTGGCCAGGGGATGGATGCGACAATGCTGCAGGTCTCGGCTGGCTTTAGTGCGATTATTAATGGTGGGACGTACTATAGCCCCACCGTCATTGCGGGGACGATCGACGACAATGGCACCTTTGCCAAGGCGGCACGCAAGGCCTCGTATGCTCATGTTATCAAGCCGCAATCATCCGCCACTGTGCGCGAGATGGTGCACCAAGCGCGCCAGGCCTTTTATGCGGGTGGCGACCGCGCAGGATTCTACATTGGCGGCAAGACGGGTACATCGCAAACTATCAAAGACGGCAAGTATATTTCGAACCAAACCATCGGTACCTACCTCGGTTTTGGTGGGGAGGTTGGCAAAACACCAGCGTATGTTATTATGGTGGAGGTTTCGGGCAAAGGGCTGAATATGCAGGGGGGTCGAGATGCTCACCCGATTTTCACGGATATATCTAATTGGTTGCTCGACTACATGAAGCTCGAGCCGAAAGGACACACACCATAATGAACCTCACCACACTCGTTCGCGAGCTCAACGCGACATTTCTTCTCAGCGTCGCGGCTTTTTTGCTGGCGATGGCCCTCACGCCGCTCTACACCTACTTTGCGTATCGTTATAAGTTTTGGAAAAAACAACGGGCCGCTAGCACAACGGGTGAGGAATTGACGGTCTTTACCAAGCTGCATGCCGATAAATTTACGCGCAACATCCCCACCATGGCCGGGATGATTGGCATTGTGGCCATTGCTGTGGTGACGCTGGGGTTTAATCTCGACCGAGCGCAGACCTGGCTCCCACTGGCGGCATTACTTGGTGGTGGGGCAGTGGGGCTGCTGGACGATGTGATCAATATCAACAGTGATGGCTCGGGCTCGGCGGGTCTGCGCGCCTGGCTGAAGTTCTCAATGATCGCGGTAATGGCGGCAGTACTGGCCTGGTTCTTCTACGTCAAGCTAGGCTATACAACAGTGCATGTGCCATACCTTGGCGACTGGCAACTCGGCCCGTGGATCGTCCCACTCTTTATCTTTGCGGTGGTGGCAACTGGCAACGCAGTGAACATTAGCGATGGCCTGGATGGTCTGGCTGGTGGACTGCTGGCGGTGAGCTATTGCATTTTTGGGGTGATTGCTTTGCTGCAGGGGCATTTGCAGCTGGCGGGTTTTTGCTTCACTGTAGTGGGAGTGCTGCTGAGCTACCTGTGGTTTAATATCTATCCAGCACGGTTCTTTATGGGCGATGTGGGGAGCTTTGCCTTTGGGACGAGCCTGGGCGTCGTGGCGATGCTGACGAATACCCTGTTTTTGCTGCCGGTCATTGGTGTGCTGTTTGTGGTAGAGGCGGGCTCGAGCCTTATTCAAATCCTCAGCAAGAAGTTCTTCCACCGCAAGGTGTTTATCTCGGCACCAATTCACCAGCACTTCCAAGCAGTCGGTTGGCCGGAGGTAAAGGTGACGATGCGTTTCTGGGTAATCTCTTGCGTGACAGGCTTTATTGGCCTGATGATGGCGCTGGGTGGGGGACATATCTAGAATGGCTGCTGCTCGCCGCACCCGTGCTGCGCGCCGATCGGCTTCGGCTCGGTCGGTTCAGCCAGTGCGCCGCGAGCAGCGCACCACGCGCAATGCTGCCACTGCTTCATCTGCTGCTGTGCCACGTTTGCACCGGCCGGACTATCAGATTATCCTCTGGGTGGGGCTGCTCATGCTGCTGGGTTTGGTGGTAATGTATGCCATTGGCCCGCAGCGTGCCAATGTACTCAACTCTGCGCACAACACCAACTACTACACCGATGGCTACTTCGCTATCAAGCAGACGGTGAGCTTGCTGCTATCAATTAGCGCCTTTGTGGGGTTGTCGCTCGTGCCCTTTGCGTGGCTGCGCCAAAAGGCGGGTACGCTGCTAGCCAGCGGCTTCGTGCTGTGTGCGCTGCTGTTTGTCCTTGGCAATATGCTGCATGTCTCGGCAATTGCCCAGTGTAGCCTTGGGGCGTGTCGCTGGTTCTCGCTGGGGTCGCTAGGGAGCTTCCAGCCAGCCGAGATGCTGAAGTTTGGCATGCTTATCTATATGGCGCTCTTCCTCGGCACACGGGCGCGCCAGGGGGTGATAAACGACCTCCATCAGACGATCATCCCCATGGTAATTATGATGTGCGCTGCGCTCTTTTTCGTGATATTTTTGCAAAAGGATATGGGCACAGGCCTAGCGCTCACTGCCATGGTGGCGTGTATGCTGGTGATGAGTGGCATGAGCTGGCGCTGGCTAGCCTATCTAGCGGCGGGTTGTGTGGCACTGGTGCTGCTGCTTATCGTCATTGCGCCGCACCGCATGGAGCGGGTGGCGACCTTCTTCCAGGGGGATGACCACGCCGCCAGTAGCAACGATGATGGCTACCACATCAAGAATGCCAAGATTGCACTGGGTACGGGCGGGCTATTTGGCCTGGGTATTGGTAACAGTATCCAAGCGACGGGCTACCTCCCTGAGGCGATTAATGACTCAGTCTTTGCCATCATTGGTGAGACGTTTGGCTTTGTGGGGGCGGTGGTCGTGCTGGCATTGTTTGCAGCGCTGCTACTGCGCCTGCTGAGGATTGCCGAGCGCCTGCCTGATATGACAATGCGTCTGGTGGTAGCTGGAGTCTTTGGCTGGCTGGGTGCACATGTTATGCTAAATGTAGCGTCGATGATTGGAGTCTTCCCGCTGACGGGTATTACGCTGCCATTGCTGAGCTTTGGTGGCACCAGTATGGTATTTATTGCTGGTGCGCTTGGTCTGGCCTTCCAATTATCACGCCAGGCAGCTTACCAACCAATCAACGAAAAGGAGACCTCTCATGAAGCTACTGGCAGTCGGCGGTGGATCGGGCGGGCACGTTACGCCGGTCGTCGCCGTCATTAATGAAATCGCAGCCCTCCAGCCCGATGTGCAGGTGACCTTCGTCTGCGATAAGGCCTTCGCTAGCCAATCGCGCGGGCTCATGCAGCACGCTGCAGTGCCAGTGCGGGTGCGGACAATCGCCGCGGGTAAGTTCCGGCGCTACCAGCACCTCAGCGTAGTGCGCCAGTTGCTCATGCCGAGTATTGTGCTGGCTAATATACTTGATATCTTTAAGATCCTGGCTGGCGTGTGTCAGAGCCTCTGGCTGGTGCTGCGCTGGCGGCCAGACGTGATCTTTGCCAAAGGGGGGTTTGTGTGTTTGCCTGTTGGCATTGCGGCGCGCTGCCTGCGCGTGCCAGTAGTCATCCACGACTCCGATGCTCGCCCTGGCCTGACTAACCGTGTGATGGCACGCTGGGCGGCAGCGATTGCTACGGGCTGGCCACTCAAGCATTATCACTATCCAGCATCGCGTAGCCGCTATGTGGGGGTGCCGATTGGCGCTGATTTTCGCCCGCTCACCCCAGCGCAGCGGCAGCAAGCACGGCAGACCTTCTCGCTTGATCCACACAAGCCATTAGTTGTCGCTACCGGTGGTGGTCTTGGTTCGGCTATTATCAATCACGCGGTGTTGCGTGCTGCTGATGACCTGCTGGCTGCTGGCATGCAGGTCTATCTGGTAGCGGGCAAAGGCAATTATGATGCCGCCCAGGCCAAAGCGCCGCAGCACCCCGATTTTCACTGCGTGCCCTTCGTTTTTGAGCATATGGCGCAATTGCTCGGCGCAGCCGATGTCGTGGTGTCTCGTGCCAGTGCCACCTTCACGCAGGAGCTCGCTGGCCTCGCTCAGGCGGCTATCTTGGTGCCGGCTCATCACCTGGGTGACCAACGCAAAAATGCCGCCATCTATGCCGAGGCCAAGGCTGCGCTGGTCTTGCAAGACGACGCCCTAGAGCAGAGTGATGCCCTTGGCCAAGCCATTCTTACCCTCATGCGCGACCCTGCGCAGCGCCAGCAGCTCGCTCAGCGCCTCCACACCTATGCACGTCCCTACGCCGCCCGCGATGTAGCGCAAATGGTGGTAGAGACGGCTCAGCGTCAGGAGTAGGATAGGCGAGATCAGAACGCACATCTCACCCCGTCAAAATGACGGGGCTCTTCACCACTTGAGAGCTCAGTGATCAGTCAACTCGACTGGCTGGTTTGATGGTCAGTAGCCTTTGCCAACAACCAACCATCTACGGTATAATGGCCTGTAGCATCATGGGCTTTCGCACAAAACAAACACCACCACCAGCGCGCCGCCGAGCTGCCAAGAATAAGAGGGAAGAGCAGCCCCAGCGCACCGCCTACACCTATCGGCGTAACCGTACACTGACTGGTAGCTTAGTGAGTCGTGTCCCGAGTGCGGGCGAGCCCAAGGCGCAGCTGCGGTCGCCGCGTATGCATGCGCATGATTTACGCCGGACGCGCCGCCGCGTGGCGTTGTCGCTTGGAGTAGTGGTGGGGCTGCTGGCTGCAGTGTGGTTTGCGCTTGATAACGTCATTGCGACACCGGTCGTCGCAGGCAATCTCACCAGCAACCATCAGCTCTACCAAGCCAAGGTCAACGACTATCTCACTACCCATCCGCTGGAGCGCTTTCGCTTTGCGCTCAATACTAGTCGGCTGGCGGCCTATCTCCAGACGCATGATTGCCCTGAGGTTGCTGCAGTACTCCCAGCCACGCAGCAAGCTGGCCTGGGGCGCAGCACCATCACCCTCGCTATGCGCCAAGCAGCAGTGGTCTGGACGGTTAATCGCCAGCAACTCTTTGTTGATACCGAGGGCCATGCCTTCCGCCGTGCCTATGGGCCGCGGCCAAGCATTGAAGTGGTGGATGACAGTGGTATTGGTACGCGTAATAACCAAGTCGTCGCCAGCAACCAATTTCTCGGCTTTATTGGCAAAGTTGTCGGCGCAGTCCGTCGCCACCAACTCACCGTCCAAAAGATCACGCTGCCTGCTGGCACGACGCGTCAAATCTACGTCTGGTTTACAGGGGTGGAGTATCCTGTTAAGTTCTCGGTCGATCGCTCGGCTGGCCTGCAGAGCGAGGATGCCGCCCGGGCCATTCGCTATCTGGCGCAGCACCACATCACTCCCAAATATCTTGATGTCCGCGTCAGTGGCCGAGCGGCGTATCGGTAGTAGGGTAGTGACAATAGAGCATTTATGCTTTTAATGTTAAGAATTTTTGATATCTCTAACAAGTAGCCACTCCACTGAATACGGTGTTGTGGTGAAGCTAAAATCCATCACAAGCGCCGCACCAGGAACGGCTGTGTAAGAAAGATACTAGAGACCATTCCATTAATATTCCAGAGAATAGAGCGGCGTGACAAAAGAAACAGTGCAGAATCACTGAAGATATGTAATTGATCGCGGTCAATATCTGCAGAGTATCTCAGCAAAGGGTAGGGGAACTACTCTGTAAAACAAGAACAAATTTACAACACTTTACATAACAAAACATAAAAAATGCAAATAAAATATTTATAATACAAAATCGACAAAATGCAAAAAAGAGTAGGGTAGATGTTTTTTGCGAAAAAGTCAAATCATGATATTGTATAGTATTTTAACCTCAGTCAACCCAAGCAGGGTAGAAAACATAGCAAAAATACTAAGCACACAAAATGTCAAACAACGCAACCATGGCTCAGAATCTGCGAGGACCGGGTTAGCACTGGCATGACGCCAGGCAAATACGAGACCAGAGCGCGCATACCTAGATCTGCAGCCGCGCTCATTTGTTTGATATCGAGCCATTGCACAGACAAGTTGCAAACCTTGCGCGGCAATCAGACACACTCACACGAACAAATGTACATAACTTTGCACACGCGAATGTTCATGAATATATGCGCCGTGTGTTCCCTCCAATAGAACAAGCGTCTGCTTTTACTTTTGCAGGACGTATAAAGTGCCCACGGCTTCTATCCTTACTCTCCCCATTGGATGGCGCAGATATCTTAAGTGAACCTGCTGAACGAGAAGCAAGATCGATCAATAATCGAAGATCTATATACCGGATATATGCGTCTTATGCTCATAAAGACCAACCGCCAAATCCAGCTCAATTCAGGCTACAGCTGAGGTCTGAGCTATATATGCATCGTAAAAGGATTATTGTGCGAAGTTATATTACACTCCTAAAGATGATCAATGATACATCTTTTACATCTACCCCACTGCTGCGTGGATGTGAATTATTGTGTACGCGTGGATTGCGATACATGGCTACTCATCATTCCCTCGTCTATGGGCGCTGATGTTTATGCTTATGCTTTGCTGCTGGTTGCTATTTTGCTATACGTGATTGCTTGCTATATTGTGTAGTATAGCTAATCAGCGCTGTGAAATTGTGAGCTTTCTGGGTATATTTCTATGCGGCCTTAGGCCGTTTTGATTACTATAGCTTAATAGCTTTCATCTAAGCTGAAAATATGCTGTGTGCTGCTGCAAGGACAAGTATGACTCTTTGGCTATAATAAGTACAGAAGAACCAGAGAGCTACAGCTCAGGTGAGGTATGTCACGATAACATAGCTCTCGAATATGAGCTTATCAGTGGTAGATGCTAGTGAAATGAGGCAAGAACAGGGGTAGGGCGGTTGCCGGTGATTTTTGACGAAAGAGTGGCAGACTCCCCTGCTTTGTCCTGCCCTTTTTGGCCGCTTGTGCAATACACCTAAGGCACTGTAAAGAATGGATGAAAGAGGCGTATGGAATGGGCTGTGATTGTAATGATGACTCGTCTTGCATACAAAACGGCCGATACATAAGCCTATGAGGCAAATCACACACAGATATCCGCAACTATCATGTGTACACGATAGTTGTCCACGCGGCAAATTACCTCTGTTATAGCTGAGTATATGTGGTGTTCGGGGCGGGAGGGGAGGCCACTTCCCTATCGTTATTTCTCTCAACCTGTAGACTCGAGCTCTCACTTAATTGTAGCCATACCTACATAACCAAAAGAGACGAAGCTCTCATCGCTCCGTCTCTTATTAGTGTATTGCTTGTCTAGAGCTACGCTGTTGCGACCGCCTCTGCTTGCTCCTTGGGTGGTTCGAGGGCGTAGGTGGCTTTGGCAACGCGCTTGAAGAGCGGTTTACTTTGGAGATTAAGAAGGATGGTGGTCTCCTTGACCTGGCGGCTCTTGAGGACGCGCTTGACGATCTCGTCGCGGTGCAATGGGCCGCCCTCATCGCGCAAAATACCAGCAATGATATCTGCCACAGTGCCTTGGCTATAACCCCAGATGTCGAGTGCATAGATGCCGCGGCCGATGAGGATGAAGCGCTTGTCTTTGATGAGCTCGTTGTGGATGGCTTGCTTGGTGACGTTACGGCGCTTGAAGGTGCTCTCCTTGATGCGCTGAGCGATCTCGCTAAAGTGCAGCGGCTTGCCTTCGTCTAGCAGGACGACGTAGATCTTGTCGCGGATATTCTTGGGATTAACGGTTGGCCACTTGCTCAGGCCCCACATGTCTTTGAGGTGGGCCAGCTGGGTAGAGAGGCTAGCCAGGCCGCGTACTTGGTTGGGGTTCTCGTAGGTGAGTTGGTCGTGCAGGGCTTCGAGACTGATCGGTGCACCGTGCTGCTTGATGGCAGCAACGATCTCATCCACACGGCTCCGCACCGCCTTCTCATCACCGTATTCGGCAATGGCCAGGCCTTGGTGGTATTTGTCGGTCTCATTGATAGGGGTGAGGCGGGCTGAGACTTCGCCAATGAAGGCAATGTGGGCGCGCTGCTGCACCGTGGGTGTCTCGACATCTAACAGGCGCTGTGTGATGTCTGAGACGCGCCCCACGCGGCCATTCTCGGAGAGGTCGCGGATGATGAGACGCTCGGCGTCGTGCAGGCCCTCTAGCTCGCCTGCTTCGGCGGCGAGTTTGAGGCGCACCACGATGGCTTTCTCGAGCTGGCGGACGCGCTCGCGCGTAATACCGAGCAGCTCGCCGATCTGCTCGAGCGTTTCGCGGCGCTCTTTGAGGCCAAAGCGACGCACGATGATCTCGCGCTCGCGGTCGTGTTCTTCGCCGACTGCATCAAGGATGGTAGCGATCGACGCGGCAAAAATTTCGGTTGGTTGTTTGGTTGTTTGGTTCATGATTCGGTTCTCCATTTCCTTCTCAGTTGTTTGCAAATGCCCACTCGCACTTCTTACATTTGATTATAGAATAATAGGTGATATAAGTCAATCGTTTCATCATAGAACTATTATAGCACACACTTTACGCTTATGGTAAACAATTTTTTGAGGCTTTTCATTTGCAAGTGATGTGGCGAGCATGACGGGGCAGTTGACGGGCTCGCAGCAATGCGGGCTGGCATAGAAAAACCAGCGGCCGATACAGAGGAGCCGCTGGTATATGAGAGGTCGCCAGGCTAGGCGGTGCGTTTCTTACGCGTGGTGGTGGTGCGAGTTGTGGCCTTGCGCCGGCCCCGTTTGGGTGGTGCGGCGGCCAAGATTTCGCGGGCTTGCGCCTCATCCAGAGTTGTTGGATCAGTATCCTTGGGTACACGTGCGTTCGTCTTGCCGTCAGTTACATATGGGCCCCAGCGCCCCTTGAGGATCTTGATAGCGCCAAAATCGGCAATGTGCTTCTCTGCCTCGGCCTTGAGTTTGGCGGCGTAGAGCACGCGAGCCTCGGCCTCGGTGATCTCGCGCGGGTCGTGCTCCTTGAGGCTCACGTAGAGCTTGCCTACCTGAATGTACGGCCCAAAGCGCCCAACGTTTGCCTTGATGGTCTGACCATCCTCAGTGGTGCCAACAGTGCGCGGTAGTTCAAAGGCCTTGAGGGCTTGCTCGAGCGTGACGGTCTCGATGCGCTCACCCTTGGGGAGCGGCGCAAACTGCGGCTTGGCGGCCTTATCTTCGCTGCTGCCCAGCTGGAGCATCGGCCCAAAGCGCCCAAAGCGGGCAAAGATCGGCTTGCCCGTCTTGGGGTGGGTGCCAACCTCGCGGTGCGCACCGACGGTGCTGCGGTCAATGTCGCCGGACTTTTCGATGAGTTCGTGGAAGGGCTCGTAAAATTGGCGCAGCATGGCATTGCGCGCGAGCTTGCTGGCAGCAATGTCGTCGAAGTCGGTCTCGACACGGGCGGTGAAGCCATAGTCGATAATGGGGTCGAAGTGATCGGTCAAAAAGCCAGCGATCAGCTCGCCTGCTGGGGTGGGCAGTAGCTTGCCACGAGTGGCACCAGTTTTTTCTTGGACGATGCGACGAGTGACGACAGGGGTATTATCGCTTGGTGTCTCGCCTGTACGCTCCAGAATGATGACATCGCGTGGTTCACCTTCGCTCTCGCCTCGCTCGGCATAGCCACGGGTCTGGATGGTATTCATGATGGTGGCGTATGTGCTGGGCCGACCAATGCCAAGCTCTTCAAGCTTCTTGACGAGCGTCCCCTCGGTATAGCGCGCTGGTGGGCGGGCAAAGACCTGCCGCGCCTCGGCCTGTGTAAGCTCGAGGGTGGTGTGCTGGCTGACTGATGGCAGGATGGTCGAATCCTTACCGCCATAGACGCGCAAAAAGCCATCAAACAGCACTGTCTGACCCTTTGCCTCAAAGACGAGTGTTTTCTCTAGCCTCAGCTGTGTGCTGTCGATGCTGATGGTAATGGTGGTGTTCTCTAGCTTCGCAGCGGCCATTTGGCTGGCTAGGGTGCGCCGGCGGATGAGGTCGTAGAGTTTTTGGTCGTAGCTACTGCCAGCGACGGATTCGCGGGCGATGTCGGTCGGGCGGATGGCTTCGTGAGCCTCTTGGGCACCAGCCGACTTCGTGGCGAAGGTGCGGCTGTGCGAATAGTCAGCGCCAAACTGCTGAGTAATGTATGTACGGCTGGCGGCAATGGCCTGGCGGCTGAGATTGACGCTATCGGTACGCATATAGGTGATGAGCCCCTCTTGGTAGAGCTTCTGGGCGCTGGCCATGGTGGCGCGGCTACCCATGCCGAGCTTGCTATTGGCCTCTTGCTGGAGGGTGCTGGTGGTAAATGGCGCAGCGGGGTTGCGCGTGCTGGGCGTCTTGGTGATATTGCTAACGGTGAAACGAGCGCCGCTCAGCCCTGCCAAGAAGTCGTGGGCAGCTTGCTCGCTATCGAAGCGCTGCTTGAGCTCAGCTTTGAGCTCTTCGCCTTCTACCGTAAAGCGTGCCGTCACACGAAACTGTGCACTACTCGCAAAATCGCGAATCTCGCGCTCGCGCTCCACAAGCAGGCGCACCGCTGGGCTTTGCACACGGCCAGCCGACTTGCCACCCGGCACCTTGCGCCACACCACAGGGCTCAGCTCAAAGCCCACGATGCGGTCGAGGATCTGCCGTGCCTGCTGCGCCTCCACGAGCTGCATATCTACGGTGCGAGGTTGTTTGATAGCTGCCTCGATGGCGGGCTTAGTGATCTCATGGAACGTGATGCGCTTGGTGCGCTGTGGGTCTAGGCCAAGCACTTCGCACAGGTGCCAGGCAATCGCCTCCCCTTCCCGGTCTTCATCGGTTGCGAGCCACACATTGTCTGCGCCAACTGCCTTGACGGCCTTCTTGAGCTCGGTGATGACCTTCTTCTTGTCTGGATCGATCTCGTAGACAGTCTTGAAGTCGTTTTTGATATCGATCGGCGGCTGTCCATCCTTGGTCTTCTTGGGGATGGCGCGAATGTGCCCTACGCTCGAGAGCACCTGATATTCCCCGCCCAGGTAGCGCTCGATTGTCTTGGCCTTGGCTGGGCTCTCGACGATGACTAGTTGTGTGTGTTTGCTCATTGATTATCTACTCGCTTGTTATAGTTATATGCTTGCTATTAACCTATCTAATCAAGCGCCTATGATACCGCAAAGTAGAGTGGAATGCAAATTAGATACATTAAGAATACCCTCTCCCCCTCCCTGGCCTATAGGCAGGGGTATTGCTGATAGTGTGGAAAATATATAAGAAGTCTGGCTATCGATAAAGAATGCTGCACGAATTATCAATCGCACTACCCACGCACGCGGCGTGTGCGACGCATACGGGTGCGAGGTTGCCGTGCTGGGGTGTGTGCTGCTGAGGTGGACTTGGTAGATTTGCTGTAGTCTTTGGCTTTGGCATAGTGGCCAGTGAGATAGTCCTTCGCAGCGGCAATACCAAGGACAGTACCTACAGCAAACGACCCTAGTGCTGCTACACCAGCATAACGCTCAAGCTTACTCCCCTCAGGAGCGAGCGACTTGAGAAAATAGGCAGCAATTGCTATATTATCTGCTGCCATACTGAACTTGCCGGATTTTGGCGTACGGAAGGCTTCATCATTTGTGAGGCCATGATAGACGGTCGCACCAGCATTGACGGCATTCTTAGTGGCAATTGTTGCTAGAACTAATTTGGGTACAACATAGAGCTTGCCTGCTATTATACCAATCACTGCCATACCGAATTTGTCGCAAAAAGCATCAAACCCTGCACCAAAGTCACTTTCTTGGCGAAGACGTCGCGCCGCTAGGCCATCTGCTAGGTCGCATATACGACCACCAAGTATCATGAGTGCGCCAATGACTTGGCCGGTCTTATCATTTTCCCTTGTAGCGGTGTCAAATTTCTTAGCACCACAGGCTACCAGCCCAAGCCCAGTAGCCGAGATGGCATTTGGCACAGTAGGAATATCTCTCATGTGATATTCGCGTTTGCGTCGTCTTGGGGGCTGCTCTGCTGTCGCCATAGTATATGGTACTGTACCATAATACTAAGCCAATGTCCACTGGTTGGCACCAAGTGAGCGGATAACGCCGTTAATCTCCAGCATTGTCAGTGCAATGGTAAACTCGCTGATGGGTGTGCCTAGGCGGCGCTGCATTTCTTCGCCGTCGCGCAGGCCTTGGCGTAGCAGCTTGATGATGGCAGCCTCGAGCGGTGTGCTACCCAGTGGCAGGGTGGCATTCTCGCTCTGCTGGCGCTGGGGTGGCGTGATGGTCATGACAGCGAGGATATCGGCTGGGCTGGTGGCGGGCAGAGCGCCTTGCTTGAGGAGGTTGTTGCAGCCCTGCGAGAGTGGGCTGGTGATGTTGCCTGGCACCGCAAAGACGTCCTTGCCTTGCTCGAGTGCGTGGGCAGCAGTGTTGAGCGTGCCACTGCGCTCGGCCGCCTCGGTAATGATGACGACGTCGGCCAGGCCGGCGACGAGGCGGTTGCGCTCAAGGAAGCTCCAGCTGCCAAAGCGGTAGCCATCTCCTGCCAAGTGCTCCGAGACCACTGCCCCACCCTTGGCTACGATGTCACCCGCAAGCGCAGTATGATTGGCTGGATAGATCCGCGGCAGGCCATTGCCCAGCACAGCGATCGTCGTGCCGCCCACCGCCACGCAGGCCTGATGCGCAATGCTGTCAATCCCGAGGGCCAGCCCGCTGATGATAATTACTCCTTGGCGGGTCAGCTCGCGGGCGAATTGCTCCGTCACTTCCCGGCCATAGCGCGTGGGCCGGCGCGACCCAACGATCGCCACGCTCGGGCGGCGTTCCTCAGGTAGTGTACCGAGATAGTGAATCTGCTGCGGTGGCTTGGCAATATGGCAGAGTGGATTGAGGTATTGGTGGGCTTGTGGTGTGGTGTGATTGATCTGTTGCATGATTTGTGCTGAAAAGTGTTGACATTTTGTCAAGCGGGTGCTAGTATCATAAGTGATTGATTGAGCGCAAGCTCGTTCAAGTACCTTATACCCCCTATTTTAACATAGTTACCCCAGTGTTTTCACGAAGGTAACGTGTTAGGTTGCACACAATCTGTGCTGTAGTTATCTACCCTCCACTGCAGCACCGTTAGACAGGGTTGTGTGCTTACTAACCCCTTTGTCCAGCGGATCTCGTATGTGTGAGTAGATCACGTATACCCTGATTGGGTGGGACGAAGGGCAAACCAAGCGCTCATAGTGATGCCCACCCTTACTATGAGCGCTTTTTTGTTGGGGTGAGTTGGTGATGGTCTAGTCGCGCATTAGTTATTCTAAGCTGATTTACTTTGGTGCGCGAAGGTGCTGTGAATTGCTCTGGTTTGTGACATGCGCTACCAAGGCAAAGATAGCTGGTATCTGTGGTAGTAGCCACGATCCTGGCGGATTTGCCCTGCTTGTAGAACTTACTGCAGGGACTGTGATGCTTGTGCATGTAAGGTTTGATAAAAAGGCCTTCTCCGCGCTACTATGCTCTCTGGTGCAGCATACAATACCTTGCGTGTTGATAATTTTTCACCCTCAACTACATACTTCTCAATGAGAAAAACGAGCATCGAGAAGTATAGTTGCTATAGCAACATTGTGGCTTGCGATGGGCGCACGTATGTGCGCGTCACAGACAAGTAGAGGTGCAAGCTGAAACGCTATGTGATTGACACACGCTTACACCAGGCATACCTATATAGCCCAGCACGCACAAAATCTATGGCCGAACAATACTTTTCACCATATTTTTCTCTGTTATTGCGCAGTGAACTTATTATTTATTCAAGTGAGAGATATGCAAGAAAACGCTGTTATACGCTAGTGAGCACTAGAGTTGAGCTGTGTCGCTACGTGTTGGCTGCTTGTCTGAAGTAGCGTTTGGATCAACATAGTACTTGGGGATGCTATGAGCCTGGTTTTCTGGCTCTTCCCAGTATGGGCGTGGCTTATCAGATGCATACAGATTGCTCTTACGTGTGTTTGAGGTTGTGCTCTGCTGTGCTTCGTCTTGAGCAGCCTTCTCTGTGACATCTGGGTGGGTGACAAGGTCTGTAGTGATTGCTAGGTTGGTGACAGTGATGAGCTTGAGATGACGTCCATCAATATCGTCATAGCTCACATCGACATTATAAACCTTCTTAAGATACTCTGGTGTTGGACTAGTGATACTACCCTCTACAACGAGGCCAGCTAGCTGGAAATTATACGGATTGCTAGGGTCAGACTGTACAAAGAGTGGCGAACCTTGCCCTGTGCGGTCATCAAAGCCGTCTTCTGATGAGACGAGTAGTGTCTTGGTATGGGTAGCATCGTCATACCCAACAACAAAACCAGATGCAACGACTGGTTTGCCAATCTTGCGTTCGTTACCTTGGCTACCATAATTAACGACAGTAAGTGGCTGCTCGAGGAGGTCATCTTGAGCAATTGTCGTAATGACACCATTCTTTGCATCAGGATCCATCTGGCGGCTTGTTCGCCGCTTAGCATGGTTCTCGTTTTTGTTAGCAAGAGTCAGAGCGACAATATGCTTGTGAGAGGTGCCATAAGGGCCAGGCATCGGCATGGTGCAGCCACCATTGGGATGAAATTCTGACTCATTAGAGCCTATTGTAATGATGCCAGTATTGTCTGGAGTGAGATTTTCGAGGTCCTCCGTATTGACGACGGTGAGAACGATGGGATGGCCCTGCTCACGGTCGTTTGCAGAGTAGGTTATAACACCAGAGTAGAGCACATCTGTCTCCCCTCCTGATATTCTCACCTTAGTAGCAGTAAGAGCCGGTGCGCCCTCAGAATAGCCATTTACACCGATGCCACTATCGCGGAAGGCATGCTCCCACGCTTCATCTTGAGAACTGAACGGAAGGTCGCTCAGTGTGCGCATGTGATCAACAGCTGGTTTGTCGTGGCCAAGGTCGGCGCCGTCGTCTAGCTCAGTGTCGCTACAGGCTGGTAGCGGGTCGTTGCCTGGGTAGAAGTCCGGAAGACCATTGTAGATACCGTGCAGTATTAGAGGAGTTGTCAGTGCAAGACTAGCAATTACCACCCCACGCTTTCGGCGGCGAGACTGCTGTTCATCTGGCGATGGTTGTTCTTCTGGGAGTGGTAGTGGTTCGCAATTCTTCTTGACCATAATAGTTACTATAGTAGTACATTTTGTATCGTATGACAAATATCCATACTACGTGCAGAGGTAATGCGTCCTCTGTTTCTTCTCTGTCAACTACTATATAAATTTGTATTTAGTCCCGCAAAGCGCTATAATGGCCGAACCATGACAGAAATGGCAGTTCGAGAACATAATTTTGCCCCACATTCTCAGCCAGAGACGCGGATGGAGCGACGACAACACGAGCAGGCAGAGCGGCGTCAGCGATTGTGGCGAGCGATTGGTTGGCGAGCATCGTGTGCGATGCTTGGCGCTACGCTTGCGGGGACGTGGTCATTCGTAGGTGCTCGACTCGAGGCGCGTCAGGCGAAGGAGCCGTTGCCGGCCTGCACGACACTGGATGAGTCAATGTCGCAGCCGCATCTGGGACAGCCAACAGAGATTGCACGCCGGCCCTCGGTCACGATTGCTGAGGCGCTTGGCGATCGCACGGCTCTCGAGCAGCATAAGCAAGAAGTGTTGCAGGCAGTGCAGCCTTTGGTCGTTAAGATTAATGTCTATGGCAGTGAAGTGACAGGCTCTGGTGGAGACTATGGCGGGAGTGGTTTTATTGTCGAGACGCCGGGTGGTTGGTCTGCGGTGTTGACGGCTGGGCATGTTGTGTCGTCTGAGCGCCAGAGAGGTAATATTGCGGTAGAAACGACCAATGGCCATCGCTATGCCGTCCGGAGTGGTTGCTACACTGGCAAGGCAGATGGGCCACACAGGCCAACAGTGCCAGATGTCGCGGCATTAACATTGCGTCACCAGAATTATACGCCTGCTCCTGCACTGCAATTTGCTACCCCTGATGAAACAAGGGAAATTATACAACAAGGCCAACCAATGTATGCGCTTGGCTTCCCCATCAATAGCAATAATAGCCTGGTGCAGGTCACGCGCCAGCCGGCCAACCAGCCGCGTCTCAACGTCCTCCTCCCGGTAGCGCAAGATGGCCCTGAGGGTAAAATAACTATGGTGGCGGGAATGGAGAAAGCGGTGGATGAGAACGAACCATATGATCCTGCGCGCGAGGATTCTGTCTTGCCTGGTATGTCTGGTGGTATTGTCGTGGCGCAAGTCGAGACAGCAACAGGGACTGAGGTGAAGATCGTTGGCATGACGCAGGCAAGTAATACAGTTGTGGCTGATGCGGATACCCTGAAGAGCTATGGTATTATTGCTGATGAGAAAGAGACAGCGACATACAAGCCGCGTCTGACATATCTTGGGAGTGTGAGTGAGATGATGGGGCCGCTTGCTGCAATGGATAAGCAGCAACCACTGTGGCGAGCTGTGACATTCGCTGCAGACATAGTGCAGCCTTCCTGATACATTGATGCATGTGCTATACTAAATCACTATGAAACATCTCTGGCATTCTCATCATCCTTTTCGTATTTTTTGGTTTTCGGCGCTGCTGACGGTGCTGCTGGGCGGGGCAATTTTTGTCCATTTGGGTGTGAGCGGTTTGTGGCTGTTTACCATCCTGGTGCTGCTAGAGGTGACCTTCAGCTTTGATAACGCCGTCATTAATAGCCGCGTCTTGGCAACCCTAAGCCCCTTCTGGCAGAAGATCTTCCTGACGGTGGGGATATTCATCGCAGTGTTTGTGGTGCGGTTTGTGCTGCCGATCGTTATTGTAATGGTGGCGAGCGGGCACGATTTTATGGCAGTGGTCGACCTTGCGCTGCATAAGCCAGCAGAGTATGGGCACATCCTCCACGCTGCGTCGCCAATGATCGATGCCTTTGGTGGGGCGTTTTTGATCATGATTGGCCTAAGCTACTTTATGGACTACAACAAGCGGGTGCACTGGATGCGGCACGTCGAGTCATGGCTGGCCAAGGCGGGGCGCTTCGAGAACCTCAAAATATGTGTGATGCTGGCGGTGGCAGCAGTGCTGTACTTCACGGTAGAGCGGCAGTATGAGTCGGTGGTGCTGATCTCATCTATCCTAGGGATCTTGCTGCATATTGGGCTGGAGCTCTTCGGCTCGTTCTTTCATGACGACACGGCGCAGTCTCTCAAGGCAAAAACAGGCTGGGCGGCCTTTGCGAGCCTGATGTACTTGGAGGTGCTGGACGCGAGCTTTAGCTTCGATGGGGTGATTGGTGCATTTGCTATCACCAGTAGTATTGTCTTGATTGTGGCAGGCCTCGGGGCGGGTGCCATCTGGGTGCGTTCGCTTACGGTCTATCTACTACGGACGGGTGCACTGGGTAAATATAAGTATCTTGAGAATGGTGCGCACTGGGCCATTATGGCGCTGGGTGTGATGATGATCGCTAAGCTCTTCCATGTGGAGCTGCCTGAGTGGGCGACCGGTGGGCTGGGCCTTGTCTTTATTAGCTTAGCAGTCGGCAGCAGCATCCTCGAGGCTCGCACCATTAACCTCCAGACCGCAACCGCAAACACTGTCCACCACGCCGAGCAACGCCTCAAGCGTGGGGTGAAGAAGATTGTGAAGCACTAGATATTGCGATACATGTCGTCGAGAGATAAAATACACTCGAAATAATGTACTATACCGACGGCTGGTACGTCACACTCGTCGCTGCTATGTCTCCCGCAAGGAATTGCGCAATGAGAGAGGCTGACTGCTCAGCCGTCCACTGTTGCAAAATAGCTTGCTCATCTGAGGTAAAGTTACTCAAGACGAAGTCAACATCACCGACTTGCTGCCGCATTTTATTATCCGTGCCAAGGCGAATGTGCCAAAAGTTCTGCCCAATATGCCGGTGGAGCGACTTAAGTCCATTGTTGCCTGCGCTCTCGCCGCCTCGCCTAACGCGAATTTTGCCAAAATCGAGGGCCACATCATCGTGAATAACGAGCACATCGTCGAGCGATAATTTATAAAAATCCATGATTGCCCGCGCTGCGACCCCTGTTTCGTTATAAAATGTGGTCGGTTTGGCGAGGATGACCTTTTCTCCGCCCCGCGAAGACTCGGCCAGCTCAGCATTAAATCGGCTCTTCGGGGCGAATTGCATCCCCTGCTCTGCTGCATAAGCGTCGAGGATGATGAAGCCAGCATTGTGCCGAGTGGCGGCATAGCGCGAGCCAGGATTGCCGAGAGCGAGGATTAATTTCATACGTATTAGTATAGCATGGATGAGGTTTTGTTGTGGCTGTGCCGCGCTGGTGGTGCTATGGCTGAACCGAAAATGTTCCGGCCAGATTATACTACAGCGATCATCCGTCTACTGTATGGCTGGCCTCCATATATTTTCTTGTTCAACTATCTCACCATACCTAGCAGCCTTACCCCTTAGTATAAGACCATAAGATCCTCTGTAGAGCGAGCGGGCATACCCTGCCATGTTATACTAAACCCATGGCCCAGCGCGATAATGATCTTGAATTTAGCCTCAATGCTGCCTTTGATGAGCAGCGCACCCAGCCTGGCCTGGTGCCGCTCTACCTCATCAATGGCTCGCTCGGGGCGGGCAAGACGAGCGTGCTGGAGTATCTTTTGCGCCAGCCGGAGTTTGCTGGCTCGCGCGTGATAGAGAATGAATATGCCAACGAGAATGTCGATGGCTACCGACTAGAAGGCCTGGCGGAGCTTGTGACGACGCTGGCGGGCGACTGCGTGTGCTGCTCGTCTAAGCATGCCTTGACGCGCATGCTGCTGGATTTTTGCCAGTCGTCCCCTGCCCCAGTTTTTATCGAGGCAACAGGGGTCGCACGGACGATGAACTTGGTAGAGAAGCTCATCAATGCGCGGATCTTTGACAAATACGAGCTGCTGCAGAGCTATTATGTCATCACGGCGCACGAGATTTTGCACGGTATTGAGCCAGCCCACGAGGTGGAGCTGCAAGCCGCCGATACAATCCTTATTACCAAAGAAGATCTTCTGCACGGTGATGATCGCACTACCTATGATACCAAGCGCCGCGCCCTGCCCTACGCGCGGGTGCTGTCTGCGCCGCATGGGTATTTTGACCTTAGTAAGATCACAACGCCGTCGAGTCTGCTCACCTTCTTCGATACCTATGATGGCGAGCTTGCCGTGCCAGATAACCCAACCTATAGCGTCATCGATATGTCGCAGCTCACTGCTACCGAGGCAGCCTTTGAGACGCTGTGGCTGCAGCTCTTTGCGACGTATGAGCTGCGCCGGCTCAAGGGGTGCTTTATTGATGAGCATGGCACGCGCCGGCACATCGAGGCTACGCCCGAGCAAATCCAGATCACCACTGGCCAGCCTGGCGAAGCACCCAAGCTGGTCTGCATTGGCACCCACGCCAGCAGCATCACCCGCGACGGGCTGGTGGCGCAGCTGATGATGTTTGGGTAAGGTAGGTCTGAGGAGTCTCTTGGGCTTATCCACTAACTCCTCTGGTAGGATCTATTGCAGAGAATGAGGGTTGATTATTATTGGCTTGGATATAAAAATTTTTTCTCTTTTGCGTCATTCTCCCTTCTCTGTAGCGCCAGTACGAGAGGTTGGTATTGAGTCTTATATACATCAGAGGAGGGTGATATGGCAAGAAGCAGTATCGAAAGATAGATCTATGCCATAATAAAACCCACCTACCCCTACTTTGTTGTACGCAAAAACAGAGGTAGATGGGTGTGATATTATGGGTCTTGCGATTTCTTAGCCTTTCCTTAAGCGAGGAGTATTCGTCGACCTGGATTGCTTGGCCTCATAGGCCGCTAGAAGCCACACTACCGACTCTTATCAAGGAATTCGCTTAGCTTCTCATCGATCGATGTGAGCGATTGGCTCATCTGATTGACTCGCCGGACGAACCAAACAAGTAGCCAAATAGCCACCACAAATAGCACAACATGGAAGGCGATGGCCGACCAAAAAAGCGTATTTGCCTCGGGCGCGCGAATCAACAAAGCAAAATAAGCTGGTATATGAGTCATGGTACAACTCCTTATGTTATTAGTTATTACTGAATGTTGTTTGCCCACCCAGCCTTATTGTGTAACATAAGGCTGGGTGGGCGTTCCGGTGGCTAGTCCAGCTTCAGGCAGGACCAGCCCTCAGCGAGCGCGGCGTTCGTTACCTCGGCCTTGGAACCGGGGTAGAATCGGTTGCAGTAGCCCTGGATGTCGACACTACCAGCCGACCCAAACGACACACCGAACGGGAACGTGTACGACATGTCGTAACACGTCCATGTGTACGGCTCGCCGAAGAAGTTGTAGACACCGGAGTGCCCCTGCAGGCGGCAAGCCTCCTCAATATCCGCCGGCCACTCGCCGTCAGCGGCGTTCGCCGGCGAGCTCAAAACGAACCCGCCCATCGCCAACGCAGCGGTAGCACCCAAGGACGCGATCTTCCGGAACTTCATGTTATCCTCCTCTAGGATTCCGGGAGCCCAAGATTTTTGGGCTCAACCAACATGACGATTTGATTGTAGCTGATATATATATATATATCAATACTTGTTATGATATATTGCAATAATACGGTAAAATAACAGTGGTAAGTGCTGTCTATTCTACAACGATTTTGTTCGAAAATAGGCGAACATGGTCAGGGCTATGCACCAACAGGAAGAGAACGATACATACTCTACTAATTATGCCATAAAACACCCTAAGATAGGTTGCCCTGCAAGCGTCAGAAAGCACTTACAAGCGGCTCTTGCCTATGCCCTGCGTGCTTTGCCCTTCGGCATTCTTGCGCTGCTTATATGCTTTCGTCACAGGCTCGAGGCCGCGCTTGACGCGCTCGCGGTTGGCTTTGAGTTGCTTCTCGTCGCGGAAGGAGAGTTTGATGGGGGTGCCGGTGTAGTCGTAGGTGTCGCGGATGCGCCGCTCGAGGTAGCGCTTGTAGCTCCAGTGGACGAACTTGAGGTTGCTGCCGTAGATGACAAACCACGGTGGGTTGGTGTCTGTCTGGACGATGTAGCGCAGCTTGGGGTGGGTATTCTTGAGGCCAGCTGGTGGGTGCTTCTGCACAGAGCGCTGCAGGAGGTCGTTGAGGGTGCGCGTGGTGGTCTTTTGCTGGCGATGAGCAGCGATGCCAAGAGCGAGGTCGAATAATTTTGTCACATTCTGGCCCGTAACGGCACTGGTGAAGATGAGTGGTGCCCACGGTGTGAAGTCGAACTGGGCGGAGATCTGCGGGGCGAGTGCATCGCGCGTGTAGGCATCTTTGCCCTCCACAGCGTCCCATTTGCTCACGACGATGGCCATGCCCTTGCCTGCCTCGGCAATGATGCCAGCAAGCCGTTGGTCGAGAGCGGTGTTGAGCTCATTCACGTCCATCAGGAGGAAGCAAATATCGGCCTCCTCGATGGCAGCCAGGGTGCGCAAGACGCTGAACTTCTCGATGCCCACCTCTTGCTTGCCTTGGCGGCGAATACCAGCGGTGTCGATCAGCTCGATGGTTTGCCCCTGGTAGCGCAAGCGGATGCGATTGACATCGCGCGTGGTGCCCGCCACCCCGGCCACGATGGCTTGCTGCTTGCCCGCTAAGGTATTGAAGAGGCTGGATTTGCCGACATTGGGCCGGCCGATCAAAGCAATCTTGAGCACATCGCTCGGCTCTGCTTGGCGCTTCTCTGGGATGTGTTGGCAGATCTCATCCAGCGCATCACTAATACCACTGTTGTGCTCGGCACTGGTGCGGATGATACTCTTGATGCCAAGACGAAGAAACTCACTAGTGGGCAAGCTGCCCCGCAGGTCGGTTTTGTTGGCGATGAGAATGACAGGTTTGCGACTCTTGAGAGCGGTCTTGGCAACGCGCCGGTCTTCGTCGCTGGGGTATTCGGTGCTATCCACCACCACGAGGATGACGTCGGCTGCGTCGGATGCATCGGTGATTTGCTCTTGGATACTTGCCTCAAACTCGTCTTCTGCTGGCTTGAGGCCAGCGGTATCGACCAGCCAGAACTCATGCCCATGGTAGGCTGCCTTGCCCACCACCCGATCGCGCGTCGTACCGGCCTCGCGTGCCACGATAGCCTGCTGCGAACGCATCATACGATTAAACAGCGAGCTCTTGCCAGCATTGGCACGCCCGATGATTGCAACGGTAGGAAGTTTGGTAGCCATAATGCTCTCATTATATCATGAAAGCGCGAGTGGATTTGCAGTGCCCTACTGCTCAGCTACGTCCTGCCACTTGCCTCGTGGTAGCTTGCCCAGGCTATAGCTGCCAAAGTGCGTGCGGTGCAGGCGTGTGACGGTGTAGCCCAGAGCGGCGAAGGTGCGGCGGATCTGGCGGTTGCGGCCCTCACTCATGCTAATGTGCCACTCGGTGCGACTATCGGGTCGAAGACGCGTGAGGATGAGCCGGCTGGTACCATCGGCAAGCTGTATGCCGTAGTCGCTGATCATCTGCTGGTGGAGGGGTTCGAGTGGGTGGTCGAGCCGGACGTGGTATTCTTTGACTTTCGCAAACTGTGGGTGGGTCATGCGGTAGGCAAAGTCGCCGTTGTTGCTGAGCAAAAGCAGGCCTGAGCTATCAGCATCGAGCCGGCCAACGGGCTTAAGAGCGTGCAACTCTGTTGGTAAAAGGCTATAAATAGTGGGCTGCGACCCCTGTTGTTTGCGCGAGCAAACGTAGCCCACTGGCTTGTTGAGCATAATAGTGTGGTAAGTAACCTGCTCGGGTAGTGGCGCGCCCTGTACCGTTGCCAAGCTGCCTGGCTGGAGGCGGGCACCGAGCACAGCTACCTCGCCATCAACTACGACATCTCCAGCGGCGATTAGGTCATCCGCTTGGCGGCGCGACAGGCCCAGCACAAGCGCAATGTGTTTGTTAAGGCGAGTAGTCGACATGCCCCTATTATATCACCCAGGACGTGCTGGCCGAAGGCTCGGCTCTGCGCTCATAACTCGCTCGGCTTAATGCTGATGGGTATGACGCGACCACGGCCGAGTAACCGCTGAAACAATGCTCCGCGTGCCGCGGAGAGCAGCCTTGCCAATGGCACGAATGCATGTGAAAAGTGGGCTATGTTTGACTTCTGGCACAACCAGTGGGTACTCAAGCGATGGATGCTGGCGGCTATCGGCTTGTAGTGGATCATTGCATCGCGTAGCAGGGCCAGTGACAGGGTCATCGGTAGGTTGTTCATGGAATGGGTAGTCGAATGGTGATCGATCGGGCATAACAGGCTCCATGCAATGATGATTACCTAGTATAGCACGTGTGGAGCGATATGGATACGCTTTTTAGTGTGACGCAGCCGATGGTGCTGACGGCGCTACCCGCTCGGTCTCTTCAAAACTGAGGTCGTCGTGGCTATGCTGAATGGCCGGCGCTGGGCGCGAAGGCATGGCTGCTGGCTGAGGCATTGGCGCGGTATGGTGAGTAGCTTGTGGCCGAGCTGGTGCTACAGTAGCGGCCTGTGCTGGAGTAGGATGCGCTGCAGCCGTGGGAGCTGGGCGGATGGCATCGTAAAGCGGATGGTCAACCGGCGAGACCGACGGATGAGCGGCTGCACTGCCCTGGAGCAACGCCGCAGCTAGCGCATCAGACGGGTCTGCAGCAATGGCCTGTGGGCTGTGCGGCGCAATGGCTGCGCTATCAGTAGCAGGATGAGCTGGCGAATCCTCGTGGTGTTTGTGATCCTCGTGGTGAGTAACTGGTGGCTGCGCTGAGGCTGCTGGTGCTGGATGGCTTGGCGCTGGTGCATTATGTGCCGTGGTGGCTGGCGTTAGCGGCTCAACAGGGGTCGGCATGGTGTCCATCTGCTCGGTGAGGTTGGCTACGGCGTCCGTCACGAGCTGGTTTTGGCTTGGCTGGTAGACGGCTGCACTGGTGCCTGCCTCATCATCGGCCTGCTGTGTGCTCATGCGCAGAGCTTCGGCCAGCTCGGCTTCGTCGTCTGCTGGAGTGTGGGTGTGGTGTGGCGGTAGTGGCGGTTTGTTTGCCGCTGTCTGGTGCTTAATCTCTGGAATACCCGATGGCGCGGTGCTGTGTGGCGCAATAATATCGTTAATAAGTGGCTGCGTAGCGGGAGCATCGCTGGCTGGCAGTGTGTCCAGATGTGGAGCTTCGGCTGGGCTTGGTGTGTCGCTTGCTGAGGCTAAATGCTCATCGTGATGCGTAACGATCTCCGCCTCTGGCGTGTTCTCGGCTGGTGGCAAGGTAAATGGCTGTGGCGTGGTGGGCTCGGCCGGTGGTATGGGCGTGGTGGGATGTGGAGCGCCATTAGCGGCATCGAGCTCGTCGTCTATCAGGCTGGCATAATCTGGTTTTGGCATCGAAGACTGTAGCGGGTGGATCACTCGCTCACCCAGGCTAGCCGGCCGTGGTGTAGAGAATGGCGCTGTGGGCTGCGGCAGTGTGGTGGGCTGGCTGGCTGGCGGCACGGGCATAGCTGGTGCGCTTGGCTGAGGCTCAGGAGTGGTGTGTGCTGCCGGCCGGTGGCTCACCCCTGTATCACCAAGGACGTCGTGTACGGCACGCACCACATCTTCAATACCAACCTGCGATTTGACGAGGTAGCGGTCTGCTCCCAGCGCCTCGCCGCGCATGCGCTGGTCTTGGCTGGAGAGTGCCGTCATGATAATCACCTTGATGCCGCGCGTCTCAGTGGTGCTGCGCAAGATATCGAGCATGTCGAAGCCACTAATCTTGGGCATCATCACATCGCTGATGATGAGCTGCGGACGTTCTTTGATAGCCATGGCGAGTGCTTCTTCCCCATCGCCAGCCGACACGATGTCATACCCCTCGGCCAACAGGCGTACTCCGTATATTTCGCGCAGGCTTTTGTCGTCTTCGACAAGCAGAATCTTAACCTTTGTCATATCACCCTCTATTGTACGCAATTATCAGCAAAAATACCATAGTGCTTGTGGTTTTTTTGAGAGGAATTAATATAAAGTGCTGCTCTGGTGATGGGTCTGGCGCACGGTTGGCTTTGTGTGAAGAGATTGACAGAGCGCTGGTAGTGATTTGCAAATAGGCGCACATACCTGAAATTGCAAAACATTCCCCTGCTCTTCGTAGTAACCCCACTACAAGAAAACATCGATAAACTCGCGACCAAGCCAAAGAAAAGAGCTTTGCTCTATATTCTGGCTAGCGTATGCTAGGTTTGATAGGGCTACTGAGGGGTAGCTATTGACTATAAATATATACTGTGGTATCATACTACTCCCTAACAGAGGAATATGAATATGACAATAACACAACCAATGCGACATGCCGGAGCCCGACACAAAAGCGAGAAGCCAAGCTGGGTCACGCGTTTTGCAGAAAAATTACAATCGCCCGAGCGAACCTCGCGGCGTGAGAAAGCAGCGCGGGCACTAGGGACGCTGGCCACCATTGGCGCCACTCTGACAGCCGCAACAGGTATTAGTGTTTATCACGATAGTGGCAGTATAGAGCCGGTTGGTAACCTGCTCAACCCAGTCGCTGAGCACGTGATGACGACGGATAAGGACATTGCTGGTGCCGATGGACTCTCGAACATTATTGCACTTGAAGACCGCCAAGCGGAAGAGACGAGGATGCATTATGTGGCGCGTGGTACGGAAGCGATGGCCCTTAGTTCTATTGCGCTATATCTGCTCAATGAGCGAGCGCACAGATCTTCACGCAAGAAGGCTCAGTCATAAGCGTGTGATGGACAAGAGTTTTACCATCAGTATTTGGTAGGGCTCACTCCTCTTCTCGCTTTTTGCTGCAGGAGAGGCGCTGGCGCACGTTGTAGTATCAACAGAGGTCGGTATCGTGGAAATATCGGCCTCTGTAGCTTATTGTCAGCGAGATAAGAGCTACCGCACCGCCCGCGGTGGCGCAGCAGAGCGCGGCGTGGTGAGGACATCGCGGACACGAGTGGGGCTACGCCGAGGCTGACTGGTGGCAATGATATGCGCCGCAGGCGATGTACTTGGCGCAGGTTGTGCTGTGGAGGAGGGTGTGGCACTGGGTGGAGTGGCTGGAGCAGGATGAGCGATGGCAACAGTGGTAGATTGGGTACTTTTTGGCTTGGGCGGGGTGGCTGCGTGGCTGTTTTTTTGGGCTGGGCGCTGGGCACGAGTAGCTGGGCTGGGCTGTGGCAAAAAGCCTTGACTCTGGAGTGCGACCGTGGCAAAAGTTGGCACTGGGCGGGGCGAGGCTACTTTGGCGGCTTGTGCTGCTGCCTTGGCTTTGGCAGCGAGGGCGGTTTGGGCATCGTGCTCACTCAGGCGTGGGAGCTCGAGGAAGAAGGTACTTCCCTGCCGGTACGCACTCTCTACCCACAAGCGGCCGCCCATTACCTCTGTGAGGCGGCGACTGAGGTAGAGCCCCAGGCCAGTGCCGCCAATCTCGCGCGTGTCCGAATTATCCACCCGATAGAACTTCTGGAAGAGGTGCGACTGATCTTCCACCGGTATCCCGATGCCAGTATCGGCAATGGCAATCGTCACGCGCCCACTACCGCCGGTTACATCCACCGTTACACGCCCACTGGGGGTGTATTTGATAGCATTCTCCACCAGATTATCAAGTACTTCACGCAGTTGGTCTGGGTCGACAGAGACATAAAAGGCAGGACTAAGCGTCCGGCTCGTAAAGGTGGCGCTATGCTCACCGCCAGTTGTACCAGGGCGTGGCTTGAAGATAAGCTGGAGCTGCTTGTCCTCAGCCTTGTGGCGTAGCCCCTCCACAATGTCACTGACAAAGGGGATGAGATCGATCGCCTCGGGGTTGCTCTGCAAGCGGCCATCGTCGGCTTTGCTCACGTCCAGCAGGTCTTGGAAGAGCCGGCCAAGGTGCTCGGCCGAGCGGTGGGCCTTGGTAATGAAGTCGCGGGCGCGCTGGTCGATGGTGGCGGTGGCGGGGTTGAGTGTGAGGCCAAGGTAGCCCTCGATCGACGCTACAGGGGTACGCATCTCGTGGCTAGCGGTGCTGATGAACTCGGCTTTTTGGCGCTCCTCGGCCTTTTCCTTCGTCACATCACGAAAGACGACGATGACTCCACTGCCCGGCTCACTGTTGACGGGCGAAATGACGAGTGAGATGATCGGCGTTTTGCCAGAGCTCGTCACGAGGCGCAGATGGTCGGTGGTGAGGGTTTGGTTATCGGCCAAGACAGCGGCGATCGGGTCGGTATCATTGGTAATTGGGTCATTCTTGGCGTCGATAAGCTTGAGGACGGATTGGTAGCTGAGGCCCAGAGCATCTTCGTCACCCCAACCCACGAGGCGCTGAGCTGCTGGATTGATGAGCTCAATCATCCCATCTGCATCGAGCGCCATCACACCATCGCCAATCGCATTGAGCACGATATCCGACTTGCCTGCCACCTGGCTGAGCGTGGCGGCAAGCTCGCGGTATGAGGTGGTGCGGGCCTCGGCAGCGCGATCATCCGGTCCCCAGAGTAAGCATCCCACCAAGACCGGTAGCTCGCCGGTGAGCATGGCACTGGGGATCATTGTGCTTGTAATATGCCCCGACAGCACTCCCCAACTGAGGTAGGCATTGACTAGCAGCAAGACTAGCGCTAGCCCCACCCAGCCAAAAAACATTGCAAAGACCGCCACCAAGAGCCACGCTGCAATAAAGGGTGAGCTCAGCCCACCAGTGCCAATAATAAGCGCGCCCGTTGTGGCAACGGCGCAGAGATATACCGCGAGGCTCGCCTGCCCAAGCCGTTGCTGCGGTGGCCAGATGTGAAGCACCGCTGCCACGACCCCTGTTATACCGGCCAAGATGACGGCAATGAGCGGCATGCCAAGCACGAGGTTGTATTGATCCACCCCGCCAAAGTGCCGCCATGCCCACAGCGCCACGATGATGACGGCATAGAGCATACTTGCCTCGCACAAGCGCCGGTGCCAAAACCGGCTGATTTGTTGCACCCCCATTGGTTATCCCCCTTATGCTTTGTGTGTATTATAGCGGATTGCCTGGGCGATGGCAATGGAGTGCTGGGCGAGAGCTGCGCTCGCTGCCCGCCACTTCTTATAATCCTAGTAGTAATTTATTCGCCCATTTTTCTCTACAATGTGCTACAATAGTGCCAGAAAACAAAGGAGGCCATATGGCAAAAAAATCAACCAAAGCAGCGGCCAAAGCAGCCGCGCCATCAACAACCACCAAGACGAAGGTCACGGTATCGACCGCCCGCAAAAAGACGCCCAAGCAAATGCTCGACATCCTGCTCATCGCAGCCTGCTTGGTGCTGAGCGTCATTGTAGTGGTGCTGAGTATCTCGCACAGCATCGACCCGCACACCGCCATCGTCATGCTTAGCATCGGCCTGGCCTGCCTCAGCGCGTATGTACTTAACCACGCAGCCAGCCGGTAGAATCCTGCTCTGCTACTCTTACAAATAACCCGCTCGCGATTGGCGGGTTATTTTGCTATAAAGCTGCGGCTATGCAGAGGACGTGGGCGCGTTGTGTGTTGAGGCGTAGGGTGCAGCGCTACTTGCCCGGCACATACACCACAAGTGTGCCGTCCTTGCTGGTGCTAGCGATGAGATTGCTGCGGATGGTGAGGCTGCGCATGTCGGTTCCTTTGATGGTGAGGAGGGTTGTACCATCGGCGACTTTGACGATCTTGAGGCCTTTACTGCCGCTGGCTTGAATACCGGCGGAGTGGAGATTACTGGTGAGGAGGAGTGAGCCATCCAGGCTGGCGGAGACAATATTACCGCCGTCAGCCAGGGTGAGTGTGCCACCGCTGGTGCGGCTGTAGGTGGCGTGGCTGAGGGCGAAGTCTTGGGTGTTTTGACTGGCAATACGTAGGAACTCCCTACCCTGCCCATCCACAACGACGCGCGGCATATCTGTGGTGAGAGCCTCTCGGGGGTAGGTTGGCGCAGTAGTGCCAGCGGGGTTGGTGAAGGAGCTGGCGGCTGGGCTGAGCTTGTACGCGCTATTGACAGTGCTGCGGCCGCGTGGCTTACCATCAATGCCATAGCTCTCGAAGGTCTCTTGCCCGCTGGATTGGATGGTATTGCTGCTCGCAGTGCCCTCCAGCCAGCCATCGCTTGCTAGGGTGACGTTGCTAGAGCTGGCTGTGCGCTGCACTTCCCGCGTGCCGCTCGTGATGTCGTACACGGTGATGACGGTGGTCGATTGGTCTGCAGTGGTCGCTTGGCGTTCATTCGTAATGACAACACCAGTAGTAGTACGTGAGGTGGCACGCTTATTGGGTGACTTCTGGGATGGCTTAGCGCCGTGGTCTTTCTCGCTATTGCGGCGACAGATGAGCTTGCTCCCGCCCGCTATAATGCAGGTAGCGTTGGGGTTCTGAAAATCGCCACTGGTGATGGGGCGCAGGCTCCCTGCGGCGGCGTAGAAGGTGGCAGTGGTGCTCTCGCCAATAATGTCTTGCTGTTGGTTATCTGTGCCATAGTATGTGAGCGTACTCGGCTGGGTAGCTACAGGGGTAGTATAGAGAACCTTGGCAGTAGTAAGCTCTACCGCCGTAATGACCGAGCGTCCCCGCTGTTGGCTGGCGCAATATACCACCCCACGCGGCGTGACGCTGCTACAAGTATTGGCCGGCCAAGTAGCGACTGCCTGCTTGCGCCCAGTATCCCAAATCCGGAGCACTGGTGTGGTATCCTGCGCGCCCTGCCCTGCAATGGCAAGCCGCGAGTGGTCGGCTGTGCTACCCAAGAAGCTCAAGCCACCCTGCCCCGCCGCAAATCGCACTGCGCGCTGACCTGCTCCATAGCCATTGGCCAGAAATACATCGGTGCGCGATGGCATGGCCGACACTGCCGCTGCCTGCATGCGCTGCGGCGCGGAGAGAAGGGTTACTGCCGCAGCAATGGCCGAGAGCACCACAGTAATGGCCGCTGCAAGCATTACCCACAGCGTGAGCTTACTATGCCGCCGCTTGGCGGGACGCTGGGGTGGGTGCTCTCCCAGCACAGATGTCGGAACAGGTGAAATATCCATAAGTAGCTTCGTTGTATGATGTAATAGTGTGTCATTAGTATAGCAGATATCGCTGCAGCCAGAACATGATTCTCGGCTCGCGCGGCAATAGAGCGGTATTATGGTGGACAAACCAGCGAGTTTTTCGTATAATGGCACACAGCACTGCTACGTGCCTGCACGGCCTCATCGTCTAACGGTTAGGACACCAGGTTTTCATCCTGGCAATCCGGGTTCGATTCCCGGTGAGGTCACCAACATAGCTACATTACGATACCTTGCCTCGGCGAGGTGTTTTTATTTGCGTGTTGTTTTGAGGCATATAGCAAGAGCTAAAACTTCAAAACTCCACCACTGTATATAACGGACTGACCAAATAAGGAATATGGAGGTCGTGGCATATTGGCGAATATTCGCTATATCACTCTCGGCTGGAGTATACTCGCTGTGATGGGCCTACTATGTGAGGGAAAGCTACCCCAATAAGCTTGTTCGCTATTGCGTTCTGCACAAAATGTAGTATAATCACCACATGATAACAGAGAGAGAGAGAGCAATAGAAGTAACACGCCGCACCCTGCTGAGTATGCAGCGCGGCAAGATGAGCTGAAGCGGTCGCTGGAGCTTATCTATACAGTAGCCGAGAGTACGCAGGCGCAAGATATGCTTGGTGTTCTTGCTGTACGCCTAGTGGAGGCGATAGACTATGTGCGATTTCCAATGATTAACCACGATGGCTCTATACAAGAGATTTATCGGTGGGTACAAAAGCCAGTTATTCCGTTAGTGGCGCTGCGCCCTGGTCAAGAAGTGCAGCTATCGATGGTAGGTATTACCGATCGACAGTACTTTGGGGCTAAAGAGCAAAATAATATTCATCCGATAGCACAAAATCAGATCACTCGCCACTTTTATAATGGAAAGACATCTGCAGCAAAACATAATGAAAAATTTAGTATAAGCAAGGGTGCTAGTGGATCGACGTATACAAAACGATTCCCAATATTCATTGATCATCGTAAGAAAGGTAGTCCTGAGGTTGGAGCCGTGTTTGGTCAGCCTAGTGTAGCAGTCGATTATACTAGTGACAGTAACCCCGAAGATATATTATCTCATGAGCTAACTCATGCACTAGATATACTTGATGACCCAGTATGGCTCATGCAGCGTAACGAACCAAGAGAGAAACATACGTTAAGAAGAGAGTTACGAGGCTACGCCGTTGGTGCTCGAATTAGTCTATTAATTGCACAACGTCAAGGATTGAATATCATTGACGATGAGGAGTACTTTCGCAGCGTAGGTTTGTCTCACCACATTGAGAGAATACGAAACAGAATTAATGGCCCGATTGATTCCCCAAATGCTTTTGATCCAAACGACGAGATCATGCAGACACTAGATAGGGATGGGCTAAGCCGTATGTGGGATAAGAACAAGCGTAACGTTAAAAACGTTAGCTCTTCTTCATCCCCGCAATAATCTCCAGCAATCGCCGTGGGGTGATCTCGGCTTTGATGAGATAGCCATCCACACTAGTTTGGAGAGCGAGGCGGGTGGATTCGTCTTGGTCGAAGTTGGTCATGATGAGGATCTTTGTGCCAGCGATGTGTTGCGGCTCGGCGCGCAGTGCCTCGAGGATCTCACTGCCGCGTTTCTCGGGGAGCATGATGTCGAGCAGGATGAGGTCGTAGTGGTTGTTGCGTGCTGCCACAAGGCCGTCTGCCCCATCGATCAGCCAGTCTACCGCATAGCCTGCTTTGCGGAGGCTACGCACGTACATTTCGCCGATGAAGCGATCGTCTTCAATGACGAGAATCGTTTGAATTGCCATAATTTCTCTCCTACTACCTCTGTTATCCCTTATACATCGTGTGGTTTTTTATCCAGCCACCGCCACTGGTGATGAGCTGACTGTTGCTGCCATCGGCGATTTTGTCTGCTACGCTGGCGTAGGTGGGGATGGTGATCGTGAAGGTAGAGCCCTCCCCTTCGCGGCTTACCACGCCAATCTGCCCACCGTGCGACTCGACGATCGCCTTGCTAATATACAGCCCAATGCCCGTGCCGGCTACGGTCTCGCGGCTGCGGTGCGAGCGGTAAAACTTGTGAAAGAGATTGCCCATGACATTGGCGGGGATGCCGATGCCGTGGTCTTGCACCTTGATGGCGACGAATGCACCATCTTGCACTGCCGAGACGTGGACTTCGCCGCCTTCGTTGCTATATTTGAGCGCGTTATCAATGATATTGCTCAGCACCTCAGACAGGCTGGAGCGATCGGCCGCAATGGTGGGCAGCGTGGTGGGGATATCCACCGTGAGTGTGCGGCCTTGGGTGGTGGCGCGCAGCTGCATGTCGTCGCGGATAGTATTGTAGATGCTAGCCACTGACTCTTCTGCTAGGTGGACGCGCAGGTGGCGGCGGTCGAACTTGCTGGCATTGAGGATGTTGTTGACGTAGCCGCTGAGGCGATTAGCCGAGACAACGAGCCGCCCTAGTAGCTCTTGTTGGTCGCCGGCCAGCGCTGGGCCAACCTCCTCAGTGAGGACATCCAGATAGCCACGAATAACAGTGATGGGCCCGCGCAGCTCGTGAGCGGCAAAGGCGATGAAATCGAGGTCATCATCCTCGGGCTGGTAGAGGGTGGTGCGATCGTGTAGCACCAGTATAACCTCAGCACTGCTCCCCTTCTCATAATTGGCCGTAATGTCGAAGATATGCCGCCCAGGCTCGCCTACCAGCTTGTTTGCAATGCGCAGCCAGGTTTTCTCGGCATGGACGGCGCTGTGACGGCAGTGGGCCAGCCACTCGGTGAGGCTATCGCCTGGCTCGAATAGCAGCTCGAGCTCGGCCGTGCCATCATGGCTCTGGCGCAGTGGGGTGTGGCGGTTGTGGTAGCGTACTTGCCCCCGGCTAGTGAGGATGGCAATGCCGGCACTGGTTTGATCAAGCGCAGCCTCGATCTGGGCAGCTTGTGCTTGAGCCTGGCTCGGCTCAGCTTGGCCAGCTAGTGCGGCCGTCTGGTAGATGTATTGCAGCAGCGGCTTGAAGCCATCGCGCTCGAAGTGTGCTGCATTGGGGTTGGGCGGTGTGATGGTACTGGGCTCGCCTGCCACGTGGCTGAGGGCATGCGTGAGGTCTTTGAGCGGGGTGAGCAGCTGCATGAGCAAGAAAATATTGAGTGGAATACTCGCCAGCACTACCACCATAATAACCAGCCAAAACTGCAGCTGGCTAGGGCTTAGGCCAATCATCCACAGTGTACTCGCCACGAGCCCGGCAATGGTACACTGCATCAGCACACTCGCACCAATAGCACGGCGGCTATAGCGCGGCCAATACTGCTTAATAAGGGTGGGTGGACGACGAGATGGCAACGGCTGGGCTGGGCCTACTGCTGCCACGACACGCTCCCCGTGCCGCCAGGTACTGCCGCAATCCATGTCTGGCCGCGGGTGAGAGCGATTGCCTTGCCATTGGCGTCAAGCAGCTCGAGGGGGCTGGCGCGGTTAGCTTTGCGCCATATTCCCTCCACCACGCTGCCGTTTTGGAAGATAGTTGCTTTGCCTTGGCCAGTGGTGATGATATTTTCGCGAATGCCATCCTCTTGCACGGTGGTCTGCTGGACGGTTAGTGCCACCACAACGCTGGGCGCAATCTGCCCTTCCTCACGGTCCAAGCTAGCCTCGCCACCAATGCTACGCTGGTAGGTGTTGGTGTTGGCATCGTATTGGTAGCGCGTGTTGTAGCGGGCGGATTTGCCAAAGTTGATGACGGCCACAGTGGCGGTGGCAGGGTTAGCTGGCTTGCCATCGGCCCGGGCAAGTGCGATCTTGACAACAGACTGCTTGTAGCCTTTGCTGCTATTGAGGTCATCCAGCCGCTCGGCACTGGTGTAGACATTGTGCGGGGCACGGCGGTCGGTGGCACGCCAATAGCTGCGCTCATTAAAGAACTGGTCGATATCGCGGTAGGTGCCATTGCGGATCTCTTGCAAGGCATGTGAGCTACCTCCCACATGAGCTACGCTAGGCTGGTATGGCGCCAGCCAGTCGATGTAGTATGGCCGCAGGCTGCGCACTGGGCCAATCATCGCTGGTTTGTTTTGTTGGTACAGCGCGAGAAAGCGAGTGATACCTGCCTCGGCAATTGCCTCATACACCACCTCAGCCTGCTTGATACCCGACTGAGGGCGAGCACTGGGGCTATTCTCGAGCATTACGGCGGTGACGGGCTTGGTGGTGGCCGCTTGGTCGGCGACCTTGAGGCCAGTCAAGGGCGAATAATACACCTCTGGGGCTTTCTGCGTTGCCACAACGGGGGCGGGCTTGGCCTGGCGCGGCTTATTGAGCAGAGAAAATGACGCCATAGCTCCAGCAAATACCACCAATGCCCCACCAATCACCATCACGGGCATGCGGTGCTGCCCCACAAAGTGCCGCAGCCCCATAAAGTGCCGTCCATGCCGCCGCAAACGCCGACGCTGCGCCCGACCGCCAAAAGCTGCCGGTGGTGTATTCTGTGGTGAACTCATCTTATGGCCATTATACCATGAGCGGATAGCGATGAGCTGGGGATTTTTGTATTGATGTGTAGTTGGTGCACCTCCGGAATACCTACATCCCAAAACCTGCATCATTCCTCACGCTCCATTGCCCTATCGCTCCCACCGATAGATTGCTATAAGGGCCAATATTTGGGAAATATCGACTTCTTGCGCTGGGGCTAAAATCCGTTATTGCAGCGGATTTTCATACTCCATCGGATGAAGTATAGGAGGCGGTGCGAGCTGAACGTGAAGAAGGAAGGTTTTGACATTCAGATTCGGAGAGTGAGCCTTCGCATACCGCCTAAAGCGAAGTAACGAGGAAGCACCAACAGTTTCGCCACAAGAAGCGCAATGCGATCAATTACCCAACAAACCCCTTGGCAAATCCGCAAAAATAGCCTACAATGAATAACCACTAACGATAATTTGGGTGAGGAAATATGACACGACGACACGATGGCCCTTTGGCAGGTAGTACAGATAATGGTGGAAGTACCGATGCAGTGCCACCGGTGTGGCGCGATGATGGAGGTCAATCACCACAACAAGCGAGCAGCGGAGATTTGCCTGTGGGGCAGGTGCGAGAAGAGGTGCGCCAACCATCGGCTAATGTCATGAGAGCTATGACAGATGCCGCCCTCGGAGGGCTAGGGATTGGCTCGGGTCCGCAGGGTGTTGAAATATTCGCCTCCCCTGTTGCGCGCAAGATAATTAATGGCGCGGACTCCGTGAGCGGTATGGAGCCAGCGCCATAGGTCTGGCCGGGCGACGTACCTCCAGCGGAGTAATTGCGCGGTATTCCCTCTCTCGTGGCACGAACATCGCTTGGCAAGGATAGCAACCTACCCACCGCAGCCAGGCTACTACCATACCAGCAAATAGCATGATAATTTGAGGTAACAGTGAGCTGCCGCCTCTGTATCGTTGTAAATAACGCAGCAATAGGGCCTTGACAGATATATATATATATATAATTTCTTTCATATTCTCTCTACAGATAGAAAGGGGAAGAGAATATGTTCCTTGAGATTCATTGCGGTAGACTCTATGTAGACGGAGAGTCGACTGGTTGCGGTGACTACAGCCGTCACGCTGATAAAGCCTCATGGGTGGAAGGTGTGAGCGACGAGGAGAGATTTTCGTTCGCTCTTCATTGGGCATGGAGTGACGGTGAAGTTGATTGGCATGAGTATGTTGACCAACTACGAGTTGCAGCGCTTTCAGACGCTCGCAAAGCCACAGCAACAGCACTGGCTGCTGGTATCAGTGGATGCGCATCATCGTGGTCGCTATCAGGGTTGATACTTCTTGTCGTTCCGGCTGTTCTTATGACTGGGTACTATATCCGCTCTATGATCAGCAACTGGCAACGATACAGGACGAGGCACCAGCAATTCGAGAACGAGATTCAAATCATAGATTTCAACTACCCAGTTGTCCGGTGTATACGATGGTTACTTCAATCTGGCCTCTCTCAGAATGTTCGTAAGAGGCTGGAGGCTGGTGCTGGTGGGGTGTCTGTTGACAGTATCAACACCAAGGTAGTCAGTATCAGTCATGAGTCCGTCACTCGGGTTGTTCGTCGCAACCCAGAGCTGATCGAGTTCATCAGCAAAGAGTACGGCGCCAAGCTTCCCTCACCTGAGGAGTATCGACGTCGTGCCTTCGATGTCTTGTATGGTTACATACAGGATGAGATCAACCGCCTTGAGGCCGATCGCGTTGCTGCTGAAGAGCAGCAACGCATCGAAGCCGAGCGCGAGGCTACTGAAGCGTCACTTCGCCGCTCACGCGAAGAGCGTGAGGCCCTGGTTGCTGCCGAGGCTGACCGCGCTTCGAGGGTGTCCTCTCTCCCCTTTATTCTTGGTGAGACCAAGGATGAGGTTATTGGATGGGGATCGCTGTCTCAAGCAATGCTAGAGGCAGACAGCAGTTCAGCTTCTGATCTCAGCAAGGAACGACCAAAAAAGGCTTGATATCTCAAGCCTCACGCCGGCCTATGGAATAGCATAGGCATGGCCCTTCTATCCACCGGGGCTGCCCGCTTGAGTACCATTATGTATTCGCGGGCAGCTCCCCTACCCCTGTTATTGCTATTATTTTTTGCTCATGACGCAATTATTTGTTCAAGTAAAAACCGGCTGGGAGAGCCGGCTTTTTGTGTGATGTGGAGCGTGTTATTACCCAAGATACTGCTCGATTCGCGCCAGCGTCCGCTCCTTGCCAAGCAGTGCCAGCGTGTCATTCAGCTGGGGGCTAAAGGGCGCCCAGGTGGTGGCGATGCGGATGAGGCTAAAGAGCACGCCAGGTTTGTGACCAGTGGTCTCGAGGAGTTGGTTGAGGGTGTCTTGGATGGTGCTTGGCGTCCATGTGCGTTGCTGAGCCAGAGCGGCGTGGGCCGTGGCGAGGAGCTCTCGGCGCTGCTCGCCTGTTAGTTTGCGTAGTGGCTTGTTGGCGGTAATGAGTTCTTCGTTGATAGTAGGCTCTTCGAAGAAGTAGCGGCTCAGCATTGGCAGCTCGGCCAAGGTCTTGAGACGGTCTTGCACCAGAGCAAGCACATGTTTTTTGTACGATTCGTCGGCGCTAGCAGCACTGGCTGGCCAGTAGTGCTCAACCCGCCCGTAGAGGTCATCGAGTGATAAGCGGCGGATCCATTGGCCATTCATCCACAGGAGGCGCTTTTCGTCGAAGCGGGCACCACTGCGCTGGACGCGCTCGAGGCTGAATTTCTCGATCAGCTCCTCCTTGCTAAAGATCTCTTGCTCGGTGCCATCATTCCAGCCCAGCGAGGCGAGGAAGTTGAGCATTGCCTCGGGCAAAATACCATCGGTGCGGTAGTCGGTGACGCTCTTGGCACCATCGCGCTTGCCGAGCTTTTTCTTGCCATCTGGCGCCATGATGTGCGGCAGGCAGGCCAGTACTGGTGGCTCAAGCTCCAACGCATCGTATAGGCTGAGGTAGCGTGGAATGCTGGAGATATATTCTAGCCCGCGGATGACGTGGGTAATGCCCATCTCGGCATCGTCGACGATATGAGCGAAGTTGTATGTGGGGTAGCCATCGGCCTTGATGAGAATGAAGTCATCGAGTGCTTCTGGCCCAGCAGAGAGCTCACCCATCACAGGGTCGTGCCAGGTGTAGCGTTGGGGTTCGGCCACCTTGAAACGCAGTGGCTGGGTGCCATCCCACGCTGGTGGATTGGTGGGGCGATAGTCGCGGTATAAAAAGGCTTTCTTGGCAGCCCGAGCTTCCTCGCGAAAGCCTTGGACTTCCTCTGGGGTGTAGGGGTCAGCATAGGCGAGGCCTTTGTCGATGAGCTTTTGGGCCCAGCGGTGGTAGATGGCGAGGCGCTCCGACTGGTGGTATGGCCCAGTCTCACCGCCAACGCGTGGGCCTTCGTCCCAGTCTAGCCCAAGCCAATCCAGTGTATCGAGAATCAGATCCTCCGCCCCAGGCACAAAGCGAGCGCGGTCGGTATCCTCAATGCGCAAGACGAACTTCCCACCCTGTTGGCGCGTGAGCAGCCACGGGAAGAGCGCCGCGCGCACATTACCCACATGGATATACCCCGTGGGGCTTGGTGCAAAGCGGGTGCGAATAGGGGTGGTGTGCGAAGATGGTGTATCAGATGATGTGTCGTTACTCATATGGATAAGTATAGCAGATGAACCACATGACAAAGAAAAGCATGATTTTGGCTATACCCTGCGCTTCTCCCACCACTCCCTCCTCAGGAACGCTATAAGGGTCGATGTCTCCCAGGCATCGACCTCTTGCGCCAGAGCTGAAAACAGATTATTGCAATCTGTTTTCACACTCCATCGGATGAAGTGATGAGAGAAGCGCAGGCTCTCAAAATGAGATTCACATACTCGCTGCAATCCGCTCCACCTGCTCGCTCGACAGGGGTGCGTTGCCCTTGATGGTGTAGAGAATACCGCCATTGACCCACGCAGCGGCGTTGTGGGTGCTATAGATAGTGAGGCCGCGGCTGGTGGTAGTGGCGAAGTTACGGCCAAAGCTGGGCAAAACGTAGTTGGCCAGGACGGCGCTAGAATCCCAGTCAGACCGGCTCTGCGTGAGAGTAAAGGCGCCTGGGCCAGCGTTGGCGGCGAACTTCATCAAGACACTCCCCTGCTGCTGCGATATACCGCCCACCAAGCTATAGCCACTCGGCTGATACGACGGGAACGATGCATTAATGCCAGCCTGAGCGGCGGCCATACGCGTAGCAATGGCAGGCATGTTGTGGTACGTTAGGTAGCCGCCAAAGGCAAGCAGTGCCACCATCGCCCCAGCAATACTAAGACGCCGACCCCAGTGGCGCGCCGCTGGCTGCCGAGCTGGTGGTGGTGCGACGCTGGTGGTGGGTTTGTTGGTGCGGCGTTTGCTAGCGAAGAGTGTGCGACGTTTGGATCTGGGCGTGGCTACCGACTTCTTACTCTGCTGTGGAAGAACGCTACGCGGCAGTGTGCCAACCGGGATATTCTCCGTCGTAGTGAGCTCTGGCTCGGCTGGTGGCCACCATACCTCACCCTGCGGCATTCCGGAAGGCTGCGCTACCAGTGGTTGGGCGGCAAGCTCGGCGAGGTTGAGCGTGGGCAGGCCGATCGGCATGGCTGGCTGCGCGGCCTGGGCTTGTGTCTGCTCGGCTTGCTCGGTGGCAAGCACGCGGGCTAGCTGTGACGGTGGTGGCGTGCTGTGGCGCTTGGCGGCACTGGGTGGTTCTACCTCTGATGGTACAAAAACAAAATCCATACTGCGTGGTGCACTAGGCTGGGCGGACGTATGCTGCGCAGTGCGGTGTGGGGTTTGCGCACGGGGCGATGAGGGTGTTGCTGGCTGAGCCGAGAGCGGCGAAATCATCACTGACTGCCGCTTCCGTAGCTGGCGCGGTGTGCTGGGTCGAGATGATGTGATGGGCTGCACCGCCACTGGCCGATGATGTTTGGTGATGTGCGCAGTTGGTGTTGTGGTGCGATGTGTTGCCACTGTTTTTTGCGGTGTGGTCGTATGTGACATGGCTGGCTGGTGCGCGGAGCGCGGTGGAGTGGCTTGAGTGGCTTGAGTGGCTCCTGGAGCCATACATGGCTGGTTTTTTGTAGGCGATTGCGGCGTCGCTGTGGCCGCCTGAGTTGTCTGTATCACCTTGCTTGCGGGGATCATTTCTGAGATATGCTTTGGCTGAGCCACCTTCGCCGCCGGAGGGCGAGTGCGCGCAGTATGAATAATCTTTAGCTCCGGCCCGTATAGCACAGGTTGCCGCCCCGATGTACCGGTGCGACGCTGCCCCGAGCTCTGCGTGTGTGAATTAGTGGCAACCTGCTTAGTTGCCTGGTTAGACACGTGTCCACTATGTGTGGCCGTCGTATGACGCATAGTAATATATCCCCCTTGTTCCCTCTTTGATCGTATAATACTCCAAGCATAAGGGGTTTTGCAAGAGGTGTGCGCTGTTTTGTATAAAATTGCCAAGACGAAATATATGAGCTTGCTGCGAGCCTGGGCGAGACACGCAACACATCCCACTTCTCGCCAGCCATGGTATAATGTTGTCATGGATACGAAGCAACGAAAGCGACGCCAACGCGTCCATCTGACATTGATCTATAGCATGATGGTGCTGACCGTTCTCTTCACCGTCGTGATTTTCGCTTATGCAATACAGGGGTACCGGCTTAATTGGTCGAGTGGTAAGGTTGTGCAGGGTGGCCTGGTGCAGTTTGATACCCACCCCGATGGCGCCCAAGTGACGGTAGACCAAACCCGCCTCAGTAACGAGACACCTAGCAAGCTCACCCTCTCGGCGGGCCAGCGCAATATCACTATCCAGCGCGAGGGCTACCACGATTGGCACAAGACGGTGGATGTGAAGGCTGGCAGTGTGCTGTGGCTTGACTATGCCCGGCTGATCTCAAGCAACCCGAGCCACAAGAATGTCGCCACAGCTAGTGGTGCATCAAGTGCCATTGCTTCGGGTAATAATCGCTACCTTGCCTTTACGCCGTCTGCGCACAAGCCCAGCATTACCCTGGCCGACCTCAGTGGTGACAAACCACAGACGACGAACATCACACTCGACAGCGCGCACTACACCGCGCCAGACAATGCCGAGCACCAAACCTTCACCCTCGACTCGTGGGACAAGGATAACCGCTATGTGACGATTAAGCACACCTACAATGGCGATAAAACCGAGTGGCTCGTCCTCGACACGCAGGGGAGCCACAAGCTCGAGAATGTCACGCGGCAGCTTGGTGTGGATGTTGATGCTGCTAAATTCTCGCAGGGCGACAGCCGCAAGCTCTTTGTCCTCACCGGCGAGGGCGACCTGCGCCAAGCAAGTCTCGGTGACACGACGATCACAGGCCCACTCGTTAGTAATGTGGCTGAGTTTGCGCTCTACAGCGACACGACCATCACCTACACGACCAAGCTTGACCACACCAGCAAGCAGCGCACTGCTGGCTACCTCACTATTGGCACCACCAAGCCTCGCACCGTCCGTAGCTATGCCGATGATGGTGTAGCTCCACTACACTTCCGTATCGAGAAATATTACGACAAAGTATACTACGTGATCGCCTATGGTGAGACGGCTGAGATTCTTAGCAGCACCTCGCATGCTGCGAGCGATTCGCGTACGGCAAGCAGCCTCAAGTCTGTCGCCAGCCTCAGTATGCCAGGTGGCATTAGCCATGTCGATTTCTCGCGTGGCGGGCATCGCTTCGCCTGTGTGTATAACGATACGAACCTCATGACGTATGACCTCGAGCTACTCAAGTCATCCACCATCAAGCTCCCTCAGCCACTGACGCGCGATATTAACTGGATTGATGGCTACCACTTCACCTTCACACACGGCGGTGTACACCTTTACGACTTTGATGGTGCCAACCAGCAGCGCATCACTACCTCGGCGCTCGATCTTCCTGTTGTTCTCTCACAAAATCAGCGCTACCTCTACAGCTTTGTCAAGACGAAGGACGGCGTGGCACTGCGCCAGACGAAGATCGTCAATGACTAGTCATCATCAGGATCGTGCAGCTACCCCTGCGACACTGTGATGAACGTTAAGCACATAATTCGCTTGTTCATATATCTATATAATCCAAGAACATAGCCCACCAACCATGCTCAAACTGAACCGAATTAATTACTCAATCCGAGAGTGCAATAGAATGGCACTGCAATCAGATTCGGACACGGTTTAGTGAGCTATGTTTGGTGGGCTAGGAGCCCACTTGTCACATCCGCATCAACTCTTGCCGCTTGAGCTGCTGAAAGCTGAATATTCCAGTTGCGACTATACAAACATGAGGAGTATGCTCATTGGCGAGCTACTCGGCATTGCATATTCTATGAAGAGGATACAATGCTTGACATAGCTAGTAGCCATCTGGCTGTGCGCTTGCTTGTTTCGTCTATGAACATGAGCAAAGTATACATACATACATCCTCGTCTTTATAGACTACTGCACCAACTACCAGAGTAACCAGTGAGAAGTATCGCACCTTAAGCGTAGATACCACACTGGTTTATAGAGCCAGCTTACCGCCCCGAAAACAGGTTGCCGACCCGTTGGACAAAGGTTGGTGAGTTGCCTGGCATGGCGCTCTTGCTGTTGCTGCTACTGTTGGTAGTGGTTTGAGATGCTTCTTTTTTGGCGGAGGATGGGTCGGGGCTGACTTGCTCGGCTGTGACGAGCAGGCGATTGAGATCGGTACCAAGCGGCACACAGGTGATGAGCGTCATAGTTGGCTTGGTGGCGTTGGTTTGCAGCGCGTGCACATCGGTCGGCTTGACGACTTGTGAGCCAGTGACAGTATAGGTGTAGCGCTTGCCGTTGTAATTGACGTAGATATTATCACCCTTTTGCATTTGCTCGAGCCGTGCGAAGATAAACTTATACTTGCCATTATCGAGCCAGTCGTTGCTCGAGTGGCCTGAGACGACGAAGTTCCCTACCTCACCAGGCTTCGCATTGGCACCAGGGATGTTGAACCATACCACACCCTTATCCATCGCGGCATTGAGCGAGGCTTGGCTGGCGGCATTGGCATCCCACACAATAGGCACGTCCACCGCGATCTTGGGGATGATAAGCTTGGGATCTGGGCCAACGTTGGTCGAGTCATATGGGCTAATAATATAGCTCTGGGCATCGAGGTCGCCTGGTGAGGTATAGGCCGCAACGTATGAGAAAAAGACTCGGTTGTACTGCAATGCCAAGAATAATACCATAACGGAAATACCAGCTACCGCAGGGATGAAGTGTCGGCTATGGCGGACTTTGCTTGCGCCGTTGCGGATTGAGCTCAATAAGCGCGAGCGCAGATCGCCCATGGCTTGGCTTTGGGTGAGCTCCTCTGACTCATCAGTGGTGGCTGCGGTAGCGTGAGGTGTATCGGTGTCGTGAGCTTTGGCTTGCTCGGCGAGGCGCTCTTCGGCCTTCTTGACCTGGCCTAGGTAGTAGCGCTCATAATACTGCTGATAGTAGTTTTGCCAAGCACTGTGATATTGCTGCCAAGCGGCCTTTTGGTTGGCGGTGGGCTGGCGTGGTGCACCGGCAGGGCGCTGGCTGTCTGGTTGCTGCGGCTGATGCGCGCTCGCTGCTGGCTGCTCGGTGTGGTTGTCTTGAGATGAGGGCTGCTGCGCGTGAGCTGTTGATGAAGCGGCTGTGCGGGCTGGCGTGGGTTGCGGTGATTGTGTCACTTGGGCCGATGTGCCAATATAGTGCGCCTGTGGCCGGCTGCGCGGCGTGATGGACGAGATATCGCGCTCGCGGGTAGTAGGTGCTGAGTGAGCGTTTGACGCTGCAGCTGCTTGGTTCTGGCGCCATGCTTGAGCACCTGGGCGGTAAGCCGTCTGGCTGTGCTGAACGCCACCCATCGCATGCCGCACCACTGGTGCATGGCTGGCTGGTTTGCTGGCGAGGTTTGGAACTGAGAAGGTAGCCGCCTTGGCGCTCGTGCTGGGCGCTGGCTGGCGAGTCGGTGTACTGCCAATGATGGGCTGCATGGTGGGACGGTTTGCACTGTCGCTACTATTCGAGGTATTGTATAGCGCATCGATTTGCCCACGCACTTCACTAAGCCGTGCATCGCGGCTCTGCGACGATGAGTGCCCTCGTGATGTTGTGCGTGACGGATCTTGTGGCTGCATAACTACTTCCAGTATACAATAATAGCTTTGATATACCAATATATCGCTTGCGTTTCAAGGCCTATTTTGGATAAGAGACTGCTTGCCCGTGCCCACACTCTCGAGACAGGCATAAACAGACAGCAAGAGTTACCAATAAAAAATAAGCCGACACTTACGGCTTATTTTTCGGAAAACAGCTGAATAAACACTGGTACCGCGGGCCGGACTTGAACCGGCACGTCCGAGTGGACATCAGATTTTGAGTCTGACGTGTCTACCAATTCCACCACCGCGGCGTGAGTAAGATCAATTGCAGCCCTATCCTGCAACTCCTGTCAGTATAGCAGATTGCGCTGTACTTGGCTAGCCTCTCGCTCAAGGCTCCACGGAGATATGCCTAAGCGGTTATTCTCTTCATTCAACACGACCGCTCGCCCATCCTAAGCTACTGGATAACCAGCCATGAACGATCAAGAAAAAATATGACAAAAAAGCCGAGCAACATCACATAGCTGCGCAACAGGCGAAAGCACCGAGCGTGCGATGTATGTTTGATAAGTACAACACCATCGAACATCGCTTGCACGCAACCACGATATAACGGTGGCTACAATCATAATTTTGTGGTAGAACAGCAGCCACAAAATATGGATTTAAGCATAAGCATAATATATAAAAGATTATTATTGACAAAAAATAAAGGACATGATAATCTCAACACATAACGTCTAATAATGACGAGGAGGAAAACAAATGAACAAACTAGCAAAATCGTTTGTTGCACTTGGCGTAGTCGCTGGCGCAGCAATCGGTGGCCTGTGGGTAGCGCAGCCAGCATCGGCAGCGATCTCATCAGGTTGTAGCAACTTTAATGTTGTAGAGTGCGGCACAAAGGACGTGCAGACCCTGCGCAGCACCTACACAAAGCGTACAGAGATCCGTCAGCTGTACAGCCAGTTCGGTATTACCGAGCAGATGATCAACGGTGCCAACATGCAAGAAGGTACTGTTGATGCCAACGGCAACGTGACTGTTGGTGGTCGTGTTGTCGCTACTGGTGCCCGCACCCTGCAGGCCAAAGCTGGTACAAAGCAAAAGCAGCCAGAAGGTCAGCGTACCGCTGGTGGCCACACCTACTACCAGTACCCAACCGGTGATAGCTTCATCTTGGGCAAGACAACCTTTAGCGTTTATGCATGGTTCGACAACAACGGTAAGTTTATCGCTGGTGTTATTAAGGACTGTGGTAACCCTATCTGGGGCACCCCAACTCCCCCACCAGCCAAGCCAAGCCTGACCTGCGATGCATTGCAAGCTACTCAGGTTTCGCGCAACGAGTACCAATTCACCGCCAAGGCAACCGCTAAGGAAGGTGCAAAGGTCGTTAACTACATCTACGACTTTGGTGATGGCAAGACCACCAACGGTGGTGCAACTGTTCGCCACACTTACGCTAAGGAAGGCACATACACCGTTAAAATGACTGTGGTCGGTAGCGAAGGTGGTAGCACCAACGTCGAGAAGACAAGCAAAGACTGCCAAGTGACCATCAAGGTAACACCTCAGCCAACCATCCAGGTATGTGAGCTGAGCAGCAGCACCATCATCACCATCAAAGAAAGCGAATTTGACGCTACTAAGCACTCAAAGAACGTCAAAGACTGCGACAAGATGAAGGTCTGTGAGCTGAAGACTGGTGCTATTGTTACCATCAAGGAAAAAGAATTCGACGAGAAGAAGCACTCAAAGAACACCGCCGACTGCGACAAGGTCAAGGTCTGCCGCATCTCTGACAAGAAGATCGTCGAAGTTCGCCGCAACGAAGTAAGCAATGACTACACCACCGACATGTCGAAGTGTGAGCAAACTCCTCCAACTCCAGTAGCTGAGTTGCCACACACCGGCTTGGGCGGTACCCTCCTGCCGCTGGCTGGTATTGGTAGCCTCACTGCTGCAGGTGCCGCTTACTACGTAAGCCGCCACCGCAAATAAATAACCGTTTGCGGATAACCCAAAAATCACCCGTTTTGCATGGACGGGTGATTTTTTATTGGTTTGGTTTTTGAGAGTAAATCATTGACCCAATATAAGCTGCGCGTCCTCTTTTCTTTTTGATTGGTCTCATTTGTGGGATTGTGGAGTGAGAGTTACTCTGATGAGACGTATTAAGCTTCTCTACCCTTCCTCTCGCCCGCTCTTTAGGGGGCTAGCCGCGCATTGTGAGTGCAATCTGTCTGTTCTGGTGGTGCTCTATGTTAGTCAGTGGCGGTAGATATTTTGCTAGAAGAATAGAGAAAGGCAGCGTAAATATGTATTTTACATCGCAGGTTCTGGATGGTGGCACGAGTAGCTAGATCATTTACACCCCTACTCGATAGAGGCTTAATATAGGCCGTAGTTAGCTTCTGCGGGCATAGTTGCTAAGGATAACGGTATTCAATGGTCTCCTCAAGATATTCCATCTATACCCACCCGATTCTATCCCCAGATAGATGAGCGAGATTACTCACCATGCGACATAGACTTTTAATACAGGCTGAGATGGTGGTTTCTACTTGCTGAATAAGGTGGGGGCTGCGTAGCAACACACAAAACAAAGAGAGCAGTATGAGGATGCACTGAACACGCTCATTACTCATGTATCATGGTTGACGGAGCGCACAAACTAGGGCGAACAAATATACTACTCATCTGCTTTTTGCCATATAGCGCAAGAGAAGATGGATGATTTGCCATTACCGATGAGCTAAATATTACCGCAAAACATGATATGAGTACTTGATTTCCAGTAGAAACGTGCTATTTCCGTTCTATAAATAAGATATATAATACCGACATTCATGCAAATATAGCATACCATGCAATAGGAGAGTTTTGGTATAGCGCTTGGTGGTGTTTTATGCTTGTGCTACTTTTTTGTCCAGCAGAATAACAGAGGTCGTCGGATCATGTGACGCAAACATTTGTTCATGATTTGTGCCTTGTATGATCTGAACACAAAAAACGAACAACATAATAATGGCGCTGCATATCGTGTGCACATCCCTTTTTCGCCCTCCCCTTTCGGCTTTGATTTGGGTAGGATAAAAATCCTACTACTTGAGATGATCTCATCGGTGTATTTATCGTGCCTGAATATACCTGTCGTTTGTCATTCAAGCAAAAGGCGGATCATAGAAATGTTGCTCGAGTTTTAGGCCGTGAGTGGTTCTTATACTTCCCTTCACTAGCCAAAGAGATAAAGAAGAAAATTGCAAATAGCCATAACAAAAGCTCCGGAGCCGATACCTAATATCTACTCCTTCCCATCTAGCAGGCTAGCTGTAGCTGCCTGGAGGGGTGTCGCTGGGTTCCACATGGTATAGGCGGCGATGCGCGTTGGCACAGTGCCCTGCCAAAGTGCCATTGGCTGTGACCATGGTGTTGATGTAACGGTGCCGCGCTGAGCGACGAGAATGGTGTCGGCGTGGAAGGTTGCAAGAGTTAGTGGGTAGGTGATGGTAAACTTGTGCAGCACCTCGACCAGCTGGAGGAGCGGCATCCGGAAGGTGAGGATTTTGGGGTAGTACAGAGTGCGAAGGAACTTTTGGACTTGTGAAAATGATGCAATGATAAGGATGTTTGACTGACTGGCAAGCTGCGGGGCGCTTGGCGTGAGCAAGTCGACCGCGTCGCGGCTGATGATGAGTGGTGTGGTGGTGTGGCTCACGAGTTTTTCATAGACAATGGCAGTCTGGCTGTTGCGGCCAGCGTCGCCGATGAGAAGAAGCGTATCGGCCCAATTGCCCAAGGTTTGCAGCTCTGGCCAGGCTTCGCTACCTAGACTGCCACTGCTGTTGCTTGCGGCAAAAATCGTATCCGTCACGCTGGCGGGAATAGTACCACGCAAGGCATCTGGCAGCACCACGCGTGCCTGCCCTACCCCTGTAGTGAGTGCAGTGGTATAGCTATGCTCGATAGCACGAAAACTCAGCCGGTTGCCGCCAATAATACCTAGCTTGCCTGCCTGCGCCCGCTGCTGCGGTTTGTTCCAGGCGATGTCTGGGTAGAGCGGTTTGGCTGGCGTTTGCTGCTGCCAGTAGGGGATGTTCATGCGCAGTCGCCTCGCTTTGATGGATGAAGACAATACAGAGAGAAAATACTCAGCATAGAGCTATTATACCGCGAAGTGGGAGTGTGTGCTATGTATCTCTGCCCGGTAGTATCTCCCCTGCTGCTGAACAGTGGAATGGATTGAGCGGCCTATAACTGGGGCGGATGAGGAGCACAGCCTGTGGTGAGTGAAAAAACGCGAAAAAGAAAAAGCCCAACTTAGGAGCTCTCCATACTCTATGAGAGTAAGTGCTGACGACTAGGTTGGGCAAGAAAGAGACGGGAGGATTAGAGCGCAGAGGGTGCGCAAACGTGTGCTTGCGCACCCTCTGCTGGTTTCTATCCATCGAGCATGGAGATTCACCCCCTTCCCTTCTCGGTTCGCCTCTCGCTGGATTGCGAGAAGCTAATATATATATATCAATATATGAGGGGTGCGTCAAGGCTCTGATATGCGCTTGTCGTGCTCTTGGCTATACCTTAATCTACACTACAGGCTCATCCACTGTAATACTCACCGGGCAGTGGTCGCTGCCCATTTGGCTGGCGTGGATGTGGGCGCTGGTGATGCGCGGGGCGATTGCCGCCGAGGCTAGCCAGTAGTCGATCCGCCAGCCCACATTGCGGGCGCGGGCGTTGGCCCAGTGTGTCCACCAGGTGTAGGCATCGGTTTGGCCGGGGTGGGTAGCGCGGAAGGTATCTACAAAGCCGGCGTCTAGGTAATGCTGGAAGCCAGCCCGTTCTTCGTCCGTAAAGCCGTGTTTACCCCGGTTGGCGCGTGGGTTGGCAAGGTCTATTGGCTGGTGGGCGACGTTCATATCCCCACAGTACAGCACCGGCTTGGCCGGGCCGTACTGGCCGGCCTCCAGCCCCTGTAGGTAGGCCAGCATGCACGGGTCCCAGGCCTGGGCGCGCAGGGTAAGTCGGCTTAAGTCCCCCTTGCTATTGGGCGTGTAGCAGGTCACCAGCCAAAAGCCAGCAAACTCCGCTGTAATGACGCGGCCCTCATCATTCGGGCTGCCGTAGCTATCGGCCGCCAGCTGGAACTGCTCTACCAACTCAGCCGGCAGGCCGTCACGCCACTGCAGCGGTGCGGTTTTGCTAAAAATCGCCGTGCCGCTATAGCCCTTCTTGGCCGCGCTATAAAAGTGCTCGTGGTAGCCCGGCAGGTCGAGCTCCACCTGCTGGCGCTGCGCCTTCGTCTCCTGCAGGCACAGGATATCGGGGCTGTGCGCCGCCATAAAGCGGGCAAATTCGCCCTTGTTTATTACCGCACGAATACCGTTGACGTTCCAGGAGTATAAGGTAGTCATAGGGGTAGTATAGCAGATGACATGGCTCTGTGGCGAGCGGTCTATCTTTTGTGGTATTGCTTAATCGTTTGCTGATAGAGCTGTGTATAAGCAGTGGCAGTAGCCTGGGGTGATAGCTCTGTCAAAACACTCTTTGTGCCATCAACGAGCTGCTGATGATAAGTTGGCTCGGCAATCCGCTGCATGCCTGCTGCAAGGCTAGCGGTATCTGGCTGGACGAGGAGGCTATTGCCCTGATTAAGACCAACGTCAAGCCGGTCATCGCAGTAGAGAATAGGAACGCCAACGACGAGAGACTCAGGAATGACAATTGGCTGGTTATCAAACCGATACGAGGCAAGCACAAATACGTCCGCATTGCGCAAGAGCTGAACAATTGCCTTGCGGCCACCAACGTGGCCGGTGAATATGATATTGGGAGAGTTTTGCGCAAGCCGAGCTAGCCTCTTGGATTCTGCCCCATCACCGACAATATAGAGTTCGCTCTGTGGGATAGCTGCTTGCTGAAAGGCTTGGATGATAACATCGAGGCGTTTTTCTTTAACGAGGCGGCTAATGGTGATAAAGCGAATTTTGCCATCATCTTGGCGTTGGCGTTGGGTAGCCTGTGCATAGGCCTCAAATGTGCGATTATACCCTGTTGGTATAATTGCGCCAGGTAGGTCTACACCACGTGCAGCAGCGCGAATATACGCAGACATATAGTGTGATGGCGTGGTAGATGCATCGACGGCGCGGGCGATGATGGCCTGAGTACGCCAATCAAATCGCCCAATCCGGCTCTCACTAGCAAGCTGCGGGGCAGCTACGTGCTGGCTGTGCAAATAGCGCTGATGAATCCGAGCGGTTAGCAGTGCACAGAGCCGAAACCCAAGGCTGGCAAAGAATGTTGGTACTGGCATCGTGTGTGAGCCAGCCATGTTGGTATGGAAGGTATGGATATGTGGGATGCGCTGAGCTCGGGCTATGTTGGCTGCGAGCAGTAGCGCACCAGTGTCGGTTTGACTATGGATAATATCAAAATGATGTTTTTGGCTTATCGCTCGTGCTACCCGACGAGAAGCATAGATAATGCGTGTATGGAGTGGCAACCCAGGAAAGCGAAACGAAGCAACGGGCACTACTGTGGCATGCTCTGGCGGCTCAAGATCAGTCTGGGGTGCAATGAGCGTGACATGGTGGCCAAGCTGGGTGAGCTCCTCGATCTGGGTCTGGATTGACCGACTCACACCGCTGGCTGAGGGGAATTTATCGTCCAAGACAATAGCAACAGAGAGATGATTTGTACACATAGTAGTATATAGTATAGCAGATAGTTGTACCAAGCTGAGGAATAACCTATAATAAGGGGTCGTTATGAAGCATCAAACTATCCCAACATTGCAAGAGCTGCGCCATATGCTTGGCTGTCAAGAAAAGACAGCTCAGGGAGTATGCTGGTACGAATGCAATACTACTGCAGATAAAGCTGTGCTTATCTTCCACGGTGTGACAGGTGGCAAGCTCGACATGATGCCACTGGCTGAGCGATATGTAAACTTTGGCTATGCAGTCTATACTGTTGATTTACCTGGGCATGGTGGCTCGGTGCAGCCCGAGCTTCGGGATTATCAGGATCTTGGCCAGTGGTTTGCTCATGTGGTGGCGCAAATTGGCCGCACGCCAGATGTGGTGATTGGCACGTCTTTTTCAGCATCGGTGGTGTATTATGCAATGAGCACCGGTATCATCTCACCCCAGACGAAGATCATCCTGGCCTGCCCTACCCCAGATACAACGAAGTTGGCAGATATTTTACAAAAGCTATCCAACAAAGTCCCAGAAAAAGTGGGCTGGGATGCCTACAATCTCAAAGTTGCTCAATACATACGAATAGCGGCTGGCCTCAAGACACAGCGCCGCGACGCTCGGCAGTGGCTGCGCGAATCCGAAACCTACAAAAAGGATTCTCTAACGCTCAGAGATTCGGCAGTCCTCACCACACTCCTCTACAACCAAAGCCCCTACTCACACCACATACCGCAAGAGTATCAGCACAATATAACCGTCATCGTTGGCGGCAAAGACAATATTATCACATCGAAGACACTTGATATCATGCATGAGCTTTTGCCCGAGGCAGACTTCATATGCGCCCCACAGGCTGGCCATCTACTACAGTTTGAGGCGGTTGAGAGCTACCCGGATGTCGCTTGCTAGCATACTACTGCGCTCGACTTGACGCATTTTACACAGTGTAGTACAACTAATACAAAGGAGTATAACACCTATGAGAAAGCCAAACTACACTGGGCAGAATCTGCCAATCACACACAACACATATCATGGCGGCAAGCTTGTCCGCCAAGAAGAAGGGATGATGGACCTCCAACCAACCTGGGGGGGGGCGTGCTGGACTACTTGAGACGCTGAAGCAGCGTGAGCTGCCTAATAACCTTGGTAAGGGCGCGCTTGTCCTGACGCAGATGGGCGAGGCGTCAAGCGGCTTGACCGTTATATATGGTATGGGCTGGGAAGGGAATCCCTATACAGAAGTGTCGCAGGAAGAAGATGCAGAGATGGCTCACAGATTGCGAGATAAAGATGGTAAGATGCCCAATATTATCACTGTACCAACCAGTGCTTTAAGCAAGTCAATAGCCAGCGAAATAGCACGAACAGGGAGCTTTGCGGCGTTAGCTGAAGAGCTTGCGCCGACAGTAAACGACATTATATCTAACGATAGTGATCAGGTTGCTATCATTGGCAACTCATGGGGAGCAAGATTAGCCACAGCGATGTCCCCGGTCATTGAAGATAAAAATAAGATCAGCCAAGTTGTGCTCGAAGATCCACCAGCTAGTTGTGAGTCGCTTAGTATTACTCAGATAGCATCAGCACAGTTGGGAGAAGCTGTGCTCCACGGGCCACGCTACACGAAGGCTTCGATTGATGATAAAGCACGCGAGGCATGGGGACGTATAAATGAGGCCGAGAAGATCGCAACATCACCACTATCTGCTTGGCTAAAGAGTGTCTGGGCTATGACAAAAACAGAGGGGTTTCGAACAGACCTTGATGCAACACTGGACGTCCTTACTCTGCCGGAGTCTGGCTGTGTTGCACCTGTGACACTGGTTATACCAGAGCTGAGCAAAATGAGAGGTAAGGGTGATCCAGAGGCCTTGATGCAGACAGTGAGCGCACGCTACCCCAAGGCAGACCTTCGGTTAGTCGAAGTTGGTGATAGTACGCACAATGTATCGGTTGCAAACCCAGCCTACTTTGGCGAGATTCTCGAGCTTGGCCGCAAATAACAGAGAAATATGCTATAATCGGTAGTATGAAAATCGGAATCTTTATTGATGACTATTTGCCATCAGTCCATGGCGTGGCGACGTCTACAGTTAATTTGAGACAGGCGCTCGAAGCGCTGGGCCATGAGGTGTACATTGTTGCGCCAAAGTGCGAAGGTTATGACGATCACGACGACCACGTCATCCGCCTACCATCATCGAAGAATTACGTCTTTGATAAGCGCGAGACGGCCGTCATCTACCCTGGCCTAGCCAAGAAGCTGGACGACTACCAATTCGACATCGTCCACAGCCAAATGCAATTCTATATGGGTGTGCTGGCCCACAGCGTGGCTAAGCGGCAGCGCATCCCCCACGTCACGACGATCCACACGCTCTATAGCGAGCTGATCGACGATTATCCGTTTATGGTAACGGCCGGGGTGATTGCGCTCTCGGTCGCCTTCCCTGTTGTCTTCCGGACGAAGCCGATTTTGCCGATTACCTCGCGCGAGCAGCTCCATGGTATGGGCAAGAGTGCCATCCGCGATATGCTGTCTCGTCAGGGGTGGCGCCTCACGGCAGCATTTGCCAACCAGTGTGATGCCTGCATCTCGCCATCGCAGCACCTGGCCAAAATATTGGTAGAGGATGGTGGTCTCACGACGCCGTGCCATGTCTTTCCAAATGGCATCAATACTCAGCGCTATCACGACGCTTCGGCAGCAGATTCACCTATCACGAAAGGCTCGAACGATAAATTTATTATCTCGGTGGCACGCCTGAGCCCTGAGAAGCGCCAGCAGGCACTTGTCGAAGCTCTGCCGCATATTCCAGATGAGAACGTGAAGCTCGTGCTAGTCGGCGGTGGCCCATACGAGGCAGAGCTACGCGCTTGTGCCGAGCGGCTTGGCGTGGCAGAGCGGGTGATCTTTACGGGTATGCAGTCGAGTGATGCAGTGGCTGCGTTGCTTAAGCAAGCTGATGTCTTCTCTCTCGCATCGTACCACTTTGATAACCAACCGATGACCTTCCTCGAGGCAGCGTCAAGCGGTCTACCGATCGTCTACTGTGATGAGCGCATGACTGAGGGCTTGACCAAGAAAAATGCAATTTTGGCCGATGGGATTGAGGGTGAAGACTTTGCCAAGGTCTTTAATGATCTCTTTACTCACCCCGATAAGCTCGAGCAACTGTCTCGCGGTTCATTGCAGGTAGCGCGCCAGTTTGATTCTGTGACGATGGCAAAGAAGGTCGCGGCGCTGTATGAGTCGCTCATTGCTAGCCATGATGCGCTCGAAGAAGAGTAGATGATGCCTATCAAAAACTCACTACTGATCATGTAGTGAGTTTTGTGGTTTCTTTGGTGCGTGTGACTAGGATGATCTGAGCGTTGAGGTTTCAAATAGTCTAGTCTAGATATTCTCAAGATTCTACTAGCGATACTGCCGCACCGCCCGTCGCTGCTCTCGCTCCACATCACGGCGTTTGATGGTTTCGCGCTTGTCGTAGCGTTTCTTACCCTTACCGAGGGCGATGACGAGCTTGATGTAGCGGCCGCTGGTGAGGAGCTTCGTGGGGACGATGGTGTAGCCGTCCTTCTTGCGAGCAGCGAGTTGCTCGATCTGCCGCCGCTTTGCCAGAAGCTTACGTGCGCTGGTGCTGACTGTTCGGGCGTTTGGCTGGCCCTGCTCGTTGTGGCGCAGCGAGAAGCTGGCGTTATTGAGCCACAGCTCGCTGTTGCGAATCGTCACATATGCCCCCTTGAGTTGCACATGGCCCTCGCGCGCGGCGCGGACCTCTAGGCCAGTCAGGCTTATGCCGACCACTATGTCGTCGCTCAGCTCATAATCAAACCGCGCGCGGCGGTTGACAATAGCTGGTACTGGTGGCTTGGTAGTATGTGATTTGCTCATACGTCTCTTCTATTGTAGCAGATGTGGTGGCATGTGAGGACACGAACGTGACATATTTGGGCTTGGGCAAGCCAAGAGATCATCGTCTAGCAGGTAGCATACCCTCCGGGGGTTATACCTACTCGTAGTCGTTGGGAGTGGCATCGATACCAAGATAGCGAAAATACTGCTAGACATCCGCGAGACCCCCGCCCGACTTAATAATAATACGGCAATCTTGCAAGAGCCAACTCGCGTTGTCGTACCCGTAATCGCATAGTGGGTTGAGATGCTCGTTGATATAACTCATCGTGAGAGGAGGAAACTCTACGGCAGGGCTCTCTGGGCTTTGCTCGTCGAGAATGGCATTGGTTGTGTCTAGCAGTCTATCGCGCTGGCGGTGTGGTGTATTGAACTGGGATATGAGCTTGGTGTGCATATCTTCGGAGGCTGGGCCTGGGTTGCTCTTTGCCTCAAGTGCAAAAAGTGGCCTCTGGGTATATGTGTCAACACCCCCTCGTGTGCTTGCTAAGTGTCTCTGAGAATTTTCCATGTATGACAAAACTAACAATCCTTCCTATTTGTTTCTTTTCTAGCGTGTCTGCAGACCATTATAGCGCTAAATGTATGGAAAGAGTGTCGTAAAAATAACAGAATAATAATGTGGAGGGTTCAACTCACCCCCTTACCCACAAAGGATATAATTCGCCATGCTATAATATCCCCTATGATTGCCGATATTGCTATTACCGAGAAGTCGTTTGGGGCGAAGACGCTGATGACGGATGTGAAGTTTAGTGTGAATGATGGCGAGAAGGTGGGCTTGGTAGGGCGCAATGGCGTGGGCAAGTCGACGCTGTTTGGCATGCTCACAGGGGTGGACGATGACTATAGTGGCTCGATTATTTTCAAACGTGGCAGTGTGGTAGTAGCGACGGCCCAAGAGCACCACGACAGCGGCGATATCACAGTGCTCGAGTATATCTTGCGTGGCCTGCCGGAGTATGCGCGCTTGCGCCATATCATCACCACCTATCCCGAGACGATGGGCGATGACATGGACAAAATCGAGGCATACACCGCGGCGCTGGAGCGCTTTGGTCAAAAGGGCTTCTACCAGATCGAGGAGCTAGTGGCGGAGGAGCTAAAGAACTTCCAAATGGCAGGCTGTGGTGAGCGACATCTGGCGAGTTTGAGTGGTGGGCAGAAGCGCCTAGTGGAGGTGGTGAAAATCATGCACGCCCAGGCCGACCTTGCGCTGATCGATGAGCCAACGAACCACATGGATTATGTCGCCAAGAAGCAGTTTATCGACTGGCTCAAGGACGCGAAGCAAGCGATGCTCGTCATTACCCACGACCGAGATGTGCTGGCAGAGATGGACCGGATCGTTGAGATAAAAGATGGCACAGCCCTCAGCTACCGAGGCAACTACGATGCCTACCTCCGCCAAAATGCCTCGGCAACGGGCAATGCGATGCATGAGTATGAACAGGTCGAGAGGCGGATTGCTAATGTGAAGGATAAGGTGGTGCAGTTTCGCCGGATGAAGGAGCGCGCGCGTGACCCCGGCACCATTAAGCAATTCAAGCAGCGTGAGCAGCAGGCTATGGCCGAGCTTGAGGAGCTCGAGCAGATTGAAAAGCCGACGTTTTGGATTGATCGCGACAATGTGGCGCAGCTGGAGTATAAGGCGGCTGACCGCTACCAGAAGTTTAAGGCGCGGACGATTCGCCTCAGTATGCGCGATGGTGCAATGCGGAGCCAACGTACACTGGTGGCGGTGCGAGACTTGGCGCTGGGCTATGGCGAACGGATCTTGTTTGAGGGGGTGAATATCGATCTGCGTGAGGGTGAAGTTGTGGAGCTGCGTGGTCGCAATGGTGCGGGTAAGACGACACTTATTCGAGAACTACTCGCCGCGCAAAATTTGGTGCAAGACAGAGGTAGCGATACGCCAATTGTCTATAGTGGCTCGCTGCAGCTCGATAGCCATATTCGGATTGGCGTGTATGAGCAAGAGATTGCCTCGACGTATCTTGGCCTCACACTGGCTCAGGCCATCGAGCAGATGCACCTCGACCGTGGGCTGCCAATCGGCCAGACCAAGCTCCGCCAATTGATGAGCGACTACCTCTTTGCCGAGACGGATGGCGATGTGCTGCTCGCCCGCCTGAGTGGTGGGCAGAAAGCGCGTTTCCAGATTATTAGCATGCTCGCTAATGAGCCGCAGCTGCTCATCCTCGATGAACCTACTAACCACCTCGACCTGCCCAGCATCGAAGAGCTCGAGGCGGCGCTGGAGCGCTACACTGGCGCCATTCTCTACGTCAGCCACGACAACTACTTTCGGCAAAAGTTGGGTGGTGAGGTGGTGCAGATTGGGGCGCAGTAAGAGGTGATCTCATCGTAAAATATCAACTGCTTCCACACCCCTTCTCTCAAGTACACGCCTTTCAATATCATGAGAACTCGCATGCTTGGTAGACTCACCTCTCGTAGTGGTGAACGTGAGCATTACAACAAATCTCCACTTCTCTACTCTGCATCTTTCTATCTGCTACTTCACGTCGGTGAAGTGTGCATTGATTAATTTTAGAATTATGTAAGCTCCAGACATGAGAATCTATCATATGTATACTATACTGTGCATAATTTCGTACCAGCATATTGCTTACGGTTGCAATCTACGCTATTGTAGAAGCAATGCTAGTGAACAAAAATAGATCAAGTGCGGGGTTTGCTCTGCCAACAGTGATCGTGGCATCGGTGGTGGCAATGATGCTACTTCTCGTGGCGGCGTCTGCATCGACGGCGATTCGCGAGGGACTCTACGCTCAGCACTACCGGCGCTTGGCCCGTGAGGCGGCCGAGAGTGGTGTCGTCCTTGCCAGCAAATGTCTTGAGCTTAATAACGACCTTGCTCAGTGGTCAGATGCTGCAAAATTGCGGCCTAATACTGATTGCAAAGGTACAATAGTCGCTGGCCGCACCCAGTATGTTCAGCAGGACGGCAATGTGCGCACAACCTTTGAGGTGGGTGAGCCAGAGCGCCGTGAAGGGAGTATTCAGCGCATTACAGCGGTGGGTCGGACGGAGCTTATTCGGACGACGGATGGCGCAGTGTGGAAGAGCTATGAATATCGCCTAGCGGGCCAAGCGGGCCTCAGCGCGCTGCTCGATAGCGTCTCATTTGGTTACGCAGCTGGCGGCGGCTTTACACTCAATGGTGCATTCTTTACCGTCATCGACGAGTTTGGGCGGCCGCGCTCAGCAGGATTCAATGGCTTTGGCCAGCTCGGTGTTGGCTCGACTACCGACACCCTCACGCTTAAGCAGTTTAATGTCCCTGCCAATAAGCGCGTGGTACGTACCTACACCAACTTCCTCTCCCACGGCCGCAACGTATTTGCCCTCACAGAAAATGGTGAGGTATGGGGCGCGGGGCTGCATAACTTTGGGCAGATTGGCAACCCGAGCCAAATTATTGCATGGGTAACAAACCCCGTCCAGTTTGTACTGCCTGGCAATGACAATGTTGCGACCTTTGTTTCGCCGCTGGGGATTGTCACCTTTGTCGTAACATCTCAGGGGAACGTCTATGTAGCTGGCTCCAACGACAAAGGTGTTGCCGGTATTAACTCGACCGCTCCGACAATAAAGATGCCGACCAAAATGCCCTTCCCTGAGAAGATCCGGGCTGATGCTCACTCCTGGGCAGTCGACAGCAAGACGGCTTATGCGATTGGTGAGAGTGGTGCGGTCTATGGCTGGGGCAATAATGAGTTTGGCCAGCTCGCTCAGGGCGATATCAATGAGCGGCGAGCACCCGTCCGCTTGGGTGACTTTGGTAAGCCTGGCAAAACCAAGGCAGTGCAGCTCGCCTTCGACGGCGATACGGTCTATATTCGCGATAGTGCAGGGGCAGTCTACTCGGCTGGCAAAACAAACTACGGCCAAGCTGGTGTGCCGACCTTCCGGCTGCGTGCGGGGGTGTCAGACCGTTGCTTGGCGGCGGTGGGGGCAAACCTCAGGACAGAAAAGTGCTCGGGTGCTGCTGCAAACCAAAAGTGGCACTTCGACCGGACGAATAACGCCCTGCAAGTCGAGTCAAACCCAGGTGGAGGCCAAAACCGCTGTGTCGAAGCAACCGGCCATAATAATGAAGAGACGCGTATGCGGTGGTGCGCTTGGTGGTCTGGCGGCAAGCGCTTTGACTTTCGCTACCCAGCAGGTGCATGGAGCCATGTCTACCTTAGCAATAGCACCGACATTGGTGGCCGAGGCCTATGTGTTGCTGAAGTCAATATCGCAACTGGTGGCGAGACGAGGATGAATTCGTGTGAGTACTATGCAGACAGAACATTCTTGCCATATAATCCAACACTCGAGCGTGTCGCGCCGTCTGGAGTAGTAGACATCACAACAGACCAGTACTTTACCACCATGGTCTATGCTAACGGCGAGGTTAAGACCTTTGGCCTCAATAACGGTGCACTGGGCAATGGCGTCTATGTCGATACATCCAATCTAGATGCTTACAAACGCCACGTATATAACCCAACCCCAGTCAAGTTCATCCTTCCCCCAGGGGCTAAGGCAGTTTCGTCGTGGACAACCTCCAATGGGCTTAACCCCAAGAATGCTAACACCTTTGTCGTCACGAGCGATGGCCGCGTCTTTGGGGCAGGCAGCAATGTGACAGGCCAGCTAGGTATTGGGCATATTGGTGGCGGCACTAATGGCATCTACCCCACTCCGCAGCAAATGCTCGTCCTTGGTACGCAGGGCAACTTAGCATCGTATGTGCGCTCGGGCTATGGCACAACAGTAGTCTACACTAACAATCGCAAAGTATTCACCGTGGGCAATAACTCTAACGGCCAGCTAGGTGATGATACCACCACCACCAACCCCACACCACGCGCCAACAAGAATACAAATGCCCAGCGCCACGTAAAGTTCTACTAGCGGCAGCGCGAGACGCCTATATACAAAAAATAATCTGCATGAGAGGCCTCGCACTTAGTCAATATATAGTGGAGATTAATGCTAGATGAGTATTATCTACAACTCATAATCAATACAGTACCTCTGTTATAAATAAAAAATTAGCAACTTGTGTGGTTACAATAGTGTACCTTTTTGAGTCAAATAAAAAAGCATGAATAATATATGTGTACTATCATGCCGCTCCATTCCCCTTGCATGTAAGCAGCTAATAACAAAACTCACTGCCCTTCCCGAGCAGTGAGTTGAAATGTGATACATAGCCAAGCTATGCTTCTGGCAGCAATCCCTTTGCTGTAAGGAGCTCATCAATCCGAGCTCGGTCGAAGCCATAGACGATCTCGCCAGCAATGTCTGTGACTGGGATACCCTGGGCTTTGCCGCCGGTTTTGGCAGCGAGCTCATCCTGAGCGCCAGGCGTTTTCTCGATGTCTTTAACGGTGTAGTGTACGCCCAGCTTGTCGAGATATTGCTTCTCTGTTTTGCAATAGGCGCACCACTCTGCGCTATATACTATAATTGATGGTATTGTATTCATACTTATCCCCTTTCGCTCTTGCTAGTATAGCATGGATGGTGATGGAGTTGGCAAGTGCACTGAGTGTAAGGTAAGGCGCGAAGCTTCTTCAGTAATAGTTCTAGTAGGAAGGGGAGGCTAATCCTCCGTAGTGTATTGGCTCGTCAGATACCAGCCCCCATCGTGCGGTGATTGATACGCGCGTAACTGCACATCCAGCTGATATTTGCGTAGCTCGGCAATGGCGCGCAGTGCGGCTGCGCGGCTCGGGTAGCGCTTTTTAGCCGCTTCGCTGCGCGGTGGGCGGTAGGGCTGGTGCTTGGGTGTTTTGTTGCGGCGTGGCATAGCTCTAGTATACGCGGCTTTGTGGTGCGACGCCAGTTATCTCGCGCAGAGCCCCCTGAGGGATGGTTATAAAAGTCAATGTCATATATAAAGTAAGTAACTCCACGCTCAATCATCACAAGCTGTGTGCGCTCTATCATCTCAAGAAGCAAAAGCACGGTGCTAGTGGGCCGCGAGATGGCGGTAATTTAAGATTCACATCCAACTGCCGCTTCCCTCTTTACGTCTGCGGGGCCTCCTGGTACAATAAGGCCATATGAGTACGGAGTCTCGTGAGAATGCCCGCTCGCACGGTAGCCAAGTGGTTAGTGTGCTGTGGCGTACCCTACTTGGGACAACCTGGCGAATGGCGGTGCCAACTGTTGGGTTGTTTTTGCTTGGAGTCTGGGCAGACCGGCAGTTTGCAACCAAGCCGTGGCTGATGTTTGCTGGCTTGGTGGTCGGCATCGCTCTTGCAGCGGGGCTCATCACGCACCAAATTAAGGGAGGTCATCGCACATGATGTTTTTTGCGGCAGTGCCACACATCTCGGTCAAGGCAGACGAGGTGTTTTCGATCGCTGGCTGGCCAATTACTAATGCCAATCTCGTTGGTCTGCTGGGCCTCATTGTCTTGGCTTGGCTGATGTTTCGCACGCGGGCAGCGGTGCTGGGTAAGAAGAAGGCGAACTTTGCGACTCGCTTGACTGTCTGGTGCTTTGAGGGGCTGTACAATACCGTTGGGCAGGTCATCCCCAGCAAGAAATGGACGCGGCGCGTTGCCCCCCTTGTTATTACAATGTTTTTCTTTATCGCCGCGCAATATTGGCTGGGGTTATTGCCAGTTGTTGGGCCAGTGATGGTTGGCCATACACCACTATTCCGGGGCCAAAATGCCGATCTTAACATGACCTTTGCCCTCGCGGCCGTTACGATCGTTATGGCGCAGGTGTATGCAGCACGCGAGCTTGGCTTTGTCGGTAATCTCAAGCGGTATTTTGTGAATCCCTTGCGCGATCCAATCATGTCCTTTGTCGGGATTCTCGAGATTGTGGCGGAGTTCTCGCGCTTACTGAGCCTGTCCTTCCGTCTGTTTGGTAATGTGCTCGCCGGTGAGATCTTGATTGCAATGATCGCCTACCTTACCCAAGTAGCAATGCCAGCGGTGCTCCAGCCGTTCTATCTCTTCGAGCTATTTATCGGTGGCATTCAGGCCTATATCTTCTTTATGCTTTCAACCGTGTTTATTTCACTTGGGCTCACGCATCACGGCGGTGATGAGGAAAAAGATACGCACACTAGCACCTCGACTTCTTCAGACGCGAACCTCGTGGCCGAAGGAGCAAAATAACATTGGTAATAACTAAATAAGGAGAAATAATTATGAAAGACATCGCATTTACCCTGGCGTATGCTATTCCAGCAGCGTTTGCTGCGATCGGGTGTGGTTGGATTGGTGCCAACGCCATGAAGGCGGCTGGCCGCAACCCAGAGAAGATTAACGACCTACGCACCATGATGATCCTTGGTATCTCGTTTATCGATGCTTTGGCTATCATTGGTTTTGTGGCCGCGATCGTCGGCAAGGTGATGTAAGGAGTTCGCACTCGTGAATACCCTGCACTATTTTGCATCGACAGAGGCGGGTGGTGGCGACTTGTTCTCGTCGCTTGGTCTTGATTGGCAGCTGTTTGTCCTGCAAATGGTGGCATTTGTGGTGCTGCTCTTGGTCTTGAAGAAGTGGGTCTATCCACCGCTGCTCGACATGCTCGACCAGCGCGATGCGAAGATTCGCGATGGCCTCAAAGCAGCTGAGAAAGCGCAAAAGGCAGCTGACGAGACCGAGGAGCGCACTGCTGCGATGCTCAAAAAAGCCCGCCACGAGTCGCAAGAAATTGTGACCGCTGCCAAGACTGAGGCAGCGAGCATGGTGAACGACGCCAAAGACGACGCCCACACCCAGGCCGAGCGTATCTTAGCATCGGCTCGCACCCAGACGCAGACAGAGTTGGCCGAGGCCAAGCGGGCGCTGCGCCGTGAGATGGTCGACATGGTCGTTGAGGCAACGCGTGCAGTAACCGCTGAGACTGTTGACGCGTCGAAGGATCGCCAGCTGATCGAGAAGCACCTGACTAAACTCGATAAGGAGCAGCGCTGATGGCGGCCGGTTTTTCGCGCCGCCGCCTCGCTGCGTATGTTGCTGAGCAGATTGCTGCTGGTGCTGAGGTGCCTGCTGTGCTGCGCCAGGTTGCGGCCTATCTTATTGACACCCGTGCAACGCGCGATGTCGATGTGGTGGCGGCAACGATTGAGGAAGCGCTAGCTGAGCGCGGCATCGTTGTGGCTGAGGTCACGACGGCACATGCACTGTCGACTGCCTTGCAAAAGCAGCTCAAGACAGAGGTCACGGCACTTGCTGAGCAAAGTGGCACTGCGCCAGTTACGTCAGTGCAGCTCCGCCAGGTTGTCGATCCGTCGGTGATTGGTGGCGTCAAGATCGCTCTGCCGGGCCAGCACTACGATGGCACTATCCAACACAAACTAACCGCCCTTGCGGGCACGAAATAAGAGGAATTATACATGGCTGAAACAACAGTTACAGAGTTGTCCGAGAGCTTGCGGCAAGCGATCGCAGGCCTGGAAGCCTCTGAAGGACTAGAGCAGGTCGGTATCGTGACCCGAGTGGGTGATGGTGTGGCCTGGGTACATGGCTTGCGCCACGCTGGCTATAGCGAGGTGCTCGAGATTGAGACCAAAACAGGTGTCGTTGAGGCATTTGCCCTCAACTTGATGGAAGATGAGATTGGTGCTGTGCTGCTTGGCAGCGACCAAGGTGTGGCTGCTGGCGACCGCGTTAAGCTCAAGGGCGAGGTCCTGAGTGTGCCGGTCGGCGAGGAGTTGCTTGGCCGCGTGGTGAACCCACTCGGTGAGCCGCTTGATGGTGGCCCAGCTATTACTACTACGCAGCGCGGCCTCGTAGAGCGTGAGGCGATCGGCGTGATGGGCCGCAAGAGCGTGCACGAGCCCCTGATGACTGGTATTATGAGCATCGATGCGATGTTCCCGATTGGTCGTGGCCAGCGCGAGCTCATCATTGGTGATCGCCAGACCGGTAAGACGGCAATTGCACTCGACACGATGATCAACCAAGCGCGCCAAAAAACTGGCGTGGTGAATGTCTACGTTGCTGTTGGGCAGAAGCTGAGTAAGATTGCTCGCCTGGTTGAGCGCCTCAAAGAAGAAGGTGTGATGGACCAGACTATCGTGGTAGCGACGAGCCCAAGCGACCCAGCTTCCCTGCTCTATCTCGCGCCATACGCTGGTACTGCCATGGGTGAGTACTTCCGCGACAATGGTGGCCATGCTTTGATGATCTACGACGACCTCACCAAGCACGCTGTCGCCTACCGCCAAATGAGTCTGCTGCTGCGCCGTCCACCAGGGCGCGAGGCCTTCCCGGGCGATGTGTTCTATTTGCATAGCCGCCTACTCGAGCGCAGTGCCAAGCTGAGTGATGAGCTAGGGGCGGGTTCGCTCACTGCCCTGCCAATCATCGAGACCCAGGCGGGTGATATTTCTGCCTACATCCCCACCAACGTGATTTCCATCACCGACGGACAGATCTTTATGGAGACAGATCTCTTCTACCAGGGTATTCGCCCAGCCATTAGTGCTGGTCTCTCGGTGTCGCGTGTTGGTGGTGCTGCCCAGACCAAAGCACTCAAGAGTGTCAGCGGTAACCTCAAGCTTGGCCTCAGCCAGTTCCGCGAGCTCGCGAGCTTTGCCCAATTTGGAAGCGACCTAGATGCCGAGACCAAGGCACAGATTGGCCGTGGCCAGCGCCTAACAGAGCTCCTCAAGCAGCCACAGTACCAGCCGATGAGTGTTTGGGAGCAGGTGGTGAGCATTGTGGCGGTGAGCCAGGGTTACTTTGATGCTGTGCCAGCTACGAAGATCAAAGCTGCGCAAGATGCTCTGCTGAGCCGTCTCTGGGCTGAAGCTAAGGAGCAAATGCGCGCCCTCAACAAGGGCGACCAGAAGTTTGGCGCTGACGAAAAGCTCAGCCACTTGATAGAATCAACCGCGGGCGAAATTGCCAAGGAATTTGCGGAGTAAGCAACGGAGGTCGCTATGCCCAATACGCAACAGCTCAAAGCACGGATTCGCTCGGTTAAGAGCACCAAGCAGATCACCAAGGCAATGCAGATGGTGGCAGCGAGCAAGATGCGCCGTGCCCAAGATGCAAGTCGCACCACTGCGCCGTATACCACGGCAGCACGTGGCCTTTTGCGCTACCTCTCGCGCCAGGGTGCGACCGACGATCATCCACTGTTTGCCCAGCGCGCCGTTAAGCGCCGCTTGATCATCGTCATTGCCGCTGATAAAGGACTGGCTGGCGCCTACAATAGCAATGTCCTCAAGCGCTACGTCCAGCTCCTGCGCGACGACGATGCAGCCGGGATTGACAACACCACCATTGCAGTAGGGCGCAAGGCAGCGCAGTTCGTTGCCCGCCTCAAGGATACGCAGGTGGTTGGGGTGTACGAGGATGTGCCAGATCGCCCAACTGGGCCAGCCTTCCGGGCAATTCTCGACACCGCGCACGATATGTTTGTGAGTAAGCAGGTCGATGCGGTCGACGTCGTATTTACCCGCTTTTATAGCAGTATGACGCAGCACCCTGATACGATCCACCTCTTGCCCGCTGGCCTTGATGCCGAGCAGCTCGATGCGGTGGATGACGATGAGGCAATCCCAGATGATGAAGCACTCTTCGAGCCAAGCCCGCAAGCAGTACTCGACACCATCGCTGCGCGCATGGTGAGTGCCCGGCTCTACCAAGCCTTGCTTGATGCTCGGGCGAGCGAGCACAGCCAGCGCATGCTTGCCATGAAGAATGCCACCGATAACGCTACTAGCCTTGTCGATGACCTAACACTCGAGATGAACAAACAGCGCCAAGGTGCCATCACGCAAGAGCTGACCGAGATCAGTGCCGGTGTGGAGGCAATGGGATGAAACACTACGCGCGTGTCGTGATAGCTGCGCTTGTCATGTATGCGCTTGTATGTATGGTGTTGCTTCTTGTGGGCGGTATTCTGATGCTGTCTGCTAGCCGTGGTGAGGGGTTGTTCCTTGGTCTTGCGCTGATGCTGCCATTTGCTCTCGGTGGACTGTGGTATTGGCGGTATGGCCGGCGGCACGGCGCAAGCTTTGTGGGTGTTACAACTGGCCTGCTGGTTATCATTTGTGCTGGCCTTGGCTCGTATGTGGCAGGCTTTCTTGTATCCTTTGCTGTGCATGGTGTGGAGGCGCAGGCCAATGATGTGGCCCGCCTGGCCTGGCCGGCTCAGCCTATTATGGCGTTTGCCGAGCTGCCAGCTGTGAGCAGCCTCTTACCGTATATGCCAATTGTGGTGTTGCTATTTTACTGTGGTATTGCAGCCCGTGATGCTATGCGGTATATACAGAAGCATCACATCAAGACGCCAGATAGCCATAATAATCTGCAAGCAAAGAAAGTATAATGAAATGATCGAGAGGAGAAATGAATGAGTAAAAACCAAGGAAAAATCATCCAGATCATGGGTGTGGTGGTGGATGTTGAGTTCGACCGCGAGGTGGAGCTGCCAGCTATCTACGACGCCCTGCATGTCGAGCGTGATGGCCAGACGCTGACGCTTGAGGTAGCACAGCACCTTGATGAGCAAACGGTGCGAACCATCAGCCTGCAATCGACCGACGGCCTGAAGCGTGGCCAGTCAGTAATTGCAACTGGTGCGCCGATCCGCGTGCCTGTGGGCGAAGCAACGCAAGGGCGGATGTTTAATGTGGTGGGCGAACCGATCGATGGCGAGCCAGTAGCCGATGATGCGCAGCGTGCGCCCATCCATGCTGAGCCCCCTGCCCTCACCGAGCAGTCCAACAAGACCGAGATCCTCGAGACTGGTATCAAGGTGATCGACCTCATCGCGCCACTCACCAAGGGTGGTAAGGCTGGGCTCTTTGCTGGTGCCGGTGTGGGTAAGACCGTGCTCATCCAGGAGCTGATCAACAACATCGCCAAGTTCCATAGTGGTAACTCTGTCTTTGCTGGTGTGGGTGAGCGCACCCGTGAGGGCAACGACCTCTACCACGAGATGAAGGATGCTGGCGTGTTGGATAAGACGTCACTTGTCTTTGGCCAGATGAACGAACCACCGGGGGCACGTTTGCGGGTGGCGCTTGCTGGCCTGGCAATGGCCGAGGCCTTCCGCGACGAAGGTAAGGATGTGCTGCTCTTCGTCGACAATATCTTCCGCTTTACGCAGGCTGGTGCTGAGGTGTCTGCCCTGCTCGGCCGTTTGCCAAGTGCGGTGGGCTACCAGCCAAACCTGCAGCAGGAGATGGGTGCCCTACAAGAGCGCATCACCAGTACCAAGAAGGGCTCGATTACCTCGGTCCAGGCGGTGTATGTGCCAGCCGACGACCTGACCGACCCAGCGCCTGCCACTACCTTTGCTCACCTTGATGCGACCATCGTGATGAACCGCGCCCTGACAGAGATTGGTATTTATCCAGCAGTGGACGTGCTCGACTCCAGCTCTAACTCGCTCGACCCAGAGGTGGTTGGCGAGGAGCACTATCAGGTGGCTCGCGAAGTGCAGCGCGTCTTGCAGCAATATAAGGAATTGCAGGACATCATTGCTATCCTGGGTATGGAAGAGCTGAGCGACGACCAGAAGCAGATCGTTGCCCGGGCCCGCCGCCTGCAGCGCTTCTTGGCCCAGCCATTTCACGTTGCCGAGCAATTTACCGGTAACCCCGGAAGCTACTTCAAGCTTGCTGACACCATCCGCGATGCCAAGGATATCCTGAGTGGCAAGTACGACGATAAGCCAGAGAACTGGTTCTACATGTCGCCAGTGCCACTGAGCGAGAAGCAAGACTAGCACTCTCTGCACATCCTTGCACGGCAGCAGCCAACCGAGATATTCTCTCCGTGTTGGCTGCTGTTTTCTTTGCCTATCTTCCTCGCCATTTCTCTCATTTTCTTCCTTCAAATCAGGCGAATTTCGAAATTCGCCTTTTTTACCCTGTTTTTTCCCTGTTAGCGTGAGTTCTTTTTTCTCTTCTTTTATATATTTATATATAATAGGAGAGAAATCGATATGGATGGATATGGATGTATAGGTATATAGATGTATAGAGATATAGGTAAAGATAGAGAAAGATAAAGATAAGTAGAGAAATATAAAGGTAGAAATAAAGAGATATAAAAATAAGTAAATAGAGATAAAGATAGATAAATAGAGATAGAGAAATATAGAGAAAGAGAGTTATAGAGATATAGATAAAGAGAGATGGGTATAAAGATATCGATACATAGAGAATAGATATAGTATCGAGATATATTGGTAGATAGAAATATGCTTATTACAGTGTATCTACGGTGAGCAGTATAAGAAAACAATAAAGCGCTCAGCTTCAAATAGACGCACTTTGACTTACCCGATCAAATATGGCACACTTGAGGGTGGTGGGGCGACCAGCGCCCCAAGGACACGCATGGAAGGAGATACCATGCAAAGAAGGAGTAACGCATGGGACGATTGCTCCATGCGCGAAGAAGCCAGAAAGGCGCGCAAGGTTGCGCCGTTTTGGCTGGTTGGCACAGCTGCCTGGGCGGGTGTACCGCTTGGCAGTTACCTCATGCTGTTCCACTTCGGTGGGACGGCATTTGGCGTTCACGAGCTGCCCTGGCTCGTGATGTATCTCTTATGGCTCCTCTTCGGAGGGGTTATTGTGGCAGGCCAGCGCCTGCCAAAGACGCTGGGGCTGCTGCTCATTGCAGCGGCCGCCGTCGGAGGGGTCTTCGTATCTCTCCTTGCCTGGGGGCTTTCTATCTAGCTTCGCAGGTCGTCCCTACTCACCAAGGGCGGGTTGAGCAGCGCCATGTGGCTTGCTGCTCCCCGCCCTTTTCTCTCGCTCGAGGCAAAATCACCCCATATTCTACCTCGCTTTTTCTCTGCTACTCTGCTATAGTAAGGCTATGGATTTAGAACTTGTGACACTGACTGGTAGCAAGCTGCACGAGACTGTGTATGAGGTAATGCTACCGACGCCGGATGGCCAGATTGCGGTCTTCCCAGGGCACGAACCACTGGTAACCTTGGCAGTGCCAGGCGTTGTGGCGGTGCGTCGCGCCAAGGACGACAGTGACGACCAGCTGGAGTACTTTGCTATCTCTGGTGGGGTAGTCGAGATTAGCCAAACAAAGGTACGTATTTTGGTCGACGAAGCCGAGCATGGTGACGACATCATTGAGGCCGAGAGCAAAGCCGCCCTTGAGCGCGCTCTCAAGCAGCGCGACAATGCTAGCACCCAGGTGGAGCTCGAAAAAGCGCACCAACTGGTCGACCGCCATGCCGTGCGTCTCAAGGTGGCTGGCCTGCGCCGACGCCACAACAAGCACCGCGTATAAAATATTAGGGCAACAGAGACAACCACAGAGAGACAGATTATATAATGACGGAATTTTATCCCCATCCATCATCAGATGGGACGTATGATGATCGGCGTGATGGCAAAGCTGCGGGTGATTGCTATGAGCAGTCTGTTGTATCCTATCAGCTAGGCAACGAGTATGGCCTTGGTAAGCTCGATACACCAGAGTGGTCTCGCGCAGCAGAGTTTGTCCAGCGGCTTGGTGAATACTATGTGCCAGCAGTGCAGAACATCATTGGCGCGTGTATGGATGGTCGACCCGGCAGCACAGCAGAAGCAGTGCCAAATGGTGCAGGCGGTGGCTTGCTCTACTTGGTGGCAGATCGATTGGTACGCGGTGATAGTGACCCTATTGATAAAGCGAATACCCGCGTTCTGGGGCAGATTGGCCAGATACCGGCGACGGTGCACGTCCATCGGGATCACCATGCTCATGGCGAAGACGCTGGCTGTGCGGCAGCCGACAAAGTGGGTGCGATCTTTACTATCATTGCTCAGCATGGTGAGCAATTGCGCAGCCTAGCCACTGAGCTTAGCCTTGGTAGCGATATTAGCGACGAAACACACCAGCAGATTATTCGTCACGCAATAGATGAGTCCAAGCTTGTTGTGGCTAGTGGCCACGACCTCGTGACGATGGTTGATGCGCAGCTAGCAAAGAGTGTTGAGCCTACTGGTGCTCACACCGATATGTTGCACGGCAGCCATCATGAGGCGGCGGTGGTGATGAATCAGCGCGCGGGGACGACGCTCAACCGCCAGGCCTTGGCACAGGAATTCGACCGCGCACCAGACGAGCATCGCCAGGCCTTCAATATTGACACGTGGGCCTTTGCCCCCTCAGCCGAAGCGCTCTACCCAGGCGACCCAACTGCCCAGCAGCAGGCTGCCACTGCCATGCTCTACTACAACCTTGCTGCCATCATGGCGCTATGCGGCCCGCGCATGACGGTGACGTGCTTGCATAATGTTGCAAGTTTACCAAGTGGTGGGGATTGAGCCTAGACCTTAAAACTTCCCTGCAGCTATGAACGTGAGAGTGATGGGTGCTTGGATATTGAGGCTATCAAACGAAATATTTTGCGGCAAGAGGTGTATTGCTGCTGCTTCTTTTTGCGCTGCGCTATAGTGATTATAGAGTTACTTTTTCCTGCTTCATAGATAAAAATATCTAATATAGCCGCTTACCTATGCAGATGCAAAACTATCGCCCTCGTTTGTCCTCATGACGATATAATTTGAGGATGTCACCCTCCTTTACCATAGCACAAACACCATCTACTCAGATATGCGCATAGTCTCATGCCACTGGTGGATGACGTGCCGCGCCTCGGCCGTGCTGGTGGTGTGCATCAGCTGGTCGCGCAGCTCCTTCGCGCCGTCGAAGTCGCGAATGTAGATCTTGTAGAAGCGTTTGAGCGTCTCGTATGGCCGGCCTAGCTGTGGCTGCCAGTGATCGAAGAGGTCGAGGTGGTAGCGAAGGAGGGCAAAGTTGCGCTGCGCCAGAGAGCCACTGCCCTGCGCTACACTATCGGCACGCGGTGCAAAGCAAAATGGATCGGCAAACACCCCACGGCCAATCATCACCCCATTGACGCCCGGGTGGGTTGCTACCAGTGCCATGCCATGCGCCCGATCGCGAATATCACCATTGATAGTGAGCAGCGTCTGCGGCGCAATCGCATCGCGCAGCGCCACGATATCATCAATCAGCTCATAGTGCGCCGCTACCTTGCTCATTTCCTTCTTCGTGCGCAAGTGGATAGTCAGATTGACGATATTTTGCTGGAGCAGTGTCGTGAGCCATGCCCGCCACTCATCCACAGCACTATAGCCAAGGCGGGTCTTGACGCTGACTGGCAGGCCAGCCGTCTTAGCGGCCGCAATAGCCGCTACGGCAACGTCTGGATTGCGAATCAGCGCCGCTCCCCCACTCTTGATGGCGCTCTTGGCCGGGCAGCCCATATTGATATCGATCCCTGCAAAACCCAGGCGTGTGCAGTGCTGAGCAAACTGCTCCATATCGCCCGGCTCACCGCCCCAAATCTGTGCTACCAGAGGGTATTCGTCGTCCGTCTTGACGAGCCGGCCAGCAATTGCCCTGTCACCAGCATGCACCCAGCCCGTCGCATTAGCAAACTCAGTAAAGAACACATCGGGCGCACTAGCCCGCTTCACCACATGGCGAAACACCACATCCGTCACCGCCTCCATCGGCGCCAAAACAAAAAACGGCTGCGGCAAATCATTCCAAAACGATGTCATATCAAGCTATTATAACACAATATATCAGGGGAGAGCCCCCACGCCCGCATGCGTAGATGGGTGCGCGGACGTGGGGGTGAGTGTGAGCATATAGTCTTATAGACCACCCCCTTTCTGAGGTTGGCTCCTCCAAGGTATTTCCTTGGAGGAGGCTCACGTAGCTGGGATGGCAGGAGTCGAACCTGCTACGAGAGTTCCCACGAATGCTTGTCTCCATTGACAAGCAAGCCTCTCGTACCCCGCAACCACGCGGGCCATCCCAGGTCGGTCGCCATTGACCGACCACTCCTTACAAAAACTCAAGCCGGAGCAGTGCCGGCGAATTCTTGCAAGGATAGAGATAATTGTAATCTACCTGGCGAGAGTTGTCAAGTAGTGGGCGCCTGAATTTTGCAGCCATACCACGGTTATGTACTAGCCCTTGGATGTACATACGTTCAATATATCTCTAAAAAAGGAAGAAGCTCCTGCCTCGACGCATGATGCGGATGCAGGAGCTCGGGAGAGACTACAAGCGGTTCTGCTCGTTCTGGCGGGTGGCCAGGGGCGCGAGTGAATCTCGCGAGTCTCTTAGATTTAAGGGAGTCTCCGTGGCAAGTACACGGCGCGCGAGAATGGATCTCGCAACAACGAGACTCCCCAATCGTTGCCTCCCAAGTGGCAACGATACCGCCTTGCCCCTCTTTGTCCGACAAAGGCAAACCTGCGGCGGTTGCTATGGCAATGCTCTACGCGAAAAAGCGGAGCATTTGCCAGTAGCGGAGATAGCAGGAATCGAACCTACAACACCATTGTTAGGAGCCTAGTTACTCCTTATCTCCTATGACGGATAGGTGCACGACCTTATTCTGTCGTGACTGTACCTACTCTCTCGGTTCCGCACGTGGAACCGACCGTCGTCATCCTGTCTGTGTCTGCTACCGGCCGTTTGGCCGACCGCAGGCACAGACGTAACCTGTGCCATTACATGTGGCACAAGCAGTCTTGAAGGAGAAGGCGGATCCCTTCTCCTTCTGAGTGCCCCTGCAGGAGGGGCAGGTCTTTGTGTAAGTATAGCCATCACCGGCACAAATTTTACACGCCATGAGGTATTCACCTCCTCCCCGCCGAAGTTTCGGCAGAATTGTCGGTGGACCCCTTTTCTAAGGACGCTCTCGTGCTGAGCGTCTCGAGTTTTGGCATATCTGATGCCAAAACAGGGTTCACTCAGCTGAGCTGTTACTATATATACCAATATACAGCGATCCTGTCAATCAATATGCGCATGTCTTGCAGAGATTCTCGTTTTGTTCTTACGTTCTGTTTCATTCTATGCACTATTCGCAGCAAATGACAGACGATGCGGATTTATTGCACCCAGACAGTCTCATGCTCCCGCTGTAAGGATCAGAGAAAGATAAGCAGAGTATTTTCCCCTAGAAAACCCCACTTGCCAGCACAAGAGCTGAGAATGCCATATATACTACACCAAAATGTTTCGGCCAGGGTAGCAAAAAAGCTTGCTCATGTGCTTTAGCTATTAGCCACCCCATTCTCTCCTGCAGCGCGTTGCAGCAAGGGTGTATAGCGAATACATTGCCTATTGCGTCACAAGTGCTCGCGCTTAGCGGCTATTCTCGCTCTTCTATACGCCGCAGCAGATCCTCCTCAAAGGCGAGGATGCCTTTGTAGGTGGCTGGGTAGTGGCTGGTGTCGGGCAGCTGGAGCTGGGTGATGCAGTGCCACACGGCGGCAATGAGCTGGGCAAACTCATCCAGCTCGGCTTGGGAAAAGCTGGTGCTGAGCTGGTGGATAGCGCCCGTATCCTTATCTGGCTCGACGAACTGCAGCGTGGCCCCGGCAAAGTCGTAGCGCGCATAGTCGCGCGAGTGGCGCACGAGGAGCTCGTAGAACATCAGCTGCTGGCGGTATTTGTGCAGCTTAATCTTCTCGGCATCGGTGCGGCCCTGCCAGCTGCGAGCGGGCTTGCCCGTTTTGTAGTCTGTAACGGCGATGGTATTGGCAGTGTGGTCGATATCGACAAGATCGAGCGTACCAGTAAGGCGAGCATCACCGAGCACCACTCCTTGGCCGGCAAAGCTCAGCTCGGTCTTTTGCTCGGGGTGGAAGGTGTGCGCCTTGGCCTGCAAGAAGGCGCTCAGTGAATCCAGCCCCTTGCGGCTAAAGTATGCGAAGTCCTCTGGCCTCAGCGGCTGGCGGCTGAGCTCTTGCTCGAAGTCGCCCAGGATATCCTCAGCCGGCCGCACCTTGCCCGTGGCAGTGAGATGGGTGTGCGCACGCTGCAGCACGTGGTGGATGGCATTGCCGTAGATGGCATGCGGGCTCGGTGCCTGCGGAAAGCGCAGCAGGTAGTTGGTCAAGAAGGCCGCGGGCCCACCGCGCGACACGTCTAAGAAGGCAGTAAGGTGGGTGCTAGAGAGCTTATATTGCTCGAGCATAGGCTGGAGGAGCTGCTGCAAATCGGGCTCGGGTGTGCCAACTGGCGCAAGGCGGCGCTGCCAGTCGGTGGTGAGCTGCGCGGTGAGGCTTGGCACGTCGCTGGGCATATCAACAGTGGTGGCAGTGAGGTCAACGCCGTCGAGGAAGCTGGCCGGTAGCGTCGCTTTGCCAGTATCATCTTGGGTGCTGTAGCTGATGGTGAGGTGGTTGCGTGCCCGCGTCATGGCAACGAAAAAGAGGCGGAGGCGCTCGTCGTACGTATTGCCGGCGGGGGCAATAGCAAGATTATCTGGATAGGTGATGAGCGACACAGGTGAGCGCACGCGCCGCCCCCAGGTGCTATCAATAGCGCCCATGATATAGACATGGCCAAACTCTAGTCCCTTGGCCTTGTGCGCTGTCATGAGGTTGATGCGGCCGGTGTGTGCCTCGGTGCGCTGGCGAATGGTGGTGATGGGTGTCTTGAACTGCCGGTGCAGGCTGAGGAGGTCGAGCATATCGGCAAGCCGGAGCGCCTCATCATCACCACGATGTTCCTGGGTGCGGCTGCGCAGCGTCCGCAAAGCCTCGAGGCAGGCGAGGTATGCATCGGGTTGCTCGGCAAGCCTCTCGCGCGAGAAATAATAGTCGTACAGTGGTGAGCGGTAGCTTATGGTGGGCATTGCAGGGGCTGCTTCGGTGGAGAGGCTGATGGGTTGGTCGAATTGGGCCATCTGCTGCGCCATATATTCGGTGATGACACTGGCTATGGCGGCCTGAGTCTTTTGGCTATCGGCTGGCTGTGGGATACCAAGCAGGTCGTCCAGCACCAGCTCGAGTGGCTGGTGCTGCGCATGCCACGCCATATGGATCAGCCACACCATCAAGGGTTGGAAGGTTGGGCTCGCCATCATTGTCTCGCCCCACGTTTGGCGGTTGCGCCACGCCTGGAGGCTGAGCTGCCAAATATCCTGGCTGGCAAAACCAAAGGCCGGGTGTGCTATCAGCTCTGGCAGCAGGCTATCGGCGGTGGGAAACTCCCCTGCTGCTATGGCTTCGACCACCCGTGCGAGCAGCTCGAGCACCTGGATGACAGGATTATCAAGAATATTGTCGCGCCGCTCGTAATTGATGGCAATCCCTGCCGCCTGCAGGTGCGGCACCAGCGCCACTAGCTCGCGGTGACGCCGAGCCAGGACGGCAATCTCCTCGGGCGGCGTGCCACTGTCGATCTGCTGGCGGATCTGCTGCGCTAGCCATTGGCGCTCGGCTAGGCTGGTGGGCAGCTCGGCCAGGCTGACGGCAGTCTGAGCAGGCTGATGATGGGCCGTGAGCGTCTTATCGAGCTCGGGAAGCACCGCCTCTAACCGGTCACCCCCCTGGGTAATGACGGCGCGGGCAGGTGCGAGGATGGCCTTGCTAGAGCGGTAGTTATCCGTCAAGACGATCAGCTGCACATCACGGTAGTGGCTGCGGAAGTGGTGAATATTGCTCACATCTGCTCCTTGGAAGCTGTAGATTGCTTGGTCGTCATCCCCCACCGCCATAATGTTGGGTCGACCCTCGTGGACGGGGCTACTTGTTAGCGAAAAGAGGATGCGCAGCTGCGCGAGGTTGGTGTCTTGGAATTCATCCACCATGATGTATTGGTACTGCTCCTCGAGATTAGCGCGCAGCTCAGGCTGGGTATCGAGCGCCTGAGCGAGCTGGAGAATCATATCATCGTAGTCATAGAGACCAGCTGCGCTCAGCTCGGTGAGATATGCATCATAGACCTCAGCCAGGGCGCGCAGCTTGGTGAGGCGCTTGCGGTCTTTCAGGACATAGCTTCCAGTAGCATCCTTCTCGCACCAGTGGTTGCGCCAGGCGGTGAGCGGTGTGGTCTTGCCGCTATCAAGCGTCTCGTCGATCGCCCGAGCCAGGCTCAGCGAGAAGCTATCGGCCAGCGGTGGGATGGTGGGCGGCAATGGCGGCAGTGGTAGCTGAGCTGCTTCGCCCGCCAGCGGGGCAAGCTTGCCGGCCATCGGTTTGCTTATCCGCCCAGCCGCAAAGACCTCGCTGAGGCGTGGCTCAACGGCTGCTACGAGCGCCTCATCCGCATCGATGACTTGCCGAAGCTCTGTGCTACTGAGGCCAGCTTGCTTGAGCTGGCTAATACTGCGGCTAATGTCTTGCAGATAGGTAAACTCACCATTTTGCTTACTACTCAACGGGTTATGATGATCGAGCTGGCTCAGGATACCACGCAAAATCTCGTAGCTGCCGAGCTCGTCGGTAGGCTTACGTGATGCACCGTGATAGAAATACTCCCGGTGGTGATTAATCACCTCACTGCCAAAGCTATGGAACGTATGAATAGCGACGCGGTAGGCATCTGCCCCAATGATACTGCGCAGCCGCTGACGCATCGCGGCTGCCCCGCTGTCGGTAAAGGTGAGGCAGAGAATATTCTCAGGCAACACGTCCGTCTGGCGCAGGATGTTGGCAGCGCGCATGCTGAGCAGCTCCGTCTTGCCGGTGCCGGGGCCAGCCACAACGAGTAGTGGCCCATCGATGGTGTCGACGGCGGCGCGCTGCTGGCTATTGAGGTGTGTGTATCGAGTCGAAAATTCGTGTTCAGACATGTCTCCATTATCGCACACTCGCCGCATCGGCTCTAGCGGCTTGGCCGAGATTCCGGTATAATAATTGTCATGGACTTTGGTAACCATATGGATGTCGCATATGTGCAAAAGGCTCTCGCCGCACGCTTTGGCGTGCAGCTGGTGATCGATCGCGTGGTGGCGCGCAATATTGCCGCGGGGCTTGCTGCCAAGGCATCGGTGTTTTTTGCGACAGATGGGCAACTCTATTGCTTGGTCTATGGGCCATCGCGCCTCTTGCTTGGCGATGTGAAGAAGATCGCGGTGCGAATTGGTCTGCGCGCTGAGACATTCTTTCCACCCCGCGGTCAGCCAGAGTATTTTGACAAATTTGGCCGGCAGAAGTTTCGTGAGATCTTCCCCGGCTTTGGGCGCATCACCGATCGCGACATCATGTACTATCGTACCCTTGCGCCATATAATCCAGCCCTCATCCTGGTTGATGAGGTGAAGGACGGCCATATTTATCAAGCAGATAGCGACGCGCGCAGTGGTTGGCGGGTTGCCGCGAAGTGTCAATATCATCGAGGAGAGGTAAAATAACGATATGAAGGATTATCTAGCAATCATCCGGCGCAACTTTGTCTCGCCCATCGTGCTGGCAATTTTGCTTCTTGCCATGGCGCTGCTCTATGTGCGGGAGTACCGCGATGCGTGGTTTATATCATTCGTCATTATGGTCAATTCCCTGATCGGTGCGGTGCAAGAGATTCGGGCTAAGCGCGCTCTGCGTAAGCTCGAGCTAATGAGTGCACCGCGCGCTCGCGTTGTCCAGGCCGATGGGACAATCACCGAGGTGTTCTACGATACGTTGCAGGTTGGCGATACTCTCGCACTACACACTGGCGATGAGCTACCCGCCGACGGTGTCGTGCTCGACGCAAAAGGCCTGGAGGTAAACGAGAGCATGCTCACGGGCGAATCTGCCGCGGTAGACAAAGCACCGGGCGATGCCATCTACGCCGCCACAACAGTGGTAGCAGGCACAGCACATGCGCGTGTGACGGCGGTTGGTAGCGCCACCAAGGCTGGTGCAATCAGCACCGTGCTCAAGCAATACGCGCCGCAGCCTACCCCACTCCAGCGCGCCATCCAGCGCGCCATTACCGTCCTCACCTATGGCGCAGTGGTGCTGGCACTGCTTATCTTCGCGCGCTATCATGTTGCGGGGTTGCAGGCGGTCAGCATCCTCAAGACAATTATTACTGCGGCGATCACAGTCGTGCCAGAAGGGCTGCTCCTGGCGAGCTCGCTCCTGCTTGCCTTTGGCTCACTGCGCCTGGCTCAGGCTAAGGTCTTACCTCAGAAGCTTTCAGCTATTGAAGCAATGGCACTGCTTGGCGTGCTCTGTGTGGATAAGACGGGTACCTTGACGAGCGACGACGTGACCTTCGAGCAGGCTGCGTCGTTTGATGCATCAGCTAATGACGAGGTGGTCGCTCAGTACGCTGCTCTTGTTGCTTACGAAACCAGTGGTGGCAATGCGACTGGCCAGGCAATTCTCGCTGCGCACCAGACTCCCACAGCACATGTCCAAGAGGTGATGGCGTTCTCATCGAGCCGGAAAATGGCAGGAGTGCGGGCCGAGATTGATGGCTCAGTGCAGACGCTGATGCTAGGCGCACCAGAGTTTGTGGCGCGGCTTGCCCCGCTTTCGCCTGCTCAGCAAGCTCAGATCGACGCCTGGGCAAATGATGGCCTGCGTGTTCTCCTACTCGCCCGCTTTGCCGACAGCACCGTGCCACTCAAGCAGCTCACCGCTGGCTCGGGTCAGCCGCTGGGGGCGATCGTCCTGCGCAACAGTCTGCGCCATGGCGTGGTCGATACTGTGCGATTTTTGCAGGGCCAAGGAGTGACGATTCGCGTTATTAGCGGGGATAATCCGCGGACGGTCAGCTACATTGCCAAGGCAGCGGGGATCGATCAGCCTGAGGCGGCTATTACCGGGGCAGAACTTGCCCAGCTGGATGATGCGGCCTTTGCTCAGGCGGCCGATACCCACACAATCTTTGCCCGCGTCTTGCCCGAGCAAAAGGAGCGGCTCATCGCGCACTTCTCAGACCAAGGGCGATTCACTGGCATGGTGGGCGATGGCGTCAATGATGCCTTGGCGCTCAAGCGAGCCGATCTTGGCGTTGCGATGTATGCTGGTGCACCGGCCAGCCGGCGCGTTGCCGATATCATCTTGCTCAACAATTCCTTCACGTCATTGCCACTGGGGATGCAGCTCGGTAATCGCATCATGCAGGCCATTGAGCTCATTGGCGTGCTCTTCTTCCATAAGATTATTTATGGTGTCGTGCTACTGGCCATTACCCTCACCCTCGGCATTATGTACCCATATGCGCCGCGCCACCTTACCTTTATGAATATCTTCCTCGTGACGATGCCGACCATTATGTGGACGCTCTTCCCGCCCTCACCGCGGCATCGGATTGACCCGCGGCGCTTTTGGCACGACACCCTGCTTGCCGTGGCACCAATCGCCGTCCTGACTGGACTCGCAGTGGCTAGTGTATATTGGCTTGGCCGCACACTCTACCCAGATCGCCTTGGCGAGGTAGCAACGATGACGGTGCTGGTGGCGACCTTCTATGGTGTGTATCTGGTATTTTTGGCTGGCCGCATGCTCGGCATCCAGCTGGATAAGCGGGCTCACCTTGCGCGCACGCTGTATATGCTTGCTGTATTGCTCGTGACAGTAGTGAGTTTTGGCGTCGGCCCGCTCCGTGAGTTTTTCGATTTCACCCCGCCAAACCTACTCCTCCTCTGGCCCAGCATTGCCATTATTATTCCAGTAACCATACTGCAATGGTGGTGGGCTCGGCGTGTGGGCCGGCGCTTTGTGGTGGCGTCTCGTGCTGAGTAGTGCAAAGCAATTAGTTTGACATACTTGCATTAACGGGGGTACTATAGTATTTTTAGAACTAACAGTTTGAACTAACCTTAGGAAGGAATTGTTATTATGTCGAGTAATACGGATAGATCAGCATACGATAAGATCATACGCGCTATGCTGGATGAACCTATGACGATTGTGTTAACGACCGAAGAAGTGAGCAAACTAATGGGACTTATTACAGAGCTGACACTTGGCCCCTACGCACCTTCTGAGGAAGAATGGAGACAGTTGGAAAATGTACACGGCCTTTCCTCTGCTGATTATTACTTAAACATTTCCAAGAAGTTGGGAAGGTTTCTGGACAATTCTACTTCGTCTAGCGACACAAATAAAGAACACCCTAAAGAATAGCATAGAAGCATCACCCCAGCCATAAGGGGCATACAGGTAGACTAAACCTGTATAATGAGTGTATCTATTCTTGTATATCCTTGCTGGAGATATGGAATGGGTTGGGGTAGAACGACGCCTTAAATCAACCAGTCTCCAGCAATGATACTTGATTTAAAATACAACTCGAGATATGTTTAGTGTAACACTAATACCATAAAGGAGTTTATATGTCATCCACTGACCCAACGTCAAACCCAGCGAAAAATCACGATCCCGATAGGTTAGTTTCTGTCGCTCTAACAGTAAAAGAATGGCACGAGCTTACAAGTGCTATTGATGAGCTCACGATGGGTGACTACGCACCTAATAAGGATGGGTGGCGCTGGATGCAAGAAGTGATGGGTGTTGCAGATCGACAGACAATTATGGATTTGAGCGACAAGATTCTTCGAGCGTGCGATCCAGAACCAAATGAATAACTAGCGAGCACACGAAGAAAACAAAGGTGGCGACCAACCCTTGAGTAAGATTTCCTCTAATTACCAATCGGTGTCATCACTAGGCGATCCCATCGATGACATGCCAGATCGCTACATTCCAGACAATCTCGATGAAATTATGCAGAGAGTGCACGAGCATGGTGTCGTTCTGAGAAAACATCACATCCAACAGGGTATGAGTGAGCAAGAGTATCTTCAAACGACAAGAGACACTATTACCTCGCCCTCTATCATTGCTGAGCTTCAGCAGCATGGCGGTCCTACATGGCTATATGGTCGTAAGTTTGGAGATACTGAACAAGTTGTCGTAGTCCTCTAAATATGGAGAGTGAGGCTAGAATTGATGAAGATCAAAATGTAGCATCCCTACGATGCACCATCATACCCATACGCAAATGCCCCTGTCGAAGGCGACAAGCAGAATATATCACCGTGCGACTCTGGGCGATAGCGAGCAACGCACCGACCTCCCTCTCCTGTTGCCGTGCGAAGAATGTTGCGTGAGTCGGGCGGTAGATTTTGCTCGATACTAAGCAGTGGCGATGTTTTGCCATACTCACTATACGGCTGCCACGACGAGCAGCCACCAGAGCAATCGGCAAAAGGCTGAGCTTGGAGCAACTTCTGGCGTGTCTTCGTGTCTGTGACGTAGCCAAGTACGGTGCCGCTTGGGCTTTCGCGGCTGAGCTGAGGCGACCCTTTGCTATATTTGACATCGAGCGATTGCGTATATTCGCGAGAAAAGCGCTCCTTAAGCGTCTCAGTTGCATTAACCCGTGCGAATGGTGCATCCAAAAGCAGATAAGGAAGGCCATACGTAATAGCACTGTAGGTGATAAGGAGAACTCCAACGATAATAATCTTTCTTCGGGTAGAGCGTCGCATAAAACTTATTATAGCCTCATTACCCGGCTATGTACAACTAAGATAAATATTCTCTCATTTCCTCGTGATCCTTAGTGGATTCAGACCTATAACAATGTAAGCAAAAGAGCGGCCGATACAGCATAGAGGAGAGTGTATGTGATATGGAGTGGCATATTCCATGCAAGGTATGTTCTTACTGTCTTCTCATCATCCAATCGCTGCGCACCATTGACAAAAAATTCCGCCTTGGCAAAGCCAGTTACCACATGAGTGGTAAGCATAAGAAATGGAACAGCCGCTGCAACCACGAGTGGAGCTGGTCCTCTCGTATAGTTGGTAGCGAGAGAAATTATCGACAACATTGCGTGGCCAACCAATACAGCTGTGTGGTGGATCTGCACTCGAGTATTATTATGAAACAGTGCCCAATTTTGAGATGCGCCAGGTATCTTGTGTTTTAAAATATAATCAAAATAGCGTCCTAAAGTAATAGTATACATAAGCATCATCCCAGCCATAAGAGCTGTATAGATAACCTGCATTTGTATCATGAATGCGCTCATTTTTGTATTTCCTTTCTCAATGTCTGAATCGTGAAGAATCACTTTTTTATAAGAGCGATATAAAGCCACTACGTAAGCCGGTCAAGCACCACCAAATGCTCACTGTGCGGCGTGCGAGGGAAAAAGTTGTAGCCTCGGTGATAGGCAATGCCGTAGTGTGTGCCAAGAAGCGCTACGTCGCGCGCCTGAGTGACGGGGTTGCAACTGAGGTAGAGGATGCGCTGCGGCTGGGCGGCGAGGAGCTTGGCAGTGACATCGGCGTGGAGGCCGGCGCGTGGTGGGTCGAGGATGATGAGCGCATCGCCGGTAATGTGCTCCAGCGCTTGCTCGCTGGGCGCGAGAACAGCCTTGGTCTGGCTTGTGCGGCCTAGTTGGTGGATATTGCGCTGCATCTCGCGCACTGCATCGGCGTTGATCTCCACCAGTGTGACGTTATCACTGCCAATCGTCAGGCCAATCGTCCCCACCCCGGCATAGAGGTCGAGCGTGGGCTGGGACGTGCTATCCTGCACCTGGACGAACCGCTGCATGTCGCGCAGTGCTTGCTCGTAGACCGGCAGATTAACCTGGAAGAATCCTTCGGTGGCATAGCGAAACGGCACGCCAAGAATGGTATCTTGCAAGACAGGATCGCCAAAGCATGCCAAGCGCTCGGTGATGCGACTGGCTGGCGAGCGGGGGTCGGAGTAGATAATCTCGCCGCCCTGGGCTGACAAAGTGGCGGCTTCGTCTGGGCTGATAACATCGCCTAGGCGGTCTTTGGTATAAAGCTGCCACACGCAGTTACCCGCTTGGTCGCAGCGGATGAGGAGTGTCTTGAGCTGGCGTGCTGTCACCTGCTTGGTGTGCAGCAGGTCGCGCACCTGCCGAGCGAGTTGGTTGATCTCTGGCCGAGCTAAGCTCGTCCCGTCAACGACAATTTTGCCCTTGCTCCCCCGCCGAAAGAACGCGAGGTCGAGCGTTTCGGTGCCATCCTCTGCCCTATCGCTATACCAACTGAGCTCAACTTTATTGCGGTAGCCATAGGGTACATCATCGCAAAAAACGTCAATTGGCTCTGGCAAGACAATATCGTGCAACTCAAAGGCCTCCTCGATCAGCGCTGCCTTATAATGCTGCTCACTTGCCAGCGGCATAATTTGCCATGGGCTGGTGCTGAGGTAGCTCTCGGGGTCGCGCGGGGTAATGCGCTCGAGCGAAGCAGCCAGCACCTCAGTCACCACTCCTTCGACGAAGTGCGACTTCTTCTTGGTGATGCGGATAGTAACAGTCTCGCCCGGTAGCCCACCCCAGACGAAGGCTTTGCGGCCATCATCAAGTGTGCCGAGAGCTTGCCCACCACCGACGATCTTTTCAAGCTGGATTGTTGCAAATGTTGGTTTTCTCATTATAGTCTAGTATACCATGTGTCGCGAGGTGATGGCGGTATCGATGAGTGGTGCACGGGCCTTCTCTACTGCCCTTGCTGCCACTGCCAGGTGGTGACCATCGGGTGGTCGGTGTGGTGCTCGCGTGCGTGGGCGAGGCACTGCTCAATCGCTGCCTGGCAATGCCCCGTGAGGCGCTGGGCATCGTCTGGGGAGATAACGCCTGTTGCGCTAAGGCATGTTGCAGCGGCAATGGCAAGATCATAGCGGCTAGCCTGCTGGTGGATGAGGTTCATCATGAGCGTGTCGCCGCGCGGTGCTAGGCCGAAGCTGTGAATATCAAACTGCCGACCATCGACTCCATAGGCAAAGAGCGTTGCAGCGAGGGAGCGCTCCTCACCCGGGTAGGCAATAATCACCGGTTTGGTCGTTGTGAGGGTGCGCGCGAGCGTTCGCCGTGAGACGGGCTGCGTGAGCGTGCCAAAGCCACGTGGTGTGAGGCTCGAGATATTGACGCAGCGCACCCGGGCAGCCGGGCAAGAATGATTGATGAGCTCAATAGCGGCCAATACCTCTGTGGTAGCAACGTCGCCACACGCGGCAAGTACAATGTCTGGATTGGTCTGGCTCACAAAGTTCCACGTAGCAAGGCCCGCTTGCATCTGAGCGCGCGCAGCCTTGGTGGTGAGCCAGGTAGGCTGCGTGGTATCGCTGGCATGCAATATATTGATCGCCTGCGTGCTCGACAGCATCATATCGAGCGTTACCACCGCGCAGTTGCTATCGGCTGGGAAGTAGACCGTTGTTGGGGTGTCTCGCTGATCAAGCGCATTGGTTACCTGCTTGGCACTCTGGTGCGAGAGGATGGTGTTGAGGCTAGGTAGCGATGCGCTGCTTGGCTGGCTCGATAGAGCTGCGGTATACGAGCGACTTGCCGCGCTCATGTCTTCATGCAGGGATGCTCCAACGAAGACGCTTTGCTTCCCCTGCTCCAGATAGCCAAGCTGTATACCGCGTAGCGCACCTGCTGCTGGGTAGCTCATCGTGTGGCCGTCTGACGCATGTGGCGCTATATTTGGCTGACTGCCCCACTGCCAGGCTCGCGGGCTTGACGCAAACCGCTGAGCGAGCATGCCACTCTGCAGTGACGGGCTTATAAAAAGCCGGAAGCTATCTGGCGCCGCACCATCGGCAAGGTCGGCCAGATATGAGCCGACGCCAGAGAGCGTGTTGCTACGCTGCGTGCCAGGCGGTGTTGCGACGACGGCATAGGGCTCAATGGCTGGCCGGCGTCGTGGTGTGACCGACAGGGCGGGTTGCGTAGTGGTGAGCTGGGCTATACTTGGGGAGGAGTCATTATCGGTATGAGCTGCAGCCGTATGCGGCAGAGCCTTCGTCTCGGCAAAGGTGAGATTACCTGCTGCATCAAACAGGTTCTCTGGCTCGCACCATGCCACCACCTGAGCAAGCCACGCCTGCGTGCGTGCCCAGCTTGAGTCAGCGCTATCTGCTTTGCGGTGAGCAAGCGCCGCCTGTGCCCGGGCGATGCTTGATGGTTGCACATCGCCACTATCATGCTCGGCCGGAGTGGGAGGACTCTCTTGTGCTTCGTGGTCATCTAGTAGCGCTTCAAACTGTTCTGGAGTGCGCACAATCAACAGTGGTCGGCGGGCTTTGTACGGGCGGGGCTGGGCTGATTGACGCAAAACAGCAGTGCGCTTAGTTGCCCACGCGAGTGCAGCAGTGTAGTCTGCATCTGGCTGGTGTGGGTCGGCTGTGGTGCAGTCAACGATTCGCGGCTCATACCCATAGCCAATGAGGAGCGCAAGCAGTTCGTAGGTAGAAAGCGTGGCGAGCAGCGTATTGGGCCGTAGCTGGATGATCGGGATAATCGTGCCGTCAGCTGCTGGACTGAGCAATTTGGTAAGGTGCCACGGCGTATCGTCTTGGGCAGCCGCGCTATCGATTAAGCAGTAGATCGTTTGCCCTGGCTGGCCAAGTGCTATGCCGCTTGCCTGGGCGAGTGCACCACCGAGGCGAGCGTCGCAGAGATGTATTGCGTCAGACAACGAAGTTTGCGGGTCGTGTGTTAACGTGCAGAGCACATCAATCCCCGCTTGCGAGCGCGCAATATCGCAGCCAGGTCGCAATGCATCATACACGAGCGCATAAGCACGCACTGCCGCCCATCGCTCGCGATCGGTAATAATCAGCGGTGCTGCGCCATCCGACCGAGTATACTCCGCAATCTGAGCCAAGCTAAAGCTCAGCGCAAAGTCCGCTGCAAGCGCTGCCCGCAGCTCATCCGAGTAAAGCTGCTTTATATCGCTTGTTTGCAATGGCTGTCCAGCTGGCGGGGTGCGCCAGAGTACACGCTGTGCTAGCACAGTATAATAGGCCGCTTGCCGGTAGCGCATCATCCCACCATTCGTATCCATTGCTTCTAGTATACACGCTTGTGCTTGCTGACGGAATAGGCCGAGACGAGATTATGCGCGTTTACGACCCATAGGTTTGTCTGCTACACTACCAGTATGAAACGACGCGTTGCCAGCCATGGCCAACATTTTTTGCGTAGCCCCCGCGTAGCGGCTGTATTACTGGGCCACAGTACTATTCGCCGGCGCGATACGGTTTATGACCTCGGGGCGGGTAGCGGCGTCATTACAAGCGCCTTAGCGCGGCGCTGCCAGCAGGTGGTAGCGGTCGAGAATGAGCCACGTGCGCTCGATGCTTTACGCAGACATACTGCCTCCATGCCACATGTCCGCATCATCGCGGCCGATATCCGCCAGCTTACCCTTCCTGCTGAGCCATATAAAATATTTGCCAATATCCCCTTTGCGCTCAGTGCCGATATCGTACGGATGCTCACCACCGCTTCTACCCCACCACAGGCGATATACCTCATCGTTCAGCGCCAATTTGCGTCGAAGCTTGTGCCGAGCGACCGCCACTTTACGGCGGCACTGGGAGCCCAACTTGCCCCGTGGTGGCAAGCGCGGATCCGCTACCGCCTGCGCCGGACAGATTTCACGCCGCCACCCGCCGTCGATACAGTATTGCTTGAGCTCTTGCCGCGCACCGAGCCCTGGCTGCCCCGCAATCAGCAGGCAGCGTACAGCCAGTTTGTGGCGCAGCACTACGCCGAGCCGCGGCGCTTCGCTGCCCTGCCGCGCGCCCAGCTTGGCATCAACCCTGAACGTAAGCCGTCAGAGCTCCAGCCTAGGCAGTGGGTGCAGCTGTATCAAGCAATGCAGATGAAATAATAATAAATCTTCTAAACCAGGGGTGAGTAGCCTACTGACAAACACCCCACGACACCTAAAGTGGCTCGTACTGATAAAACCGGTTGCTGTCGTGTGCACGTGCATTGGTGATAATATGTGCCGGGCGCGTGAGGTCGCGATGCTGCTGGCGGTAGGCGCGCGTTGCGGTAAAGACAGTTTGCTGCTCGGGCACAGTGGTGACAACGCGCAGGCGGTCGTTATAGCGGGCAATCATTTCATACATTGGTTGCTCCGTCTCAGTCACGGCAAGGGTCATGGGGCGGTCAACCCGCACATTATCACCCTGGAGTTGGTCGTTGAGAAGGTTGACGTCGCTCGAGTAATGAGCAAGAACCTCTGGGTTGTAGCGATACGTCTCGGCATAGCGCCCAATACCAGTAAGGGTGAGCCCGCCAACCAAGAGAGCCATGGGTAACAGCCCAGCCACCCGGGCGTATGGGTTGCGTGGAAACATCTTATACCAGTGGTTAATCAGCCAGGCTGTGCCAAACGCGATGATGATCGCTACCACCGGAAAGAGCGAGGTCACCAGCTGTGGATTACTAATCACTACACCTAGGAGCGGCAAGCCCACCAGGAGCGCTGCATAGCTGCGGGCTGTATAGTAGTGGCTCAGGAGCGAGGCAAGACCAATCAGCATAATTAGAATCATACCGACCGAATACAATGGCTGCACGAGGTACGATTTGTTTGACGCAAAGAGCCCAAAGAGCGTCGTGCCAAGATGACGAAGATTTGTCCCCACATTGATCGATTCGAGCGGCAAGCCAAAGAGCTGCTTCAATACATCGTGGTTGGTGATGCTTGCGTAGATAAGTGGCAGCATCGCCACGAGGCCAATGACGGCTGCCAGAGCAAGACGGCTGCGCTGCACGCGCAGAATTGTATAACGAGCATGCGGATGAGATACCCCCAGAATCCCAAGGGCAACAACGACGTAGATACCAAGTGGCGCGTACAGCAGGAGTGCCGCCAGTACACAGGCCGTCACTTTCCAGAGAGTGGAGAGAAACTTTTTCGTCCGAATGGCGCGCGTTGCGGCATAGAGCAGCCACACAGTGAGGCAGCTAAAGAGTATAGCTGGCGTGCCATCTTGCGCCAAGAAAAGAAACTGCGCCGTCATCGTCACGAGGATCGTTGTAATAAGCGCAATGTTCCGTGAAAACCAGGAGCGAAATAGAAGAAGTAGCCCAAGCGCTGTCATCAGGGCGATTACCATAGACGGCAACTTAATCGACAGCGGTGTGACGCCGAGCACTGCAAAGCTTAATTTTTGCAGACCATGATACGGCGCATTGATAACCATAGCAGGAGTAAGATTCTGGAAGGATAATTGGCTGCTTTGTAGTGCGCTATCGAGCTCACCCTGCCGCAACTCACCGGGGATAAACAGCCCAGCCAGCACAACTGCCGCAATAATTGCTGCCACTACAAAGCCATAGCCGAGGCTATACCGCCAGCGGTACAAATGGTAGTCGACAACTTGCTTTGCCATATTGCCCTATTATACCCGAGTTTGCGGGGGTGCTCAAGAGCGAACCGCCTACCCTTTGCGTGTTCGCAGCACCACATACCACAGATAGAGCGAGCCAAGACCAGAGATAGCGAGGCCAAGAGCAGCACCAGCCGTCGTCTGGAGGAAGGTGTGTGGGCCGAAATCATCTTGAACAACATAGTGGTGATGGAGATATACGGCCGCTAATGCGACAAAATAACCAAGGATGGCCACACATGCTACCGCCTGCTGACGATACGGTGCAATCGCTGAACGCAATGTGCGAATAATGACGTAGATGGCTTGCACGGCGAGGTTGATTGCATAGACAAGTATACTAAACATGGTGATATACACATGTGGCTCTGTCCCCTCAAAGCCGGTCGATGCACTATAAATGCCCATTGTCTCAACAAAAGTGAGAAAGACGCCGATAAGGGTAATACCACAGCAAACAAGAATGATAGAAAGCCGCTCGATGATTCTGCGCTGCTGTTTGGTTTGGATTGTCTGAGTTATAACGGTTGTTGTGTGGGATGTGGCCATAGATGCCTCCTTTATTGCGCTAGGCTGCTTGTGATTGTATTATAGCAAGGTTGCACAAAGGATACATTTCCTCTGCCTCTCGAGGACTAAACGTAATGTAGATAGTAGTATCATAGCGAGACCACAAACAGAGGTGTTATGTGAGCGATATAGGCTTGTTATTATTCGCTTGTCTCATCGATGCCGATCGCCCCAACTGATACCATAGATATATTGCGCCGAGCGTGATCATGATAATACCCATCAGTACCGCTAGAGGATTGGCAAATGCCATGATGTCGTGCTGTGATTGACTCTGTACGAGTGCATTGTACCCTATCTCGACACCCGCGAGCAGTGGATAGAGTAGTGTAACACCTAACCCAAATCCTTCTTCGTGGTAACGCTGCCCCGAGCGACGGGTGTAAGTATGGATCAGCGCAATTGCCTCAATAATGAGGACAATCCCGAGTATCCAGAATAAGCCTACAACAATATATTCTATCCAAATCAAGAATGCGAACGGCCCAATAGCAGAGACTGCTACTGCCCAGCCAAGATAGATGAGCCACCCAGCAGTGCCAAGGAGACCGAGTGCTCCACCAACCATCGCACAGCGGATCAGTAGCGGACAGGATGATGAGGAAGAGGGTGATTCTTTAGTAGATTGTATGCGTGATGATGTGGTGTGGCCTGTCATTGCAACGGTCCTCCTATGTGTCATAACTAAGCATAGCATTAATTATGCCGCCTGTCGAGGCTCATGAAGCGTAGGCGCTCGATGATTCTGCGCTGCCCCAGTGGAGGATGCTTGAGCTGGATCGCTTGCACTGGGGTGGTTTGTGTTTGAGCCGTCATAGTATTCTCCTCGCTATATATGTGCAATAATTGCTAATGTGGTACGTCTAAAAACCTAGAAGTCTTTTTCGCGCAGCTTTGCTGTGTATTAGTGCTGAGTATCCCATCGAATACCACATACACACAGCACTTAGGGTAGTTACCATAATACCGAAAAGGCACAACTGTGGGCTCGACGAAAACACATGAATTTGCTGCGCAGACAGAGCATTATAGACCGCTTCACTCACTATCAGTAATGGAAAAAGCAGTGTCAAGGCGAGCCAAAATCCCTCTTCGCGATAGCGTTGGTTACCACGGCCGGCGTATGTGCGAATAATTGCAATTGCTTCGATAATAAGCGTAACACTCAGCCACCAGAAAAGAGTTATCAAGCTAATATGTAACAAAAAATATGGTGTAAAGAGAAAAACTGCGAACATCCAGCCAAGATATATCAGCCACCCAGCAGTGCCAAGGAGACCAAGTGCTCCACAAATCATCGCACAGCGGACTAGTAGTGGGCAGGATGATGAGGAAGAAGACGATTCTTCGGTAGATTGTACACGTGATGATGTGGTGTGGGCTGTCATTGGGACGGTTCTTCTACGTATAATAACTATAGTATAGTATCAATCATGTCGCTTGTCGAGGCTCATAAAGCGCAGCCGCTCGGGGTGGAAGTAGAGTTGGATCTTGCCCACTGGGCCATTACGATGCTTGGCGATGATGAGGTCGGTGATGTTTTGGAACTCGGGGTTATCTGGCTCGTAGTAGCCTGGCCGGTAAATAAAGGAGACAATATCGGCGTCTTGCTCGATCGAGCCCGACTCACGCAGGTCGGCCAATTGTGGCACCGGCGGCGTGCGCGACTCCACCGAGCGGCTTAGCTGGCTCAGAGCAATGACCGGTACATTGAGCTCGCGAGCAATCAGCTTGAGCCCGCGCGATATTTCGCTTACCTCTTGGACGCGGTTGCCATTGTGGTTGCCATTGGCCTGCATCAGCTGCAGGTAGTCGACGATCACCAGCCCAAGCTGCTGGTCGTGCATGGCGCGCCGTGCCTTGGTACGCATCTCGAGGACGCTCAGACCTGGCGTGTCATCAATGAAGATGGGCGCCTCGGCCATCTCACCCATCGCCTCGGAGAGCTTGGCCCAGTCATCATCACTGAGGTTACCAGTGCGGATATTCCAGCTATCCACACCACTGGCATCAGCCAGCATGCGGTCGGTGAGCTGCTCCTTGCTCATCTCGAGTGAAAAGAAGAGGACGGGTTTTTTCTCGATCGTTGCGACGTTATACGCGAGGTTCGTCACCAGCGTCGTCTTACCCATGGCGGGGCGAGCTGCAATGATAATAAGGTCGGAGCGCTGCAGACCAGCCGTCATCGTGTCGAGGTCGCGGTAGCCCGTGCGGATGCCACGCAGCTGCCCTTTGTTGCGGTGCAGCTCCTCAATGCGGTCGAAGCTATCGGTGAGGATGCTCTCTAGGCTCACGAGGTCTTGCTTGAGCGACTGGTCAGACACACTAAAGAGCTCTGCTTCGGCCTTTTCGAGCAGCTCTTGGGTGGTGGTATTTTCGTCGAAGCCAAGCTGGCTGATGTCGGCACTGGCTTTGATCAAGCGTCGCCGCACTGCTTTTTGGGCAACGATCTCGGCATAGCTACTGGCGTGGGCTGCGGTGGGGACGTAGTTGGTTAGCTCAGTCAGGTAGGCCGAGCCACCTACCTCGGCAAGCTGGTCTTTCTTTTGCAGTTCGTCGGTTAGTGTAAGGAGGTCGACTGGCTTGTGCCGCTCGTAGAGGCGCATCATTGCCCCAAAGATCGTCGCGTGGCGCTTGTCATAAAAGTCTTCTGCGCCGACATGCTCGCTAGCATCGGCCAAGACTTCTTCGTCGATAAGTACTGCACCAAGCAAACTCATCTCAGCATCGAGACTTTGTGGTGGTACTTTGCCTTTTGGTTGAGGTGATTGGTCAGCCATCGATAGTAATTTCTTCTCCTCCCCCCATCATAGCAAGAATGGCGGCTTTTTGGCGATCTTTGGGCGGCTTGCTGGTAGCTAAGACGGCAATCTCTGCAGTAATACCAAGGCGATTTAGTGCTGCGCTGAGCGTAGGGAGGGCGCGATCGATCTGCATTTTGGCGAATTTTTTGCCAGCGTAGATTGTTAGTGTCTGACCGTCAAACGCGTGACCTGCCTTGGCGAGGTACGTACGCGCCCCGACTGCTCCAACAGCATCGAGAAACTGCTCCCATGGGAAGTCGACTGGGTCTGGGCTTGCTGCGGGTGTTTCATCGTTTGCTGCAGAAACACTTGGTTGCTTGGCTGGTGTGTGATCAGTAGCAGAAGCACTTGGAGTGGGAGGCTGTTCGGCTGATGCTGCAGCATTTGTTTTCTGACGAGGAGGGTCTGAGGGAGGTGCTTGCGATAATGAAGCTGGTGAGCGTGTATATGGCGCAACTGGCTCACTGACGGTAGCGGGCGATGGCTGACGATGAGGTGCTGCGACTGATGGTGCTGCCCGGCTTGCAAGAGCGGTAAGCAGCGCAATACGCGGCCAACCGGCTCGCGGTACGGCCAGTAGTTTATCGAGTAATGGCAACAGTGCTGCATCCTCTACAACGCGCTGGCGCGCGATACCAAGCAGCTGCTCGGCAAGAAGCTCAGCTGGTGTGCCAGCTGCCTCAGCCTCATCGATCAATTGAGCAGCGCGGCCAATATCTGCCGTAGCATAAGCAGCCAGCAGCCCCTCTACTAGCTCATCCTGTGCAAGGCCCAGCACCTCTGCGACCATCGCGCGGTCGATTGTCTCATCGCTCAGTGAACGCAGTTGGTCGAGCAGACTAATGCTATCTCGAAAGCTCCCCTTCCCTTGCTCCGCAATCAGCTCGAGCGCATCGGGTGTAATGGCAATCTTCTCCTGCTCAGCAATAAACGCCAAATGCTTGGCTGCATCACGTGGACTAATTGCTCGGAAATTGAAGCGCTGCACCCGGCTCAAGATCGTCGCGGGGAGCTTGTCGGCGTCGGTCGTCGCAAGAATGAAGACGACGTGCTCGGGTGGCTCTTCTAGCGTCTTGAGCAAGGCATTAAAGGCCGACTTGCTGAGCATATGAACTTCATCAATGATGTAGATCTTTTTTGGGCTGCTGGTGGGTGCAATTTGCACCTTGTCGCGCAAATCACGGATATCCTCCACCGAGTTATTGCTTGCTGCGTCGATCTCGATAATGTCGAGATGGGTTGACTCATCGGTGTATGGCAGGCCGTTGATCTCGTGTGCCAAGATGCGGGCAATCGACGTCTTACCCACCCCGCGTGGCCCCGTCAGGAGATAGGCATGGGCAATGCGTCCACTCGCAATTGCTCGCTGCAAGATCCGCGTGATATGCGACTGCCCCACAATCTCATCCAGCGACCGACTCCGATACGTCCGATATAGTGCTCTGCTCATTTGCTATATTATACCGCAGAATTGATGGAGATGCGATCGAAATACGGGAGGAGCAATCGCGCCGCACACAAACTAAGCGGTGATGAAATGTCTATCGAGAAAATCAAAAACCCCTAAACACGAGCAAGAGAGCTCTATATAAAAGCTATCGATAGCTGTGACTTTATAACGGTGCTTCCACCGCTGCCCACGTTGCGTCGGGTTTATCCTCAGGGATGATGACGGTAACTTGATGGCCAATCTCAATCCGGAAGAATGTCACACTTGCCAGCAGGATCCGGTATTCTCTCCCCTGTGCTTCCACGTAGTATGCACCATCGTGTTGGGTGAGTGTGCCAATAATCTGCTTGCGCTCTACTCGCTTGATTTGTTTGTAGATAAAGCCGCCATCTTCGGCAATTGTCAGCTTGAGCTTGTCGCCCTCAACAAGCTTAGACTTGCTGGCGTAGTTGGCTGGCACAGGATAATTCTTGCCATCAGCATCGACCATCACTTGCCCATCAAAGATTCCTTCGACTATCTTGCCCGACACCTCCTCGCGGCTATTGCTTGGTACGACAACTTCGCCATCGTCACCAATAATACTCATCAATAATTCCTTTGCAGCGGCCAGGTTTGTCTCTGCCTCTTGAATCAGCGATCGTAATCGCTTCACCTGTTTCTCTGGTAATTCAGACATATTTTCTCGCAATTCCTTGTCTGTTTTCTTAGTTATCAACCCATTATATAGCGATGGGGTGGGGCCTTGTCAAGGCACTTGGTGGTTATCCACAGCAATAACAGGGGTAGACAGTAGTTCGTTGTAAAAATGGTACGATGCTTAGAATGCTAACCATCTGGAGTGACGCACAGCAATCCGGAGCAGTGAGCTCAACAGATTGCTGTGCGTGAGCACCTCCTTTCGTTATCGGCTACTAATCTCTATCTCTGACGGGAAACCGCGCAGACTATCATACATATCGATAGCCTTATCGAATACGTGATCAACGGCAGACACTGATGCCATCATATGGAAACCCATGATAGTCAATGCCCCACCAGTCAGAGCGAAGATCGTCTCACCAGTGTTGATTTGCAAACTGTGGCAAATAGCAAAGATGAGAATCTCTATCTCGATAGTATAACCAGCGAAGAGTAGCCAGAAGAGACGAGCTCCTGCCCTCTCTGTATCTTGAACATGCCATCGCAGCTCTCGGCCTACCGCGATGAGTATGATAAACCATGGCAGTGGCCCAATGACCAACAAAATTATGGCAGCGATAGTCATGACGCTCATGATATTCTCCCTTCCTCGGAGGTGCAAACCCTTTGCGGTCGCAAAAGGTTAATATATATATCAATACACGGAGGATTTGTCAAATTTTCGTAAATTAGCTACCTCGCACTACGTTTTAGCTCTAACCCTTTTGTACTGATTCTATTCTGAACCCAACCAAAAACACACCCAAGCGGGTGTGCTAATGGTAGCAATGCGGTCGGTGGGGTGGTTACGCCAGTTCGACGGTAGCGCCAGCCTCTTCCAAGGTCTTCTTGGCAGCTTCGGCGTCGTCTTTGCTGACCTTTTCTTTGATTGGGCTTGGTGCGTTATCGACCAAAGCTTTTGCCTCACCTAGGCCAAGGCCAGTGAGTTCCTTAACAGCCTTGATGACGGCAACCTTTTGGCCACCAACTTCTTTGAGGGTGACGGTAAATTCGGTCTGCTCGTCTTCAGCAGCACCAGCGTCGGCAGCTGGGCCAGCGACAGCGACTGCAGCAGCGGCTGGCTCAATGCCGTATTCGTCCTTGAGGACATTTTTGAGTTCGTTGACTTCCAGAACGGTCAAAGCAACCAGTTCTTCGGCCAGTTTTTTCACATCTGCCATGATGGATTCCTTTCAATGATGTGCGGCAGAATTACCACACGAGTTATTGTCTGCATAGTGCAAACGTTAGTACAATGCTGCGCTTGGTTACGCAGCTGCTTTGGCGTCTTCGATGCCATCGAGCAACGCATGGAGGTTGCCCGAAAGTGCGTTGGTAGTGTCGTGTACTGGCGAGAGCAGCTGTGCCACCACTTCGGCCACCATCTGGTTCTTGCTTGGCAAGCCAGCCAGTGCAGTGACATCGGCTGTGTTGAGAGCTTCACCTTCGCCACTAAAGCCAGCAACCAACTGAACTGTTGGATGCGTCTTGGCAAACTCGTGCAACACCTTCGCTGCCATCACTTCGTCGTCTGGCGAAATTGCATAAAGCAACTGCCCAGCCAGGGCCGAAGTGTCGGTATTTTTGTAGGTGTCATGCTGCGCAAAGGCAACACGCACGAGACGGTTCTTCACCACCTTAATGACAACACCAGCTTCGCGAGCTTCGCGGCGCAACGCCTGCAGATCTGCCACACTTGTCCCTTGGTAGGTCGCAACGGCAGTGCCCTTTGCTTCTGCGAGAAGCTCGCTCATTTCAGCCACCAAAGCTTGTTTTTTATCTTTGGAAATTGCCATAAGATAAAATCCTTTCTTTGGAGTTGTAATACGTGCACGCGCCCAAAGGGAGTGCAGTATTACTGGTTTGTTGTTGTATCCGACCGCATTGTTAACGTCCGACATATGCCGCAAAAAATCGCCCCTGCACGATTGCAAAGACGGGTCTCGAGTTTCGTACTAAAACGCTGGCGCAGAAGGCCACGGCGTATCCGAAATTCCCTCGGTAGCATACTTATCGGCTGCTTTGTCGTACATAACAGCCCGCTACGGTCTTTGGCAATGTCTGGTAGAGATTATAGCAGATGGTGGTGGGTGGATGCAAGGCGTAGAAAACTATTTGTGTCAGCGCATAAACAGAGTAAAGAAGTAGCTTAGCTGTGCAGTTGTGCTTGGGCAAGCATCGCGTCGATTTTGCGGTTCGTATTGTTAATGCGGCTTCGGCTTGGTTGGTGCAAGGTTGTTTTACCAAAATCCTGCTTGCGCCTGTTGAGATTGCTCATGCGCGTGAGCTGCCCTTCTGTCGGCTGGAGCTGATAGCCAAGCTGCTTACCAAGCTTGTATAAGATATGTGCTGCTATGCCATGGCGTGTTGCCTCGCGATCCTCCTTGGTGAGAACCTGGACTTCAAAGGGCAAAATACCTGAGGCTTGATCCTCATACAGGCCTGTCATCTTAGCAACGCGAAAGCCCTTCTTGTTGTCTTCCTTAAAATCAATGTACTCTTCAGCACGAGTACCCGGATAACGAGCCTCAAATGCAGCCTTAATATCCTTAATGAATTGAGTGTCTCCCTCTACCTTGAGTATCTTGTCTCGGCCTGGTGCAGCGTATGGGGTAATAATATAGTCATCATCCTCATTGGTTGAAGTCTTGTTATTTTGCACAGCCTTATCTTGTGATGGCGTAACAATATTGTTATTGTTGATCATATCCAAGAACACATCAAGTAGTTCATCGCGATCCTCTGTAATGAATGTGATGCCATCAATATCGAACGGTACTTCGAGCGAGCTGTCTTTTTCTGGTGGCGATAATGAACGTAGTGTCTGTGGTGTAATATCGTCAAATTGCTCACAGAGCTCGTCGATGTATTGAGCCTTTAAATCGTCCAAAATCTTTATCGTGTTCTCGTCATATGCTTGCAAGTCTTCGTATGGTATGAATTCTCGCCCATCCTGACGTTCTTTCTCTTTAACTTTTACACTATTCATCTTGTCATCATACGCTTGCAGTATGTCTGGTGAGATAGAGGCGCGGATTTTTTGATATTCTTCTCTCTTTTGTTTCTCTGCTTTTTTTGCTGCTTCTGCAAGTTTACGCGCGAGAGAGCCAACAGACTTGAGCCGCCATACCGCTCGGAGCTCAGTATGCCACTCATAGCTACAGTTGCCGTTCCCCACCACAATATTGTGGTTCGACTCCTGGCCAAGGACAAGCTTGCTGTCACTTCCGCTTTTGTCTGTTTTGCTAATCATGTGTGCCAGAATTTTTTCTGTAATATTGCAATAGTTTTGGTTGCGTTCTTCGGCAGTGATGACGTGATCTGGGTTGTCAGTATCGGTAGTACCCAGCACACCAAACTCCGACAGGATGCGCTCAGCGAGATCCACAAAATGCCCTTGGCCGGTATTGCGCAGTTGGAGGCATATCACCTTGCTTCGGAGCGCCATTGCAAGCCCATCAAAGCCAATAATTTCGCACAGTGGTGCAAGCAATGCCTCGCTCTTGTAGGCTAGTTCATACGCTTCCGATGTATCATAGCGAGTGTTGTTAAGTTTATTGAGCGTGTTAACAGCCTCCATAAAAATAGTCGAAAGCCCAACACTATCCCCTGCATCCAAAAGGTCATCAAGCTTAAGCATATTCATTGGCTGTTGCCAGAGTTCTTTCATCAGGTTCTCTGCCTGCATGCGGTCGTGTGTTGCAGTCTCAAGAAGCTGACTTTGTTTTTGTTCGTCTGTAAGATACTGACTCTCTGCAGAGGAAGGCTTTATCCTTCCTTTTGATTTTTCGAGCTTTCGAGCTTTCGTGATGGCTGTGTACAGAGACTCTTTGTTCTCGGTGTCTGGTTTAGAGGGCATCTTCTGTGTATTAAGAAATTTACTCCAGGCGCTTGACAACTGGCTGGTATCCTGCAGCATTGAAACAATTTGGTTAAACTTTTTATATGCATCTACTTCCCACTGTTTTTTATGATCTTCGAGCATCTTGTGGCGGAGGCTGGCGAGGTTCTCCGTTTTGAGCAGTTCATCACGATTGCCTGCTGTATACAATAAGTACGCAGTATAGGCGCTGTGATTGCTGTACTTTGCAAATAGCTCCCCAGCAAAATCTCGCATGAGGCTCAAGCCCGATACGATTCGCTTTGTTTTAGACTCTGGTGTGTTAGTGAGATTGAGCGCTTTTTCGTATAAATCGTATCGATCCTTATCAAAGCCCACGTTTGTCTCGTGCGCTAAGGTGTTATTTACTGGGTTAGCTGTACGCTCTTTTGTTAGATTTAACACAGTGCATACAACTGTAGCAAAGTTATCAAAAAATCACAAGTGTTGACCCCTGAAGGGTGTGTGTCCGTTTGTTATGAAAAAGTAAGTAACAAGATGATTTTAGAGGTGTTTTGTACTATATAAGTATAAAATTACAATGCTATATAGCAGCTATATGCTGATATTTCCGTACTAAATAGCCCCATAGAGTATTTTTCATTTTCATTTTGCGTTAATGATCGAAAGAATCTCGCGCTGTATCTCGTGTGGAGACTTACGTTCGCCATTATCGCTCATACACTGAATTATAGGTACCTGGTAATCTTTGGCAAGCATACGATAGCCCGTGTGAACGCGCTGCTGGAAGCCTTTCCCTTGTGTTTCGAAAGTGTCGGGAGCTGTGGTAGGCGTACCTCTCTGCTGGATGTGATGCAGACGCTCCTTCTCATCGTTGAGCGTGAGGATGATGAGGTAGTCTGGCGTGAGATAGCGTTGGCCGGTAAATAAGGCAGTAACATGCTGGATATGTTCCTGACTCAGACCTTCACCATAACCCTGATATGCGAGTGTTGAAAGATAATTACGCGATGCAAGGACAGTCTCGCCGCGTGCTAGCGCCGGTTGGATGATCTGCTGCCATAGCTCTCGCCGTGCAGCGCTGAGTAGTGCAAGATTAATCTCTGGGTCGCGCCGGAGATTGCCATTCTTGATGACAGTGCGGAGATAGTGAGCAATTGGCGTAGTCTGGGCCGGGTCATCACTGCTTGGTTCTTCAACGATTGTCACTGTATAGCCTTGGGCTTGATAGTGCTTGGCGAGGAGCTCCACTTGAGTCGACTTACCTGTGCCATCAATCCCCTCAATGACGATATAGTTACCTTGATATCGAGCTTTCTCACCACGTTCTATATTCATTGCAAAATACCCCTCACCCTATATATCAATCTGTCGTAAAAGAGTTTTTGGTGGAATAAAGCCCTTTGTAATATAATCTGCAAATATCTGTCTCGCCTGCTCTCCGGTAAATAACTCTTCTGGATGAATCTGTATTGTAAATGGCTTGCCATCGCGCTGCCAGGTGAGTGGAACGAATCGCTCTTTATCAGCCACTGGCTCTCGGGCAATCACATAGTGGATATATGGATACTGAGCTGTGTGATCGTCTGGATCTGGCACGCGCACTTCTATAGTCATGCCAGAATTCGACCCAGCACATTGCATATAGTAGCCATCAGCCAAGCTATCCTTTGGCAGATTCTTTGGATGGTCAATACCATCTGGCAGCGCCCACACGCAGATACTAAAGCAACGGTTGCCATCAAGGACGGTTGGGTCAGCAATAGTCTGGCTCACCTTTTGTGCAACCTGCTCTGGTGTCTGCGGTTGCAAAAATCGCTCAAAATAACCAACATTACCAACGAGCGCGTAAACATATTTTTTCATATAGCACCTCCGTTACTATGGTGATGAATGAATAGTATGAGAATATCACCACTCATTCCATCATACCATGTATAGGTAGGCACATAAATAATACTGCCAGCTTCCCTGACTGGCAGTATTATAGCGAGTGCTATACGCTTATTACTAGTCGAGTTTGTGCTCAACCTTGATGCCGGGCCCCATCGTCGTTGCAGCTGCGATGGATTTGACATACACACCCTTGAGTGAGCTTGGTTTCTGAGCTTGCAAGCTTGCGAAGAAGGCATCAGCGTTAGCGCGGAGCTTCTCTGTACCAAAGCTTACCTTGCCGATACTGAGGTGAATCGCGGCTTGCTTGTCTACGCGGTACTCCACCTTACCAGCTTTTGCCTCAGTGACGGCAGTTGCAATGTCAGTTGTTACAGTACCGCTCTTTGGGTTAGGCATCAGACCCTTCGGCCCAAGCAGACGGGCGTATTTACCAAGCTTTGGCATGTACTGCGGGGTGGCGATCAAAACGTCAAAGTCTAACGTGCCTTTGTCGAGCAACTTGATGATAGCTTCCTCGCCAGCAATGTCTGCCCCTGCTTTGGTAGCAGTTGCAACCTCGGCTTCTGGTGCAAAGACAGCAACGCGAACAGTTTTACCTGTGCCGTGTGGCAGGACGACTGTCGAGCGGATATTTTGATCGGCCTGGCGTGGATCAACACCAAGGCGGACGTGCAGCTCAACACTCGCATCAAACTTAGCAGGATTGGTCTCGGTTGCCAGCTGGAGTGCTTCGTCCAGCGAGTATGCCTTGTCTTTCTCAACCTTCTCAGCCAGTTTGCGATAGGCCTTACCACGGCGCTCGATCAGTGGGCGAACCTTTGGCGCGGGCCCTTTCTTGATAGCTGCATCGACATCACCTTGAGGGGTTGTGTCGCCAGCCTCTTTGCGGGCTTCTTTCTCGGCCTTGGCCTCGGCTTCGTCGAGAGCCTTTTGGCTACGCTTACCAGCCTTTGCAACAGTAGCCTCGCGCTGGGCAATGACATCCTTGTCGTTTGCTGCAGCGATGGCCGCCTCAATCTCTGCAATGGTATTTTTTTCTGAAACATCGAGTTTCAGCTCTGCTGCTTTTTCAAGCAGATCGGCTTTTTTTGCCATAGTATCCTTTCTGTGGTGCAAGCGGCTTGGGTGCCTCCCACGTTTACTGATTAACCTTTCTAGTATAGCACATATGGCTGTGTAGCATGAGACGATACACTTGTGTAATATGAGATAACGGAGCAGTTATTTTGAGCACGCACTGCCAGTTGTGCTATAATGAGAGACGTTGTCGGGGTGTGGCGCAGCTGGTAGCGCGTACGGCTGGGGGCCGTGAGGTCGCAAGTTCAAGTCTTGTCACCCCGACCATTGAGTCAACACTCAAACCCACGTCATGGAAGCCCCATGGCGTGGTTTTTTGCTTGTTTTTGCTGGGTTTTGGGGCAGGAAGGTCATCATCTGGCAGACCGTGCAAGCCTGGCTCTTCTGGTGCCGAGACGACGATGTCACATTGTCGGCTGGATGCGACATCGTCGTCTCGGTGGAGTGCAGCTTCACCAGCCACGTCTCCCAGACTGCCTTGATCCTCACCGAGCACACCGCCTGGTTCTCGCTCCCACTGGCCCACGCCGCACCTCCCAGCACCCCATCAAATGGTGGCTGGTAGCGCACTATCGCAGTGAGTAGCCCGGTCTCGTCGTCTGGTGTGATGTACACCTTGTCGAAGAGCACTTGGTTGAGCATGCGCCGGATGTGCTCAGGAGCCTGCCGGTAGGCGGTGGCCATGTGCTGGGCAATATCTAACGCCTGCCCAACCAAGGTCTGTCGCTCTGTCGTCTCACCCTCCAGACCCGTCATCTGCTTGGCCGTATTGCACACTATGGCGGGCATTGGTGGCTTGGCTTAGGCCAGCGATCCGTCTACCAAACCGTCGTGCCAGGTGCGTACAGGGTCTCAGGTAGTGTTGTTGGAGGAACTTCTCCCACACTTGACTGGTGGGCCCGCTTCATTATATTGATCTATAAATATCACCTATGGTAACATACAGTTACTGATGGGTTGGAAGAAAGGAGATGCTCGCACTGTACGCATATATCGCAAGCGCTGGTTTGTGGCTTTTCTTCTTGTTCTCTCTGTTGTCGCTGGATTAGCGCTCTCGTCAGCATACATTCGGTATGCTCCCTTCGAGGAATCTCGCCCAAACTCGATTGTATCGGTTTTTAAGAAAAGAGTTGACGATACGGTTTTAAGCTATAGCGACGTACGAGTCGTCTACCACACAGGACAAACCGATGGGCGCAGTATTGACTCTTGGTTTAGCGGTATGATTGTTGGTTATATCGATAATCCTACAATCCGGAAGAGGTTATTGACGTCCGCGCCGTTCCGCAGTTGCCAGAAGCAGAAGGCTGCTGAGTGTTCAGCATGGGGAACGTTCCGAGACCACAATGGGGAGGGTGCAGCGGAACCGAGCACCCTCAATAACGGCTTGGACCTTGCGTATCAGTTTTTGGGAATCCCCTCAGATGTGTTCATGCCCGGAAGAATAAGAGCGCCATCCGTTCTCAACCAAGCTAAGAGTGGTCAATGTATCGATATTGACAGCAGGCATCCCCAACCTTTGCCACCACCAGGAGTTGATGCAGCCGGAAATGTCGACTTCGCGACAGGCAATAGCGTCATCTGTGTAGCACCACAGAATGGTGCTTTTGTATATGCTTTTATTGCTCATGGGGTTTAGAGGTATTCAAATCCCATGCTATATTCAAATTTACTTCATTCACCCCGCACCACCTTCCGCACAGCATCCTTACTGACGCCCAACCGCTGAGCGGTGTGCTTGACTGTGCCAAGCTCAGCGTAGGCCTGCCGCACCCGCTCTTGGAAGGCAGGGTCGGCTGGGTTTGTTATTACGATAGCCACACCGCTATTTTCAATGAATCTGCAGGGGTGGATGATACAGGTTAAGAATACGAAATGCCCACGCTAGCCCAAGTGCGCCAACAATAATCAATGTACTTATGACTACCTCTACCTGCCTATGGTGTCGCACATGAAAGCGAGGAATCGTAGCACAGGCCGCAACAAGGAAGCTTAGTGCTATGATTATTGAGGCGGGAATGAATCCATGTCCAATTCGGAAGGCACATGCGCCCATCAAGAATGCTGCTGAGCCATAGATGACGCGCGAAATAGGCCTACTACCACGGCCAAGCCATAGCGCACCAGCTGCAAAGCAGGCTGCATCCATACCGAAGATTATGGTCGCGGCCCAAACTGGATCTATTCGTGTGTAGTGAGTTGTAGGGTAATTGACTATATATGATATTGCCTCTGATATCAGCGCAACAATGACAAAGATTAGCCATAGCCGTACCATCTGCTTGGTGTGGCGCACTGGTATATTTTGTAGTTGCTGGGCATGGGTGGATGACGTGCTCATGATCATTCCTCTTGTACTATAATTATCTTCTTAATCTTGAAGGCGGTGCAGTATTGCTCTCGTTCTTACTGACGCTAGCATGCTATTTACCTACATTCCATTCAATTCAACAAATTCATAGACAAACGCCCCGCTGCTTGGTGAAAAACAAAATACGTCGTTGGTGCGATGGCTCGACGAATAGCGTGCCACGCAGCGGTTGTCGCTGCTGATGGCTGCTCGAGCTTGATCACGAAACTTCTCTGGTGGAATAGTATGGTTGCCAAGGATAGCGGTGTCTCGAAATACCGACTCATGGTGAGGGAGGTTGTCTCCATAATGATACCACCCCGAGCAACCGTGCGGGCAATCGGTAAAGGGCTGCATGCTCAGCAAGCGATCGCGCGTCGCTTTGTCGGTGATGGTGCCAATAACCATACCATTATTGCCATCCCAGCCGTCTATCGCATACCCCGACTGATAGCTCACATCCATATGGCGAATTGCATCACGATCGAAGCGCCCATAGAAGATCGTTGTTGTAAAGCTGCCGATCGTCATATAATACAGCCACCAGCCAATCACCGCAACGACGAACACACCAAGGATAAGGATTGGTATAGAGATTTTGTCGAGGAGGAGTTTACGCATATTGTTATTGTAAACTACTATTGCAAAATATGTCAATTTATACCAAAAATACCTCTGCACGCAGAGGTATTTTGATGTGTGCCGAGTAGATTAGTCAGTGACTTCCACACCCATGCTGCGAGCAGTACCTGCCACCGTCTTGATAGCTCCTTCGAGACTGATGGCGTTGAGTTGCTCCATCTTTGCCTGAGCAATCTCCTCAAGTTGCGCTCGGGTGATCGTCCCAACCTTGTCGCTGTGCGGCTTGCTACTACCCTTCTTGATGCCGATCGCAGCACGGATCATATCATCAACGGGTTGGCCGAGGCTGCGCCATGCGAAGGTGCGGTCCTCAAACACTTGGATATGGACGATAACATCCTTACCCATATCTGCCTTGGTGGCGTCGTTGAATGGGTTGATGAAGTCCATCATATTCAAGCCCCACTGACCAAGTGTGCTACCAACGGGTGGCCCAGCGGTGGCACGGCCAGCTGGAATACGAAGCTTCAGGTTGCCGATAACTTTTTTTGCCATTATATTTCCTTTTACTCAATTACTACTGGTATTGAGTGCGTAACGTTGCTATTATAGTGGATTGCCTATACAAATGCAAACTGTGCGAGGCTTATACCTTCTTGACCTGCAGCGCATCAAGCTCAACTGGTGTGTCGCGGCCAAACATACTCACCATCACCTTGAGCTTGCCCTTGGTGGTGTCGATCTCACTCACGGTGCCATCAAAGTCTTTGAATGGCCCGTCAACGATGCTGACCACTTCCCCTTCGCTAAAGTCGATCTGATGCTTAGGGTCTTCCACGCCCATGCGCTTCTTGATTTTCTTGATCTCAGCCTCGCTTACAGGGGTTGGCTCGGTGCCGCTCCCCACAAAGCCCGTCACACCAGGCGTGTTGCGCACAATGTACCATGTCTCGTCGGTGAGCTTCATCTCGACCAAGACATAACCCTGGAAGATCTTAACCTCAACAACTTTGCGCTTGCCATTTTTGATCTGGATCTGCTTTTCCTTAGGGACGATTGCATCAAAGATTTTGTCGGCCATATCGACGGCCTGAATGCGCTGACGGATGCTGTCAGCTACCTTCTCTTCGTAACCGCTGTAGGTGTGGATAGCATACCATTGCCGTGTGCTGTCGTAGCGTTTTTTTGTCATTGTCTACCTCCCCAGGATAATTTGAAATAGATATTTAAATGCAGCATCGAGCAGCAAAAGCGTCGCACTAAACACTGCAATAAAGCCAAGTAGTGCACCAGACATTTTCCATGTTGTCGCGCGATCGGGCCAGCGCACCATACGGAGCTCGTACCAGGCCCCAGCAAAGTAATTGCGAATCGCCGAGAATGGGCCACGGCGCTGACGCTTTGGCTTGGTTGCTTTTGGTTTTTTAGCCTCGGTTTTGGCTGATGCCACAGAGGTTGTCTTTTCTTTTGACGTTTTGGTTTTGGTGGGCGTGGTGTCTTGCGCTGTGATGCGCGTCACGCGGTTGGTTGATGATTTTTTGCTTGGTTTCGCCACAGCATACTCCCCAAATTTAATAGCCTGTCTTTGCAGGCTGTCAAGCTCTAGTGTAGCGCGCTGCAGTGAGGGTTGTCAAGAGATGAAAGCCCCAATCTACTCTTTTTCTCCGTTAGCACTTACAAGTGCTAACGCTGTTATGTGGCTCAGCTGGAGGTAACTAGTGGCAAAACGAAGTGTAGCAGCCAAACTCCTTCAGAGAATGCGGCTAAGATTTCTTATGCTTCTCACGCAGTGCTGCTTGCTGGGCTGCTGCGGGTAGTGCAAAGAAGAAGGTCGAGCCATGATTAAGCTGACTGGTAAACTCAATGCGCGTACCAAGCTTGCGAGCCAGCTTGGCTGCAATGTAGAGGCCAAGGCCGGTGCCGCCAGTCTCGCGCGTGCGGTAGTCTTCGCTGCGCCAGAAGCGTTCGAGGATGTGTGCTTGGTCGCTTTTGCTAATGCCAATACCAGTGTCGCGCACAGCGATGATAATGCGATTACCCTTCTTGCGTGCACTGAGGTGGATCTCCCCTTCTTTGGTATATTTAAGGGCGTTGGAGAGGAAATTTTGGATGAGTTCGCGCACATATAGTGAGCTCGCCACGACGTAGCCCAGCCGTGGCGACGTCTCGAGTGTGAGGGTGAGTTGCTTGTTGGTAGCCTGAGAGTGATATTGATGGTACAGGTCATCCATGAGTGCACGAACGTTAAGTAATTCTGGCATGTCGGCAGCACCACGCTCGGCTTGCGCAAGAGTACTGAGGTCATTAACCATCTTGGCTAAGAAAACGACTTGCTCGTGAGCTGCATCAAGATGGTCTTTGAGCGTGTGCTGTGGCATATCGCGCCGGTGGAGCATGAGCTGAATATTACTGAGTGCCCCCTCGGCCGCTGTCAAAGGAGTGCGAAGCTCATGGCTTACCACGCTGATAAACTCATCGCGCTCTTCTTCAAGCGATTTCTCTTTCGTAATGTCGCGCAGGATGAGGACGTAGCCATCGCTTGAACCGCTCATTGTGTTGAGCGCACGTATTGGAGAAAATATGATACTAAGACGGAGCATCTCGCCCGATACTTCCATCCACACATCATCGCGTGTTTGCGTAACGGCTGCAGCGTGAAGCAGCTGGGTGAGATAGACTGGTTGCTTGGCACTATCGCGCAGCGGAAGGATATCATCGATTAGCTTGCTATGTGGGCTTGTGTTGGTATCAAGCAAATCGAGCGTTGCAGCGTTGTAGAGTTGGATAATACCCTGCTGGTCGGTTGCGATAATAGCGGTCGCGAGATTGTTGATAATCGTTAGAAGCCGATCGTGCTGTAAGGTCATTGCCTCGCGACTGGTATGCAGTGCCGAGCGGTAGAGATTGTGGCGATATGCGAGGGCAACAATGACCACACCAAGCATAAAGGCCATCAACGTTGTTGTGGTAATATCAACAATACTTTGTGGCGTCAGCCAAAATGCATCAAGTGCTGCTGTAATAAAAAGCACGAGTGCACTGAGCAGCCACCCAGAGAAGCCAGCATAAGCAAAAGCCGCCAGCATAAACAACGACCACGCACAGGTAAACGGCACTGCTACGCCAGAGATGCTCAGGAGGTAGCTCGAAGCCAGCCCATGATACAAGACGAGCTGCCACGCTCGCTGCTTGTTCGTCTGTGATGAGCGGAAACAGGTGTAGAGACCAAGAGCAAGCCAAGCGCTGGCCGCTGCATAGAAAGACCATTCGCCTGCCCCAGGAATGCGCTGCATTGCATCAAGGCCGAGAAGTTTGCTGTACGCAAAAAGCAAGAGCGGAAAGACAACGCTGCTGACTCGCACGACAGTACTAGTTTGGCTATTGGTAGCGTATGGCGACACGCTTCTAGTATACCTGGAGTATGACGGTAGGCACAAGCGTTTTGTGTAATATTTACTGATGCTATATCATTGGTGTTTCGTGCTTAAGCCGCTGCCGGTGTGATCGGTAGTGAGGATCATACTGCTCTACCAGCCCCCAAAAGGCTGACGAGTGATTCATGTGGTGAGTGTGACAAAGCTCGTGAATCAAGACATAATCAATCAACTCATCAGGGAGTTTCATGAGCGCAATATTAAGGCTAATTGTACCTGTGCTGCTGCAGCTCCCCCATCGAGTACGCGCATGGCTAAATCGGATGCGCTGGTAGGTTGAGTTGGTGCACGCAGCAAGCTCGTGGAGGCGCTGTGGCAAGTAGGCTTTGGCTTCGCGGCGCAAGATGGTTGCAACTTCTTGTCGGATAGCGCACTGAACGGCTGGCTCGTCTATGGTGTGTTCTGGTGGGAGAGAGACGAGTAGCTTTTGCCTTGCGATGCGCACAGTCGGCTGATTGACCATCTGTGTGCGGATGATAGCGATCGAGTGATGCTTACCAATTACCTCTCCGTCTTGATAAACATGTGCAGCGTGCTGGCGCAGGAGCTGGCGGAGTGCTTGACGATGGGTTGCAATACTATGGCGGATGAGAAAGAGTGGTGCGTGCCGCGGGGCATTGGCGCAGAGCTGGCCATTTGGCGTAAGACGCATTGTGATGGAACGCGCCTTGGCGCTGCGCTTAATAACAATATCGCCAAACTCATCGTCGTGGAGCGTAGAAGACATAGATAAAAGCCTTCCTCCTTTTAGCCAAGATGTTATTTTATTTTACAATGTAGCGTGTCGAGCGAATTTGTCCTCGCCGTGGGGCGCTCGACATAGCGCGCATTGAGTGACTGGCTGGTGTCGGTGGTGGCACTTGAGTGCGCTGCTTTGCTACTGGTGGAGTTGTGGCTGGTGCTTTGCTCGGCAGAGCTTCGTCCTCAGTCTGTTGACCGATTTGCTTTAAGAAGGTTAGGGCAGCCCGGGACTGTGATGAGTACGGGTGTTTGCCGCTGATGACAAAATAGAGCTCGCCAGCGGTGGGCTCACTAAAGCGCCGTACGTAGTAATCAAACGCCTCGCGTGAGAGCCGCTGGTTCTTGACGCTTCGGCTACGGGCCGTGGAGACATCCGTTTGAACCCAAATAATCACTGGCCGATAGCCTTCGCTGCGTGCCCAGCGGACAAATTCACTTCGGCGAGCCCGGGTGTTGCTATCGCCCTCGTATAGAAAGGGCTGCTTAGTCTTAGCAATCTCTTGCAAAAATGTCTTCCCTACCACTGCCGCTGCTGCATCGTCTTGGCAGTAGCCCGAGAGCTCGTTGATATCAATAAAGGGTGAGCCAAAGGCCTTGGCAAACTGAGCGGCAAAAAACGTCTTGCCGCTACCGGGCAAGCCAACCATGAGTATTGCAAAGGGCCGAACTGGAGGCGTTGGTTGCATGTATTTTATTATAGCAGACTCCGCGTGGCGTAAGGGATTTTTAGCATAAACGAATCAATAGTTATTTTGCAATAGAAAATTCTTCCGGTTTAGCCATAGATTTGATATACTGTAGATAGTAACAGAGGGGCATAGTACAACGGCTAGTATAACGGTCTCCAAAACCGTAGATTGAGGTTCGATTCCTCATGCCCCTGCCACAATAGTATCCAACCTCCCCGACGGAGGTATTTTTTGCCTAAAGGAGTGATATACTGGAGTTATGTCAGCCCATGATGCCATCACCCACCGCGTCAAGCGCGCTGTGCGGCAGGTTTCGCCAGCGGCTTTTGCAGAGCGTTCGGCGGCGCGCAAGACGGTGCAGCAGTTTGCTGAGCAAGCTGGCTTAGTTTATTTTGGGACAATCAACCCGCGGGATAATGACTATCACCCAATCCGCGGCTACACTATGTCGACTACTCATCGCGACCGGCACTATAGCGTGGGTAATATTCGCGGCTATAATGTCACGCTCGTGTCGCGGCGAGATATGGTGCGGATTGCCAATAGCCCCAAGCCGTCGCCGCAGCGGTGGCTGATTGTCGCGGTAGATATGTACACGCGCCGTGATGTACCGTATATGTTTATTGGCCGGCAGGGCAAGATTGCTAGCTACCCCAGCTACAAGCTGCAGCCACTCCGGCTCGGGATGTTTGGGCCGCAGCCAGAAGAATTTATGCAGAAATATACAGTGTATGGCGAGCTTGGGCGAGCAGTTGAGATAGAGCGCTACCTCACCCCCGATGTAGCAACAGTGATAGCATCACACTTTGATGACTTGAGCATCGAGATCTCAAGTGGTGTCCTCTATGTTTATGCTGCTATGGCAACGCCAACGATGGCGTTGCTTGACCGGATGGTTTCTGATGGTCTATGGCTGGCGGCGACATTCGACGTGTTTGCCGAGCAACTTGCCGCTGCGCAAGCTGAGCATCATACCACTGTTCGCCAGGGTTATCGCCATAGATAGTGTATCTTTACGATGTCTGCATTATTCCTATTCTCTTCTCTTTGGAGGACCTGTATGGCTGGTATCTCCCAAACTTAGCTGCGTTCAGTTACCACTACTCAATGTTTGAGTATGCGTCAGGTTGGTAATAGGCTCTTTCCTCTACGTTTGACCAGAATAAAATAATAGAGTGAAGGCGCTGCCGCAGAAGAAGCAGAATTTCAGATAGCCAAGACAGTTGAGCAAATTATAGAGCTGTATAGCGATCATATGCGACTCTCACAATTAATTCCTGAGACAAAAAACAGCACCCATTGGTGGATGCTGTTGTGTGCTATTGCTACGATAATATTAGCCTTTGCGCGGCTTAACCTCGTTGCGGCCGAGCGATTTCTTCGTCTCCGTGTAAGTAGCGTGCCGGCGAGCAATTGGGTCATACTTACGCAGAACAAGCTTATCTGGAGTGTTCATTGTATTCTTGCGCGTTACGTAGGTACGATGTTTGGTGAGGTTGCTCACAAGAGCAATAATCTTTCGCTTGGTATTGTTCTTCTTTGCCATTTCTTTACTCGTTAGATTTTATAAAATATCTTGGTTGATTATAGCATAGCTCATGGTGTAATGCTAGTGGCGATGGTGATTTGCTATTCAGTAGCAGCGTAGGCGGCCCAGTTCGCTTGCTCATCAGCGCTCAGTGCTCGGGCCTCAGTGATAACAGCAGCAAGTTGTGCGCTGCTTACCGTGAAGGTTTCGCCACTGTCGATTTCGTCACGCTGCCCCATCAAGGCTACCAAGCGATTCTCGGCATACGCCGCCTGCGCGGGGTTAAGCTGCTGAGCTTGGTGGTGGCTCTTGATGAAGCGCCGCGCTAGGAGCGACTGTGAGTCGCCATCTTGGGCAGTCAGCATAATTGGCTTTTGCTCTGGTGTGGTAGCTTGCTCTTTCTTCTCAGAACGAGCTGGAGTGTGCTGCGCTTGCGATTGACTAGAGGTAGTTGCTGAGCGATTAGCCTGCTTCTTGTCTGTCTTGCCGCGATTATCACGTTGCTGCTGCGGCTGTGGAGCAGTTTGTGCAGGGCGGTGCGGAGCTTCTTGTGGTTGCTGAGCGGGGATCATTGCCACGACATATGCGAGCGGTACCGTAATGAGTAGCAGGATAATTGCCGCGAGACCAGTTGCATATTGACGGAGTGCGCTTGATGGAGCGGGTGCGTGATGGCGAGTAAGGGTAACGAGTGCCCATAGTTTGCTCGTGAGCGCGAGGCTCCCAGCGATCGGGAGATAGAGCGGCAGGAGCCATAGATCGCGTGGGTGATGCTTAAGGTGTGGAATATTACGCACTGCCTGCCACGCAAGCCAACCAAGCACGAGCCCAAGGATAGTCACACTACTCCATAGCGTTGCGGCAGTCGCGGCTCCAGTCAGGGTGTTGTATAAGTTGTTGACGAGCGTGCTGCAGAGTACGATCAGCGCTCCAAGATAGAGCAAGCTGGCAAAGCAAAAGCCAATGTGTGTGATCCAGACAAGTAGCCCTGCTTGCCGGATGCGTGCGTGCTGGTGCCAAAGCTGCCAATAGGCGGCGCGGCTCAGCTGGGTATAGCTGCTTGCAATCCGGTAGAGCTCTGCTGGGTGGTTGATCTGCGTGAGAGCACTGTGCTGGTAGGCTGCATGGTGTTGTGCAGGCAGAGACAGGGCAATGCTTGATGGATGATGAGCCGCGCATGGCTGTGCTTCTGCACTGCTCTGGGTAAATTGCTTGAGTAACTCAAGCCGAATAGCAAAGGTATCGCTCGTGATGGCATAGGCGTGGCCATGGCGGCTTTGCATTGGCAGAACAACACGTTGCTGCATATCGAGCAGCCAACTGCCTATCCGCTCTATCCGCTGAGAGGGCGTCGCCCCACCAGTGTACTGTTGGCGGCCACTAACGAGTCCAATGGTTGGCTCGGCGAAGGGTAAGAGAAGATTGATTGTCGATGGTGTCCAGCGCGCACGCGGAGTTGTGACAATCACAAGACTCACGCGCCGCACCTTTTCGATCAGCGAAGCAAGCTGCGCGTCGTAGCTCATCATCTCGGGCTGCTCGACCACTGTCGTCGCGTATTCTTTGGCAATTGCTCGGAGAGATTGGTGGGCGTGCGAGGCGTCGTTAATCGAGACGAGTAGCTGCGTTGGCTTGCTATGCTCTTTGATGCTAGCGAGGCAGCTCTCGAATACCTCAGGATCTTCATCCTCGGCGACAACTAAGACTGCATATTTTTTGCGGAGAGTCGCAGTGTAGGTTTTGTTCTTGCGAGCACTTACTATGCGGAGCCACCAACTCAGGGCGACTATGAGGAATATCACCCCTCCAATCCACCAACGATACCTGTCGATTACTTCCATACACTGTACAAAACCGGCCATTGCCATAGACTCCTCTTTATTTAATGGTTATTCTTATTCTAACACGAAACTTTATCGTACAAACACTCTATCGACAAGAGATCGCTCGAACGATAGACAATATGTATTGTAGCCACGAATACCCCCATTTGTCAATGGATTCTAGGAGAATTATATATAGACGTATCATAACCTCCCCAATTGCGGCATTGAGTATGGCGCAAAAGGCCAAGTTATAGATGCTATATGAGGCAGGCTGACAACCAGTAGAACCTCGCACGCTCTATAGACGAAGCAGCGAAGAGTAAGGGGTGAGTGTGCTGGCAAAATGAGCGCATCAAGAACCAAACAGTAAGACTTGCTGGTACGTACCTCGTATGGTAGAATACCAAGTAATGCCGCGATAGCTCAGTTGGTAGAGCGCATCCATGGTAAGGATGAGGTCTCGGGTTCAAGCCCCGATCGTGGCTCCATGGTTGAATTTGTTGATCGCCCCATTGTTGGGGTGATCTTTGTTGTTAGTCTATGAGTGGGGATGTTTTTCGCTTGTTGAAGTTATGCGACGAGAAGCGCCATTCCCTGCCACGCACTATCAGCAACGAGCTTAGACCGGCCGACGGTGACGTGGTAGCCGATAGACACGACCCGTTGGGGTTGGTGCTTGGTGACGGCCTGGCTGTGGAGGCGTAACTTCGGCTAAGCCATAAGCCGCCGCTGTAGTTATTGGATAGTCGTCTCTATAAGACTCAATTGATGATCGTGGAGTACAGTATAGACCAAGTGGATAGTCGCACCGGGTGATTGACCGAGGCCTACCACCGAGAGGACTCGATTTATCGTAGGAGCGAGTAGTAAATATGCTAATAAAGTCGATTTGTTTTTCTCTTATGGTCGACGACATTAGTGAGTTACCTGGCCTATACTGAGCATATAGCAGTGAGCTGGGCGCATTATGAAGTATTTCCAACTCCATAGCTAGACTACCAAGTGCATTGCGGACAGCGAGGATTTTATCACGGCCATGAGTGATTTCTTTGGTGTGGAGAGGACTTTTTGCAGACCCGCTCATCTCTACCTCGCGACCCCATTGCACGGTAAATGGTGTGAGGTCACGGGCAAGTTGCTCGACATGGTTAGCTATTTTGTCGCGCCGTTTAGTGTCTACCTCGCTATCTTTTCGCACAACAAGGGATGGAAAAAGTGGTATGAGAGGATGCCTGTGGAGCTCTTCCTCTGATATTGGCCACTCGGTTGGCTGGTAATCTTCCCGTACGTGACAAGACTGGGGTGGCCTATCGAGCGTAGCGGCAATGAGAATATGATCGAAATACTTTTTTGTCATAGAGTGCAGTATATCGCAAAAGTCCTTTTATTAACAGAGGTACGTTGCATAATTGTAAGAGATTGTGTGATTTGTGTTTTTCGCACTTTGACATTGGCAAAAAATTTGCTATACTAATTCACAGTTAGTTCATTTTATTTGCCGGAGTCGTCTAGTGGCAATGACAGGAGACTGTAAATCTCCCGCTTTTTAGCTTCGTAGGTTCGAGTCCTACCTCCGGTACCATTCCTGCCGCTTTAGCTCAGCTGGTCAGAGCAACTGTTTTGTAAACAGTAGGTCTACGGTTCGAATCCGTAAAGCGGCTCCACACGTATATAGCAAAGACTTTCTCAGGAGGAGGTCTTTTTTTGTTCTTCCAGCTACGTAGTAGCTGTGATTGGTGAGGGCTTATTTATTCCCTATTCCCTACTCTTTGTATCGGCTGCTGTAAGAACAATGGTTAGTGATAATATTAATAGCAAAAGGGCTTATGCGGCGAGAAACCCTACCTTGAGAATGTAAATAAGGCAGCATACACATTACTGCCTTATTGATTGTATTTAACCATTATATATTATAACACGCGGACTACATCGTAATGCGGCGTGGTGCACTGCGCTGAGTACGGTTGGTGGGCATTGAGGCCCTTGCTGGCGGATGAACAGCAACGGACTGTCGACTATATGCGACATTTGGCTGCGGCTGCGGAGGTGCTTGGGTATACGTTGGTGCTGCTGGAGCGGGCAATGCAGCCGGTGGATGGTAATACGCTGTTGAAGGTTGTTGCTCTACCTGCTGAGATGGCACAGTAATGCGTTGCTGGGGTTGCTGGCGAGGTTCTGGTTGTGCTCGGTGGTGCTGCGGTGATTGCGCAGAGGTAGCTTGGGGTTGTATCTTGGCCCGAATGTGCTGGGCTTTTTTGTGGTTACCAGCGCGTTCGTAGCCTTCAGCCAGGAGCTGATATGTTTGGGTGCCAGGTTCTAGTTTAGCAGCCCGTTCAAGCGACTCCAGCATTTTCTTATTATGGCCGAGCTTTTCCTGCACCTTGGCATAGGCAATATGCCGCGCAGCCAGCTTGTCCTCCATTGCCAGCGCTTGTTCAAAGGCGAGAGCAGCTTTGTCGTAGCGCTTGGTTTCGTAATAGATGAGGCCAACATTATGCAAGCTCGACGCGCTTGGCTCGAGACTCTGAGCAATCTCAAAGCACTCGATCGCATCATCGAAGGCCTTCTGCTTGGCGTATAAAATACCGAGCCGGTTATAGGCAGTTGCGTTACGCTCATCCACCCGCAGAATCGTCAGCAGTGCCTTTTCGGCGCGGAGATAGCGGCGATCGCGCAGCGACTCTTGAGCCACTTCCCACAGGCGATCAAGCTTACCCGAGAGTCGCATTGGTAATTGTGAGGTGGTCTCGGCAACTGATTGCTGCTGCCATAAGGCAAAGGCACCAGCGCAGGCTACCAATAATAATCCATACATAGTTATAGTATACCACATGCCAGCAGCTGAATCCGCACGCTGGCATTAGCAGTAATGCGCTCGTGTGCGCGTGCGATATGTTCTGCCTGGGTAAGCAGCTGCTGTGATGGCTGCGTCCGGAGTGTATGCCATATAATGTGCAACACACACTCAAGTAAGAGCAATGCACGAGCTCGATCGTGGCTATAGCGCTGCCCAATCATGATGCGCTGGCGGGTAGTACCAGTGATATATTGGCGTGCGTCGGTCATTGTCAGGGCAATGGCGCGAAACTCCTCGTCATTAGCAGCCAAGCGTGCGATCGTCGCAGGTTGCTGCCGAGCAATGAACTGTAGCTGAGCACGACGCGTCGGGTCAATAATGCTAAGTTGATCAAGCTGAGCAGCTGTTTGGGCTTGCTGAGGTGGGATAATACGGACGGTCTGGACGCGTGAGCGAATTGTTGCCAGCAAGCGTTGGGGTTGATGGCTGGTGAGGATGAGATGAAGCGCGTGGGGCGGCTCTTCGAGTAGCTTGAGAAAGGCATTTTGGGCGGCAGGTGTCATCCGGTCGGCATCATCGATAATGACAAATTGCCGAGCCATTGCCTTGCCCTGAGTAAGTGTGTGAAGCGAGCGGATGTCATCAACGTGAATTGTCCCGCGTTGCTGGTCATCATGGCCCTGGCTGGTATGAGGCCGGAGGATAAGTGCGGTGCGACTCGCGACCTGCCGTGCTGCGGTCATAAGCCCAAGTCCAGGCGCGCCAACAAGAAGCAATGACTGCGGTGGCTGCTGCGCAAGCCGCCTAAGACGCTGCTCGGTGCGGGGGTTATAAACGAGCGATGGCATCGGCTCCCTCAGGAAAGAGTGCCATAAAGGCTGCTGGCGGCGGTGCAACAAACGTCTGACGTAGGCCCGCACGAGTTGTGATTTCGAGCTGGTAGGCGTGCAGAAGGAGACGCTCCCCTGCTGATCCATAGATGCGATCACCAACAATCGGTGTGCCAATATATGCCAGATGGACGCGCAGCTGATGTGTTCGGCCAGTGCGGGGGCGCAGAGCGAGTAAGCTCATGCTGGGCTGCGAGGCGAGTACTTTGTAGATTGTTTGGGCAGATTTGCCGCGTGGATCGGCTCGAAAGGTGCTTGGCGTAGCCGGGTTGCGCCCCAGCGGGACATCGATCTTGGCTTGCTGCTGACGGGGTTGCCCTGCCACAATCGCTAGATATGTCTTCTTAGCGTGGCGCTCGGCAAATTGCTTCTTAAGCCGCTGGAAGGCCTCAGGCGTACGTGCACCAATCATTACTCCACTGGTGTCGCGGTCGAGCCGATGGACAATCCCTGGCCGATTTGTCTCCAGTCCAACCGAAGTATAGCGCCGGAAGAAGTCTGCTACCGTAAACTCATCATTGAGCGCACCTTTGCTGTGTGTGAGGATACCAGCTGGCTTATTGATAACAATCACATCATCATCGATATAGAGGATCGGGAGGGTTTTGTCGCTATAGTCGACCGCGTCAGGTAGGTTGATGGCGATGCTGTCGGTCTCTGCTACCAGTTGGCGTGGCTGACAGACAACTCCGTCATTGACGGTGACGTGGCCAGCCTTGATGTGTTTTTGCCAAGTAGAGCGACTGGTCTCGGGGTGGCGCGTTGCAAGCAGGCTATCAAGGCGCTGGGTGGTGCGCCGCTGCTGAAAAAGATAGACATCCTTGCCCTTGAATGGTAGGCCGTAGGTCGCGATGTCGCTGAGTGGGTTGGAGAGAATTTCCCCTGTTGCATCACTTTTTGCGGTGTAGATCTGCTGCATGATGTAGGATGCATGATCCTCTGCTGTGTCGTCGATGAGCAGAAAGTATTGCCGGCGGTCGAAGCGAAAGCGCACCAGCTGGTTGATAGGCTGTGGGTGGCTACTGGCGATTTGGTCGATGTGACGCGGGACATTATCGTCAGTTGCTTGACGAAACTGGCGTAAGATAGCAAGGAGGTCGCTTGATGTGATTTTCATACAATGACTCCATCTCGCGCTCTACTCATGATGTACTCCGCAGGCCAACCGCCTTTTGTACGCGGAGGAGCGTGGTGTTGGCGACCTCATTCATCGCTCGCTCAGAGCGCTCGAGAGTAGCAAGCAGTGTCTCGTCAGAAATGTTTGCGAGCCGCGTTTGAAAATCAGTGAGGAAAGCAGCTACTGCCTCGGCCACCGCACGCTTGAGTGGGCCATATTGGGTCTGCCCTACCCACTCGGCATTTACCTCGGCTTGCGGGCGGTTGGTCAAGATTGCAAGCAGCTGAAGTAGATTGGTAATACCCGGCTGACGTTGCCAGTCGAAGTTGATAACGCCAAGCGAATCTGTCGTGGCAGCCATGATCTTTTTGCGTGCTTGAGCGGGGGTGTCGGCAAGGTTGATCTTGGACTTTTGGTCGGTGGAGCTCTTGCTCATCTTCTTCTCTGGGTTGGTCAGGCTGCGGATGCGTAGACCGGTGTCGCGCTGGATGAAGGCGGTTTGCTTGGCAGTTGGCTCTGGCACAGTGAAGAGCTCGCCAAACTTATGATTCATACGCAGGGCAATATCTCGCGTAATCTCCAGGTGCTGGAACTGATCCTCACCGACTGGCACCCATCGGGCGTTGTAAAGAAGGATATCAGCTGCCATCAGAACAGGGTAATTAAAGAGCCCAACGGTGACATTGTTGGTGTCAGCCGACTTTTCTTTAAACTGCGTCATCCGGCTCATCTCGCCAAAGCCAGTAAAGCAGTCCAAAATCCACGTGAGCTCACTGTGTGCTGGGATGAAGCTCTGCCGGTAGAGAAACGTATGTTCGTCGGTGATGTCGAGCCCTGCTGCGATGAAGTACTTGAGGTTTGTCAGCGTATTCTCGTAAAGTGTCGTATGGTCGATCGGTGTAGTAAAGCTGTGGAGGTCGGGCACAAACATATTGAGCTGGTAGCGCCCAGCGTAGTGCTGCTGTAGCTGTACCATTGGCACAAAGGCACCAAGATAATTGCCAAGCGTTGGCTCTTCATTGCTACGAATTCCGGTGAGGATAACTTCTTTGGACATATATGTAGTATAGCATTTTCGGTGGCGAGTTTGAATAAGAGGTCAGAACACGCAGTATATGAGGTACTATACGAAACGATATCATTGACATAGAGTAGCGTTTCTGGTTAGCTAGATAGTAAGGATTCGTTTCGGGCAATCGAGACGAGAGGAGTGAAGAAAGACGACGGGAGAACAACACAAACGACAACGATAATTTACCGTTTATTGATTTGCTAATGTCAAGAAAAGTCTGAGGAGCACTATGCTAAAAACCATCAAAACGAAGAAAAACAGCACTAAATATACCCTCGTTGCGCTGGTAGCGGGCTTTGCGCTGCTGAGCGTGGGGTCGAGTTATATTCACGCACGATCTGCTCACAACTCCAGCAATAGCAATCTATCAAACATTGCTACCAACACCAATACCAATACCGACGGATTCCAGCAGTCAAACCACTACAATACGCCAAAAGGCTTCATGAATGACATCCAGACGATCTTCAAAGGAACGGATGACTACTACCACCTCTACTACCTGCTCAATAAAAACTATAAATCGAGCAATGATGGCACTGAGTGGTACCATATCCGCACCAAGGATTGGGAGCACTTTGAAGATCTTGGTGTGGCGATTCCTAAGTTTGTCAACGGCTGGTCGGCAGTTGCCTCGGGTTCGATGTATCAGAATAGTAATGGATTTTTCCGCGACCTGCCCAAAACGGCAATAATTGCCTACTTTACGAGCTATACCGAGACTGGCCAGCACCAATACGTCGCATATTCACTTGATGATGGCCGCACCTACCACCCATATAACCACAGCCAGCCAGTCATGAAGGCAAAGTCCAAAGAACAGAACTTCCGCGACCCACACGTCTGGTACAATGAATCTGCCAAGAAGCTGATGATGTATCTTGCTGAGGGTGATAAGGTTGGTGTCTACTCGAGTACTGACGGAAAAAAGTGGGAATACCAGGGCGCGACCATGCTCAACGGTAGCACGCTTGATGGCAAAGATCTTGGCCTTATCGAGTGCCCTAACCTTAAGAGTTTCTACGACCCGCAAACAAAAACCACCAAGCACGTGCTGCTCTTCGGGGCTAATGGCTATCAATATGGTTCGACAACAGGCAGCTACTACATGATTGGCCACCTCGAAGCCAATGGTACCTTTGTCGCCGAGCAGCAACCAGAGCGGCTTGACTACGGAACGGATTACTACGGCGCTAATTACTACCAAGAAAGCCCAACACGCGTTAAGAGTATTGGCTGGATGGGTAACTGGGAATATTCACAAGGGCAGATTCTGAAGGATGACGGTCAAGAAGCGAAGCATATCGGCTCGATGAGCTCAACCCATTCCCTCTCGATGACCCAAAAGGATGGAAAGTATGTGGTGCGGTCGCGCTTGATTAATAACAACACGCGCACCAGCGGGCTCCGCACAAAGCAGTCGGCCCGAACATCCAAAACGGCGCCTGATGGCTACCACAAAGAATTGCTCAAAGTCAATCGCAAAGCCTCGCAAGAGATTAGCCTTCACTTTGCAAACAATACGGCCAATACGAAAGGTCACGTTCGGGTCTTTATCAACCAAAAGGATAGTCGTGTGAGTGTTGACCTTAACACCGAGACTGGCACTTACGAGGTGAAGCGGAATAGCTCGAAGATTACCGGTGAAGCGAAAAATAAGTACGAGAAGGCGTATGCAGTATATAATAATTGGCAAAATCGCCAGCGCTACTTCGTCTATCTTGTTGCCGACAAAGGGAGCCTTGAGATTGCTATGCCAGATGGGCAGATCTATTCGCTGATGAAGCTATCAAGTGATCCAAACATGCAAGTTGTGGTGGAGTCAAGTACTGACAATAGCGTATCGGCGACGCTATGTGACTTCCAAAACAACACGCGGTAACATAGCACAAGAAAACTTCTTCTCTAATATAATAAAGCTCCCTTGCTGTAGAAGGGAGCTTTATTATATCAGGAAAGGTGTAGTAGTATGCAGCACTGTATCATACTATATAGGAATAGCGAGCTTATTATTGTTCGAGGTGTTTGGCAATAAGTTTGGCATAGCGTTTGCGAATCTCGTGGCCAGTGATGGCTGTCTCAATCACGACATTGCGACGCTGGCGCTGGATTGTCTTGAAGTGTTTTGGTATCATCACTGCATCGAGTGTGCCGTAGAGAATCGTTATCGGTAGCGGTGGTAGATTACAGGCATCGCCGAGCGAGGTCTGAAGCAAAATACTATTGCGTGCCGTCTTAGTGTAAGGCGAAAACCCTTCGCGGCTAACATGAAAATTCTTCTGTGTCCGTTTGTATTGATTGACTGCGCCGATGAGCTTTGGTGATGCGTTGATCGCCTTAAGAAATCCTTTGCCAATTGTCTTGAGTAATGCCTCGCGTAGTGGGCGCTTAGCAATATCACTTGGTAGATAGATCGGTGGTGAGCACAGCACAAGCTTTTGGACGCGGCGAGGAAACAGCTTGGTGTATTCAATTGCGACTAGTGTACCAAGTGAGTGCCCACACAAGATCACCTGGCGCAGCGGCGCAGCATGGCGAATCGTTTTGCGCAAGGCACGCGCATGATCAGTCAGGGTGTAATCGGGCCAGGCAGGCTTGCGCGATTGGCCAAAGCCTAGCAAATCAACTGCCAAGACTGGTTGATCGCCAAGCTGATTCAGTACATCTTGCCAAATATTATGATTTACCCCGATACCGTGGATAAGGACAATAACTGGCCGAGATATGTCGTGCCAATCGCCAAATACCTGGGTATGCAGCGGATACGCCAGGCCAAATAGTTCGTGGAGTTTGTCATACATACTAGTGTGATATTGTATCATTTTTTGCAGGCTGGCCGCAAAAGAATGGTGACATAATGCATATAAGGGACTTGTTAACACTTCTAGTGTCTAGAAGCTACACTCTATCTCACTACCCTTAGTAATATTTTACTATAGCAAATACCCTGCCATATTGACAGGGTATTTGTGAGGCATAGGCAAGAATGCTTAACGCTTCGAGTACTGCTCGCGTTTGCGGGCGCTGCGCAAGCCATATTTTTTGCGCTCTTTTTCGCGTGGGTCGCGGCGTAAGAATTCGGCCTTCTTGAGTGTGCCGCGCAGGTCTGGTGCACCAACGGTAATTGCTTTGGCGATTGCCATCTTGATGGCGTCGACCTGACCGCTGAGGCCACCACCCTTCACTAGGACGGTGACGTCAAACTCTTTTTGCTTACCCACCAAGGCCAGTGGATCGGTCACTTCAGCTAGCAGTGTCTTGTTACCTGACAGGTAGTCAAGCGCCGACTTGCCATTGATCGTCACATTCCCCTTGCCTTTGACCAGTCGAGCGCGGGCGGTAGCGCTTTTGCGCCGGCCAAGACCATAATCGTATGTTGCTTGTGCCATTTATTGTACCTCTACTTTCTCTGGTTGCTGTGCGGTATGGGCGTGCTCTTCGCCAGCAAAGACGCGGAGACGAGCCAAGCGATCTGCTGCAAGCTTGTTCTTGGGCAACATACCCTTCACAGCAGCAGTAATGATGCGCTCTGGTGCGTTTTCGCGCACTTCCTTGAGCTGAGCGTCTTTAATCCCGCCGGGGAAACCACTGTGATGGTAGTAGATCTTGTCTGTCTCTTTTTTACCAGTCACAACAGCCTTGGCTGCGTTGATGACGACAACGTAATCGCCCCCATCGACGTGTGGTGTGTAAGTTGGCTTGTATTTGCCGACCAAGTACTGCGCAATGGTTGTCGCAGTGCGGCCAAGTGGTGCTTGGCTCGCGTCGATTAAGATCCAGCGCCGGCTAACATCGGCTGGCTTCTGCGAAAATGTTTTGTGAGCCATAACTATTTCGCCTCCTTTGTGGTTGCCTCGGGCTTAGGCATTGGCTTGAGCTCGTCAACAAACTCAATCATTGCCATCTGCGCACCATCACCACGGCGCAGACGTGTCCGATACACACGCACGTGGCCGCTTGGCCGATGGCTGAGTTGCGGGGCAATCTGGTCAACCAATTTGATTGCTGCAGCTTGTGTGCTGAGCCCGGCAATTACTGCGCGGCGATGAGCGAGGTTACCCTTCTTAGCTTTGGTAATGAGCTTTTCGATGTAGCGCACCAACTCTTTGGCCTTGGGTAGCGTCGTTTCGATTCGCTCCTCGACAACCAAGCTGGTTGCCAGGCCTTTGAGCAGGGCTCGACGTTGATCGCGTTCGCGGCCGAGCTTGCGCCCTTTGTATCCGTGTCGATGCATTTAGAGCTCCAATTCTGCTAGTTTATCTTTTACTTCGTCGAGGGCTTTGCTGCCAAAGCCTTTGAGCTCGCGCAGGTCCTGCTCCGTCAAAGTGACGAGGTCGTGGACAGTGCGAATCTCATTGTTGATGAGCGCGTTTGCGGTGCGGGCACTGAGGCCAAGGTCTTCGATCGAGGTGTTCAGCTCGTTGTCTTCCTCAGCAGTTTGCGTACCAAGCGCTGGTGCCGATACGACAGTTGTACTGCCAGCAAGAGCGGTATACTGATTGACCAAAATTGCCGCAGCTTGCTCGAAGGCATCGCGTGGCGTCAAGCTACCGTCAGTCTCGACAGTCATCTCAAGCCGCTCCAGGTTGGTTTCTTGGCCAACACGAGTTGGATCGACCTTGAAGCGCACACGCGTCACGGGGCTAAATTGCGCGTCCATGGCGATCATGTCGCTGTGCAGCCGGTTAGCACTCGACTCCTCCATCGGGTAGTATCCCCGACCAGCCTCGGCCACCAGATCAATAACGACACTCGCTTGCGGGTCATCAATCGTGCAGATGACGTGCTCAGGGTTGACAACCTCAACCTCAGCATTAGCTGCAATATCCCCAGCGGTTACCGCACCAGCGCCCTGCTTCTCAAGGTGCAGCTCAACCGGCTCATCGCTATGGACGACCAGGTCAACGCCTTTGAGGTTGAGCATGATGTCGGTGACATCTTCCTTGACGCCAGGCACCGTAGTGAACTCGTGCGTTGCACCCTGCATTCGGAAAGCCGTAAAGGCTCCGCCGCGAATACTGCTCAGTAGCACCCGGCGCAAGCTGTTGCCCAGCGTATTGCCGTAGCTGGCGTGCAATGGCTCAATGACAAATGTGCTGCTGTGCGGCCCATTGTCATCGATGCGCGCCAACGCCGGATCGTGAATTAATTTAGACATGTACAAAATTCTCCTTACCCTTGTTAGCGTGAGTAATACTCAACAATCAGCTGCTCGTTGATGCCAGCTTCAGCTTCTTCGCGCTTTGGTTCGCCCGATACTTCGATCTTGAGTTTTTTGATATCGCTCTTAAGCCAACTCAGTGGTGGTTGGGAGGTGTTACCGTAGATGTCGTCAATTGCAGTAAAGTAGCCAGACTTTGCACTCTTTGGCCGAACGGTAATGACATCCCCTGCCTTGAGGCGAATTGATGGGATGTCGACGCGGCGACCATTGAGCTCAAAGTGACCGTGACTCACCAGTTGGCGGGCCTGGCGACGACTCGTTGCAAAGCCAGCACGGTACACAGCGTTGTCGAGCCGGAGCTCGAGGAAGCGGAGCAAGTTCTCGCCACTCAGACCTGGCTTGCGAGTTGCTTCGTTCATCAGCTTAGCAAACTGCTTCTCCAGTAGGCCATACATACGGCGCACCTTCTGCTTTTCGCGCAGCTGCGTTGCATACATGCTTGGCTTGCTTTGACGGCCATGAGCGTGCTCGCCTGGAATACCGCTCTTGCGCGCCAAAATCTTGTGTGCCTTAGGGTGAAGTGCCACGCCTTCGCGACGGCTCTGCTTCACGATTGGGCTTCTATCTCGTGCCATTTACGCCCTCCTTGCCTTTCGTGGGCGAACGCCACCGTGTGGCACACCCGTTACATCTTTGATGCTATTGACGGCAATGTCGAAGTTGCTCATTGCGCGAATTGCCGCATCTCGGCCCAGCCCAACACCCTTGACGAATACGTCAACAGTGCGGACGCCATAGCTACTCTTGGCAGCTTCTGCGGCTTTTTCTGCAGCAATCTGTGCTGCGTAGGCTGTGCCTTTCTTGCTCCCACGGAAGCCACATGCACCAGCGCTGGCAGCGGTCAAGACGTTGCCCTTGCTATCTGCAAATGTGACAATAGTGTTGTTAAAGGTTGCCTGTACATGCAGCTGACCAGATGGGACTGATCGGCGCTGCTTTTTCTTGGTAGATTTTGCTTGTGCCATATCTCGTCCTTTCTCCTACGTCTTGCTTGCTGCCTTTGGCTGTGCCCCGCCGACGGCGATCGCCTTACCCTTGCGAGTTCGTGCGTTCGTTCGAGTGCGCTGACCGCGTGTTGGCAAGCCATTTTTGTGCCTCAAGCCGCGGTATGCACCAATGTCTTTAAGGCGTTTGATATTGTTGGTCACCAGGCGTTGCAGATCGCCTTCAGTGACATAATCTTTGTCGATAATGTCGCGAAGCTTCTGCTCTTCAGCCTCGGTGA